>Ga0126384_10002256_pt1 | contig 11706 bp, 15 predicted proteins | sample PanSoiMetPlot_36_FD_92543 | JGI IMG/M metagenome (GOLD analysis project Ga0126384, IMG submission 92543) | Tropical forest soil microbial communities from Panama - MetaG Plot_36 | ecosystem: Environmental > Terrestrial > Soil > Tropical forest > Bulk soil | place: Panama | collected 2016-02-17 | reverse complement strand
CGCGCGGCAAACAAGGGAGTTGCTTTCCATCATAGCTTTGGGCTACCGTTTCTGACCGAGGTGAAGAGTGACCTGGACGGAGACCTTCAATTGCGATATTTGCGGAAAGCAAAAAGGCAGCGTCGACCATTGGTGGCTGGCCTGGAGCGAGCCTTACAGTCCACATGATGATGCTGCGCGACGCCAGATGCTCAAGATCTATCCCTGGGAAAACATGTTGGCGCACGACGCTACCGCCAAACACCTTTGCGGCCAGGCCTGCCTGCAAAAACTTGTTGACCGTTGGATGAACGCGGAGATGGCTTCTAATTCGGTCATTTCTCTGGAGCCCAGAAAGGCCAGCGGGAGCGGCCGATAAGCGCTTCGACTTAAAGCCTGCACTGTAAAACACAAGAGGGCAGCATCTGCTGCCCTCTTTCCCTCTTTTCCCTGGTTGAATGATTCGATCTTAGCGACGGTCCCAGTAACGATCCCAGTACAGGTCCCGCTGGTTGCGGTGGACATCACGGTAGTCGCGATCCAGGTCACGATAGCGGGCGCGCATTTCCGCTCGCTCACGCGCAGCCGCAGCATAGTCGCCACGACGCAGATCGCGACGCAATTCCCAGCGATCATGTTCGATCTCTCTCCGGTCGCGGGCGATGTCACGATAGTCACTGCGAATGTCCTGGCGATCGCGGTAACGGTCACGCCATCCATCCTGTGCCATAGCAGACCCTACGCCGAGAACGCCCATCAAAATGGTACCTATCAAAGCGCGTTTCATGATTTTTGTTCCTCCAGGGCCGCTATTTGCTTGCCCTGTAACTAAAGAACACATAGAGAGGATGGAGTCTCGTAAGAAAGGTTAAGAAAGGTAAGCGGAGAGACTTTTCAGAACTTGCCTCGACGAAGTGAGAGGTCCCTAACTTCTACCGTGTTGATTCGGGGCGTACGCCCTCAACCGGTATGTTAGACCGTAGGGCTCTCTCGCTACGCTCGAGATGAATTCAGGAACTAAGCGTGGCTGCGACCACGAAGCACACGAGCAGGCAGGAAAATGATTGCCTTGATCAATTCCAGCACGCCATCTACCGCAATACCAACGATCCGGAATGGCAGCATTAGCAGCCAAACGAGAGGATAGAGCACGAGTGCCAGCAATGCCAGCGGCCAGCACACGAAAAACAACAAACACCACAGAAGGAAGGTCAACATAGTCGTATCCAGCTAATTGTACGCAGGCGGCTGCTGAAAAGTTCCTCAGGTAGAACTAGCGCGCAGCAGCGCCCGCACTTGCACTCGCGGACAGCGCATTTACAACGGCTGCCGTAACGTCCTTTCCGCCACCAAAATTTACAGCGACTGATTGGATCGTCCAGATCGGTCCCCAGGGAATGCCCCACCAGCCAAGCAGCAGGGAGAGCAGCGTCCACGGCAGTCCCTTGGAGAGCGAGCTTTCGCCTGCCTTGATGAAATAAATGGGCGATCCTCGACGGAAAGTCATGATGATTATCGAGATGCAGTAATAGTAGGTAACAAACCTCCCGCCTCGCTGCACCTCAAAATTCAATTCCGCGGAGCTCATGCCATCGATACCGACTAACTTCATTCCCCCAACTCCAAACTGAAATTGACAGGCAGCGTATCTTGAAGAGCCACCGGAAGGCAATAAGAATCCATCCGGATCCGCCAAGTGCGCCAACAAGCGACATCCCATAGCGCGGCGGCAGGCATCCAACGAGGCTCGTGTATACTGATTTTCGGTTGTACTCTGGCCGAAAAACATCGGAGGTGCCGATATGTCTTTTGGTCCGCGGCAATCTGTTCGAGTATTGATTGCTTGTTTGTTTATCACCCTTTTTGCCATTCCGCCTGACGTCCTGGCGCAAGACCATGTAATAACCCCTTCTGATCTGCAAAAAGAGATGGTCAATGCGAGCCAGGCTCGCCAGCATAATCTGGACACCATACAAAAGTTTCTTGCCACTCCGGCTGCTGAAAAAGCCTTGAAGTCCGCGAAAATTGATGCCCAGCAGGTCAAGAGTGCTGTCGCCACACTGAGTGATGATGATCTGGCGCAGCTTTCCGCGCGGGCGGCCAAAGCGCAGGCAGACTTTGCTGCAGGGAGACTGAGCGACCGCGATCTGATCTGGATCCTGGTGGCGATCGCTGCGCTCGTCTTGATTATCGTGGCTGTCCGCGCTTAAAGGCAGTTTGATGAAAAAGTTGTTCGCGGCACTCTTTCTCTGCAGCGTGTTATCGGCTGCGGACAAGCCAGGCGTGTGGCTGGACGTTCCATTCGTCAAACAGGAAAAAGACGCATGTGGAGCGGCCAGCATCGCCATGGTGATGCAGTACTGGCTTAACCAGGGAATCAATACCGGACCAGCGCCCAATCCCGCGGAGATCCAGCGCCAACTCTATTCCAGGGAAGGCGGCGGAATCTATTCTTCCGACCTGGAGCATTATTTTCAGGAGCATGGCTTTCGCACCTTTGCCTTTCAGGGAACATGGGATGACCTCAAGCAGCACCTGGGGCAAGGTCGGCCGCTGATTGTGGCCTTGAAACCTTCGCGCGGGAGTTCAAACCTGCACTACGTTGTTGTGGCCGGATTGGACGGGCAGCAAGCCTTCGTGCTGGTAAACGATCCGGCCGAACGCAAACTGCTGAAACAAGACTGGCGAGACTTTGAAAGACAATGGAGCGCTGTGGGCAAATGGACCCTGCTGGCCATTCCTCAGTCGCAGCCTCATTGATTTTTCGTTCGCTGATTCTGATCTTGAGTTGTTTGTTGGCGCATGCAGTTACGTCCGCGCCTTTCGCTCAGGATCAAGTTGCCAGCGCTCAGAAGCTGGCGGATGAAGGCCGTTGGCAGGAGCTCCTGAATTTCACGGAACAAACGGAACAGCACTCTCCGGAATTCGATTACTACCGCGGGCTCGCGTTAGCTCATTTGCAGCAACTCGACCAGGCCCGCGAGGCTCTTCTGAATGGCCGCCGCAGCGCACCTCGCGACAAGCGTTTCCCCATTGAACTCGCCGGCCTGGAATTCAAGAAAAAAGATTATTCTCAGGCTACACGTTACCTGAGGGCCGCGCTGCGGCTCGATCCAAAAGACACTTACGCAATCAATTTTCTGGCAACGATCTATTTTCTCGAAGGCAATCTTGAAGCTGCCTTGAAATATTGGAACCGTGCTGACCAACCTCTAGTTGAAGATATTCGCAGTGATCCGAAGCTCCGCGTGAATCCGGTCCTGCTGGACCATGCTTTTGCCCTTGCACCAGCCAGTATTCTCAAACGTGAGGAGCTTCTTACGACTGAAGCACGGCTGAAGGCTCTGGAGATATTTCCCACCTATCGTTTGAATCTGCTGGCGCGTCCTGATGAGAAATTTGATTTGCAATTCGAAGCCCAGGAACGAAATGGATTTGGAAATAGCAAACTCCAGGCACTGCTCTCGCTGTTTCGCGGCTTGCCTTATCAGGAAGTGAATCCTGAGTACTTCAATATAGGCACGTCAGCCACGAATTTTATTTCGATGCTGCGCTGGGATTCGCAGAAGCGTCGCGCCTCTGCATCGCTTTCAGGCCCATATCGGAGCAATCCGAAATGGCGCTATTGTTTCAGCCTGGATCTTCGCAATGAGAATTGGGAGATCCGAAAATCGTTCGCTGGGCCCGCCCCGCCTCTGGCTGGGCTCAACCTCCGCCGGACGGAGTTCAATGCAGAGATCACCAGGCTGCTCGGCGGGCGGTTGAGCTGGTCCGCCGGCGTGGAATTTTCCCATCGCCAGTACCGGGATGTAGTCGCGGGATCGGCCTTGACTTCCACTCTGCTGTCGCAAGGCTATCAACTAACGCAGGATCTGCGCCTGAATTATGACTTGTGGCGCCTGCCGGAGCGCCGGTTCACAATAATTGGTCATTCCTCTTCGCAGATCGGCCGACTCTGGTCCAGTCCCGCACAGTCGTTTACGAAACTTCAATCCGGGTTGAGTTTTCGCTGGTTGCCGCAATGGCGCGGCGATGACTTCGCTAACAAGTGGGACATTCGCGCGGGAGATACTTTCGGGCACACACCTTTCGATGAGCTCTTCATGCTGGGCATGGAACGCGACAATGATCTCTGGCTGCGCGCCCATATTGGCACACGCGGCGGTCGCAAAGGCAGCGCTCCTCTGGGTTACCGCTATTTCCTGTCGAACTGGGAGACGGACAAGAACGTCTATCGCAACGGCATCATCACCTTCAAGCTCGGGCCGTTTGTGGATACAGGCAAGATCGGCGGCGCGACCGCCTCTCTGGCTTCAGACAAATGGCTTTGGGATACCGGCGTGCAGAGCAAGTTGTCCGTGCTCGGCATTGGCGTTTCAGTTATCTACGGAAAAGATCTTCGCTCGGGCAACAACGCGTTCTATACCACGGTGGGAAGATAAAACCTGCATGCCTCTGCTGAAATGCGCGTAAAATATCCGCGCTTAGACAATCACAGCAAAGGAGAGCAACTATGAATTGGGCGCATTACGCTTTGGCGGTACTCCTGTCTGTTGTTGCTTCGTCCTTCACGGATTGGCTGTTCATGGGAGTGCTCTTCCACGACAAATATCTGGCCACTCCCGAAATCTGGCGCGGCCGTCCCGGCCAGCCTGAAGGCAGCCGGATCTTCATCTCCACTCTCCTCGGTGTGGTGAGCTGCGCGGCCTTCATCTATTTGTGCTGGTTGACGAACATGCTGACTGCGAAAGCCGCATTGACGCTGGCGATCATTGTCTGGCTGGCAGGTCCGCTGCCGCTGATTCGCACCAATATCGCCTGGATCAGAATGCACCCGCTTCTTGGTCTTTCCCACTCACTCGGCTGGCTGGCAAGGTTTGTGATCTCAGCGGTCATTGCTGTGTGGCTGCTCTAGTATGGCAATCATTTTTCTGTCGTATCGGCGGACAGATAGCCCTCAGGCCTGCCGCGTCTACGATTGGCTGGTCCAGCGCTTTGGCCATGACGCTGTTTTCATGGATGTCTCTAACATTCCTTTCGCCGTAAGCTTCACTGACTACATCAAGCAGGAAATCTCTAAAAGCAAAGTTCTGATAGCGCTGATCGGCGCCGGTTGGCAGACAAAAATTCGAGAAGCCGATGACCCGGTTCGGATGGAGCTTGAAACGGCGGTGGCCAGTCAGATTCCGGTTCTGCCGGTGCTTGTCGGAAACACTCCCATGCCGAACCCGGAAGAGCTTCCGCAAATACTGGCAAATATCGCCCGCCAAAATGCGGAAACAGTCGGCATATCGCATGACTTCCACACTCACATGCAGATGTTATTGCCGAAAATCGAAGCTATTCTGGGCGCTCTAGCCAGGGAAAATGTTGTGACGTCAGACCCGGATGTCATTAATATTGGTTGCGCAGCCATCATCCGGTTCCTAAAAGAGGAGTTCGACAAAACTACGATGAGGTATAGCGTACCTGTGTCGTGGAGAGTCATCGGGCCGGAAGAACTCTTCAGCGGAGCCCCTCCAGATAAGAGCGTGACACTGTATCTGCATCGCATTGCTCGCCTGGCAGAATTACTTGAACTTCACTTCATCTTGTCATTCTGGTGGCCCAACGCAGAGAACTCTCAGCGTTTTGCGGGTTGGACATTGCGTCAATTCGAGCAGACGCCGTTGATTCCGGCAGCGTTCCTTTGGCAGTACGGAACAGAAGAACCCGAGTACGATTTGAAGGTTCGTCGAAGTGACGAGGATCCCCGCCAGATTTGGAAGATGATTACTGATCAACCGTTGCAATTGTCTCTGGCCTATGTGGCTACTATCTCGCCAAAAACCAGCACGATTCCGTCCAAAAAAGCGAGTAACGATTTAGAGCCCAAATAATTCCCTCAGCCGTTTTGTCTGAGCGCGGCTAACCGGAATTTCGGTCTGCTTGCGGTCGTCCATCCGAAGCTGGTAGGAGCTTTTGAACCAGGGCACAACTTCCTTGATGCGATTAATGTTCACGACAAAGGAGCGGTGCGCGCGCCAGAACATGTCAGCATCAAGGCTGGCCAGGAGTTCTTCCAGAGTGCGGCAGTTGGATTGACCCTCCAGGCTGTTGGAGACGACAGTAATGACTCCATCTTCAATTGAGGCAAAGCAAACGTCTTTTTGATCGATCAGAAAGAGTCTCCCTGCGGACCGCAGCAGCACTTTGGAATTCTGCGGTCGCTGTGCTTCCAGCATCTTCACCAGTGAATCCAACTTGTCCGTGCTGGGTGAGGTTCCCTGCAGCTTTTTTCGAGCCCGGTCAACAGCCTGATTAACTCGTTTCTTATCGAATGGTTTGAGCAGATAATCTACCGCGTTCACTTCAAAGGCCTTGACCGCATACTGATCAAAAGCAGTGGCAAAAACGATTTGTGGCAGCGAAATTTTTCGGTCAAGCAACTTCTTGATGACGCCAAAGCCATCCAGGCCAGGCATCTGCACATCGAGAAAGACGAGGTCGGGCGAATGCTCTTTGATGAGGTTAATGGCCTCAAGGCCATTGCGGCCCTGAGCAACGACACTCACGTCGCCCACGGACTTGAGCAGATAACTCAGCTCGTCCAAAGCCAGTTGTTCGTCATCGACGATGACTGCCGATAGCGGCAAGGGCTGCCTCCAAATCTTAAGTATAGAAGGTGGCTGCAAGGTCGCTCAAATCCTATTTGGCTTTTGGAAGCCAGCGACGATCAAGGCGTTGCGTCCACCGTGAGACCAACGCTGATCTGCTGCGTGCCTGACGGCCCGGAGGCCGTAATGATTATGGAAGCTGCAGTTCTATCGCTTAACGGATCGGTAGAAACAGACAACACAAAGGAATTAGGAAATGGTCCCGGAGTAATGCCTGCACCAGAATTCAACGGTAGTCCACTCAGGGAGAATGTAACCGCCGGTACCGGCCCGGCGTTGTTCGAAACCAGGATGGTGTAGAACGCCTGGCCGCCAGCCATCACTTCCGCATCCGAGGGGTTAGCGGAGAGGAAAAAGCCCGCTGCGGGATTACCGGTAATTACCACGAATGGAACTTGCGCGGTCTGAATACCGCTCGCATCCGAAGCCTGCACGGTGATCTGGTAGATCCCCGGCGCCGTCGACGTAGTGGTCGTGAGCGTGAGGTCAGATGATGTGCTGGCGCCTCCCAGTGTGGCCGGGCTGAAACTCGCGCTGACTCCAGGCGGCAGGCCGGCTATGACGCTCAGATTCACTGTGGGCAGCGGGCCCAGGATTGGCGTTGCCGTAACCGTTCCGACAATGTTGCCTCCCGCGATCACCGCCGACGGCCCAGCGTGCTGATCGAGTGTGAAATCCACGGAAGGAATATTCAGATTGATCGGTACTTTTTGTGTCCCAGTTGGGTCCGTGCCGACAACGTTCAGGCCATAGAATCCTGGCGCAGTGGGATTCTGGGTGACAATCGTTAGCGTAGACTTACCTCTGCCAGTAATGGAAGGCGGCGCAAATGTCGCGGTCGCGCCGATCGGCAGCCCGGTTACAGCAAGATTAACAGGAGCAGCATTGTCAGAAGTCACCGATACCGCGTAATCCACCGATCCGCCTCCGAGCGTGGTGCGCGTGGCCGGCGTAACACTCACAATGAAGTCGAGGGGTGGCGGGCCGCTCTGAATCGTCATCATTGCGGTCACGCTTTGTTTGCCGGTCGGATCACTTCCCGTGATGGTGAACTGAATTGTTCCCGCCGGCGTTCTTGGGTCAGTCAGAATATCCAGCGTAGACGAGCCCTGATAGGTGACCGCCGCATCGTTGAACCTGGCCGTGGCTCCCGCCGGCAATCCGCTCACGCTGAGTTGAACAATCGGAGTCAGGCCGGAGGTCGAATGGACAGTCACAGTGTAGGCGACGAGGTTGCCTGCTGTCACAGTTTGCGAACCTGGGGTAACCGAAAGAGAAAAATCCACGCCCCTGCCTATAAGACCCCCTCCGCCAAGGCCGCATCCCATCAGGGCGAACAGCACCGATGCGCACAAAAATATCTGCACGATCTTTATTCTGGCTGTTCGCTGGTGCGCTTCTTCCTTGCCCGCTCCTGGCATCATCCGCCCTCGCACTTGAGAACTCGAAGATAGCGCTTTTTACTAGGCGGAATGGCTGAAAGTTGTCAAGTATTGTGGAGAACCGTAAACCTACGGGCGCCTGCTTCTGTCACATTGTGATGTGTGTGCGGGAAGACTTCTAAAATAAAGGCAAAGGGAGCATTTGAGGTGTTGCAGAGTCCGCCTAACTGTTTCTTTCCACCACAAACTCCGGCGCAAACAACAAGGCGCGCTTGATTTCTGAGTCAGGGAAAGAACAAATGGCGCGTGAGGCTGCATCGGCGTGCCTGGCGGCAGCCTCGTAGGCATATTCGATGGATCCGTAGCGCTTGAGAATTTCAAGAATCTGCTCATGGCTGACAGACTCAAAGGCGCGCTCTTCCAGAACTTTTTCCACCAGCCTGCGCTCTGCAGGGGTGCAGCGCTCCAATGCGTGAATCACGGCCATGGTCACTTTGCCTTCACGCAGATCGCTGGCGACCGGTTTGCCCAATACTCGCTCGGAAGCAGTGAGATCCAGCGCATCATCCACGATCTGGAATGCCATGCCCAGATTGCGGCCGTACTCAGCCAGCCGCTCTTCCTGTTCTTCGCTCGATTTGCCCAGAATAGCCCCCAACCGCATGGAAACGGCAAACAGGCACGCAGTTTTGCGGAAAATCAGATCAAAATGCTCTTCCAGGCTGATGCACTTGCCCAGCTTCTCCATCTGCAGCAATTCGCCTTCCACCATCTGCTGGGTAAGATCAATCAGGACATCGAGGACGCGGAAGTTGCGTTCCTGCACCGCGACTTTGAAGGCCTGCATGTAGAGCCAGTCGCCCGCGAGAACGCATTTGGCGTTCCCCCACTGAGTATTGGCAGCGGGCCGCCCACGACGCGTTTTGGCTTCGTCAATAATGTCGTCGTGAACCAGGGTAGCCGTGTGAATGATCTCCACCACGGCGCCCAGTCGAACGGCGCTGCGCTCATCATGGGGAAAAAGTTTGGCGCAAAGCAGGAGCAGCGCCGGACGAATGCGCTTTCCACCTCCCGCACGGAGATGTTCCCCGATATCTGTGATTGCCCGCACGCTGGAGACGGTGTCGCGCCCGAACTCGCGCTCGATGGCCGCCAGGTCGTCGCGCAGCAGGTCGAAGAATTCTTTGGCTGTGAATGTGGCTGGTGTGCTCAATCGTTCCTTTAATTGCTTCGATAGTTGGTGAACTGCATGTCGATGCCAAAATCCTTCTGGCGCAGCAGAGCCATAATTTCCTGCAAGGTGTCGCGGTCCTTGCCGCTCACGCGCACGGTGTCGCCCTGAATGGAAGCCTGAACTTTCTTCTTGGAATCTTTGATGACCCGCACAATCTCCTTGGCCTTTTCCGTGGGAATACCCTGCTGCATTGTAATTTTCTGCCGGACAGTGGAACCGGCGGCCGGCTCCACGCTTCCATAAGTCAAAGCCTTCAGCGGAACTCCGCGCTTCACCAGCTTGCTTTGCAGGATGTCATTGACCGCCTTCAACTTGTATTCGTCCGAGGAACTAAGCACCAGGGCTTCCTTGCCTTCCATCTGGATGTCTGATTTCGTGTTTTTCAAATCAAAGCGGGTGTGGACTTCCTTCAGCGCATTCTGAATGGCGTTGGAAACTTCCTGCAAGTCCACCTTGCTGACAATATCGAACGTATTTTCTGCCATCGCTTAATAGCTTACTAAGAGTTGCGTGCGGATGCACGTGTTCCACATGCCGTGAGCTCCCAAAATCAAGGACCATCACCCGCTCCCGTGAAGTTACCAACGTACTCTTGTGCGCTTTTGGCAGCCACTGAGAAGATGAAGACGTTCGAAACAGTCCTGCTGGCATTTTCGGGGGAAATTGCCAGTCAGGGAGGGCTTATAACACAGCGCAGGCCTCGGGAAACCGAGGCCTGTTGCTTTTTACGTATCTCTTCAATCTGAAGCCAATCACGCAAACATCAACAGGGTGGCCCGGCTGTTAGCACCAAAGAAACAAAAAGCCAAGAGCTAAGAGCCAATGGCCAAGGGCCGCTTTCTCACATATTGCCTTCATCCGCCGAAGGTCCATAAATCGAAGGCACAGGAATATCATTCAAGCGCAAATACACCCCAAGCTGGGCCCGATGATGAATAGTGTGGTTCAGGATAAAGCTACGGACAACCCCAATGCGAGGCAGCGTAAAGATAGCCTTGCCGTCCTTCATCAGCGACCATGGCTTCATAAGCTGTTCGTCCGTGGAGCCGGCGATGGCCTTGCGGGCCAAAGCCGTGTTCTTGTCAAAGGCGTCGAGGATTTCCTTACTTGACTTCAGCGGTGGTTGCGGCGGCGCATTGGTTACGTCAAATGAATCCTGGTTCATGACGGCATCCGTCCATTGGGTAAGCGTGGCCATATGTGTGGCCAGTTTGCCCATGCTCATGGATTTCTGATGGGGCGTCCAGTCCAGCTTGGCATCGGGTATGCGTTCCAGACTCTTCCGCGTATTCGCCATCTCGTGGTCAAACTCCGGTAATATTGCTTGGTTCAGCGGCATAGTTCCTCCGGGAGATCAATTCGCGTCGAGACTCATTTTTAACACTACTGGCCGTGATGAGTCGAATACGACGCGCCCCGTTTTGCTCCCTCGAAATCGCTCGCGGCATCTGATACCGTATTCAGCGCAGGAGGAAGCCCAATGGCCACCGCTACACGCACAACCAAATCCGCTCGCGAACTCTATTCAATCGCCAAAAGACTGGGGACTTGGGATCCCGAAAGTATTCCCGTAGCAGAAGACCGAGCACATTGGGCGGCGCTCAATCCCGACCAGAGGGAGCAGCTCACCAAAGTTTGTGCGTTATTTTATGAAGGCGAGGTGAGCGTGTCAGATACTCTGGCCTGGTTTCTGCTGTCAGTACCGGAACCCGACCGAAGGATGTTTCTTGCCTCACAGATTTATGAAGAGGTAAAGCATGCGGAATTCTTCGAGCATTACTTCCAGGAAGCCTGTGGCAAGGTGGATACGGCTGCGTACCTGAATCCGCTGTATCGCGGCGTGCTGCTGGATGAACTCAGACAACGGGGTGAGGATCTCGGCCGCGCCCTGACCAATGGAAAGAACGGCGACCTTGGTTTGGCTCGTGCGCTCTTTGCCACCCAATACTTCGGAGTGATTGAAGGCATGATGGCCGTGACCGGCTACGACTTCTTTGATGATCTGCTGGCCAAGACCAACATGTTTCCACGATTGCTGGAAGGCATTCGCCTGATCCGCGCCGACGAAGGACGCCATATCACCCACGGGATGGATTACATCCGTGAAATGATCGGTGAGCACCCGGAATATGCCGGGCCGGTACGCGACCTCTTCACCAGGGAAGCCGCCAAAATTCCAGCGCGGACCGCATTTGTCTTTACTCCGAATGGACTGGGCCTCGATCCGGAACGGTTGATGAAGATTTCTTATCAGCATCACCAACAGCGAATGCGGGAAGCGGGACTGAGTTGAGGTCTGACAGAGTCTTTATCTCGATCCCTGAAGCTGTTTTTCCATTCGCTGGATCATCATTCGCCACATGTCAATCTCGAGCTGAAACTGGTGTTTTAGTGGAGATTGCGTAGTATCGACAACGCTGAGATTGGTTTCCATCTGCTGTACAAGAGACCGCAT
>Ga0126384_10002255_pt1 | contig 11716 bp, 13 predicted proteins | sample PanSoiMetPlot_36_FD_92543 | JGI IMG/M metagenome (GOLD analysis project Ga0126384, IMG submission 92543) | Tropical forest soil microbial communities from Panama - MetaG Plot_36 | ecosystem: Environmental > Terrestrial > Soil > Tropical forest > Bulk soil | place: Panama | collected 2016-02-17 | reverse complement strand
CCCACGCGGGGTCGGTGAGAATGTCGGTTACATATACCGGCTCCTTCCGAAAGACCGCCGTGCCGCAAGATCCGCCTTCCGGACCAATCGTCATGCGCCCCACATGAGCGCTAAAGCCGGGAAGGCTAGGCGCTGCGGCACAATAAAGCTCCTTTCCGTCCTCATCAGGAAGCCAAATCGTGCAGGACATTCCTTCGGCTTGCGCTTCAACCAACTGAGCAATATGTGTTAGAACTTCGGACAGAGGCGAGCCAGAAAAAATCAGTTTTTGCAGCTTGAGGACAGACTCAATGGAAAACAGAACCGACTGTTCTTGATCCTTCCCGCCCCGCGCTACGACCTCTGCGGTAGACTGAACTGCTTCCTTCATGAACGGTCCGTCCTTGCGTTATTAGATTCGGCCAATACACTCTTGGATCCACACGGCGGGACGATGGGCGGCGTACGCGAGAATCTCCACGATCTCTTGCCGTTTCTGCAGGAAGTCTGAGATACCTCCGATTTCATTGGCCTACTTCAGGGCGGGTCACACACTACTTTAAGCCCTAACACGCCAACCTGTCACGGGTTAGAGGCCGTCCAAGACGCCGCAAGCGATGAGCCAACTGACGGACCTCGGGACGCGTGAAAGCGGTAGTTCCAAACAATTTAGGGCAGTTGAGGTTGGCCATGTGGGATCCCGGCCAAGTTCCATCATTTCTGGCGAAACTGTGATGGATGTCAGCCAGTGACGGACTTTCGTCGGAAGAAAGTGGCGCACATACTGAGCAACAGGGAGATGAGCAATCACTCGTGCACCGCAGGCCTTTTGACCGCGCTCATGCGTGAGGGCAGGCCGCCGGGCGACATATGCGAAGCTTGCGCATCCTATATGTCAATGAGGTTCGCTTCATGCCCAGCCGTTCGGCCGCGCCATTCCGGCCGCCAATCACCCAATTGCTCGTTTCGAGTGCGCGAAGAATGTGATCCCGTTCCACTTCCGCAAGGCCGTTGATTGGCATATTGAGTTGGGTCAGTGCGCCAGACGGCTCGAGTTCCAATACGGGGGCCCGTAAGACGAGGTGAGGAGAAAGAATTACCGCCCGTTCAATAAAGTTCTGCAGCTCCCGAATGTTTCCAGGCCAGCGGTATCGCACCAACGCCTCCATAGTATCAGCGGGGATTTGCTCAATTCTCTTCTTCATTCTCTGCGCATAGTGGGCAGTAAAATACCAGGCTAGTTTCGGAATGTCCTTGGCGCGTTGCCGTAGAGTCGGAACCTGAATCGGAAACACCTTCAACCGGTAATACAGGTCCTCGCGAAATGTGCCCTGTCTTGCCATCAAAGCCAGGTTGCGATGCGTGGCTGCGATCAGGCGCACGTCCACCTTGTGAGTGTGGTTGCTCCCGAGCCGCTCGAATTCCTGCTCCTGCAAGACCCGCAGCAGTTTCGCCTGAAGTTCCAGAGGAATATCGCCGACTTCATCCAGAAAGAGCGTGCCTTTGTCGGCGAGTTCGAAGCGTCCCGTCTTTTGCGCGATGGCGCCTGTGAATGCTCCTTTTTCGTGGCCGAACAGCTCACTTTCCAAAAGGCCCAACGGGATTGCCGCGCAGTTCAGTTTCACGAATGGCTTTTCCCTGCGACTGCTTAACCGATGTATTGCGCGTGCGACGAGTTCTTTGCCGGTTCCCGTCTCGCCCAGGATCAGCACGCTGGAATCCGTAGGCGCCACGACGGTGACCAGGTTCAACGCATTCTTCAAAGCCGGGCTCTCCCCGACGATTTCCCCAAGTCCGGCGCGAACGGAACCTAAAGCAGGGACCTCTTCGACGCACAGAGAGGCGGTCGAATAACAATCGCGCCCCTTCATTTCCGCCCTGTGTGATGCCTTCGAATCCCGTTCTTCACGGCGAGGCATATGGACTGAGGGCTGCGGATATCCCCCGGCAAGTTTTGGTTGGCCCGTCGAATTCATATCCAGATCCTTACTCTTCATCACGCAGAAACTAGCGCAAGAGCCACAAAGAGTAGCGGATCGCCTGGAAAATGGTCCACTGATGATGAACTCGCAAGATCCGATACCAATCGAGGAACGATAGCTCTTTCGCTGTTTTGGCTCTCTCCGACTGCCGTTTCTGCGAACCGCTCCGCCGTCTCGTATCCAAGCTGTATTGGATTTCGATGGTGTTTCCCATAACTAGCTCCCAATAGCTCGCTGCCAAAAAAAAACGAGGCGGCGACGTTTTCGTCAACAACGTGGTGAGTTTGGGAGGAATATGACTCCATTACAACCCCAAATACGTGGGTTTTTGCCTATTCAAATCGAGTGACCTCACGCTCCGAGTTTTGGTGGACAAGAATAACACCGCCGGATTTTTTCAATTTGCGAACCGTTTTCTGCCAAACAGCCGCGCATCAACTGACAATGCTCCAGGCCCGATCATTGCCAGACTTGCAGCCAGGGTCGCCAAAATGATGGAAATCCAGGGATCACCGACGCGTGCGAGAACGATTGTCACCTCGATGATCGCAACTATTGTTCCAAATATTGGAGTCCATAGACCTACAAGAAGGAATATTCCGGTTCCGGCTCCAACCAAGTGAAGGATATTGAGGGCAGATCGAGGTGCTTCCCCAAAGTAACGAAGCCCGTAGTGAAATAGGGCCCCAGCTGTTAGAAGCCGTTGCAACAGAAGTCCTTTGCCGGGCCAGCCATTGGCAAACGTCGAAAATAACCTTTGCAAGTGCACCTCTTTGCAGCCCGAGAGGAGAGCGTACGGGCAGTGTAAATTGGCTGCACGAACGAACTTGCGCATTTAGCGTAATGCGTCTGCAGCGGAATAGAATCCGACAATAAGTGGATTCCGTTCTCAGCCTTTTTGTGGAGTCGGCGGAGCCGGGAGCTCGATAATTCCGCGGCTTAGCCCAATCGTAACCGCGTGAGTCCTGTCGTTGGCGGCAAGCTTTGAGAGGATGTTGCCTACGTGGGTCCTTACAGTGGCTTCCCCGATGGAGAGCTGATCAGCGATCTGCTTATTGCCATTCCCCCTTGCAATTAAACGCAGCACATCAATTTCGCGCTCGGTCAACTCATCATCCGCAGCGTGGTCGGCAAGTTCGAGGGCAATCTCAGGAGGTATTCGTTTCTGTCCTGCGTGGACCGCGCGAATTGCTTCTAGCAGTTCTTTGTGTACGTGTCGTTTCAAAATATATGCTCGAGCACCCGCTTTAAGAGCCCTCACGACTTTCGCGTCGCCGGTGTAGGTCGTCAGAACAATGACCCGTGCGTCCGGGAACTCGCCCCGAATTTGATTGATAGCCTCGATTCCATTCAGACCTGGCATCTCCACATCCATCAAGGTTACGTCCGGCCGGTGCAATCGAAATTTTTCGATCGCTTCCGCTCCGTCTTCCGCCTCCGCCACCACGCTCATGTCTGCTTCGGCTTTAACCAGCGAGGCGATGCCTTCGCGCAGCAAGGGGTGGTCGTCAACGGTAAGTATCCGGATCTGTTTTGAATCACTGTTCACGATCTCTCGGCCTGTCACGTGGATCTTTATACGCGATCTTCGCGGGAATACTTAACTGGACTTCCGTGCCCGCTCCAGCTTCGCTCCAAAAATCCAATTGTGCCCCAATTTGCTGTGCACGTTCCTTTACGCCGGGCAGTCCCCAATGTCCCTGGCGCCTTCCTATCTTCAGTACCTCGGGATCCATCCCTTTTCCGTCATCACGGATACGCACACGAAGCTGCTCGTCATCGTACCTAACTTCAGCTTCGATGTGATGTGCGCATGCGTGCCGAAAAGCATTTCTTAGCAATTCACGCGCAATTCTGTAGATTTCTTCTTGGAGAAACGGAGATAAAGTTTGCCGCTCGCCCTCGACGATGAGGCCGAAGGTCAGCGGAGTACCATTGGTATTCGCGGAGGTCTCCAGTTCTTTACCGGTTGCCATCAATAGCCCTCCGAGATCACTGCTGGCGGTCGGCCCGGGACGTAAGTCTGTAATAGCATCCTGGCTTTCGGCGATGGCCTGTTCCGTCCTTGCAATTACTCCATCAAGAGTTTCCATTGCCTCTTCCGGGCGACGCGGGAACAGGTTCTTGGCCGCCTGGACTCGGAAAAGCAATCCGTGCAGACTCTGTAGCAGCGTGTCGTGCAGTTCTCGAGCGATGCGCGTGCGCTCGTTGACGCGTGCTTCCAGCGCGACGTTGAATTGCCGTTGCAGTTGATACAGACGGAATTGATAGAAGGCCCAGAGCAACGCTAGAAACGCCGCGACGCACAAAGAACGAAACCAAATCGTTTGGTACCACGCTGGCAACACACTGAAGTCTAATGTCGCTCCTGTTTCGTTCCAAACGCCATCGTTGTTGGAAGCTATCACTCGAAAATGGTATTTGTCGGGGCCAAGCCTGGTATAAAAAGCTTCGCGGCGAGTGCCCGCGTCTTGCCAGTCTCTATCCACTCCTTCCAACCTGTAACGAAAACGCACTCTTTCAGGGACGGCCAAACTCGTGGCTGTGTAGGAGATCTGAAGACTCGTGGTGCGGGGTGGCAAGACCACATCTGTTGACGTGGAATACGTCTGGCTGTTTGCTGCTACGGAGAGCACCTGGACAGGGGGAGGAAGCGGATTCCGCAAAATCGATTTTTGCGGGTTCAACCAAGCGAGTCCACCACTCGTCAGGAACCACAGCCGACCATCCGCCGCCTGGACTTCCCTGGAACACGGTCCAAAGGGAAAATTGCCTGGCAGGCCGTCGAGAGAATTGAAGAGCCGATAAGGCACTCGAAAGGACGGGTTTTGCAAGGCTTCCTGCACGTCCGGTGCAGCGATATGAACCACACCCCGGCTTTCCGCCATCCACAGACTACCATCCGCAGCTGTCTCGATTCCCGAAACGCCGCCGAATGCAGGCAGATCTTCCGGAAGGACGGCCCGGAAGCGACCTCCGTCCAAGACAGCCAACCCTCGCTCTCCACCGATCCAGATTCGCTGTTTGCGCTCTTGAAAGATTCTGACGGAGCCCACCGGTGATTCGCCGCTCGATGAGAAAATCTTGACCTTCCCCTCGTCTATTGCAACGATGGCGCCGCCGCCATACCCAAACCAGACGCGACCGCTTCCTTCGGTTAACGAGGCAAGGGGCTGGAGCTGAGCCATATCGGATGGTACTTCGAACTTCATCCACATGCCGCGGTTCCGTCGGTATATGCCTTCCCCCTCGGCCGCCAGCCAGAGCGTGCCCGAGCGATCCTCCGCAGCAAATATCAAGCGCGTAAATGGTATTGGGAACTCCGCCGGGTATGGAAAACGTCGGAAGCGCCCGTTTGCCAGCCAGACTATGTCCAGGTAGCCGGGAACCCAAACGGTCCCGGTCGGACCACGGCAAGAGCAGTGCGCTGAGCCGATTATCTCAGACTCGTGAACACGACCCTCACTGATTCGTGCCGCGCGACCGTTGGCACTCACGGTGACCCACAAGTCCCCATCCACAGCGGAAAAAAGGCCCTGCGAAAAGATTTTCGGCACATCGGACTGCACGAAAACGCCCCTGCGGAAACAGTCCAATCCGGTCTCTGAGCTGACCCAGATGTTCCCTTCCCGGTCTCGAAAGATGCTGTTTGAGGCGTCGTCGGTGAGTCCGTCTCTGGCGGTGAAACTTTTCACCGCAGAACTCGTCCGCCCGATTTTCCCACGCAGCGATTCCGGAGCGTCCGCTCGGCGGATTCCGTCCCCCAGACTGGTGACCCACAAAGCGCCCTGTTGGTCGAAGGCCATCGCCACGGAACCGACTTGAATCTCCGTGTCATCCGGAGGCTGAAGACCATCGTGCAATGGAACCGGCCGTACAGACCTGCCCGTCTCTGCCATCCAGAGTTTGCCGTTGAAGTCCTCAGCAAATCTCCAGATCAGGCCAACTTTGATCCCAGTTGACTGGAAAGCCTTGTATCCCCGCGGCAGATAAACGATCGTTTCTCCGGTGGCAACCCACAGTGTCCCCCTGTGGTCGACGAAGATTGCCTCCGGGTACTCGCCAGGGAAACTCCAGTCTTTTCCGACCAGCTTCCATCGATTGCCTTCCAATCGCAGTAGACCGCCAGTCATCGCTGCCCAGACCGTGCCCTCGCGATCCATGGCGAAATCAATAGTCGATCCCTCTGTGAGGCCGTCACGCTTGGTGTAAATCGTCAGCATTCCGTTGCGCAAAACGCCGATCGCGCCAGTGCCTAGGCCCATCCAAAGGCTTCCATCGGGAAGGCCCGACAGCGCTAGAATTCGGTTGGATGGAAAAGGCGCTCCTTGCGGCGGCTCGTAACGAGCAAAGCTGACGCCATCGAAGCGATACAGACCATTCCGTGTGCCCAGCCAAAGATAGCCGTCCGGGGTCTGCGCCATGGGACGGATACCGTTAGGCGCACCGTCCTTTGCAGTCCATGCTCTATGTACGAATTGCACGATGCTTTGATCGCCGTCGGCGGCCACCATCAACGGGCACCACAACGCTAGGAGAAGCGCCAAAAAAAGACTTTTGGAGACGGCTCCGGATAGGTTTCGCACCGGGCACTCCTTCGCCTCCTCAAGGGAGCGGACATTATCTTAGAGGTTCCGCAGTTCACAGCCAAGGCTGCTAATCCCCACACCATCTGTAGCCGAGCATTGTCTCCAAACACTACATCCCTGGCCAATCATTAACTTCTGGAATCACCCCAATTTCCGCGTCAACAATCTAGTGGACGAATCTGCCACACTGCGGTCCGACAAACTCATTCGTCCGCAGTTCGGTCCATGTTTCAGAAATCCGCTCAGATCTCAATTTGTTGTGGCAAGAGCCCGCCAGTGGCGGATATCCGTCACAAATCCGTCGGATTGGCCCGAAGACTTGCCGTACGACTCTGGTGAAGAAGTTCCACTAATGGAGTAGTTTGCATCGAAGATTCGCTCCCGCGTCTGAGATGTTTCTTTTTGGCATTTTGCCTGCACATTTGGGCGGTGCACTCCGCACGCTCACGTCTTTCGGCGGAGGCAATGCATATTTCGCGTGCTGCATCCGTGCGCCGAGACCGAGTTCGTTTCCACAGAGATGTAGTTGCGTGTTCAGTCCAATGGCGAAGATCCGATTGCTCAGGACGCAATCCAGAAGAAAACGGAGGAACCTCACAAGACGGCGAGGACTCGAAAAGAACCGAGGTGAGTTAAATGGGAACGCAAAGCTTCATCGCTCCGGACTTGGACTATTTGAAAGGAACGCACTTTACCGGTTGCGAAGATTGGACAAGACCAAGTTTGAACCCGTCGGAAGCTCGGGAGTTCGAAGGGATCGTCGGCAACAGCCAGTCACTCCTAAATGTTATGGATTTGGTTCGCGCAGTCGCAGCCACCGATTCCACTGTGCTGGTTCTTGGTGAAACAGGCACAGGCAAGGAATTGATTGCCCGAGCCCTGCACAATAACAGCCGCCGCTGCGAACGCCCTTTCATGAAGTTGAATTGCTCGGCCATTCCCTCTGAACTTTTGGAAAGCGAACTGTTCGGGCACGAAAAGGGCGCCTTCACCGGGGCACACACACAAAAAGTTGGCCGTTTCGAGATGGCCGACACTGGAACGCTGTTCCTCGACGAAATCGGGGATATGCCCCTGGCCTTGCAGCCCAAAATCTTGCGCGTCCTGCAAGAACAGGAATTCGAGCGCCTTGGAAGCTGTCGGACGCACCGCGTCAGTGTTCGAATGATTGCAGCGACAAATCGCAATCTAGACGAGATGGTTAGTCGCAACGAATTCCGCTGTGACCTCTACTACCGTCTGAACGTTTTTCCTATCGCCATACCTCCACTCCGGGAACGTCGCGAAGACGTCGCACTCTTGGTCGCTCATTTTGTAGAGAATTTTAGGAACCGCATGAACAAGCGGATCGAACTTATTCCCCAGGAAACGCTCGACGCTCTGACTTCGTATTCATGGCCGGGCAACGTGCGCGAACTTCAGAACTTGGTCGAGCGGGCTGCAATCCTTTGCCACGACGGAGTTCTCCCGAATCCCTTGCCCATGCTCGCGAATTCGCGAGTTTCAATTCCTGCGGCTCCACTCGCTACACCAAGCTCGTTCGTCGATTCCCAGCGAGCGATCATTTTGCAGGCTTTAGATGCAGTTGAATGGGTCATAGGGGGCCCCTATGGCGCCGCAACTCGACTGGGACTGAAGCGAACTACATTGCTTTCCAAAATGAAAAAACTCGGAATCTCACGCTCGACGAGTTTATCCGGCGAAGCGGCGCTGAATCAGAACTGCGAGGCACGAAGCGCAGACTAGAGGAAGTTTGTTGAGCATAAGCACTGTGTATGTAGCGAAGACCGAGATGACCTTGGCAGTTTTATCCGATGGTTCCGGACACCAATAAATTCTGGTAAGGAGCAGTGCAATGAAATTCATCGCAAATCTCTTCATCAAGCTAGGAATTCTCAAACGGGATTTCGACTATCACTTGATTCGAGCTTCCATGGTGGTGATCTTCGCGTTTTTCGGCTATCAGAAATGGTTTGACTATGAGGCACAAGCTCTAATCCCGTATATCGGCCACGGCCCCCTGATCTTCTGGATGTATTCCATTTTTGGCCTCAAAGGGGCCACTTGGTTTTTGGGGGTGGCGGAATGGTTCTTCGGAGCGCTGCTGTTTGCAGGATTTTGGAACAAGAAATTAGGCATTCTCGGTGCTCTCGGTTCCTGCTTTTCGTTTGTGGCTACAGTCACGATTATTCCCTTCATCCCCAATGGCTGGGCGGCTTCCGCCGGCGGTTTCCCCGCCATGACCGAGACTGTTGCCTTTCTTTTGAAGGACCTTGTTCTCTTCGCAGTGTCTGTATACCTGCTGCGACAGGATGTTTTGAGAGTAGCCCAGTCCGCCAAAGAATATTCTCACTCCGGATTTTTTGAACAAACGAATGGCCCGTCGCGTGCTTCCTGAATCAACCGATCGTACTCGCGGGAAAGATACTCGATGTCAGCGAGGAACTTAGACAAGTTTCATTGCAGCTTGAACGGGATGACTCGCCGGCAAACCGGCTGGCGACTTCAGTGCAATAACAGGCGTAGTGAAAAAGTGTCCACCGACAAGCTGCTTTTGGCTCGGAGAAGCGAGCGTCCTAGGGCCTTTGCTTTTTGTTTCGCAGTGCAGCTTGCAGGGCAACCCCGTTCGCGAAGCGACTTCGCTACCCCGGCGTCCCTCTGACGCTCGCGAGTGCGTTCCATCTCTGCTGCTAATCGGAGTCACCGCAGCGGATTTGCCGGCCCCACCCATAATTCTCCTTGCGAGTTACCTGCGCGGACTTCATGCGGTCGAGCATTTGGCGTAATTTCTTTCGCCCGCGAAACAATCGAGCCTTTATTGTTCCAATAGGCACTCCCATCATACGAGCGGCTTCTTGGGTTGATCGCTCGTCGAGTTGGCGGAGCTCGACTGCCCTTCGCAATCCCGGATCCAATTCGTCAACAGCCTTGACGAGCATCCGACGCTGTTCTTTTTGAACGTAAAGTTGTTCGGGATTCAGGCCTTGATCTTCGACCTCAAACGGTGAAAAGTGCGGTTGATATTCGGACCATTCCTCCAGCGGCAATTCACGGCGGACCTTGCTCCTGCGCAGATGCATCAAGGCGGCATTCGTGACGATGCGGGTTAGCCACGTTGAAAACCTGGAATCGCCTTTAAATTTCTTGAGATGAATGAATGCCAATTGAAACGATTCTTGCACAATATCTTCGGCATCTTCCCTGGTCAGCATGATTCGGCGGGCTATATTGAACGCCATTTTCGCGGATCGAGTGCAAAGAATTTCGAAGGCAACTGAATCTCCATTTTTCGCCGCCGCTACGAACTCACGTTCTTCCATCGCCCGCGCAGAGAAATCGCGGGCGCCGACTGACTCCGTACAGACTCTTGCCGTCCGGCAGACCTCTTCAGTCGCCGCCATACGAATCCGCCGTCGAATCACTTCCGCCGATCACGGGGCACGCCGCAAACTCCCGAAAGGACTCCCGCCCTTTTAGCAGCGCGTTCGGATCCTTCCTTTTCAAAAGGACCACGCTTTGCGTTTTTGTTTCTGCTCCGTTTTGCGCCGGTTCTGCGACGCAAACATAAATTCCCGAAGACTTTTGGCCGAGAACCTTGATGGCCAGCTTATTCACTCCACCCGGCGCTTCAATGATGGCCTCGTTCTCGCTCACACTCTGCGCGGTGAAGCCGTAATCCGCAAACGTCCTCTTGCCTTTTTCTTTCTTCGGCCGGAAATCGGAAGGCAGCGAAGTTATATCCAGTTTTTCGATTACGAACTCCGCGATCTTCTCTTTGGGGTAATCCGCCTTATTTTCCGCGACCACCATAGGCGCGTGGCAAAGCGCGACGATAGTCAAGAACAACTTTTTGCTTCTCACCTGCATGCTCCTTTCAAGTAGTGGACTTCAGAGAATCCGAATTCATTGGCAGCACTTCCTGACTGGATATTGCAACTGACCTGCCACGTTTCCTTTGCGGTTTAGCTGTGGTTGGCTGAATGAACGGCAATTTACGTGCGGCTGTAACGTTACTGTGTGCAATCCGGGATTGCTCGCGCGTGGAAACGGCTGTCTTTCCATCGACACGTCGACACCTTCAGTCGATGTAAAGTCATTCGCGACGTCGCGGAACCTCTCTTTTCAGAGCGTGACAATTGAAACGAGATGCATGAAGTGCGCTTGAAAAAGCGTGTAGCAGAGATGGCCACTGGCGACGATCATGTGATCGCCCAAAGCCTCATGGGAGACCTCTTAACGCAAGCGGGACTACCTTCCTGCGGAGCTTTGCAAATTCCTGTGTTGGAGCCCTAGTGTCTCAATAGCGTCACACAGTGATATCGAGACTTCTGTTCGACATGTTTCGGCACGCGCACAAACGCATCGTGCGAATTTTTCGACGTTTGATCTAGAAAACGAGTGCTTTTTTAGACTGGCGCTGCGCTTGCAATAAGACGAAGAGAAATGAACATTAAACGAAAGTTAGAAACCGCGAGCGAACGCAACGAATTCGCTGGCACAAGTCGAGGGCTGCTGAGTAGTCAGCCACGAAAGCGCTACATCTTTGCCTCGCTCGTCGTCCTCACACTCTTTTTGGTTGGCTACGAGCAGGTTAGATCACAGACCTACAACACTCACAGCGGCTTTGACTTGGTGGACAAGGCGGGAAACATCCGGAAACCGGCGGACTACCAGGACCGATATCAGGCAATCGGAACATACATGGTGCTCAGTCCAAAGGGAAACGAGATGCACGTTACTTACGCATCTCCTGGCGCAGCCGAGAACTATCGCAAGACGGGAAAGTTCGCTGATGGGACGGTTCTCGTAAAAGAAGTGTTCGCAACAGATCACGCACAAATGACGACGGGCGACGCGCACTGGGCTTCGGCAACGAAAGTCTGGTTCGTGATGATCAAGGATGAAAAAGGGCGATATTCCAACAGTCCAGTGTGGGGCGATGGCTGGGGCTGGGCTCTGTTCAATTCGGACGCACCGGCCAAGCAAGTTGCAACCGACTACAAGAAGGATTGCTTGGGATGCCATATCCCTGCGAGGGGAACAGATTGGGTTTACGTACAGGGTTATCCGGTTCTCGCCTCGAAATAACGAACGATGTGCGACGAGAACCAGCTTCGGAATGACTTCAAAGGAGATCGTGCAATGCGAAAAGGTATCGTGGTGCTG
>Ga0126384_10002254_pt1 | contig 11717 bp, 15 predicted proteins | sample PanSoiMetPlot_36_FD_92543 | JGI IMG/M metagenome (GOLD analysis project Ga0126384, IMG submission 92543) | Tropical forest soil microbial communities from Panama - MetaG Plot_36 | ecosystem: Environmental > Terrestrial > Soil > Tropical forest > Bulk soil | place: Panama | collected 2016-02-17 | reverse complement strand
TTGACCTCTTCGGTCGTCGTCGCCGCTCCATCGAATCAGCGCAAGCCTCCTATCAGGCCACTGCCGCCGATCTCGAAAACACGCGCCTCGTCATCGCCGCCGAGCTCGCAGGAGACTATTTCACCCTGCGGCAGATTGATACCCAGCTGGGCATCTTGCGCCGTACCGTTGATACGCTTTCGAAAGGCCTCGATCTCGTCAATTCCCGCCACAGTGGGGGTGTGGCCTCGGGACTCGACGTTGCGCAGGAAGAAACTCTCCTCAACACCACACGCACGCAAGCCATTCTCTTGCGGCAACAGCGGAAACAATTTGAAGATGCCATCGCCGTGCTCGTCGGCAAGCCCGCCCCCGTTTTCCATCTTCCATCTAACGAGCTCGATGCCGAGCCCCCGTCAATCGACGCCGGGTTGCCTTCCGATCTTCTCGAACGCCGCCCGGACATCGCCGAAGCAGAACGCCAAATGGCGGTCGCAAACGCGCAGGTCGGCATCGCCCGCGCCGCGTATTTCCCTTCACTAAACCTTTACGCAAATGGCGGCTGGCAAGCGGCGGACATCGCCAAACTTGCGAACGTGCAAAGCACGTTGTGGGCGATCGGCGCAAACGCCGCGGAGAGTATCTTTACAGGTGGTGCACGCCGCGCTCAGGTGCAATTTGCGAAAGCCGGATTTGACGCCAGCGTCGCAAACTATCGCCAGACCGTTCTCAACGCTTTTGGCGAAGTGCAGGACGACGTAACAGGACTTCTCGTTTTGAGTGAAGCGCAGAAGTCCCAGCAGGAAGCAGTGGATGCGGCGCGCCGCACTCTCGATATTGCAGACAGCCGCTATAAAGGTGGCCTCGTCAGCTATCTCGACGTCGTCAGTGCCCAGCAGAATCTGCTCAATAACGAACAGGAAATGGCCGTCATTCGCGGACAGAAGCTCGTAACCAGCGTTCTTCTTGTCAAAGCGCTCGGAGGCGGCTGGGACTCTTCAAGCCTTGCGGCCGTACAGGTAAAGTCCAAGATCAAGGACGTAGTCGCGCCTTAACCCCTATCGGCTACCACAAAACACTAGTGACTCCGGCTTCGGCTAGGTTAGTCTCATATCTCGCGAACATTTCGTGTAACCAGTCCGCGCTTGGCGAATCCAATCCGCGTAAACGGGGGGGACTATGAATCGGCGCAACTTTCTCCTGACGACGGGCGCGGCAACGGCCGGCCTGTCTTTTCCGAAAACGATAAGGGCGTTCGCCGAAGACGCGACTCCCGCATGGCGCACTTATGAGGTCATCACTCACGTCGAAGTTTTGAAGCCCTCGGGCATCACCCGCGTCTGGGTTCCTGCCGCGCTCTCAAGCGAAACTCCATTCCAAAAAACTCTATCGAATACGTTCCAGGCTGAGGGTGCATCTGCGAAATTTGTCGAATCAAAGGCTGATTCGCTCTCTTTTGTGACTGCGGAATTCCCCGACGGTGTCAAGCCGGTACTCTCGGTGACAAGCCATATCTCAACTCGAAACATCGCAGTGGATTTGGCCACCCCGCGCAAGACTCAAGTCGAATCGAAGGATTCTTTGCAGCACTTTCTCCGTCCCACCAGACTTCTGCCTACGGATGGAATCGTAAAATCCACTGCATAAGAGATCACCGCCGGCGCAAAAACAGATGTCGAGAAGGCACGCACCATTTACGAATGGATTGTCGACAACACTTTTCGTAATTCGAAGACGCGCGGCTGCGGTCTCGGCGACATCCGCTTCATGCTGGAATCAAAAGACCTTGGTGGAAAGTGCGCGGACCTGAATGCGCTTTTCGTCGGCCTCTGCCGCGCTTCCGGTTTGCCCGCCCGCGATGTGTATGGCATTCGCGTCGCAAAATCGGAATTCGGCTACAAGAGCCTTGGCGCTTCGTCCGAAGTCATCACCAAAGCGCAGCACTGCCGGGCGGAAGTCTATCTGGAGAATTTTGGCTGGGTCCCTGTCGACCCCGCCGACGTACGCAAGGTTGTTCTGGAAGAACCGCCTGGCAATCGGCCTCTAGATGATGACATGGTCAAACGGGCACGAACGCGGCTCTTCGGTTCCTGGGAAATGAATTGGATGGCGTTTAATTTCGCACACGACGTAACGCTGCCCGGTGCAAGCGGCGCGCCGGTCGCGTTCCTGATGTATCCTCAAGCGGAAACTGCCGCTGGGCGGTTGGATCCCCTCGATCCGGATAGCTTCCACTACGAAATCACTGCGAAGCAAATCAGTTAGTTCTTGCCTGGCATCAAATTGTCGACGAAAAACTTCGTCGCGCGGTTCATCAGTGCGATCCGCGCTGGCGGGTCCGAGACCCCATGCCCGCGCCCCGGAAACGGCATCACTTCCACCTGCTTGCCTTTGGCGATCAAAGTATCAACCAACTTCAGCGTATTCGCAAAGTGCACGTTGTCGTCGCCCGTTCCGTGCGCGATGAGCAGCGGCCCTTTTAGTTGCGCGGCCTTGTCTACGGGTGACGCTTCCTTGTAATTCTTTTCATTCTCCGGCAGCAGACCCATGTAACGTTCCGTGTAAATCGTGTCGTAGAAGTGCCAGTCCGTCACGGGCCCTCCCGCGAATCCAGCCTTGAAATCGACAGAATCTTCGAACATCAGGTGCAGCGTCATGTGTCCGCCGTAGCTCCATCCCCAAATCCCAATGTGATTTGCATCCACGTACGGCTGAGACTTCAACCAGGTCGCTCCATCTTTCTGATCCAGCAATTCCTGTGCTCCAAAACGGTAATGAATTGGCTCCTCGAAAACATGCCCGCGCCCCGTCGAGCCTCGATTATCCAGCGAGAAAATGATGAATCCCTTTTCTGCCAGCAATTGGTGCCACAGGTACGTCGAACCGCCCCACTGATTCAAGACAACTTGAGCGCCTGGCCCGCCATACGTGAACACGATCACGGGATACTTTTTCGAAGGGTCAAAGTTTGGCGGCTTGATCATGGACGCATAAAGCTCCATCCCATCGTGTGCTTTAACCTTGAAAAACTCCGTCGGCGACATCTTGTAACTTGCCAGTTCCTCTACCTTATTCTCGTTCAACACTGTGACCAAAGAGCCGTCCGCACGGCGCAAACTTTGTGTCGACGGCGTCCCCGCTGTTGAGAATGTGTCCACATAGGCGCTTCCGTCCGGCGCAAAATTGGGATTGTGCGTTCCCTCTTCCTTGGAAATTCTTGTGAAACCGCCTCCCAAGCCTGCGCGATAAATCTGCCTTTCAACTGGCGACTTTTCTGTCGCACTGAAATAGACCACTCCTTTGGCTTCGTCCACCAGAGGCGTTCCGCGGACTTCCCATTCACCCCGCGTCACCTGCGCGATTTGTTTCCCACTCAAGTCATACAAATACAGATGCAAATATCCCGACCGTTCGCTTCCCCAGAGAAACCTCTTCCCGTCTTTGAAGAAATAGAGATCGTCGTTTACGTTCACCCAGTAGTCGTCTTTCTCTGTCAGTAGAGTATGGGATTTGCCTGTGTTGGCATCCGCAAACAAAAGCTCCAGCTGATTCTGCTTGCGGTTCATCCGCTCGATCGCAACCTGTTTCGAATCCGCAAGCCAGTCCACGCGTGGAATGTATTGATCCGGCTCCGAACCTGTATCCATCAATCGCGCCCTGCCGCCATTTGGGCTGGCGACATAAACATGCACAATCGGATTCGCTCCCCCCGCCACGGGATACCGTTCTTCTTCTGCTTCCCCGCTGTACGATTCGAAATCCACGAGCGGATATTTCGTCACTTTTCGCTCGTCCATTTCCAAAAAAGCCACCGCGGAAGAATCTGGCGCCCACCAATACGCGGTCGAAATTGCCAACTCTTCCGGGTACATCCAATCCAGCTCGCCCTTGCGAATCTCTTCTGTTCCGCCGGTCGTCAGCGCATGTTCCTTGCCGTCCCCTACGCTCACGGCGAACAGGTTGTGCCCGCGCACAAAAGACACCCACTTTCCGTCCGGCGAAATCTTTACGTCCGCAATCGCCTCTTTTCCAGAGAGCAGCGTGGTCGCCTTATCCTCTTTCATGTCATACCAAGCCAGCGAATTGGGCCCCACAAAAAGAATCGCCGCTCCGTTCGGCGCCCATCTGTATTCTGCAGGAGCGCGTCGCCCCAAGCCCGTCGCTTGCGTTGGCTTCGACTTGTCCTCCGGCAGGATGGACTCCAACTTCTCTGAAGTCAGCAGTTGCTTTTTTTCGCTTGTCGCTGCGGAAACAATCCAAAGTGACTTCTCTTTGCCTTTGGTTTCCAAGAATGTCAGCGATTTCCCATCCGGTGCCCACGCCACCGCTGAATACAGACTCCCGCTCAAACTCGGCCGTCCATAGATTCTTTCAACCGTCAGCTCCTTGCGGCTTGTGACGGATTGCGCCCAGCAAAGGTCGGCGCCCACAGCCAGAATTGCAGCGGTACACACTATTTTCTTGAACCCCATGTTTCCTCCTGAATCGCTTTGCATGTTCGCGTGTGCCGCACCCTTTTTGATCTCTAAAGTGCGTTTTTCCTTATCCCGGCGGCCAATGAAATAGCCTCCCGCCCAACAAATGCATGTGCAAATGGAAAACAGTTTGCCCCGCGCCGGCCCCGGTATTGATCACGGTCCTATAGCCGGCCTCGAGCTTCCGCTCGCGGGCAAGCTCCGCCGCCACGAGGGCCATCTTCCCTAATACCGCCCAATCCGCAGCCTGCGCCTCGTGCAAGGATGCAAAGTGCCGCTTTGGGCAGACCAGCAAATGCGTGGGAGCCTGAGGACTGATGTCCGCAAACGCAAAGACGTCTTCATCTTCAAAAACTATCTTTGCGGGAATCTGCTTCGCCGCAATTTTGCAGAACAAGCAATCCGCGCTCATGGCGTGCTCTCCCCGGAAGCCGTATCATCGATCCGCAAAATCAGCGGCCGGAATCCTTCCTTCGCTCGCAGCTCTTCGCCCAACTGCTTCGCATCACTCTCCGCCGGAACGCGTCCCACCTGCACTCGGTAGAAATTCCCTTCTTGTCGATTAACCAGTTGAATGAAGATCGGCGAATACGTTACACCCAACCGCTCCTTCAACCTCTCCGCGTTCCCGCGATCCCGGAAGGCTCCAACCTGCACCGTGAAAAACCCTGTGTACGGATCCGGCCCCGAAATCACCTCAATCCGCACCGGTACCACGCCCGCTCCTACAGATTCGATCGCTTTCGCCGCTGCAAAAGACAAGTCGATAATCCGGTTGTCCACAAAAGGCCCACGATCGGTGATTCGCACCGTCGCCATTTTTCCGTTGTTCAGATTGGTCACGCGGACCATCGAATCGAAGGGAAGCGTGCGATGAGCCGCGGTCATTTTGTTCATGTCGTATGTTTCGCCGTTCGATGCCTTCCTGCCATGGAACGGAGCGCCGTACCAGGATGCGTTCCCTTCTTCCACATAAATGCCCGGCGAATTCGAGTCTGCGGGCCGGGGTTTTGCTGGTGCCGGCGCCGGTTTCGGCTGCGTCTCGCCCGCAGTGGACCGTTTCGCTTCTTCTTCCGTGGCCGGCGGCGTGGAAACCGGCGTAGTCGGCGCGTTGCTGACTATTGGCCTTCGTCCCGCGCAACCACCGATTGCAAAAATAGACAACAGCAAGAACAACGAAAAAAAAGGCCGCTCCCGCGGCCAGTTATTCCCGTACAGAACTCTCAAGAGGAACCTTTCGCCGAATCGGCATCGCGCGCCGCTCTGCGCTTCTCGAGCCATCCTGCGGCTTCCGCCAGTTTCTCGGACGCTTCCCGCAGGAACTCCGCAGTCTTCCTTTCCGTTTCCGGCGCAACGTCTTCCGAGACAAACTGCCTTACTGCGGCAAGTTTCTCGTCTACTTGCTTTCCAAAATCTTCAAAACTGTCGATGCTCCGCAATTTGGAAACTTCTTCGTCGATTCGCTTCCCGAACTCTTCAAATCTGCTCATGGGTCACCCCGCCGCTTCTCAAGCGCAGTACTCGATTCGAGTATTATAGAAACGCTCAAAGGGCCCCGCAAGGAACTAAAAGGAGAACGGATTGGCACTTCCCTATCGCTGGCAGGTGCGTCTCGACCAATTTAAGAATTCACTGCGAGGCATTTTCGGCGGCGGAGGCGAGCAGCCCCGCCCAAAACTTTGCCCTGCCTGTGGCGCCCTCGTCGGCGTTTCCGCCACTCGCTGCCACGAATGCGGCACGAGCCTGCGCTTTTCTCTCGCCGCCATCACAAAGAAGCTCCCGATTTTTTCGGGGATGACTGCACCTGTCTCCACAACTTTTCTCGGCCTCAACTTTTTTCTCTTCGCGATTCAATTGATGTCTACCATTCAAGCTGGCGAAGCGGGCGGGCTAAATATCCTCTGGCGCCTCGATCCAGTTGCCTCTTACCGGCTCGGCATGAACTTTGGCCCTGCGATTTTTCTCGAGCACCAATGGTGGCGGCTCATCACCGCGATGTTCTTGCACGGGGGATTGATCCACATCGGTTTCAACATGATGGCGCTCATGCAGTTCGGTCCGGCGGTGGAGGAATTGTATGGTTCCCCGCGCTTTCTGTTTCTCTACACCTTTACCGGGGCATTCGGATTTCTAGTCAGCGCCGGCGTGGGGCATCATCCGCCTCTTGGCGCAAGCGGAGCTCTGCTTGGAATCCTTGGCGCGATCCTTGCCATCACAACAAAACGCGGCGGCGCTTACATGCGGGACCTGCGTTCGCGGTTGATCAGCTCCCTTGGATTTTTGCTCCTTTTGGGATTCATGCCCGGAGTGAATATCGACAACTGGGCTCATGCCGGCGGGCTCGCTGCGGGTTTCGTCCTCGGCAAAATATTTGTGGATCGCGAGCCGGTGAACAATACGGAAAAATTCCGCGCGCAGGTGCTCGGCTGGATTGCAGGCCTGACGATCGTCGCCAGTTTTGTTCTGATGATTCTGCACTTTCGCGACTACGCCAGCTAATCGCTGAGCTTGCGCGCAATCATAATCGAGTAGTGAAATCCGGAAAACACAGTAAACGCAGTCACGGTGTAAATCAGTCCGTTGTTTACCCGCTCCCAATACGGATATGGATACGCCGCAGCGAGCACTACAGCAAAAACAAACACAATTTGAAAGAACGTAGTAAATTTGCCGTAAATGCTGGGTGGAAATGGCCGGTATCCGGAAATCAAAATAATTACAGCGGCAACGACGAGCAGCAAAACGTCACGGCTCAGCACCATAATCGTCAGCCACCACGCCACTTTCTTTGCCATCGCCAGAACTACGAAAGAAGAAGAGAGCAGCAGCTTGTCCGCAATCGGATCGAGGTAAGCGCCGAGCGAGGACCTTTGATTCAGCCTGCGCGCCAGCACGCCGTCGATTCCGTCGCTCAATCCCGCAATTACCAAAACCAAGAGCGCCCATTTGTACTGATCGTATGAAATCAGGATCAGAAAGATCGGAATGAATCCGAGCCTCAGAAGCGTAATTTGATTGGGCACCGTCCAGATGCGGCCTTGCATTGCTTAGAGAATATCCCAGTTTGCCCGGTCTGTCAGGCAAATGAGGGGCAGTTTGAATTTCATGGATCCTGACACAAGAAGTCGAAATTCAGACTGCTCCGTCATCAACAAAAGACGCGCTAGGCGAATTGCGCCAGATATTCTGCTAGCGAGCGACCAGCTTTTCGCGCGAACACCTCGGACATCGAAGGAATCGAGCCCGAAGGTTCGTCGAGCGAAATGCGTTCAACGCGATTCATCGGAAAGAATACGGTTGGTAGGCCAGTGCGTTCGCCGTGCGGATCATTGATCTGGTTCACGAAGTGGTCGAAGGAATTCAAATCGATTCCGCGGAGTGTGACGCCAGACGGATTTATGCTGAGCAGTTCGCCCCAGATCTTTTCCTTCGGCGAATGCAGGCTGACAACGACGATTGAGTGTGGGTCCATGGGTTCCTTGATTCTATCTCGAAATTCCTACTTCGCTTTCTCGTAAGCCTGATTCAGCCACCAGAGCGCGTCGCGCAAATCGCTTTCGTTCGCAATCTCAAACAAGCGCCATTTTCGCGTCTTCAAACTGTCTGTTGAAGAGACACGTGAATCGTTGTACGCGCGCACGAGCAAATTGGGAGGCATAGGATTGATTTTGAACATCAGTGAATTTGACGATTCGATGCTGCGCGTCACCGGCAATGCGCCAAAAACTTTGGAACCTCGATAGTAGCATCTCATTCCAAACATCGGTTTTGCGCTTACTTTTGGCCACTTTTCTAGTTCCTGACTGAGCAAGTTGGCCCACTCTTTCATCTCTTCGCTGATGTGGGCCATTTTCGGACGCTTGGGCTTTGATTTTGCGCTCTTCTTCATAATTCAACTCGTCATGACCGCTGGCCCACTCGAAGGAACAATCAGTTTGGGTTCTGTCAGTGTTTGCACTTGTTCGAGTGTAGCGTCCGGTGCGAGTTCGCGGAGGACAAGTCCCTGTGGCGTTACGTCAATGACGGCGAGTTCCGTGACGATGTGATCCACGACCTCGACGCCAGTAAGCGGCAGCGAACACTTTTTCACAATTTTCGGTTTGCCGTCCTTCGTAGCGTGTTCCATCGCGACGAAAACGCGCTTTGCTCCCGCGACTAAATCCATCGCACCGCCCATGCCTTTGAGCATTTTCCCCGGGACGGCCCAGTTGGCGAGCGTTCCTTTTTCATCCACTTGCAGTGCACCCAAGACCGTCAAATCAATGTGGCCGCCGCGAATCATGGCGAAGGAATCGGCGGAAGAAAAATAAGAGCAACCCGGGATTTCGCCGATGGTTTCTTTTCCCGCGTTGATCAAATCGGGATCAACTTCCGAATCTAGCGGATAAGGCCCGACGCCGAGCATTCCGTTCTCGGATTGCAGAATCACTTCCATCCCTTTCGGAACGTAATTCGCAACCAGCGTGGGAATGCCGATTCCAAGATTGACGTAGTAGCCATCGCGCAGTTCCCGCGCGACGCGCTTCACAATTCGTTCCCGCTTTTGTTCTTCGGTTGGTGGCATGTGGTTATTTTGAGTCGAGCAGTTTGCTGGCAACCGTGAGCAAAGGAAGATACAGAATGAAGACCACAACACCGGTCATGACCAGCGCCGCCAAGAAGATTCGCACGGTGATTAGCCGCTTTAAATGGAAATCCTTTGGCCACAAATCCTTTGTAAAGAGCAGGACAGCGAGGCCCGCAAAATACAGAGGCAAAATCCAAAAATAAGTCGCAAACAAAAAGCGAGTCGGCCACGGCAGCTCAACACCGAGACCGCCAAAAAGCGAGGCGAAGGATTGAACGAGTCGCGTTGACGCAAATGCAAGGATTAAACAGAAGAATGCCACAAACCCATTCAGGCCCCAGTAGATGGCGACGCTTGTGTAGGATGGCGTCCGGAATTGGAAGGGATTCAGCTCACAGCTTGTGTTCATGACTTCCTCGTGGTGCGGCGCTCGGTGCCTTTCATAACCCATCGCCTTAGTACCTGGCACCTTTTCCGCCCAATTTACCTACAGCAAGGCCAAAATCAAAAATGCAAGAAAGAATAGTTGCAAGCAAATTGCGACCCAATAGCGTCCAGGTCGATTCGCGCGATCGACTACTACGAAACCGAACCGATCCCAACGGGTCTTACTTGTGAGCAGTGAAGAGACGGTAGAAACCGTCGCAACCGAAATCATGCCCACCATCAATAACTTTGCCGGAGCATTCATATTGGGAGCACACTGGCGGATTTGCGCACCGTGCGGCGCTCAATGCGTTTTTCGTGGTGGCCCTGGAAAATCGCGTTCACGTAGATCCCCGGGGTGTGGACGTTTGCGGGATCGAGTTCGCCGAGTTCGACGAGTTCTTCGACTTCGGCGACGACGTAATCGGCCGCGGTGGCCATCATGGGATTAAAGTTACGCGCGGTTTTGCGGTACACAAGATTGCCCCAACGATCGCCTTTCCACGCTTTGATGAATGCAAAATCCCCTCGAATGCCGCGCTCCATCACATACTGCCGGCCGTCAAATTCGCGCGTCTCTTTTCCTTCGGCGACCATCGTGCCGTAACCGGTCGGCGTGTAAAACGCGGGGATGCCCGCGCCGCCGGCGCGAATGCGTTCGGCGAACGTGCCCTGCGGATTGAGTTCGAGCTGCAATTCGCCGCTGGTGACAAGCTGTTCAAAAAGTTTGTTTTCTCCGACATAGGTCGAAACCATTTTTTTGACCTGGCGCTTTTCAAGCAGGACACCAATGCCGAAGCCGTCCACGCCAGCGTTGTTGGAAACGATGGTGAGATCCTTGATGCCTTTGCGCTGAACGGCGGCAATGAGATTCTCCGGAATGCCGCAGAGCCCGAAGCCGCCCATAAGAACGGTCATGCCGTCCTTCAGGTTGGCGATGGCGGCGTCGGGCGAGGCGATGCGCTTGTCCATGTGCAAGAGTTTACAGTGTGGAAGTGCGACTGGCGAGCGATGCGTGTGACCGGTTCTAATTTGACCAAAGGAGACGTAGCGCATCGCTCACCAATTCCAAGACGGACTGGGCTTTGGCGTTGAAGGCGTTTTCGCGTTCGCTTTCAACGTCGATCGTCCCGATGACTTTTTCTTTTGAAGAGTCGAACACGGGAACGATGATCTCCGAGCGAGTGGAACCAAGCGCGGTGAGGTATCGGGGATCGGCGGCAACATCGCCAACGTTAACAGTTTTGCGGAAGGAGATTGCAGAGCCGGTGAGGCCTTTCGTCAAAGGAAAAATTGGGTATGAAGGCGCTTCCGGCCCACTCCACACGATGTTCTTGACGAGACCCACGGCGTGGTCCACGTCGTAAAGGCCAACCCAACGGTAGTTGCCATTTTTTCTCAAGTAGTCAGCAATGCGCTGAAATAGTTCCTTACGCTCACCGGAGCTGGACGCGATCACGCGAACTTCTTCAAGGATTCTCTCGACGTCCGCAGGCATTGCTCCTAGTGTAAAGAAGATGGAAGCCGGAAGCGATTCCTGATTCGCCTAACGGATGAGAAAGTTGCTGTAAAACAAAACCGGGCTTCCCGAAGGTGCGTTCGAGAAGCCCGGTGCTAACAGCGGCTGATCGCTCAGCTACTGCTGGTTGTGGGGAGGGTGTTCCTTGGGTGGCTTCTCCTGTTGTTGCTGCCGCTCGTTTTCTTTTTGCTGGCGCTGCTGCAGCTTTTGAGTTTGTTGATCGTGCTTTTGCTGCAACTGCTGCTGTTGCTGCTGATGGCGCTGCTGGAGGTCCTGCCTGCGTTGCGCATCGCCGTTGTGCTGTTGCAGTTTTTGCTGGTCCTGCGCCTGCTTCTGCTGCATACGCTGACGTTCGGAGTCCTGCTGCTGGCGCAGCCTGTCCTGTTCATGCTGCTGCTTTTCCATCACCCTTGGATCGATGCGGCTGGCATTCGGGGGACGATCGTCATTCGGCCGCGCGTTTTCCGGCGGGCGATTTTCCGGGCGGTTTCTGTCCACACGACTGTTGTTGCGGTTTTCGGGCGGACGATTTACGTTGTCGTTGCGGAGCGTCGGCCCCGCGCCGCGATTCTTGAATTCAGAGGGCCGCGAAGTCGCCGCCACGTCCGGCCGGCCGTGGTTCACAGTGGCAAACAAGTTTCTGTCCGACCTTGCTGTGCGTTCATGTTGAGCCTGGTCGCTCGTCATCGTAACGTGGTGCTGGCGAGCCGCAGCAAGTTCAACCTGAGTTGGCCGCGCGTTTGTGCCGCCG
>Ga0126384_10002253_pt1 | contig 11718 bp, 10 predicted proteins | sample PanSoiMetPlot_36_FD_92543 | JGI IMG/M metagenome (GOLD analysis project Ga0126384, IMG submission 92543) | Tropical forest soil microbial communities from Panama - MetaG Plot_36 | ecosystem: Environmental > Terrestrial > Soil > Tropical forest > Bulk soil | place: Panama | collected 2016-02-17 | reverse complement strand
TGCGCAGGCTGCGGCGGAAGCTGTTGGGTGTGGACACGCCGTGGCTGGGTTGTGGTCTGCTAACGTAGCCCCGTCATTGGCAGGCGGCCCCTCCTCCAGCAGGTTCCGGTTACGTGAACATCTCGGCACGGCCTGTTCAGCCTCGACTGACCCGCGCAATTTTGTTTGCGGTGCTGTGCGCCGCCGATGACCACGGGGTAGCCAACTTTATCAAGAAACGCTAGACGAAAGACGCCAGCGTGCGAATTACGAAGCTCTCGCAGCGGGACGATACTCCTTGCACCGGAGGTACAGAGTGCGCGTACGAACGTCATGACGGACGAACACGGGAAAAGCCATACACCGCTCAACGGCAAAGACGTTCCACAGTTCGCACCGAATTTCACTGTTTATGTGCTGCCGCCCGATGTCGTGTGTCTCTATTCCGAGGACCGAAAGTTCTTTCTTCACGGCGAGCTCTATTGTGCGCTTGCATCGGCAATGGGAGAGGGCGGAAAAAGCGTTCGCGAGCTCGTACGTGAGCTGGGGCAAGATTTTCCAACCGACAAAATCCACGAAGCGCTGAAAAGGCTATTCGATCGGCGTCATATTGTCCCCTCATCGCGATTTTCGGCCGGCGTTGTAGCAGCCTACTGGGCGAGCCTAGGTCTGTCGCCGGAGACGGCTGCGAGAAATCTGCAGAAATGTCGTGTGCTCATTCAAGCAATCGACGTAAGCGGTGCAGGGGAGCTCGAAGGTGCTCTGACGGCGTTGGGAGTTCGCGTCGTAAAGCGATCCGCTGACCTAACGATTACAGTGGTGAGTGACTACCTCGAACGACGATTGGATGAAATGAACCGGCGTCATTTGTCGGACCGTACGCCTTGGCTGCTCGTCCAGCCCTCCGGAATCTTCCCCCTAGTGGGACCAGTGTTCAGACCAGGCAAGAGCGCCTGTTGGGTTTGCCTTGCCGATCGCATGAAACGGAACCGGGAGGTCAAGGCCTTTCTCGTGCGCGGGCCGGTCCGCTCCGTAAGCGTTTCGCCTCTTGTGCAGCACCACTTCGGACAGAATGGGATCCAGCTTGCAGCCATCGAGATCGCTAAAGCGGTCGCCACCGATTTTCGCACGGATTTGCGCGATCACATCGTGAGCCTCGATCTATTGGGCTCGGCGATCGCGAAGCATTACGTGGCGGCCCGCCCGCAGTGTCCGACTTGCGGCCGCAAGAAGCTCCGTGACCCAACCCGTGCGCCGGTGCCAGTTGAGCTCGGTGCTGGCAGTAAGGTGGTCATGACGAGCGGGGGATACCGAACCGTTTCGCCGAGGACCACAGTTGCACGTTTCCGGAAACACGTGAGCCCTCTCACAGGCGTCGTCTCGCGTCTCGAACGGATCGAAGCCGACTTGCCCCTGAACACCAACTACTTTGCCACGCACAATTTTTCGGTGCCTGCCGCGACCGTCAATGAGCTTAGGGCCGGACTCAGTGGTGGCGGTAGTGCCGGTAAGGGCAGCACCGCCGAGCAGGGGGAAGCCAGCGCGCTCATGGAGGCGATCGAGCGTTATTCGGGGATCTATCAGGGCGACGAAATCAGAAAAGCACGACGGTTCAAGGATTTTCGGTCAGGCGAGGCGATCCTTCCGAATGACGTCCTGCTGTTTAGCGACACGCAGTTGCGGGACTGGATGCCGGCAAATGGCCCAGACGGGCCGCCCTCAACTCCGATTTTATTCGATCAGTCTGCAGAGATCGAGTGGTCGCCGGTTTGGTCTCTGCGCGACAAACGCTTCAAATATGTTCCGACCAGCCTCTTGTATTTTTTCTATAGGGGGCCCGGTCAAATATACGCGGATTCCAATGGCTGCGCGGCCGGCAACACCATCGAGGAAGCAATCGTCCAAGGCTTTCTCGAACTGGTGGAACGGGATGCCTACGCAATCTGGTGGTACAATCAATTGCGCCGGCCACAAGTGGACCTGCGCCAATTTGATGATGCCTACGTCCGCGATCTGCAAACCCAGCTAGCCGAAACCGGACGTCGGATTTGGGTGCTCGACGTCACAAGTGATCTCGGGATTCCGAGCTTCGTGGCGATCATGCACTGGTTGCATAACTCGCAAGAAAATATCGAGTTTGGATCCGGGTCACACTTTGATACGCGGATTGCGTTGCTCCGCGCGATGACCGAACTGAACCAATTTCTGTCCATTGGCCTCATGGGAGGTGGGACCGGAGACAAATCGAGCCTTGATGGGTCCACCCCGTTGCGTTTGCGCGATCATCCCTTTTTGACGCCCAGCGACAAAACTGCGATCCAACCTGACTTTCGCTCGAAGGTCGGCCGCCTTAGCTCGCGCGAGCAGGTGGCTGCCTGCCTCCGTCTGACCAAGCAGAAGGGGCTCGACTTTCTCGTTCTCAATCAGACACGTCCCGACATCGATGTACCGGTCGTCAGGGTGATCGTTCCGGGGATGAGGCATTTTTATCGCCGCTTTGCACCGGGCCGCCTTTACGATGTTCCGATAAAGCTTGGATTGCGGGACCGACCGCTGTTGGAAAAAGAGCTTAATCCACTTCATCCCCACACTTGAGGGTTACTACGGGCTTGCGCGCTCGCAAAACAAAAAGAGAGCGACGGGCCGTATCGCCAACAACGATTTCTGCCCGGCTCGGTAGGCATGTCTCGCTTGAAGCACACGCAAGCGGACACATCTTCGCTTGCTTCGGCGGCCATTCAGTAGATTTGGGAGCGTTCAGCGCTGCCGCGGCGGTATGCGCTCACGACTTGCAAATTGGTTGTCCGCTCGCCTCCATTTCGTCCGGCGGCCGGAACATCGACAAGGAAATTTACATTTTGGTCCGACGATTGGCCAGACATGGTCTATTGGAGTACGCCCTCGCGAACTCACGAAACGATGAAGACCAGGTTGTTATCGAGCCGCAAGTTGCCGATTACTGGCCGGGAACCTCGCCGCTCGGCAATGCAGATGTTCTCGTCCTGTCACGGTTTGCGTACATGCGGCGGCGTGGCAACGATCTAGTGTTGGAATCGCCGCGCGCAGATGCACTGTTCAGAATCTGCGATCCGAAGATTGCGACCGCGATCGCCGCACTGTCCACGCCTCAACAAATCAAGGGGTTTCGTCGACAGAATGGGTTTCCGGGAATCGAGCTTCTCGCGTTGTTGGTTGATTGCCAGATCCTTTTCAAGATTGAGGCCACTGCTCACATGGGCCCCCGCTTGGCCGAGGGTGACCACAACCTCGTTCTATGGGACTTTCACGATCTCCTGTTCCACGCGCGTAGCACGGAAGGTCGACACGCCAACCCGCTGGGTGGGGTTTATCCCTATGCGGGTGTCGTGGCTCCGCTCCCCGCGGTGCGGCCACGATGGCCAGGAAAGAAGATCAATATGCGCAAGTTCTCCGCCGCGCATTCGATGACAATCTCGCCGTTTGCAAAAGTCCTGCATGACCGTCACTCGACGCGCACCTTCGATGACCGGAGCCCAATCACTTTCGCCGAGCTCTCGCGGGTCTTCGACTGCGCGGCACGTGTCCTGTCGACATGGAAAAGCAACATCGGGTTTGGGGTCAGCGGTCCGGCGGTTGAGTACGCCGTCAAGCCGTATCCGTCGGCGGGCGCCAGCTACGAGCTCGAGCTCTACCTTGCGGTGGACAAGTGCAAAGGGCTTGACCGAGGATTCTATCATTACGATGCGGGGGAACACGCATTGGTGCCAATAGCCGTCCGCACGCATTATCTCGAAGCGCTGTTGACCGGGGCTAAATTTGCATTGGACGCGCCGGCCGCACCTCAAGTCCTGATCACGATTGCGGCTCGCTTTGGTCGCATTTCGTGGAAGTACTGCTCGCTCGCTTATGCGCTCCTACTGAAGGACGTCGGCGTACTGACTCAGACGCTCTACCTGATCGCGACAGATACGGGGCTCGGCGGATGTGCGGTCGGTACCACCAACATCGATCTGTTCGCAAAGATGACCGGGATCGAGTTCCACGTCGAGGGCGCGGTCGGACAATTTGCGCTTGGTCGCGGCTTAAAAATGGGGGCTACCGAGCAGTAGCACCAAATTTGAGCTCCTAGCGCATAAGAATCTGCGCTGCTTTATTCATAATTTTTTCAAGCCCGGTTCACTCGTACGAGAGCGTGAGGATCGAAGAGCCTTTGGGATATTATGTCCGCTATTGGCCCTTGGCGGACATAAGCTTTTGCGCTGCACGCGTCTGCTTATGACTCAAAGCGGACATCCCTGGCCTCTCCCCGGTACCCGACTAAGCCCTACACTGTTCGGCGGTTCGGCCGGGGGCAAACATGAGGCGCCGAGAGTTCATAACCCTTATCGGTGGCGCGGCTATTGGCTGGCCCCGCGTGGCGTACACGCAGCAGCTCGCGGCGCCCGTTATCGGGTTTATCGACCCCCGAACGCCCGAGGTGGTGGCTTCCCGGCTGCGTGGATTTCGACAGGGTCTGAAGGATTCCGGCTACATCGAAGGCGAGAACGTAGCAATCGTATACAGATGGGCTGAAGATCAAATTGATCGGTTGCCGGCGCTGGCGGTCGACTTGGTTCGTCGTCCCGTCGCTGTGATCGTTGCGTCAGGTCCTCTGTCTTCGTTCGCGGCGAAGGCCGCAACCACAAAGATCCCAATCGTCTTCTTGGTCGGAAACGACCCGGTACAACTTGGTTTGACTACGAGCCTCTCGCGACCAAGTGGCAACATGACTGGAATCAACATTTTTAATTCCGAGCTTGTGGCAAAGCGGCTGGAGCTGCTTCGCGATCTGGTACCCGGGGCCGCGCGAATTGCCGTGCTTGTCAATCCGGCCGATGCGGCTCTCACCGAACCTCAATCAAAGGAAGTGACCAATGCCGCCCGTGCCATGGGGTTGCACATCCAGATCCACAACGCCAACACTAGCGCCGAGATCAATGCTGCGTTTCAAGCGATAGGTCGCGAGCGACCCGATGCGGTCTTGGTCACGAGCACTCCGTTTTTGAATGGTCGGCAGGTCCAATTGGCTCAACTGGCGGCGTTTCACCGAGTCCCCGCCATATCCGCGTTGCGTGACTATGCGGAAGCCGGAGGCCTGATAAGCTACGGATCAAATATTGTGGATGCATATCGTCAGGCTGGTATCTATGTCGGACGCATCCTCGGCGGTGCGAAGCTTGCGGAGTTGCCGGTCGTGCAATCCGACAAGTTCGAGTTAGTGATCAATGTGGAGACCGCCCGGATGCTCGGTCTTACGGTACCCACGTCGCTGCTCGGCCGCGCTGACGTGATAATCGATTAAGCGCAGCGAAGAGGGCGTCGCACGGCAGCGGGGTTGTCGAATCTGCGGTGGCGTTCAGGTAGAAGCATTCCCTAACATCAATTGAATTCGCCAGTATTTTGGATCTTGGGTCCACGTCCATGAAACACATCGGCTTTCTCTCTTTCGGACACTGGACTCCGTCGCCGCAGTCACAAACACGATCAGCGTCCGATGCGCTCCTGCAATCCATCGAGCTCGCGGTCGCCGCTGAGGAGCTCGGCGCCAACGGTGCCTATTTTCGCGTCCATCACTTCGCGCGCCAGCTAGGCTCGCCTTTTCCACTGCTGGCGGCGTGCGGCGCCAAGACCAAGCGCATCGAGATTGGTACCGCGGTCATCGACATGCGCTACGAAAATCCGATGTACATGGCGGAGGATGCGGGCGCCGCCGATCTCATCGCCGGAGGCCGTCTTCAGCTCGGCATCAGCCGCGGTTCGCCTGAGCAGGTCATCGACGGCTTTCGCTACTTCGGCTACGTGCCGCCGGAGGGTATGACTGACGCCGACATGGCGCGGCGCCACACCGAGGTCTTTCTCGAATTGCTGGTCGGCAAGGTCTTCGCCAAGCCCAACCCAAGCCCGATGTTTCCGAACCCGCCCGGCCTCCTGCGCCTCGAGCCCTATTCCGAGGGCCTGCGCGAACGCATTTGGTGGGGCGCCGGCACCAATGCGACGGCGCAATGGGCCGCCAAGCTCGGCATGAACCTGCAAAGCTCGACGTTGAAGATCGACGAGAGCGGCAAGCCGTTCCACGTGCAGCAAGCGGAGCAGATACGGCTTTATCGAGCCGCTTGGAAGGAGGCCGGACACACGCGCGCACCGCGCGTGTCGGTGTCACGCAGCATCTTCGCGTTGGTCGACGATCGCGACCGAATGTATTTTGGCCGCGGCGGCCAGGAGGGCGACCAGGTCGGCATGCTCAGCGCCACCGAGCGCGCAATTTTCGGCCGTAGCTACGCCGACGAGCCGGACAAGCTGATCGCACAACTCAAGGCGGATGAAGCGATCGCCGAAGCCGACACGCTACTGCTAACTGTGCCGAACCAGCTTGGCGTCGACTACAATGCGCATGTCATCGAGGCGATCCTCAAGCACATCGCGCCAGGGCTGGGATGGCGCTGACAGTTTGTGCATGTCACTCGAGGGGTACCGAAGGGCTGGAGCGGGAAGCGATCCAGACGCCGGCGATAATCAACGCAAATCCAAAAATATGAAAAGTCGACAGCTTCTCGTTCAGCAGCACACTGCCAAAGATCGCCGTGTAAAGCGGAACGAGATGCACGAACGGTCCGGAGCGATTGGCGCCGATCAGCTGGACGCCGCGATTCCATGCGGCAAATGCGAGCACGCTGGGGAAAATGCAAACGTAGACTATGGCGAAAACGGTCAGCCAGGTCGGCTTGAACGTGATGCCCGCGGCCATTTCCCAGACCATGAACGGCAATGTCGTGAGCGCTGAGACGGCGCCGAAGACAAAGATGAAACTCATCCAATGCATAGGCGGGCGCTTGCGCAGATAAACGGCGTAGACGGCAAAGACCATCATGTTGAATACGATGATGATGTCGCCCCAATTGAACCGCAGGTGTTTCAGGTTACTCAGTTGGCCCTGCGCGATGATCACCAGCACGCCAATCGAGGAAATGAGGATGCCGCAGAGCTGAACCGGTGTGACGCGGTCGTGGAATATGATTCCGCCAGTGGCGATGATGAGCACGGGCACAAGCGAATTGAGCACTGAAACGTTGAGCGCCGTCGTGTACTGCAGGCCGATATATTGGCCGGCTGTGAAGAGTGCTCCGCCGACGATTCCGAGCCAGAGCAGAATGCCCCAATGCGTGCGGATCATCGGCCAATCCCTCTTGATATGCGGGAACGCGAAGAGCCCGAGCGCGATGGTCGGCAGCAGCCAGCGCACGGTCGAAATGCCGATCGGCGGGACCTCGCCGCCAATGGCGCGGCCGACGATGTGGTTGCCGGACCAGAACAGCGCGGCAAGCGCCAGCAACAGATAAGGATTGTCGTGAATCCAGCCGTGTTTGGCCGGCACTTTGTCTTTTTCACCGATCATGAGCGGGTGAGCCAACAGAGCAGGGCAGCAAGAACCACCGCCGTCGCGGCAAAGCCGACCAGCGCAATCTTGCCGTCAACGATGCGGTCGGGAAAAACCTGCAGCGCCAGCGGCGCGAGCAGGATGGAGACGCCCCCGCCGATCACCGCCGCATACCAGGGAATGAGCATCCAGGCCGCGGCGATTCCGGCGACGACGGAGCCCGAGGTCACGATCATCGAGGCCCACAACACCGCGGGACCGGAGCCTTGCGCGATTGCAGGAAGCCGCGAGGCCTTGGGAAAATGTCCGCTTGCGGAAAGGGTCTGTAGGGATGCGAGCAACATCAGGATCACGAATATGATAAGCGGGACGGTACTGGCCAGCGTCATGTTCTTTATCGCACCCGGCAGGGCGGCTTGACCCCAAGAAAGCAATCTCCGTAACATACGAGACATATATCAGCGGTACATGCAATCGCCGCGGCGAGGAAAAATCCAGGAGCCCCGATGTCGAGCGCGGATGTCGCAGCCAAACCGGCTGCAAAAGCAGCCGAGACGAAGCCTGACGCCAAAGCCGACGGCAAGCGCGAAAGGCGCACCATCACCGAGATCCGGGAGTCGAAAAAGACCGGCGAGAAGATGGTCTATATGTCGGTGCCCGACTACACCTCGGCGCAATGGGCCGAAATGGCCGGTGTCGATGTTGCCGTGCTCGGTGACAGCCTTGCGATGATCTCTCACGGTCACCGCAGCACAGTCCCGGCGACTATGGATATGATGGTCATGCACGGGCAGGCGGTGCGCCGCGGCGCGCCGAACACATTCATGCTCGGCTGCATGCCGTATCAGAGCTACCACACCGTCGATCGTGCGCTCGCGAATGCCTCGCGGTTCATGCAGGAGACCTTGTGCGACGCGGTCAAGCCGCAGGGCGGCAAGTCGCAGGCGCATATCCTCAAGGCTCTGGTCGATGCCGGCATCCCAACGGCTTCGCACATTGGCCTGACGCCGCACACGATCGCGATGTTCGGCGGTTTCAAGATCCAGGGCCGCACGGCCGATGCTGCGATGAAGATTCTCGAAGATGCGCTCGCGATCGAAGATGCGGGCTGCTTCATGCTGGAATTCGAAGCGGTGCCTGCCAGGATCGCGAAACTGATTTCCGAACAGTTGACGATTCCGACAATCGGCATCGGTGCAGGTGTCGGGACCGATGGCCAGATTCTCCTCTGCTACGATCTGCTTGGCGTCTTCACCGACTTCAAGCCGAAATTCACCAAGCGCTTTGCCAAGCTAACCGAGGTCGCCGTCAATGGCATCAAGGAATACGTCAAGGAAGTCAAAGAGGGAACGTTCCCCGACGATGACCACTCCTACACGGTGAACGATGCCGAATACGACAAGTTCGCAGCGATGGTCGCGAAACGAAGGCACATCTGACGTGGCGCGCGGGCAGGCATCGAGGGTGAAGCGCTCGCGGAGCTCGGCGCAACGCGCTTCCGTGAGTGCCGAAACCTTGACCGAGCGGGCTTACCGCGCGCTCGAGGAAGAGATCGTGACCTTGCGCCTGAAACCGAGCCAGGTGCTGTCGGAACAAATGCTCTCGGCGACATTCAAGATTGGCCGCACCCCAATTCGGGAAGCCCTGCAGCGACTCGCTCGCGAGGGTCTGGTCGCCATCCTGCCGCGCAAAGGTATTCTCGTCTCCGACATCAACCCTCGTAATCAGCTGCTCGTTCTCGAAGTACGACGCGAACTCGAACGCCTGCTCAGCCGGGCCGGCGCCGAACGGGCGACCAACGAGCAACGAGAGCAACTGCAGGACATCGCCAGAGGCATGGATCGGGCCTCCAAGGCCAATGACGATATCGCATTCATGCGGCTGGACCGCGAACTCAATCGCCTGTTGATCGAGGCGGGGCACAACGACTATGCCGCACGCTCGATGAAGCTCCTCCAGGGTCTGTCGCGGCGCTTCTGGTACATGCACTACCGCGAGGCCGCCGACCTGCCGTTGTGCGCGCGGTTGCACGCAAACCAGGCCCGCGCCATCGCGCAGGGCGATGGCGACGCCGCTGCTCGCGCTAGCGACAAGTTGATGGATTACGTCGAAAACTTCACGCGCCGCACAGTGTCGGTCTAGCGCCATGAAAACATACGAGGGAAAACGCACGATTGACGGGCTTGTGGTTACGGCCGACGGCCGGCCCTTGTCCGAGCACTACGAGGTCAAGCGTTTCACGAAATACGGCTTTGAGTGGACCTACGAGGGCGAGAGCCCGCAACAGTTATCCCTCGCGATTCTCTACGACTACCTGGGCGACAAGGAACGCGCCATATTGCTGTCAGAACCGTTCATGAAAACGGTGATCGCCAATCTCGACAACGACTGGAGTCTCACAGGCATGGACATCGACGCGTTCTTGAAGGGAGCCAAGGCTCAATAATTTCGGATGTGCTTGTTGGTGACATGCGTCTGATATATCATTTGCGGGGAAACAACGATAACCACCGCCTCAAGGCGGGGTCACACGGGAGGACTTCAATGGCAATTTCACGCCGCAGGCTTCTTGCATCCGCCGCAGCACTCGGCGCCGTCTCCGCCTCCGCAGGCATCTTCGCGCCCGCGATCGCGCAGAGTAAGCCGCTGCGCATCGGCATTCTGGCGCCGCGCTCGGGGATTGCCGCAGCGCCGGGCGAGAACGGCATCCGCGCCACGCAGTGGGCGGTTGAAAGGTACAACGCCAAGGACGGAATCGGCGGCCGCAAGGTCGAGCTGGTGATCGAGGACGAGTCGACGCCCAAGGACACGATCGAGCGGTTCAGCAAGCTCGTGCAGCAGGAAAAGGTCGACTGCGTGCAGGGCATCGTGTCTTCCGGCGTCGGCCTCGCCCTGGGACCGGTAATCGAGGAAGCCCGCGCTTTCACCATCTATTGGGACGGTACGACGCAGAACGGCGTCGACGAAACGATTCCCGATCCGAAATATCTCTTCCGTTCGACCGACAACGAATGCGAGGCGATGATGGCCTCGTTGCTCACGATCAAGCACTGGAAAGGCAAGTTCGCCAAGGTCGCGGGGATTAACCCCGACTATTCCTACGGCCGCAATAACATGGCGGCGTTCATCGCCGTGCTCAAGCGTTTCAACATCGAGCATGAAGTGGTGACCGAGCAGTGGCCGAAGGTCGGCACCATGGACCTGACAAGCCATGTAGCCGCGCTTAAGGCGGCAAAGCCGGACCTGATTTTCTCTTCGCTGCTGTTCGCCGATCTGCCCGTGTTCATGAAGCAGGCACACGCCGCCGGCCTGACCGAAGGTACCAAGCTCGTCTTCCCGGCTGCGGGCTGGCAGCACACGCTAATGAAGAAGGAGTTCACGCCCGAAGGCATGTTGTTCGGGCACAACACGCTATACTTCGCCAACCCGAAAAATTCTGCGACGGCGAAGGAGTTCGTCGCCTGGTATGGCGACAAGTTCAAGGATTACCCCGAGTGGGAGGCCGATCGCGCTTATTTCGCAATCGAATCTTACAAGCAGGCGGTCGAGAAGGCGATGAAGGCCAAGGGCGGCAGCTGGCCGTCACAGGATGACGTGATCCAGGCGATGATAGGCCTCGAGATCGAGAGCCTCGGCGGCAAGGGAAGCTGGCGCAAGGACAAGATCGCCGACCAGACGTTCGTGCAAGGCTTCACGACGCACAAGAACAGCTACGACTTTGTGACGCTGGCAGAGCCCTTCGACACGATGTACTCGGCCGACTTGCAGAAACCGCCTGGGGCGAATTTCTGGGAGTGGATCAAGACCGCGCAGTTTAAGATCTAGTTTGCCGACCTGATGTCGGCCTTTGCGAATATTCTGGCCGGCGGCGTATTTCACGCCGCCGTCTTGTTTCTCGTCGCGGCGGGCTTGCAGCTCGTGTTCGGCGTGCAGAAAATCGTCAATCTCGCCTGCGGCTCCTTTTACGCGCTCGGCGCGTATTTCGGCATCACATTCATCGGTTATGCGTCGCAGTATGGCGTGTCGCCGTGGCTGATCCTGCCAGGGCTGATCCTGTCGGGCATACTGCTGGGCTTCATCGGCCCGCCAATCGAGCGTCTGCTCCGAACGGTCTATTCCCGCGATGAGAGCTTTCAGCTGCTGCTGACGTTTGCGCTGGTTCTGATGTTTCAGGACGTCTTCAAGTTCATCTGGGGCGCCAACCCGCGCTCGCTCGACAGTGCCTATCTCATCTATGGCACCATCAGTGCCGGCGACTTCAGCATGCCGGTCTACAATCTTCTGGTGATCCTGGCGGCGATCGCGACCGCGGCGGGGCTCGGTGCGTTCCTGCAGGGCACGAACTA
>Ga0126384_10002252_pt1 | contig 11718 bp, 8 predicted proteins | sample PanSoiMetPlot_36_FD_92543 | JGI IMG/M metagenome (GOLD analysis project Ga0126384, IMG submission 92543) | Tropical forest soil microbial communities from Panama - MetaG Plot_36 | ecosystem: Environmental > Terrestrial > Soil > Tropical forest > Bulk soil | place: Panama | collected 2016-02-17 | reverse complement strand
GTCGGTGCTGATCATCGCGTGTCCTTGCGCGCTCGGGCTGGCGACGCCGATGAGCGTGATGGTGGCCACCGGCCGCGGGGCCAACGCCGGAGTTCTCATCAAGAACGCCGAGGCGTTGGAAGTCTTGGCCAAGGTGGACACGCTGGTGGTCGACAAGACGGGGACGCTCACCGAGGGCAAGCCCCGGCTCGTCACTGTCGAGCCGGCGGCGGGCTTCTCCGAGGCTGAGCTGGTGGCGCTTGCCGCGAGCGTCGAGCGCGCCAGCGAGCACCCCCTCGCAGCGGCGATCCTCGCCAGCGCTCGAGAGCGCTCCGTGCGCCTCGAGGAAGCGCTCGACTTTCAGTCGAAGCCTGGGCAAGGCGCAGTGGCGACGGTGAGCGGCCGTCGCGTGGTGGTGGGCAATGCCCATCTCTTCGCGGAGCTGCGGATCGACGTCGGCAAGCTCCTCGAGCGCGCCGAGTCGTTCCGCTCCGACGGCCAGACCGCGATCTTCGTCGCCGTGGACGGCAGGCCGGCCGGCGTTCTCGGCGTGGCCGACCCGATCAAGGCGTCCACCCCCGCCGCGCTCGCGGCACTGCGAGCCGAGGGTCTACGGGTGGTGATGCTCACCGGGGACCACCGGACCAGCGCGGAGGTGGTGGCGCGCAAGCTCGGCATCGCCGAGGTCATCGCCGAGGTTTTGCCAACCCAAAAACACCAGGTGGTCCGAAGCCTGAAGGCCGAGGGTCGCACCGTCGCCATGGCGGGCGACGGCATCAACGACGCCCCGGCGCTGGCCGAGGCGGACGTGGGCATCGCGATGGGGACCGGCACCGACATCGCCATCGAGAGTGCGGACGTGACGCTGGTCCGAGGCGAGCTGTCGGGCATCGTCCGCGCCCGGCGCCTCTCCCGCGCCACGATGAAAAACATCCGGCAGAACCTGTTCTTCGCCTTCATCTACAACGCGCTCGGGGTGCCGATTGCGGCGGGAGCGCTCTACCCGGTGTTCGGGCTTCTGCTGAGCCCGATGATCGCGAGCGCCGCGATGAGCTTCAGCTCGGTGTCGGTGATTGGAAACGCCCTTCGTCTGCGCCGGGCGGCGATCTGACCCACTTCAGCGCGCCGGGGCGCGGCCGCCTTGCTGGAGAGCGCGGGACACAGCGCTGGCGAACTCTTCACCGCCGTCCTCGAGGTCGCCCTGGGTCACCCGCAGCAGGGTCCATCCGTGGATCTGGAAACGGTTGTAACGAGCAATGTCGCGCTCCCAAGCCTTGCGCCCGGAATGAAACTGAAAGCCCTCCGCCTCGACGATGACTCGCGCCTCCGGCCAAGCAAAGTCCACATCGCCGAGGCTCCTGCCCCTCTCCCTCACGGTGTACTGACCCTCGGGCTCGGGCAGACCCCAGGTTCGGAACAACTCGAGCACCCTGCGCTCCAGTTCGGATTGAAGTTCGGGACGCCACCGGCCCATCTCCAGCAGCCTCTTCAACTTGCCGGTTCCCACCCTGCCTTGCGCTGGGACCGAACCCAAAGCCCGCCACACGCTGGAGATGGAGGCGATCTTTCGCCGCAGCGCGTGCTCCAACGCCCTCTGGAGTGCACCCTCATCGACCGCTCCGGCCAAATCCACCAAGGTCCGCGATGGAGAGGTCAAGGCCAATCCACTCTTCGTGTGCCGCTCCACCCGTGGCAACCCGGCCGACTGGTGAGCGCGAACCCATCCCCGCTTAGCCCGCAGCCGCTTCGATGTGGTCAGCTCCACGTCCTCCGACCTCGCTCCGTCGAGCTCCCAGAGCCGCGCCGCAGCGCGGTGCGAAATCACGGCGTCGGTTCCGCCCCACAACCAAGCGCACCAAACCCGATGCATCCAGGTTGGTTCAGCCCAACTCAGTCGCCACACGCCCGGCAGCTCGCGAACCCACTGTCCTGACCAGACCCGCCGCTCTACTTGGAGGTGGTTGAAGCCAAGGCGCTGCAACTGTGGCCACGAAATGGCTCCGTGCTGTGATTTGGCGATCCCTTGAGCCTTGAGGTCCAGCTTCTTCACGCGCAATCTGGGCGAGCCCTTGGACGAAAACTGCAAATTTCGCTCCGTTCCGGCCGAAGGCTCTCGGGGAAGGGGCCATTTCGCGGGAATCAAACGTGGTTGCGTCGACGCCGGCGCTGGGGCGTGCTCCCAAAACCTCCGGAAACCATCCCCGAGGCTGGAAATCACTCCGACCCGCTGGACCCATCGGCAACGGCCGAAGTCGCGCGGCGGCGATTTTGAGTCGCGAAAGGTATCTTGCGTTTTGGTGGGGTCTGAATAACTAGGTGGGGTGAACCGCCAGCCCCTGCGCGTCTCCGTGATTGGAATTGACGGCGCGGGGAAAAGCTCCACAACCCTCAGAGCCATTGAGCGGCTGTCGGCTGAAGCTCGTGTCTGCAAGCCTGGCCGTCACGCGTTCGTTCAACAGGGAGGCCATCGCGAGTATTGCGTTCCCCGAATCTCAAATGGCTTCGAGAGATTTTTCCGCCGCGTCGACGCGAGCCGACGGCGAAGCCTCATTGGACTGAGCCGAATCGCCTTCATCGCCTACCAGCGCTGGCTCGAACCTTACCTGATTGGGAAGTACCGCCCATCGGTTGTGATCAGCACGCGGTGCATGATCATCGACCCGAGTATTTACTGCGACATCTACTGGCCCAGGCTGAAACGAATTTCGCTGGGGCAGCGGATAAGAGCATTTCAACAGTTCTCGGGAGTGCCGTTTCGGGATCTCTACATCTTCCTGCGCACGCCGGCCTCGGTCGCCCTGGAGCGAATCCACCGCCGGGTGGCGCAGACGCCGCTGCTGAAAGACCAGCCTCGCGAGTACTGGCTCCACCTCCACGAAAGCGAATCGATTCTGGCCCGCCTCGGAACGCGCTTCGACGAGGCGTTCGCCGTGGCTCGGACCCTGGCAGATTTCGAGGTGCTGGATGTCGACACCACTCGGTACGACGAGACCGCGGTGGCGCAGATCATCGCGGGCGAAATCCGCGGGCGGCTCAGCACCGCAACCAGCCCGATGGTGCGTGCGTGCGTCTGACCTTCCTCGGAACCGGGCACGCGTTCTTCGGAGCTGGAAGAGCCCAGAGCGCCATCGTCGTCGAGGACTCGGCCGGCGCCTGGCTTCTCGAATGTGGCGTCACCACCTCGTACCTGCTGAAACGCCACGCGATCGACGCCGGCTCCATTCAGATGGCGGTGGTCACACATCTGCACGGCGATCACTTTGGGGGGCTGTCATTCATGTTGCTGTCGGCGCGAGAGGACGATCAGCGGACGACTGCACTGCATGTGGTCGGACCCCCGGCGCTGAACACTCGCACCAGAGAACTGCTGCGGGCGCTGTACGCTGAAACCGATCCCGACGAATGGCCGTTTGCGCTCGAATACCACGCGCTCGCGCCGGGCCAGTCCATTGCCCTGCTGGGCCGGCGAATCGAAGCGTTCGCCGCGGATCACATGCGCGATGGCACCGCGCTCTGCGTCCGCGTGGAAAGCGAAGGCAAGGTGATTGCCTTCACCGGCGATACCGGCAGGCTCGCGCCGCTGTCGGAGCTGGCCGACAAGGCTGACCTCCTGATCTGCGAGTGCACTCTCGCCGAGGCGTCACAGGCTCCCGAGGCAAAGCATCTGACGGTCGCGGACATCATGCGCTTGCGGCCGAGCTGGAACGCTCGTCGGGTGTTGCTCACGCACCTCTCGGCCCAATCCCGGCGGGCCGCGCAGACTTTGAAGGGCGTGGAAGTCGCCGACGATGGCTTGCAGCTGGAGCTCTGAGCTGCAACTGTAACCAGCCTGAATGCCGAGCCGTATGATTGAAGGAACTTTGAGGAGCATCGATGTTTCGTTCGTTTTGTAGTCTTGCTTTGCTTTCTATGGCGCCCCTTCACGCGCAAGGCGCGGAGCGCTCCCCGGTGGTCGTGGAGCTGTTCACATCCGAAGGCTGTTCCAGTTGTCCACCCGCGGACGCGGCGCTCGAGAGGCTCGTGCGCAGTCAGCCGGTCCGGGGAGCGGAAATCATCCCCCTGGGTTTTCACGTGGATTACTGGAATCGACTCGGGTGGGCGGATCCTTTTTCCTCGGCGCAGTTCAGCCAGCGGCAGGAAGAGTACAGCGACGCCTTTGGGGGCAATCGGGTGTACACGCCGCAAATGGTCGTCGACGGCTCGCGCGAATTTGTCGGCGACGAGGCGAACGCGATCCGATCCGTCAACGAGGCATCGGGGCGGCCCAAGGCCAAAGTCGAGCTCACCCTGACCCCCCGCTGCGAGCTTTCCTCCAAGCTCAAGGTTTCGGTGGGCCAGCTCTCGGGCGCGGCCGCGCCCGAGCTTTGGGTCGCGGTGACCGAGAGCGGGCTGAGCAGTGAAGTGCGCCGCGGCGAAAATGCCGGCCGCACGCTGCGGCATACCGCCGTGGTCCGCCAGCTTCGCTCGCTGGGGGACATCAAATCCGATGGAAGCAAGGGCTTCGAAACTTCCACCCAGGTCTCGGTCCCGAAGGTCTGGAAGCGAAACGCGCTACAGGTGGTGGCCTTCGTCCAGCAGAAGAAGGACCGGCAAATCCTCGGCGCGGCGGCGCAGCCGTTCTGCGAAGCAGCGCGCTAAGCGCGGCAGGGGTCAACTGAGCGCGCGCAGCGCTTGCAGCGTGTCGCTGGGCTCGGGGCGAGTGGTGTAGTCCGGGTCGCTCTCCACCGCGCGGATGATGCCCTGGCGGTCAATCACGAAGCGCGCCGGGATCGGAAGGGTCCACGAATCGTCCCCGTTGTACTGGTCGATCAGCAGCGGAAACCCGCGGTACACCTCGCGCAGGTACTCGGGCAACGTCCACCGGAGCCCAAACTGCGCCGCGACTTCGTTGCCCCGGTCGGTGAGGATCTCGAAGGTCAGGTGTCGGCGCTCGATCAGCTCGCGACTGTGGTTGGGCAGCTGCGGCGAAATCGCCACCAAGCTCGCGCCGAGCGCCTGAATCTCCGGGAGCGCCTTTTGCAGAGCTACCAGCTCCGCGTTGCAGTAAGGTCACCATCTCCCGCGGTAGAAAGTGAGGACCACCGGTCCCTTGGCGAGCAGCGCCTTGAGGGACACGGGCTTCTCATCGGAGTTGGACAGCACGAACTCGGGCGCCTCGGCGTCGACCTTCAAAATCCGATCGGCCGGTCCGGACTGCCGCAGCTCGTCGACGGCCCGGTGCATCTTGGCGACAACTTCCGGAGTGCGTCCGGCCTCGAGCCGTTGCCTTAGCGCCGAGAGCTCCTCTTTCAACGTCATCCGACCGTCCTTTCAAAACCGGTAACCAACCGAAGCGAAGACCCGCGTGTACGAAGCTCGAAAGCGGTCGTTGTTTCCGATCAGCCCGTTGTCGGTGGTGTATTCGGTGCTCATGTGACTTGCGCCGACGCGGATTCCCCACGAGCTGGACCAGTACGCGGCAAAAAACTCCGAGTCCAACTGCCCGTGATCGTGCGTTCCGAACAGGAGAAGGTTCAGCCGGGATGGGCCCGCGCGCTGCGGCCCCGAGAGCGTTGGGTCGGTGCTGACGTACTCGCCGGTCACGTGGGGACCAAAACCCACTCCAACCAGGTCGATGTTCATCCCCACCTCGAGGCCGGCAAAGAGCCGAAGCGCGATCGCGAACATCAGATTGAGCGCATAGCTGCGAGGCTGATCCACGATGAACCTATCCGTGGCCCCGGCCGCAATCAGCGACGGGTCGCCGTTTGGGAAAGCAACGCCCTCGCCGCCAAAGAAGGACGAAAAGCGCGCGCCGAGTCCGGTGTTCAACCGGTCGAAGAAGCGGAAGGTCGGCGTATAGCTGAGCGCTCCCGTAAAGCCGGACGGCGTTGCGGCCGAGAGATCCAGCTGCTGGAAAAACGTGTCAGCGCCCTCGGCGGCACCGGCCGACGCTGCGGTCACTAGCGGAAGAATCCAGGCAACGGCTCGCACCGCGACGCTCCTTGGCTCAAAGGGCCCTCTCCCTAATACGCGAAACTTCGAGCGGAGGTTACGCTGCGCCCAGGCGCTCCGCCAGGCCACCACCGCCAAGTCGTGGCGTGAGCGACCTATCGCCCGGGTTAGACGGAAAGCAGCACGGCTTTTGCGGGGATTCCGCTGGCCTGGGCGATGGCCGCGCAATAGAGGCTCAGCTGAGCGGCGTACCCGGGTCCCTCGACGCGCGCATCCGTTTTGAAATCCACCACCGTCCAGGCCGGCCCGGTGGGAAGCTCTTCGCGGAAGGCGAGATCTACCACCCCCTCGAGCACGGTGCCGTCCTCCAAGCGCCGGAGCACCGCCACGTCGCGGCGGCAATCGGGGCTCTGTGCCGCCCGCCGAAGCAGTGGATGCTGCAGCGCGGCAGAGGCAGCCAGCGCCGCCGCGTGGACCTCGTCCGCCGTCGCGCCGACTTGGCGCCCCTGAACCCCGGCGACCTGATGGATCTGTTCCACGTCCGCGTTCAAATCCACCTGGCCGAGCACCGCGTGCACCAGGGTGCCAAAGCGCTTTCCTCCGGGCCGAGCTGCGTCGCGGCCACTGACGCTCGCGTGCTCCACCGCGCCCTCCGGCAAGGACTCCGGCGCGAGGCCCGTCACCGTCGCGACCCGCACCGAGGGTTGCGCCCCGGTTTGCAGCACGCGCGCCCGTCGCTTCTGCCAGGCTTGGTGCGAGCGCGCCGTGGCCTGCGCGGTTTCGCGGGACTGCTCGTCCTGCACGAGTAGATCCTTGCTGCGCAACCCTCCGCTGGGCTCGAGCTCCAGCTCGAAGCAGTTTGGATCCCACCACACCACTTGATGGGCGCCGGCCTGCGGCAAGTGCTGCCCGGGACATACCGACACTGGCTCGCGGCTGTCCTCGGGCCGATCCAGAACCGTCATTCTGGTCGGGAAGTCCGGGCACCCTTGGGCCGGCGCTCCCTGGTGGCGGCGAACCGGCTGCGGGTAGATGGCCGGGGCGAGCGCTTCGAGCCACCCCTCCGGCTTACCGTCTCCTTGCCCAGGCACCACCAGCAGATCTCTCGCGCGGGTCGCGGCCACGTAGGCGAGGCGGACGATCTCCTCGCGATCCCGGTCCAGCGCCGGCTGGCGGTTCCGCAGCAGCTCGACCGGGACGCAACCAGCGAGCGGCATCGCCCAAAGCCGGCGCTCGGGCTCGATGTACCGGCTCGGGTTTTTGGGCTCGGCGGGCGCGGTGGGATCGCACAGAATCACCACCGGAAACTCTAGTCCCTTTGCCCGGTGCACCGTCATCACCCGCACCCCTTCGGTGCCTTCCTCGACGACCGGAGCCTCGGCGGCGTCGTCGCGCTGGGCGCCCTCGATGAGCTGCTCGACAAAGGCGCGGAACGAGCTGCTGCCGGCAGCCTCGAAGCGCCGGCCCAGCTCCACCACCCGCAGCACGTTGGCGAGGGCCTGTTCGCCGGTGGGCCAGATGGCGATTCCCGCGTGCGCCCGAGTCGCCTGGAGCAGCAGGGTGAGGGTCTGCGCGATCGGCCGGCGATTGCGCCGCAAATGCAGCTGACCGAGGACCGAAAGCGCCTCGGTGACCTCGCGCTCGGGCTCAGAGAGCGACTCTGGTGTGAAGGAACGCAACGGATGCAGGCGCCCTTGGCGATGCCGAAACAAAAGCAGCGCCTCGTCGCCCAGCGCGAACAAAGGGCCTCTTAGGGCGGCGAACACGGAAAGCTCGTCGTCGGGCCACTCGATCGCTTGCGCGGCGTTGCGGATCGCGAGCACCTCCTCGCGCGAGTGGTAGGAGCGTCCGCCGACCAGCACATGCGGGATGCGGCGAGCCTCGAGCGCCCGAACGTAGGCGCGCGTGATGTCGCCGTCCCAGCTTCTCATTCGGCGGAACAGCAGGCAGACGTGCCGCGCCTCGAGGGAGACGGGGTCGGAATCGCCGCGCTCGGTGACCGTCCAGCCGCTCTTGTTGATCAAAAAGTCGATGAACGCACCCACGGCGTCGGCATACGACTTCTCGATCTCCTTTTTGGTAATCCAGCCGCGGTCGTTGTAGAGCTTCGGTGCGGGGAGCGCGATGATCTGCGGCCGGCCTTCGGGGGGCGGGCGGCATCGGTCCAGCGGCACGTAGGTGGCTTGCGTGCCGCCGGTCATCAAGGGCGCAAACGCGGCGTTCACCGCCTCTTGAATCCCTGGGACGGATCGGAAGCTTTTGGTGAGGTGCACCATTTCGGCGCCGGCTTCCAGCAACACCCCCTTCACGTCCTCGTACAGCGCGATGTCCGCACGCCGGAATCGGTAGATCGACTGCTTCGGGTCGCCGACCACGAAGAGCTTTCCCGGGATCGGCCGCACCCGGCGCCAGTTTTCCTCGGTGGGATTGTCGGCGGACAGCAGCAGCAGGATTTCGGTCTGCAGCGGGTCGGTGTCTTGAAACTCGTCGACCAGGATGTGGGTGAATCGCTGCTGCAGCTGTTCGCGGACCGCGCGGTTGCAACAGACCAGGTCCCTTGCTCGCAACAGCAAATCCAGAAAGTCGAGGCAGCCGGACTGCGACTTCAACTCCTCGTAACGTTGGATGACCGGCCGCAGCTCCTCCTGCAGCAAGGCGGCGAGGTCTGCATCGCACTGCTCGAGAAAAGCGTCCAGCTCGGATTTGACTTCATCGCGCTGGGCCGCCACCGCTTTTCGCTCCAGGCCCTGGCAGTACCATTTGCCCTTGCCCCAGCTCTTCCAAAGGAAGCGATGCGACAGCTCGCACAGCTCGGCTTCGAGGCCATCGATGTCTCGCCCTCGCACCCCCTCGCGGCGATGAAGGTCGGCGAGCCAGTTGCGGATTTCCGAGAGTGAGTGCGCCAACTTGTCCTCGGGATCCTGTGCTCGGAGCGCCAACGCCCCCAGCTCGGCGAGCCGCTCCACCACTCGCGCCAGCCCGGCGGCCCTGTCGTACGCCGGTCGGCTCCAGGGAGCGTCGAAGTCCCTTCGTTCGAGCAATTCCAGTCCCGCCCGTTTGAGCTGCTCGCGAGGCGGCAGGTCCCCGCCGCGGGCCCGCCGGCGCAGAAACCTGCGAACGCCCTCGGGGACGGGCGGCGGTTCTGAGCTCGAGCCGTTGGCGTCCCCGGGCGAGTCCGGAGACTCGGAAGCGCCGAGGACGACTTGGAACCAAGCATCGAACGCCTCCGCGAAGAGGCGGTCTTTAGACTCCTCGGCGACGATCTCGAACACCGGATCCACGCCCGCCTCGATCGGCCATTCCCGCAAAAGATCGGCGCAAAAGGAGTGGATGGTGCCGATCGGCGCCACCTCGAGCTTGGCCAGCGCCGCGGTGAGCCGCTCCCGCTCGGTGGCGCCGCCGAGCTTCATCGCTCTTTCCAGCTCCGTGCGCAGCCGCAGTTTCATCTCCCCGGCCGCGAGCTCGGTGAAAGTCACCGCCAAAATCCGCTCCAGCGAAGTGCGGCCCTGCTGGATCAGGGCAATGATCCGGCCGATCAGCTCGGTGGTCTTGCCGGTCCCCGCGGCCGCTTCGACGATCAAGCTGGCCCCGAGATCGCCCTGGATGCGCTCGCGCGCGTTCTGGTCCGCAACCCTCTTCATGGAAGCTCCCGCAGCTTCTGGAGCGCTTGCAGCCGATCCCGTGGCTTGAGCTTGGCGCGCATCTCCTCGTTCGGGCCGCAGACTGGGAGAAAATCGCAGTACTTGCACTCGCCCTCGTTGGGAGCCGCCGGAAGAAATCCGCCGGCGATCGCCGCTTGCAAGGTCTCGGTCATCTGCCGAACGCTGGCGCGCGCCAATCCGTCGAGCGGCACTTCCACCGGCGTGAAGTTTCCCGCGAACGTGCAGTAGTAGAGCCGGCCGCCGTGGACGCGGGCATCGCCAAAGAGCTTCTCCAGCACCAGGGCATAGAGCGTTGGCTGGAGAACCGCGCCGCCGCCGATCACCACGCCGGGATGGGCGCGTTGCTTGCCGCTCTTGTGGTCGGTTGCCCGCAGCGCTCCGTTGGCGCCGCTTTCGACCAGGTCGATCGAGCCGCGCAGCCGCAACCCCTCGTCCAGGACCACCGGCTCTTTGGTGCTGTGCTCGTCGCGTTGAGTGAGATCCGGCAGGCCGAAGGAAAGCTCGAAGCGCCAGGGCGTCCACTCGGGTTCCTCGGAGAGTCGGCGCAGCCATTCGCGCAGGTCGGCGGACAGCCCGGCGATGGAGTCCTCCCAGATCCGCGGTATCGCCGGGCTGAGCTCGTCCTTCCAGCGCTCGGCCACCCGGTTGAGGATCGCCTCGAGCCTTGCGCGCGCCTTTTCCAATCCCGATGGCGCCAGGGGCAGGGCGTTGGCCCGCTGCAGCTCGCGCAGCAGCTCGAACTGGACTTCATGCAACAGTGAGCCGCGCGAAAGCGGATCGATCTCGTCGATCGCCTCGGGCACCTCGCGCGGCGCGAGGCGATGCACAGTTCTCAGAAGAAACCGATACGGACACGCCGCGAAATCCTGCAGCGCGGTGGGAGAGAAGGAGCGCTGCGACGGCGCGTGCTGAGCGATGGCCTCAAGCGCGTCCTTGGATTCTTGGTCGAGGACCAGCCCGTCGGCGCCCGTCCAGCGCTTGAGCCAGCGGCGCGCCCGAACCCGCAGCGCACGGCAAAGATGCGGGTTGGTGCCGAGCAGGTAGTGACCCGTGCCGCGCCGCTCCTGGTCGCCGGCGTCGAACGCGCGCTTGAGCAGTGAAAGATCGTGCTCCGCTTCGTCGATTGCCCGCGCCGGGTCCAAAGGCGCCGGCCAGCCGATGCGAGCCGCGGCGACCTTTTCCGCTCGGCGCATCAGCTCGGAGAAGGCCGGGAGGGATCCTTCCGCCGCCCGCAGCACTTCCAGCCCGTAGAAGGAAGGCACCCGAGCTCGCGCCTGCTGAGCATCCACGCGCGGCCAGGAGAGCACGACTTTTCGTCGGGCCGCGCCGGCGGCAAGCCGAAGCGCGAGTCGCTCGGCCAGGACACGGTCCTCGGTCGTCTCCAGCCCCTTGAATTCGCGCCGCTCGAGGTCTCCAAGCAGCGGATCCTGGATCACCTTCTGAGGAAAAAGCCGCTCTGCCAGCCCGGGGACGAAGACTATCTCGAAGGAGAGCCCGCGCGCCGCCTGGGCCGGCGCGACGAACACCTTTCCGTAGCGGTTGCCCGAGGGCGGCTGCGGAAGCTCGGCGAGGCGCTTGGCGAGGACGAGCCGGACCTCATCCAAGGCGACAGGTCCGACCGGCGCCATCGGCGCGAGCTCGGCGAGCACCGAGAGTATTCGCGCGGGCTGCCGGATCGCTTGCGTCGCCAAAGCGGAGAGATCGTCGAGCCACTCCCCCCAGGTCGCTTGCCGTCGCAGCTTTTGCAGTGCGCCCAAAAGCGGCAGCGCGAATTCCCGCAGCGCCTCAAGGTCGCTCAAGTCGCGACGAACGCGGGCGGCGCGAGCCTCGTCATCCGTGAGCGACTCGAGCTGACGGCGAAACTCCTGCTCCAACCCGGCCAGGCGCCGCTCCCACCGGTTCCGGCCGCCGATCACCGCGGCGTCGAGCAGCATCTTCTCCCACCGCCAGGGGGCGCGCAGCGAGCCGGCGACCACCGCCGCCTCCGGCCCGTCTTCGTGAATCGGCGCGGCGGGCTCGTTCGATGTGGAAAGCTCGGGCTCTGTAGGAGGTGAAAGCTCGGTATCGGGCGGTACCCAGCGCTCGCCGCGCGGGAGCGGGGCAGGGGGCCCGCCCTCGACCGCCTCGGGCACTTCGCCGAGGG
>Ga0126384_10002251_pt1 | contig 11719 bp, 5 predicted proteins | sample PanSoiMetPlot_36_FD_92543 | JGI IMG/M metagenome (GOLD analysis project Ga0126384, IMG submission 92543) | Tropical forest soil microbial communities from Panama - MetaG Plot_36 | ecosystem: Environmental > Terrestrial > Soil > Tropical forest > Bulk soil | place: Panama | collected 2016-02-17 | reverse complement strand
GAGGCGGCAAACCCCGCTCACTCCATCGCCGACTCGAAGCAGTTCCGCCAGGCGCTGGCCGCGCTCGATACGCTGGTGGTGATTGACGTGGCGATGAGCGAGACCGCCAAGCTCGCGCACTATGTGCTCCCCGCCTGCTCGCAGTTCGAGAAGGCCGAGGCGACTTTCTTCAACTTCGATTTCCCGGAGAACTACTTCCACCTCCGCCGGCGGCTGCTTTCCCCGATGCGGGGTACGCTTCCGGAAGCGGAGATCCACGCGCGGTTGTGCGAGGCGCTGGGCTCGTTTACAGAGGGAGATCTCGCCCCACTGCGCGCCGCCGCCGCCCGCGGCCTGGAAGCATACGCGGGTGTCTTCCTTGAGCACGTGATGCCAAATCCCCAGCTGGCGGGCCTGGCGCCGGTCCTTCTTTACCGGACGCTCGAATTGCCGGAGGAGGTGCGGGAAGGCGCAGTCCTGTTCGGGCTCGCCGCGCGCGCCGCGATGCAGTTCCGCCCGGCGCTCGAACGCGCCGGCTTGAGCGGCAGCCCGGTGCAGGTGGCCGGTGCGCTGTTCGAGCGCATCCTCGGCGCACCGTCTGGCGTGGTGTTCGCGGTCGAAGAGTGGGCCGACACCCTGGGCCGATTGAAAAGGCCGATCCAACTGGCACTGCCGGATCTCCTCAACGAGCTTGACCGCCTCAACGACGACCCACCGGAGGATCCTGCCTTCCCGTTCGTGCTGAGCGCCGGCGAGCGCCGCTCCTTCACCGCGAACACCATCATCCGCGATCCGGACTGGCGGAAGAAAGACGCCGAGGGAGCGCTGCGCATCAATCCTGATGATGCGGCATCGCTCGGCGTGGCAACCGGTGAGCGCGTGCGGCTCGTTACCCGTCGCGCCCAGGTCACGGTACCGGTCGAGATCTCGGCGACGATGCAGCGCAGGCATGTCGCGCTGCCGAACGGCTTGGGGGTTGCCTACGCTGAAGGCGGGAGCACCGGAATCGCCCCGAACAATCTCACCGCGGCAGGCGATCGCGACCCCTTCGTCGGCACCCCGTGGCACAAGCACGTGCCGGCGCGGCTCGAACGCGTCTGAGCGCAGGCGAATTTGGCACCGGTTTCGCGGCCACTCTGGCGCAGAACCGGAATCCCTGTTTTATGAGCAGCCCTCCGCGCCAGCGTACGCCAGGCGCTGGATAGCGACAATCGACGCGGTAAGTGGGTCGTGCTAACTGATCCGCCCCAGGCGTTTCTCTTCGAGAGGGACATCGATGCCCGATTTGGCGTCCCAGAAGACGCGGCCTCTTGGGGCGTGAGGGCGGGGAATGAACCCCGAACGCTGGAAACAAATCGATGCGCTTCTGTCGGCGGCGTTGGAGTGCGAACAAGGCCAGCGAGCCGCTTTTTTGGCGCGAGCTTGCCAAGGCGACGAGGAGCTGCGAACGCAAGTCCAGCAACTCGTCTGGGCTCATGAGGCGGCCAGTGGGTTCTTGAAGTCGCAAACGACGGATTCCTCTTCGGCAAACGCGGCGGCGCCCGGCGCCCGCCAGACCGATCCGAAAGGTTCGGCGGTAGAGGGAACGCTGTCGCCCGACGAGGCGGGAGCGGTGGAACGAGGCTCGGCTTTGGGCCGATACACCTTGCAGCACAAGCTCGGCGGCGGAGGGATGGGCGTCGTCTATCAAGCCACCGACCTCAAGCTCGGCCGCGTTGTTGCGATCAAGCTTTTGTCGAAGCAGCTGGCAAGAAGCGAGGCCGCGAAAGCTCGCTTCCTGCGCGAGGCACGAGCTGCGAGCGCGCTCGACCACCCGAACATCGGCGTTGTTTACGACATCGGAGAGGAAGGCGGCGAGCTGTTCATCGTGATGGCGCGATACAGCGGTGAGACGCTGAAACAACGGATGGAAAGGGCGCCGCCCTCGATCTCGGAGATCGTCGATATCCTCCGGCAAATCGCCCTCGGGTTACAGGCAGCGCACGCCGCGGGGATTGTCCACCGCGATATCAAGCCGGCGAACGTGATGCTGACCGCCGGCGGAACCATCAAGATCCTCGACTTCGGGCTAGCGAAGTTGGTTCAGGACTCGGCGCCGGATACCGTCACTCAAGCTGGCGAGGCGCTGGGAACGCTCCTCTACATGTCTCCAGAGCAGCTGCGAGGTCAGGCAGTCGACGAGCGGACCGATTTGTGGTCGCTGGGAGCGCTCAGCTACGAGCTGGTGGCCGGAGCGTCGCCCTTCCGAGCGGAATCCAACGCCGCAACCGCGGCTCGCATCCTCCACGACGAGCCGACATCGTTGGCCAGCCGACCCGGTGTTCGAGGATGGCTGTCGGAGCTGATCTCACAACTTTTGCAAAAGGACCCAGCAAAGCGGCCGTCAGCCAGCGAGCTCATCCGTCGGCTCGAGCAGGCAGCCGCTGGGGTGTCTGCCCCGAGGAGCGATCTGGCTCGTCCGCTCGCCGCCGTCTCCCTCGCCAGCATCGCCGCGGCAAGGCACTGGAAGTTCGTGGTCCCGTCCGTGGCCCTGATGGTGGCCGCGCTGATGGTTTGGGGGCTGCTCTATTTCCGCCGTGCGCAAGCGCTCACCGAGACCGACCACATCTTGCTGCCAGAATTCGTCAACACCACTGGGGAGCCGGTGTTCGACGGCACGCTGAAGCAGGCGCTGGCGGTCAAACTTCAGGAGTCCCCCTTCTTGAATGTAGTTTCAGAAGAACGGATAGGACAAACTTTGCGCTTCATGGGGCGCTCGCCGGACGAGTGGGTGACGCCCTCGCTGGCGCGGGAAGTCTGTCAGCGGCAAGGGGTCAAGGCGATGGTGAGCGGCCAGATTTCGCCGCTCGGCAGCCACTACGTCATCGCGTTGAACGCGGTGAACTGCCACACCGGGGATTCGCTGGCGCGCGGGCAGGTCGAGGCTGTCAGCAAGGAGGAAGTGCTCGCCGCGCTCGGCAAAGCCGCCTCCGAACTGCGGCGGAAGCTCGGAGAGTCGCTCAGCTCGATTCGCAAGTTCGACGTCCCCATCGAGCAGGCCACCACCACCTCGCTGGAGGCGCTCAAGGCGTTCGATCTGGCGAATCGGGAGCGCGCCCGAGGAGCAGAAGCGCAGGCCATCCCGTTTCTTCAGCGGGCGATTGGGTTGGACGCTAATTTCGCCGTCGCCTATGGAAAGTTGGGTCAGGTGTACGCCAACCTCGGGCAAACTGAGCTCGGTCTCCAGTACACCAACAAAGCGTTTGAGCTGCGCGACCGGATCAGCGAGCCGGAAAAACTCTACATCGTCTCGCACTACTACGATCTTGTGACCGGGGAGTTGGAAAAGGCGATTGAAACATACCAGCTCTGGAAGCAAACCTACCCCCGGGACTGGACCGCATGGGCCAACTTGGCAGCCGAATACAACCGAATCGGGGCGTACGACAAAGCGATCGGTGAAGCACAGGAAGCGGTGCGTTTGGCGCCCGACAACGTTCTCGCCTATCAAATCCTCGGCTGGGCGTATTCCTGTCTGAATCGGTTCCAAGAAGCCAAGGCGATTAGCGAGCAGCACATTTCGAAGGGGGGCGACTCCATGGATGCTCACGCGTTCCTCTACGCCATTGCCTTTTTCCAGGGGGACACAACCGGCATGGAACGCCAGGTGGAGTGGGCGAAGGGAAAGCCGAACGAAGAATACATGCTGGAAGCCCAGGCATTAGCGGCGGCGTTTTCCGGGAAGCTACAAAGGGCCAGAGAGATCAACCAGCAGGCTGTCGGGCTGTCGCAGCGTGGGAACTTCAAAGAGCATGCTGGAGTGATGTTGGCCGTTGAAGCTTTAACGGAAGCCGAGCTTGGAAACTCTCGGCGAGCGCGCGAGCGAGCTGCGGACGCGCTAGCGCTCGCCCCGCGCGGGATTTTGGCAAAGAGAATAGCTGGCGAGGCGCTAGGTCTGTCGGGCCAAGCAGACAAAGCGCTCGCGCTGGCCGACGAGCTGAGCAAGCGTTTTCCGCAGAACACGCTGCTCAATGCGGTGGGTGTGCCTCGGATTCGCACCTCGGCTGAGCTTGGGCGTGGAAACGCCACGGCGGCCATCGAGCTGCTTCAATCGGCTAAGCCCTATGAGTACGGAGAAGGATTCGGGTCACTCTATCTCCGCGGCAAGGCGCACCTGCGTGCGCGGGCGGGCCGAGAAGCTGCAGCGGAGTTCCAAGGGGTTCTCGATCACCGCGGCCTCACGGGGTTCTGGCCTGTGGTGTACCCTCTGGCACGGCTCGGGCTGGCCCGCGCCTATGCGCTTGCTGGCGACGTGGCCCAGAGCCGCGAGACGTATGAGGCTTTCTTCGCCCTCTGGAAGGACGCCGACCCCGACATCCCGATTCTGCAGGAAGCGAGGGCCGAGTACGCGAAGCTGAATTGAGCTGGCTCCCGAGAGCTCCGACGACGCCTCCCAGAGTCGCTGATTTTCCCGCGATGGAGCGCGAAATTCAGCTAGTGGCGAACGGTAGTGAAGATCGCTTTTGGAATCATCACGTGCGCACCAACGTTGCCGTCGACGAGCTGCGTGACTGACACGTCGCAGGACACGCTGGCCAGCATATAGGCGTCCTCACGAGAGAGCCCCCGCTCCACCAAGAACTGGATCGCCTCGCGCACCGCGATCTTTGTCGCCGCAACCAAATCCTTGTCTGTGCCCATGGCGATGAAGTGCGTCGGCGTTTCCGCGCGCGGCCAAGTGAGGCGACGCTGTTTGTTCACGGCCAGGCGGAATGTTCCGATGAGCGAAGTCTCGAGCGCGGTGATGTCGACTTCGCCATTGCCCTGCGCTGCGTGGCCGTCGCCAATCTCGAGGAGCGCGCCCGGAACGTGTACCGGAATGGAGAGAATGCTTCCGGCCGTCAGCTCTTTGTTGTCGAGGTTTCCCGCGTGTATCCAGGGCGGCGCGCTGTCGACGCGGCCCATCGCCTCTGGCGGCGCGACGCCGATGCTGCCGAAGAACGGACGCAGCGGCACGTCGATTCCTTTCGCGAAGCGCGCCACCATCGCTCGTGGATCCAGTGGAATGATGCGCGTCCGCGAATAAGGAAAATCCTCTGGCAAAAAGCCGCGCATCGGACCGAAGCCGTTGTAAGCGTAGGGGATGGCCAGCTCGATTTTGTCGATGTGTACTTCGAGCGTGTCACCGGGTTGAGCGCCCTCGACGAAAATCGGCCCGGTGAGAATGTGGCCGCCGGGGCCCTTGGCAACGGTCTTGACAATCTCGCGCAGCGCCGGCTCGACATCCGCCGGAGCGACGCCGGCCTTTTCCAGACGCTCCGGTGTCGAGGTGATGAGCGTGCGCACGACGACAGTGTCGCCGGAGTTGACGCGGAGCACGGGCTTCGCGGCGGAATCGTAGTAGCCCCACGCGACCGTCTGAGGCGTGGGATCGAGCCGGTGGGTCGCTGGTGCGGCCGCGAGAATGACAAAAAGAAGGAAGCCCATGAGTGTCCCCTCGTCAAATTCAATGACTCCATTCGCTCTAGACTGATGTCCGGAGCTAAGATCTTCCCCTATAGTTCCCGAGAAGCAATGGCGCTTTACTGGCGCGCAAGGAATGCCCACACCCGTTGATTGCAAGCCGGGTGACCGCGCGGCACAAGAACATTGCAGCCGGCGGACCTGCATTAAGACTCTGGACATTTTTGACGGAGCCGTTCTCAACCCGCGAGTACCCCAGGCGGGCGGAAATCAGTGAAACAGCATGTTTTGCGTGAACTGTGGATGGTTTGGGTCCCACAAGGGCCAAGAGTCGGCACAGAATTGCCTGGCGGTGCGTTTTCGCATCGTGCGCAACACGCCAATCCACGAGCGGATGTTTAGGCGCGCATCAACCCGCGCTCTTACACACACTTATATCCAGAAATCTCCCCCATGATTCCTCCTCCTTGCTCGTCGATATAAGAGCAGGCGCGTCATACAGCGAAAGTACCAATTGACGCACGTTCTCATTGAACTTGTTCCAAGGGGGCGCGCCTCAAAAAGGGGTCCGCGAGCGCGTTGCATCCGCAGACCGCGCTCGCAGCTGACCGGCGCTTCTTAGCGCTGCCCGCCTTGGTATTTGTCCGCCAACAGGCCGCCATATTGCAACGAGCCGTCCGTCATTGTGCCGCAGTCGGCATGCCGAAGCTCGCGCTCCGCAACGCAACCTGGAGCGGGATCGTCGGGATGGGCGGAGCGCGGATTGTTCACGCACAGTGCACCATTCGGGCCCCATTCGGCGTCCACGGGCCAATCGGTGTCCGGCGCCTGCACTCCGATTGGGTCGTAGATGTCGATCGGCGTTCCGTTAACGGTGTGCGGGGTTCCGTCTCCGCAATAGTCAGCCCGCACCATCCGCGTGCATGCCTGGTGACTGTCTTCGAGCGAAATCCCCCTGACCGAAACCCACGGCTTATACCCCCACAGCACGCATTTCGCGATTGCGCCGATCCCCACGCAAGCGAAGGTAGCTTCGTTCGTGGACGAGGAGATCTTCTCGCCGGTGGCGAAGTCCCAACGGCCCGCGACGACGGTGGCCTCGACGGGAGAACCGTCGGCGGCATGGCACAGCGGGACTCGGACGCCTTCATCCCCCTGAGCAGAAATCGAGTAGAGGAGGACATCCTGATGTCTCGAGTCTGGATGGCGCCGGATATCGTCGATCCGCAGCCGGACTGAGCTCCCATCGGTGAGGATTGCGTCGAACTCAGCGCCAATGAAGTCCTCTCCGCTCACCAGCGTGCCGTCGTCAAGCACGGCCTCGAGCGCAGTCCCATGGAGACTCACGCCGTTGAGCTCGATGCCATTCCAGTCTATGCCGTTGAGCTCGATGCCGTTCCACTGCATGCCGTTGAGCTGGACGCCATTAAAATCATAGCCGTTCATTCCAATGATGCGCTGAGACAATTGCCCGGTCAGTGGTTCATTTGAGACCTTGCCGCAAGCTGTACACAGCAGAGCCGCTAGCAAAATCCAGAGTCCTTTTCGGTGATTCGCATCCATCGTTTCGTCCCTTTCTTGCTCGGGTTTCGGCAAGCGGGTTGCCTGCCTCCCCCCTAAGGCGATAAGCGGACGAACTCGGTATCATCGAGCAGGAGGAGGCTTGCGGCCCTCGGAAGTCACCGAGCTGCTGATCGACTGGCGCAACGGGGATCGGAATGCGCTCGATAAGCTAATGCCCGTGGTCTACGAGGAGCTGCGGCGGCTCGCCAAGCGCTACATGGCGGCCGAGCGCCCCGGCCATACACTGCAGACGACGGCGTTGGTGAACGAGGCGTATTGCAAGCTGCTGAATCACAACCAGATGCAGTGGCAGAACCGCGCTCATTTCTTCGCCATCGCCGCCCAGATAATGCGACGCTTGCTGGTCGACCACGCCAGAACCCGCCGATACGCCAAACGAGGGGGAGGGGCACGGGCAGTCTCGCTCGACGAGGTTGCCCTGGTAACCGAAGCGCGCGCCGCAGACTTGCTTGCGCTGGACGAAGCGCTTTCGAGGCTGACCGGCTTCGACCCGCGCAAAGGCGAAATCGTGGAGCTGCGTTATTTCGGGGGGCTCTCCGTTGAGGAGGTTGCCGACGTGCTCGCAGTGTCGCCGATCACCATCAAGCGCGAGTGGCTCAAGGCCAAGGCCTGGCTCCAGCGCGAGCTCGACGAGCGGCACGGCGATGCGACCTGAGCGCTGGCGCCAAATTGACACGATCCTGGGAGCCGCCCTGGAGCGCGAACCCGGCCAGCGCGATGCCTTCCTTTCCGAGGCGTGCGCCGGCGACGCCACTCTGCGTCGCGAGGTTGACTCGCTTTTGGCCGCAGCTCAGCGCACCTCCGACCTCGAGACGCCGCCGGCGGACGTCGCGGCGAGCCTGGTCGCCGAACAAAGCGCGCGGTCCATTCCAGGTCGCAATATCGGTCGCTATGTTGTCCTCGCTCGCGTGGGAGAGGGCGGGATGGGGGTCGTCTACGCCGCTTACGATCCGGAGCTGGACCGCAAAGTGGCCGTCAAAGTTTTGCATGAGCGGCTCGGTGACCCTGCCGAGCTTCGCGGCCGCCTGATGCGCGAGGCACAGGCAATGGCGCGCCTTTCGCATCCCAATGTCGTTTCCGTCCACGACGTCGGGAGGTTTGAAGACAAGGTATTCGTGGCGATGGAGTTCATCGATGGATGGACCCTCGGCGAATGGTTGAAGGAAAAGCCTCATTCTTGGCAGGAAGCGTTGGCGGTATTTCGCCTCGCGGGTAAAGGGCTGGCCGCGGCGCACTCGGCGGGACTGGTGCACCGCGACTTCAAACCCAGAAACGTTCTGGTGGGCAAAGATCAGTCCGTCAAGGTGACGGATTTTGGCTTGGCTTTCACACCGGGCGGCGATGGCACGCACGGTGGCCTCATCCTTGCCGGGACCCCGGCGTATATGGCGCCGGAGCAGCTTCGCGGCGAGGAACCAGACGCGCGCGCGGACCAATACAGCTTTTGCGTTGCGCTGTACGAGGCGCTCACCAGCGAGCGCCCTCCGGACGAAACCACCCTCGCAACTTTGGCGTCGCAGCTCGAGGCGGAGGCGGCGCAAAGCAACAAAGCAATGTTACCTGTGCCAAAGGGCAGGGGCGTGCCTCGCTGGGTGCTCCGCCCAATTCTTCGGGGCTTGAGCCCCGAGCGTTCCAGTCGCTTCGAGAACTTGGATGCGCTGTTGAAGTCCCTCGAAGAGCCGATCGGCCCGTGGAAACGCGTCGCCGGGGCGCTCGCGGCTGTCGCGGTGGTGGTCAGCTGTATCGTGGGCTATCGGATCACCGTCCACCGGCAAAGCCTGGTGTGCAGAGGCGCCGAGGCGAAGCTCGCCGGCATTTGGGACCTCAACAGGGAACAAGCCATTCAGCGAGCCTTTCTGTCGACCGGCAAACCTTACGCAGCCGATGCGTTCAAAGGCATCCAACGAGCGATCGAGGCCCAGTCGAATGCGTGGGTCGAGATGCACACCGAGGCGTGCAGGGCGACCCGGCTGCGCGGAGAGCAATCGGAGGCGCTTCTCGATCTGCGGATGGCATGCCTTCGAGGGCGCCTGGAAGAAATGCGGGCCCTGACGGACCTCTTTGCCAAAGCAGACACCCAAGTGGTGGAGAAAGCGGTGGAGGCCGCTAAGGCGCTGACACCGCTGCAGGGTTGCGCCGACGCGTCCGCCCTCACTGCACAAGTGAGGCCGCCGGAGGATCCAGTCATCCGCGCCGATGTGGAAAAGCACCGAGCCACGCTCGCCGAAGTGAAGGCGCTCAAGGACACCGCCCAGTATGCGCGGGGCCTGGAAATGGCGCAGCCTTTGCTCGGCGCTTCTCGGCAGACGAACTACAAGCCGCTCGAAGCAGAGGTCCTGCTCATGCTCGGGGACCTTCTTGCAAAGACGAGCAAGACCAAGGAAGCGGAAGAGGCTTATCGTCTCGCTGCGACCAGCGCTGACGCGGTCCGCGACGACCCAAAAAGAGCTCAAGCGTTGACCCAACTGGCCTTTGTCGTGGGCTACGAGGCTACGCGCATGGAAGAAGGTCTTCGCCTCGCGCAAGGGGCAGCCGCGGTGGTCGAGCGGCTTGGGAGTCCGCCCGACCTGGAAGCCGAATTGTTGCAGGTTCTGGGAACAATCGTGCTGCACCAGGGAAAGCACGACGAAGCATTGGCCCGCTTGAAACAGGCGCTCGAGATTCTTCAGAAAACCTTGGGCGCGGATGATCCCGACTTGGCGAATACTTTCAACGCGCTTGGACTCGCTTCAAAGGAAGCGGGGCGATACGAGGAGTCGATCGCCTATCTTGAGAAGGCGATCCAGATTTCCGAAACGAGCCTGGGATCGGAGCACCCTCTGGTGGCTAATGCGTTGACTAACCTAGGCAACGTCTTAAGGCGGCAGGGCAAGTTTGATGCAGCCTTGAAGGCCGAGCAGCGCGCGCTCGCCATTCGGGAAAGGGTGTTTGGACCGGAGCATCCCCGCGTTGCCTCTTCCCTGATGAGCATAGGCCTTATCCTCCAATTTCAGGGCCGGTCTCCGGAGGCGCTGGCTTCCCATCAACGGGCGCTCGAGATTCAGAAGAAAACAGTCGGTCCGGAGCACCCCGATCTGATTAGCGTTCTGGGCAATCTGGCCCTTGCGTCGCGGGATTTGGGGAATTTCGAGGCCAGCCTTGCCTACCACCGACGCGCGCTTGCGATTGCAGAGAAAGCCCTCGGCCCCGAGCACCCTACGGTTGCGACAGTGTGGAACAATATGGCGGGAACGGTCTACGATCAGGGCAACCATCGAGCCGCGGTACATTGCCTTCGACGCGCGCTCGCCATTCGAGAGAAGGTACTCGGGGCCCAACATCCGGACCTGGCCACCACCCTCCAAAACCTGGGATACGGATTGTATCAGCTCAGCAAACAGCAGAATTTCGAAATCGCCCTCGGCTACCTGCACCGCGCAATAGCGATCCAGGAAAAGGCTGCGGGGCCTGAGAGCCCCGGGGCGGCGGGCGCACTGTTTACCCTGGGTGAGGTCGAGAGCGAGAGGACGCCGCGAAAGGCGCTCCCACACTTGCAGCGGGCCCTGGATATTCGAGAGAAAATTCTTCCCCAGGGAAGCCCGTTGATTGGGATCACGCTCGAGAGGTTGGGAGAAGCGTATTTGAATCTCAAGCAGCCACTCGAGGCGAAGCTCCGACTGGAGCGCGCATCAAGGCTGCTCGAAGCCAAGCCGGGCAAGCCTTTCGAGTTGGCGTGGACGCGGTTTAACTTAGCACGCGCCCTTTGGGACACCCACTCGGAGCGTGAACGAGCGGTTGACCTGGCACAGCAGGCTCGCGCTACTTTGGTTAAACTCGGGAGGGCCCAAAGCGTAAATCTTCGAGAAGTCAATGCCTGGCTCTCCATCCGATCAGGGCCACAGGCTGACTCGCCCCTGACTGCAGTTGGTCGCGCGCCCTGAACCAGATCCTTGGCTGACTAGGAAGAAATGCCCTGGTTCGGAAAAGCTCTCGCCGCCGCTGTCTTTTAAGTACATAGCTACCGTACAAGAAGTGTTCGCCGAGCACATTGCTGGAATTGATTTCTGATGCGACAGGTGCTCCACGGTGCAAACCGACGTCCGCTAATGAAAGGGGAGGGACCAACATGTCAAGGTCAGTTGTACTGGTTGCCGCATTCGCCGTGGCTACATTTGCTCCCGCTGCTCGCGCTGACTACACCGACCAGGTGGTCAAGATTGGCGTGCTCAACGATCAGTCTGGCCCGTATGCCGATCCGACTGGCCAGGGCTCGGTGATCGCGGCGAGGATGGCGGTCGAAGACTTTGGAGGCAAGGTCAACGGCACGCCCATCGAGGTGGTTTTCGCCGATCATCAAAACAAGCCGGATATCGGGTCGAGCATCGCGCGCCGATGGTTCGACGTGGAGCAAGTGGATGTGATTGTCGACGTGCCCACCACATCAGTGGCGCTGGCAGTGAACCAGATCACCAAAGAAAAAAACAAGGTCTTCCTTGCCTCGGGAGCCGCTTCCTCGGACCTCACCGGCAAGGCCTGCTCGCCCAACCTCGTCCACTGGACGTACGACACCTGGGCTTTGGCAAACAACACCGGGAAAGCAGAGGTGAAGGCGGGCGGTGACACTTGGTTTTTCCTGAGCGCCGACTACGCCTTTGGCGTGGCGCTGGAACGCGATACCAGCGCGGTGGTTACCGCCAACGGAGGCAAAGTGCTGGGCTCGGTGAAGCATCCGCTC
>Ga0126384_10002250_pt1 | contig 11724 bp, 9 predicted proteins | sample PanSoiMetPlot_36_FD_92543 | JGI IMG/M metagenome (GOLD analysis project Ga0126384, IMG submission 92543) | Tropical forest soil microbial communities from Panama - MetaG Plot_36 | ecosystem: Environmental > Terrestrial > Soil > Tropical forest > Bulk soil | place: Panama | collected 2016-02-17 | reverse complement strand
GCTAGGAGCGCGAATTTAAAAATGTCGTAGGCGCGATTAAACATTTGCGAACCGTGAGCAAATCGGTTCACGAGTTGAGTCCCGACCAAACCTTCGAGGGTGTTGCCCACGGCTATTGCGATTGACGCTGGAATCGAGCCCGAGGTCGTCAGGCTCACCAAAAATGCGCCTAGGAAGATGCCCGGCCAGATCTGATTTCCCAACAAGAGAAAAGCGGCAAGAGCGATGCCCGTGGGAGGCCAAACGGCCGTTACATTGGGGTTAACGAAGGCCAGCATCAAGCCAACTTTCCCGGCGGCAAAGTAAATCGCGACTAAAAGCGCCATTTGTGCCAGATTTGAAAAAAGCTGTCGCGAAGAGATTCTCATGAGTGCTTGCATCGATCGGGAAATTCCTATGGTTGACACAAAGGGTCCGCTCAAATGGCCCGGTCGGCATCGGATTGCGCGACGCTGCTCACGCGGGCGCGATAGTGTCGAACGAATAGTGCTCTCTTCAAGCACCATTGCTATTTATTTCATTGGAGACAAATGAACGCGAGACCTAACTTCTCTTTAAGTTTACTATGTCAAAGTCTGTTGTAAAGCGGTTTTCAACATCGGGCCAGCTTGCATGTCTTCAGTTGTCACGGGTCGGACGCAAATGGCCAAAGGCATGGTCAATTATTTTCGTCGGCGATGAAAAGAGGCAGGGCTAATGGAAAAGCAGACTAAGGAAGTTTACCCGAAATCTATTTCCCTGGGCAATGTGAAGTATCTCTCTATCGATGCCGCGGTTAACGAGGCTGTAGAAAAAGTCCCCGGCGATTAAAAAAGTGACCAAATTGGGGGTACCAAAATGATTCTCCGAGCCGAGATCGTCGCTTATAGGTCAAATACGGAGGTCGTTCCCTCTTCGACATTTCTTCACTCTGCCTTTTTTCTACAGGCTCAACGACGCGGCTGAGCGGAATAAACGTAAAGGGCGCTCGCACGCTCACCATATTGCGAGCGCCCTCGTCCTTTCAGCGGTTCACTGCCGAGATCTGTTGTTCCGGGCGAAGCAGCAGCTTCTGCACGCGCCAGTTTAATACTTCCGCAACATAAATTTCGTTTTCAGACGGGCAAGCCATTTCATGAATCCAACCAAATTGTTTGAGCTGTTTGCCCGACTCACCGAGCACGCCCAAGACTTTTCCGTCCAGACTCATTTTGTATATTCGTCCCGGAAACGCATCTGCGCTGTAGAGGATCTGCCTCGGCCCCGGCGTAATGCAAATTGCCCACGGGGCGCCTGGCGCCTGCGTCCCCTTGACGTCCTCGGGAGGTTTATTGCCGATCGCAGCCCGGGCGGTGTCCCGATCAAACGGTACTTTGATCACGATTTCCCGCAGGAACTTGCCTTCGCCGTCGAATACTTGAATCCGCCCGTTGCCCCGGTCGCCGACGTAGACATTTCCCTGCGCATCGGCCGCAATAGTATGCGGAGTATTGAACTCACCCGGTTTGTCGCCGCGCTCGCCCCAGGATTTGAGCCAATTGCCATTCTTGTCCACCTTGCCGATTCTCGAATTGACATAGCCGTCACTGATATAGGTATTGCCGGCGGGATCCCACGTCACATCGGTCGGTTGTCTGAAACGCCCATCTTCGTGTTTGGGCGGCGGGGCACCTCGTTTATAGGGCGCGACTTCATCCGATGCTTCCTGCTTGCGTCCGAACACCATCAACACGCGGCCTTCAGGGTTGAACTTGACGATCATGTCCGAACCTTTATCGGTGACCCAAATGTTGTCCTCTTTGTCGATACGCACGGTATGTCCGAACGCCCAAGCGTAGAGATTTTTCCCGATCTCGCGAATGAACCGACCGTCGGGGCCAAACTCGAGCAGCTGGGCGGCCGCGGCGCCAAACGCAGGGCCACTCACATTGCCACGCGACAACACGAAAATGTGTTTCTTCGAATTCACCGCCACGCCGGTGGCTTCGCCCAAATACAAATTGGCTGGAAGCTTCAACACATTGGGAACCGACTCGTACGATATCACCGGCACCTGCTGCGCGAGCGCCGGTCCGCTCAACAACGCGATCAGAACAAGTAGCCAAGCCATCATAATAGCCTCCTTATCAAATACGGCCCCTGTCTCTCCGTATGCCGGAGCCGCTGTGTTGCCGGTGCCGGTGCACTAAGCTTTCACTACGTTGTGTTCTTCTCGGCATGCGCCACCGTCGCCGCGCAGCTGATTAGCCCCATTGTTTTAGGTCTCAATCAAACGAACCGTCCAGAAATCTGACGCGAGATCGGAGTCTGTGAGATAATTATACGGGATCGTGAAAAAACCTTTCATGCCCCAACCCGTGCCCCAAGAATTCATCACGATGAAGCGCTGCTTTGTATCGTCGTAGCCAACTGCCAACACCGCGTGACCGCCGATGGCTTTGTCTCCCTGGCCAGGCATCGGTACGGTTCCGCTCTTAGCGACAGCGGCGGATTCAAAACTCTCGTAAACCGTAAATCCAAAAACAAACGGATACCCTGCCGCCAAGCAGCCTTTCATTTGTGCTGCGCTCTGGGTCACCCGTTGATAGGAGATTGCCTGGTGCAGCAAGGCTTCCTTGTAACAAGGGGGCGATGGTTTTTTGGTAAACTGGGCAATGTTATACGGCCACTGCTTTTCCGGGCATACGCCCTGATTAGCGATACTTTTGATTCCGTCCCGAATCATTGCCCCGGAGTCGCTATTGACCGTTCCTTCCATTACCCTTTCGTTGTAGTAGATAAACAATCTAGAGGGCATGAACTGATTGGGTAGGCCTTGTTTCATTTGTCCAAATCGATGCGCGTTACCAATCGAATTGGCGGTGCAGCTACCCAATTGCCCCTGGTCCACAACCGGCGGACATTTGGGCCGAAGGTCCACCTTGGGTGGTAGCGCCGTCAGTATCATTGCCGGCGCAGCGTACATGTGGTCCCGATGATCGGGGAGATCAGGAACCCATCCGTATCTTTTATTCTTGCGTGGCATTTTACTCCCTCCTTTTTTTGACTAGCTTTTTTGCTTTTTGAACCGTGCTCAGTCCCACCGCCCGGTCTGGAATTAGCGATGGTGGATGGAGTAGAACGCGCTGCGTTGCACGTTGGGCTTCCCCTGTTTAACCCGATTCCTGTAGCTTGGCAACAAAAATTCGCGTGAAAAAAAGCGCAGCGAGAGCACAAATTCTGATAGAATCAACTAGGTAGGCAAAATTTTCTATGCCGCTCATCGTAACACAGGAGTGCTACTTAAAGAGACTCAGCGCCTACCTTGCGGCGAGTGTTTCCTTATTTGGCCTCGGAGCTTTGCTTGGGGTTGCGACGATTTTTTATTTGCCCGAAGTTGCGCAACATCTCGGCGCATCTCTTGCGGGCTTCGTGAAAATATTCAGTGGCTTAACTCCACTGCAACTCGCCGGCGCGATTTTTCTCAACAATGCCATAAAAACTTTGCTTGTCATTGTGCTCGGAACATTGTTCGGAGCGATTACGGTCTTGTTTCTGGTTGTCAACGGCGCGGCGCTTGGAATCGTTTTCTACCTGTCGATCCAGTCTAGGGGATTGTGGCCTTCCTTAATTGTTCTACTGCCCCACGGTGTTTTGGAACTACCAGCCGTTTTGTTAGGCGCCGGCATTGGATTGATGCTTGGCCGTCATTCCCTAAACCGGCTTTTGGGCGAGTCGCAAACTTCGCTTGGTAGCGAGCTGGCTCGTGCCCTATACTTCTTCGTGGTGGTGCTCATTCCATTGTTGCTGCTCGCCGCCTTAGTCGAGGCCTTTGTGACCCCGGCTTTGGCTGGATTCTAGCTTCCGGCTTCGGCAATACTCGCACCGAGACAGCAATTACGGATTTTTCCGCCGACGCGAGTCAGCCACGCATCAACCTGGATTTCCGCAGTTAACGCGCTGGCCTATATGACGCGAGGTGCGAGCCTGGAACAGTGAAGGCACAGAGTCGTTAATGTTTCAAAGTCGGTTTTTGGCCACAGCACTTCGTTGTCGATGATCGAGGACTGGACTCATCGCACTGTTGCGCGCAACTTTCCTTAGAGGCAGAGAGGCTTATTGCCTTCGCTGCGGAAGGCTTGTACCTCGCTCAGTGTTTCACTGGAATCCGGGATCAAAGCAATGGATGCTTCAATTGCGCGCGTTCCAGTTCGTTTTCGTTGGTAAGATCGAGGCGCAACGGGGTCATAGACACGTAACCCTGTTCCACGGTCCAGCGGTCAGTACCCTCCTCCGCCTGCTCCATCGGAATAACCGTAAACCAAAAGTGCTTTCGCCCCATGGGGTCTTCGCCGGGCACGACCCTGCCGTTATAGTGCCTGACCGACTGACGCGTCCATCGCAGTCCCTTAGGCTTCCCCTCGGGAAAATTTACATTGACCAGGGTCAATTCTCGTTCCGGTAAAAGCAGTGCCAGCACTTCCTCCAGCGACGGCTTCACAAGATCGAACTTTGGCTCATCTTGCGGCGTAACGACGCTCAGCGCGATGCCGCGCAATCCTAGAAGCACCGCCTGCTTGGCAGCCGCCAATGTGCCCGAATGCCACATAGAATTTCCTAGGTTGCTGCCCAGATTGATGCCTGAGAGCACCACATCTACTTTATCCCAATTGTGCGCGCCCAGCGCGACGCAATCTGCCGGCGTGCCATCCACACGATACGCTTCGAAATTTTTGATCGGGGAGCGCTTATAAGAAAGCGGTCGCGAAGCTGTGATGGCATGGCCGGCGGAGGATCGCTCCACGTCTGGAGCCACGATGCGGACGTCACCGAATTTCGCGGCGACCTCGGCTAGCGCCACGATACCCGGGCTATAGATTCCGTCATCATTGGCAATCAGTAGACGCATCGATCTCCTCCTGTAATTAAATGGCTTTCTCTGTTCTCTTGCGCTGGTAGCACGATTTTGGTTTTATTTCGTGGAACAGAACAATTCATGCGAGTAACGCTCATATATAACCCCATCGCCGGAACCGACGAGCAGCTCTCCAGCAATGAGTTAGCGGGCCTGCTTCGGGCAGCGGGACACGTGGTTGTACACCAGCTATCCCACGATGACTCCTGGGATGAAGCGCTGAAGAGGCCCGGCGATATCGTGGCCGTAGCCGGCGGCGATGGCACGGTTCGTAAGGTGGCCAAGCAGCTGTTAGGACAAACAGCGCCCATCGCCGTTTTACCACTAGGAACGGCCAACAACATCGCCACGACTCTCGGACTGGTGAACCAGCCGTTGGATCGACTCATAGCCGATTGGGCAAAGGCGGAGCGTGTCCGGTTCGACGTCGGAGAGGCCAGAGGACCGTGGGGTTCAACATATTTCATCGAGGGTTTCGGCGTTGGCTTATTCAGCGACACCATGTCCACGCTCGATGCGAGAGATAACATTGATCTGGCACATCTAGATGCCCCTGAAGAAAAGATTACGTCGGTTCTGGCTCTATTGAAAGAGCGTTTGCCAAGTTATCAGTCGAAAAAGCTCAAGCTCACGATGGACGGGCACGATCTATCGGGCGATTACATCCTTCTGGAAGCGCTGAACATCACGCACATTGGACCAAATCTGCAGCTCGCGCCCGACGCGAATACCGGCGATGGCCTTCTCGATGTCGTTCTTCTACCTAAAAGCGAGGAAGACAGGTTAAAGCGTTACCTGTCTGACTGTGTGGAAGGAAAGCCATCTGGGCTTAGCCTGCCAGTGCGACGGGGACGGCATCTGCAGATGGAGTGGCACGGGTTTGCGATTCACATTGATGATGAGATGTGGCCCGATAAGAAATTCACGCTTCCGCCCTGGCCCAGTCTCATCGACGTAGAGATTAGCGGCGCAACCCTCGAGTTTCTGGCGCCCGGGAAGGGCCAGAGTTGAAAGTCGATGGGACGATGCGACATCTCGGTGACTAAGCCTGAGCTACATTGGGATATTCAAATCGCCGATCGGGTCAGCGTGACGTTAGTTTAGTTACTGCGCTTCTCTGTGCGGCGAATCGCTGGCGGTGGACAACCGGTTTCGTCCAGTTTCGTTAAGATCTCTCACGGAGTCTACCCTGAGTTAGCCGAGCGCCAAACTATTAAGGAGTTCATAGGTATGTGACACTGTGGGTTATTCTAACGAGGGCCGAGCCTTTCCGAGCGCGGTCAATGGGTCTGAGGCTCGTAGGCCGCCACCCTGTCCTCTCCAAAGGTGGCAACTCCGATAGCTTGGGCCTGAACTGACCTTCACGCTCAGGTGTCCGGGCTCTCCATGACTCGCCCCTCGTTCGTTCATGATTACTTACTTATGAACTCGTTAGAATGTGAAAACCCCGTTCATGCTTCCAAAACCTCAGCACGAACGGGTACTCGAGTGAGCAAGACTAAAACTTAAGCGTTCGCCCTGAACTTGATCGAAGGCTCCGATTGAGTTTTCATCCAGTCAGGCGCAGCGCGAGAAATCTATCTTGAGATTGTTTCTAACTGAACCACTACCGCCTTTCTAATGAACGTAGGCGAGTCTCAGGTCCAGTAGCCAATCTCCAGCGCTTTGGATTTCAGCTCATCTTTGAGCCATTTGTCGTCGTCATCCAGATAACTCCACGGCGACTTTCCCTGAGCCAGCATTTCGCGAACGTACGATCGGAAGCGGTAGTGCTGATACACTGACATTACACAAGTGGCATAGGCGATGGCGAGTTTTTTGTGCCCGCGCACGATGACGAGGTTCTCGTCATTCTTCTCGCTTGCCGGAGCGGAGAAGTTGTGACTTCCCGTCACGACCGTCGGATCCTTCGACAGTGGATCGATCACCAACACTTTGGAATGCACGATGGCATGACCAATTTGCGAGAGAAAATCCCGGCGCGTGACTTCTGCGATCCATGGGCCGAGGGCGACATCGATGCCTTGCGGCTGCAAGACAGTGTAGTGATCGGGTTTGAACTTGTGGTCGCTGCTTATGATGCGAATATCCAGCACGTTCTTGTCAATGTCCCCTGCCTCGGTGCCAAGGGTGCTGACCACGCCGCGGACGTACATGTCTTTTTCATTGGCGCGCTGGCCAGCCAATGTATGCAACCCCTGCTTACCGGGGGTGAACATGAGGAACAGAATCGCATCCTTCGCTGAATTAATCACATCGCGCAGCGCGTTCATGTCCCGATTGTCGGACGTGCGAGTAAACCATATGGTAGTCTTCGCGCCATCTACGGTCGAGGAGTGCGACTGATCGTTGGCATTGACCAGAGCCGGAGGAAATCCAGCGGGGTTAAATACCGGCGGGGACGCGTCTTTCAGACGGTCCCACTGCTCGCGGTATAACTTGGCGATGCCCTTGTCTTGAATGAGCAATCCGTTGTTGACCTGCGTGCACAGGCCCGTGGTGCTCCAGTTGGTGCTGCCGGTCCAGACCGCTTGCGGCTCGCTGGCATCGGACAGAACCACAAACTTGTTGTGACCGAGCCCCTTCGACTTGAGCAGTCGATCGATGGTGGGAATCCCGTTCTGGTTCAGATGCTGCCGCGCCGCTTGGTTCCCGTCGCCGGAGGTGTCCGAACCGTTGGCGAGTATAAGATGGAGGCGCGATTTGACGGCGATCATTGCGTCTTCCAGCTTCTCGTCTCCGAGCTCATACAACGCGGCGTGCAGCTCGCCGCTTCCCTGTGCATCCTTCAACATTCCGGCGATCTTCACGCCCAAATCGCCTTCAAGGAAGGCACGAAATTTTGGATCGACGCTCTTTTTGAGCTGAGCTTTGAACTTTGCCGGCGTGAGATTCTTGGATTTCAAATATCGCGCAACGAACTGAGAAAGCACGAGACCGCGATTAAAAAAACAGGCGAACCCCCCTCCGGCGTCGGCTGAAAGCGTGGCCCAGGGCGTCCATTTGCTCACGGCGCCCTTCTTGTAGGGACGCCCGCTGCCGTCGTCGATCATCGCCGTCACCCGGTAGCGCACCTGGGCACCCACGTTGATTGCGTGGTCGGTCCAGTTGAAGCGCTGAAACGGCCACTCGCTCGAGGGTCTTAGCTCGCCGGACTTTGGTTTATCTTTTGCGAATCCGACGCGGTTCTCAACGGGTTCTACCTTATCGCTAGTCGCAGTCTTGCGCGCCCGTTCCAACAAAAATCCCCGACAGCCCGGAATAAATTCACTTGGAGCCCAGGCGACAAACGCATCGTCGCTATTGGTGTAGACTGCGACCTTTATGCTAATAGCCATCGATCTTCTCCTATAACAAGTTGACTTCGACTGTCCCACAATCGTGGGACCGGTATGTTTCGGTTAATTGGATCACGATAAACCTTGAGGGGAAACGCAGGAAATACATCCACGCGAAATCAAATGAAAGCCGCAGTCGTTCCCTTAAAAGCGAGCTTTCTCTTCGTCAAGCGTATAGTCGATAGAGCCGGAAAAAGAAATGATCGATGGGCAAAATCTCTACACGTCGAAAACCCGCCTCCAGCGCATAACGTCGCAGAGTGTCAGGGCGCATGACCGTGCCAGTCTCGGCAGATGGCGTTTCGGCCTTGCCCACTGCCAAACAATGTAAAACGCTCCAGCCGTACATCATCCATTCGACCTCATTGCCCGTAGCGCTAAATGTCTCGCCAACGCGTTCTTCCACAACTAGCACCGCCCCCCTGTCACCCGCCAGCAAACGCATCGCTTTGAGAGCTGCGACTGGTTGAGACATGTCGTGAAGGCATTCGAACGCAGTGACCAGATCGTAGCGCCCGGCGAGCTGCGGATCTCCCGCATCGCGCAAATAGAACTGCACCCGATCAGTCAACCCGGCGCCGGCGGCATTCTCGCGGGCGAGTTCGATGGACGCCTCGTCTAGATCGAAGCCGTCCACTTGCACGTGCTGATAACAATGGGCCATGGCAATACTCGACCATCCCGCTCCACACCCGACATCCGCAATCCGCGCCGGAGGATAGCTCAGCAGACGCTCGTGTATGTCGGCCATGGCGGGCAGCCATTCCTGCCCCAACTGCTTTAAGAATATGGCGCGGTTAATGCCCGCCTGTCCTTCACGCAGGTCGATTCCATAGTCAGCGTAAGGCACACCGCCTCCGTTGCGGTACGCGTCCAGAAGCGCCTTCAGTGGATAAACAGCGCCGGCCACCAGTCGGGCCAGTGGCGCCAGGTAATTCAAGCTGTCTCGGTCGACGAGGACTTCAGCATAGGCGCGTGGCAAACGAAACCGCCGCGCCGTCGCCTCTGCCTGTTCGTTTTCGACTTCTAGAATTCCCGTCACTGTCTGTTGCTCGAGCCACTCACGCACGTACCGCTCATGGGTGCCGGTGCGTGAGGCAAGCTCCGCCGGGGTGAGCGGGCCCGCACTGGCGACAGTATCGTAGAAGCCAAGTCGCACCCCAAGGTAAATGCTAAAGATCTCGAAGGTGCCCCGTGTGGCCTGAAGCAAGCGTTCCACGAATGCATCTCGTCGCTGGGACAAGGCATCTATGGAAGAGCGCTCCTGTGTGTCCATTTCATGGATCTCCATTTTTCAAAGTACGCCGCCCAACGCCTGCGTGCTCCGCCGGCGGCTCTGCCAGTTGGCCTTCGGTCCATTTCCCGTTGAGAACTGATCAACGCATCAGTCGTTTTTGACCGAGGCATTTGACGGTTGATGGCCTATCGCCCGCCGAATACGCGCGCCAAGAATCCTTCTTTTTCCAATTCGGCGACAAACCGATTATTCACATAGTCCTTAGCCTGCATGTCCTTCGCTTCCGGCCGGTTTTTTTTCAAGATCTGCAGCGTAAGCTCCACGCCTTCGAGGGTGGCATAGGGCTTGGTGGGAAAAGTCTTGCCGTAGTAGCGATAGGTCTCTTCAATCTGATCTTTATCTTTCTCGGAATCTAGTTTGAGGTATTTCGCCACATGTCCAATGACAGCGGTTTTTTTCGCCGGGTCCTTCCACTGTGCCAGGCCTTCGGTCAGCGCCCGTAGCGTCCTCAACACCAGATCGGGATTGCGATCAATAAAATCCTTCTGAGCGACGATTTGTTGATGCGCGTAAGGAACTCCGCTTTCCGATAGATCGATCACTTCGTTGAAACCGAGGCGCCGGCCGGTAAGATTGAGCGGCGGGCTTACGATGGCGGCATCCACCGCCCCCGCTTTAAGCGCGGCGAAGCGTTCGCTCTGACCTCCACCCTGAAGAATAATTACATCTTTGTCCGGGCGTAATTCATATTTCTCCACCGCCGCTCGCACCGCCGTGTCCGAAGAAGAGCCATAGCGGCTAATGACAATTTTCTTGCCGCGCAGATCTTGAGGTTTACGGATCTCCGGTTTCGACAAAATGCTGAAGGGAAAAGTGTTGATCATTCCAGCGATGAAATACAAATTCGCGCCCCGGAGATTTGCCGTCAAGCCCAGATTCCCATCGGCGGTAGCAAACTGCAGATCACCTGCTAGCAAAGATTGAACACCCACGCTGCCGCCGGGAAAAGAAATGAGTTCTAGGTTTAGGCCCTGTTTCTGAAACAAGCCCAGCTGTTTGGTCACATAATAATGGCTGTTGGTGCCAGCCACCGCTTCGATACCGATTCGCACGGTCGGTAGGCTTTTTTGCGACCATGCTTCGCGTCCGGGGCAAAGGATCAAAAAGCAAAACATAAGAATCATGAAAAGCCGCATTGGAAGAGCCTCCCCCGTCGCCACCCTTCTAACGGTAGCTCGTTGAGTCTGTCAAGACAGAGCTTAATGAAATGGACCACATCTCCGAGACCGCCGCACCGTGATACTTGACAATATCTGGCGAGAATCTGCTAAAAACAATACTGAACCGGGTTGATTCTCCGATGGAACAAAGCCGACTCTTTGAATTTTCGAGGTCGATCCGGCAAGCTGCATTAGGAGAAAACGATGAACGCCCTCTGGCAGTACTGGCACCCGGTCTTGTGGTCGAAAGACGTTGCCGACAAACCCGTGGCGGTCAAGCTGCTCGATCAGCCTCTGGTCATCTGGCGCGCCAACGACGGCTTATCGGCCTTTTACGATCTCTGCATTCATCGCGGCGCGGCGCTGTCGCTCGGCTGGGTGAGCGGCGATCAGTTGGTGTGCGCTTATCATGGTTGGAACTACGCTGCCGACGGCCGCTGCACGCGCATTCCGTCGCTGCCGGCGGCTCGCGAAATCCCAGCCAAGGCGCGCGCCAAGGCGTATCGCGTGCAGGAACGTTACGGTCTTATCTGGGTTTGTCTCGACGAACCGCGTCAGGATATTCCCGAGTTTCCGCCTGAATTTGGCGACCCAACCTTTAACTGGGAGCCCTACGGCTCAGAAGGAAGGTGGCGTGCCAACGCTGCGCGCATGATCGAAAACCTGGCCGATTTCTCCCATTTCCCTTGGGTTCATCCCGGCATTCTCGGCGAACCGGAGCAAGCCGAAGCGCCGGTCATTGCCATCACCGAGACGCGCGGCGGTTTTCAGTACGAGATCGACACGCCGGTCAACAAGTTTCGTCCCACCAGCGCCGCCAAACAATTGTACACCGTCACGCTGCCGTTCATGGTGACGATCCAGCGGCGCCAGCCGGACAGCGTCGAGCGTCACACGAATATTTATCTGTGCACGCCGGTGTCGAATCACGAGACCCAATTTTACCGACTCGGCGGCCGGAACTATCGCGATGCCAAGACCGACGAGGAATTAAACGCGCGGCACCGCCGCATCTTCGAGCAAGATAAACGCATCGTCGAATCGCAGCGGCCCGAG
>Ga0126384_10002249_pt1 | contig 11731 bp, 9 predicted proteins | sample PanSoiMetPlot_36_FD_92543 | JGI IMG/M metagenome (GOLD analysis project Ga0126384, IMG submission 92543) | Tropical forest soil microbial communities from Panama - MetaG Plot_36 | ecosystem: Environmental > Terrestrial > Soil > Tropical forest > Bulk soil | place: Panama | collected 2016-02-17 | reverse complement strand
TCTCCCGCTTGAACAAATGCTCCCCCCTCGCCGCGATTACAAAATCCAAGGTCTTCCAGAAACATTATCACCGTCGGAGTGAACGCGTCGTATAGCATCGCCATATCAACGTCGCCAGGGTTCAAACCCGCCATGGCAAAGGCTCTTGCACCAGACTCGGTTGCAGCTGTTTCGGTCAAACTAGCTGCCTGGCTTACGTGCTCGTGCTGATGAGCTTCACCAAAGCCAATCACGTAGATTGGTCCTTTCCTCAAATCTCGGGCGCGCTCCCGGCTTGTCAATACCACCGCTGCCCCACCATCGGAGATCAAGGCACAATCGAGCAGATGAAGCGGCTCCGCCACCCTCTTTGACTCGAGCACATCGGATATTTCTAACGTTTCGCGCATCTGCGCCCCTGGATGCAGAGCGGCGTGCTTCCGGCCGGTGACCGCCACTGCAGCGTACTGCTCGGCGGTCGATCCGTATTTGCTCATGTGGGCCCGCGCAAATAGAGCATACAATGCAGGTACGAAGGAGCCATACGGAACCTCAAACTGCGGGTGACCAGCGTTCGCAGCCATCATCTCCACCATTCTTTCCCGAGTGAAGGCGCTCAGCCAGTTATCTGCAGCTGCCAAAAGAACAGTGTCACAAAGTCCGGCTTCGATCGCGGTCGCCGCATGATGCATCGCTGCCAGTATCGTGCCCCCGCCGGTTGCGACCGTAAGACAATAACGTGGCTGGATTCCGAGATATTCTGCAATCCATTCTGCATGATAATAATGAGGTTCGGACCACGAATTAGCCGTTATGACGCCGTCTATTCCTCGATTTGTCAGCCCGGCGTCTTCAAGGGCAAGTCTGCCGCACTTGACATACATTTGAGTCGCGGTGAGAGTCGGCACCGATCCCACTTCACTTTCTCCGACTCCAACGATCGAAACCCTGCCGCTCAAGCTCGACACTCTCTCGGACCTCCATAACCGACACAATGTCTACCGTGCTCTCTGCGTCACGCTTTCAGTGATACTCCGGCTCGCTCGCGATCCCAGGTTGCGGCGTTTATACCCCGCGCGCGCAATTTGTACTTTTCTATTCTCTGAGACGGGTTCTTCGGCAGCGAGTCGGCGATCTCGACGTAGCGAGGAACCATAAAATAAGCCATGCGGGATCCACAGAATTTGATCAATTCGTCCGGGACCAGTGATGCGCCGGGCCTGAGCACTACGACTACTTTTACATCATCCTCGCCAAGCTCTGAGGGCACTGCTATGGCAGCCGATTCCATGATTGCCGGATGTTGATTGACAACGGTTTCGACGTCATACGCTGAGATATTCTCACCTCTTCGCCGAATGGCATCTTTCTTTCGACCAACATAGTAAAGGAAGGCCTCCTGATCGAGATAAGCCAGGTCCCCCGTGTGAAACCACAGGTTGCGAAAACTCTCGAGGGTGGCTTCCGGCATTTTGTAATAACCGGACATCATCGTTAGAGGCTCACGGGGTCTCACTACCAGCTCGCCAATTTCTCCAGCGGGCAACGGAAGATCGTCATCATCTACTATGCTAATCTCGTATTCATCGATCGGTTTGCCGCAACATCCGCGCCGCCGTGGTTCGTACAGTTTTGGGGGAAGGAAGAGACCTTCGGTCATACCAAATGTTTCATAGATGACTCTCAAGCCAAATCGTTTCTCGAATCCCTCCAGATCATCAGGCGGGGGAACCACTACGGCGAGTCTGACTCGATTGTCGATGTCTTCGTCGGAGGGCGGATTCTTCATCAGTATGTTTCCGACCGAACCCATGCCCAGGAATATCGTTGCGCCGCTTGATCGGACCTCATTCCAAAATGTGCGCGAGCTGAATCGCTGAAATAACGCTACCTGCGCGCCGGCGTAAAGCGCGGCTATTATCGAGCCTATCTGCGCGTTAATGTGAAATAACGGCATGCAGGTATATGAGGTATCCTGTTCGGTGTATCCGACGCTTTCAGCAACCAGCCGCGAGTAAAAGTAATAAAAATGATTAGTCATCACCACACCTTTTGATGGCCCAGTCGTTCCGCCGGTATACAGGATCATGACCGGGTCTGTGTGATGAAGATCAACCGTGGATTTCTCCTCGGATGAATCGAACAACGAATTCAGTTGTCGTGCCTCCAGGCCTTTGAGCAACTTTTTTTGTGACGAGTCGATCGGTTCGGCCGAATAAACTAGCACGGTTTTCAATTCTGGCAACTCCTCGGCTATCTCATCGATGATTCCCAAATATTGTCCGTCTACAACCAAAAGCTCTGAGTCTGAGTTGTTGATTACATGACTGAGCAGTTGTCCTTTGTAGGCGGTGTTGACTGGTACGGTCACTGCGCCGATCTTTGCCGCCCCGAACAATAAAAACAGATATTCAGGGCAATTCGGGAGCATCACTGTAAGCTTTTTTCCCTTACTCAAACCAAGTGCGCACAGCCCGTTTGCGAAACGATTGGATCGTTCGTTCAGTTGGTTATAACTGAAGCTCTCTTCGCCTTTGAAGGTCAGAAACACTCGATCGCCGTACTTTGACGCACGCTCTTCGAGCAATCGGGACAAGAGCCGATCCCCGATTGCTTTAGAGCTGGGGGTTTCGTTCACTGGATTTACTGATGTCATTTATTTACATGCAACACTGGAGAAACCTCATGGAAGACTTCTCGTGATGTAGGGAGTTATGACAGCGGAAATAGCTAAAACGGTGTGAGGCCTAGCCTCTTTTATAACCTGCACCCGTGCTTTCTAACCCGTAAAGTCGCGCAGCGTTTACACCTAACAATTTAATCTTCGCCTCCTCGGAAATATCGCTCCGTTCCCGAATCCACTTGACTGAATTCGGGAACTTGCTATCGGTGTGCGGATAATCAGACGAATAAAGGAGGTAGTCATCCCCGATCATTTTCATCACCACCGGCAACAGTCTCTCGTCGGGTTCGGTTGAAAAGTAGCAGCTTCCGCCGGTGATATATTCCAAGGGCTCTCTCTTCATCGCCGGCATTTCCGCTGTACGGCGCTCGTAGTGTTCGTGCAGCCTGTCAATCCAATAAGGAAGCCAGCCGCAACCCGCTTCCAGGAAGGCGAATCTAATACCCGGAAATTGTTCGATTATGCCTCCACAGACCAGGCAGGCCAAGGCTATCATTTGTTCAAAAGGGTGGCCCAACGCGTGAGTCATAAAATGGGTATCGAATCGCTCCGTTCCTGCTGCGGTCAAGTATGCCCCGTTCCCCCAATGAACCGCGATTGGTATGTTCAGTTTCACAGCCTGCTCATAGATCGGAAAGAGGTCCGGATGATCCAGGTTCTTCCCACGAACATTTGGAGGTACTGTGATGCCCAAACAGCCTAGCTCGCTAACGGCTCGTTTCATTTCCTGTAGTGAAGCAGCGACGTCCTGGTATGGAAGGGTCGCCATCCATTTAAGGCGTTGCGGATTCGTGCTGCAGAAATGGGCATAGTAATTATTGCAGGCCCGGCTCATGGCTACGGCGAAATCGCTATTCGGAAGAGCGGTGATAGCAAGGCCGAGGCTGCCGTAGATTACCTGAACGTCAGCCCCATCAAGGTCAATGTCCTTCAGTCGCGCGACGGGATCCGAGCTGCCGGCGTGGACTCCTCCCATGCTCGTTCCTTCAATTTTTTTGGTGTGAGCTTGTTTGAGCCTGGGTTCCGGAAAGAGAAGTCCTTCGAGGAGTATTCGGGTTAGCCCGAGGGTATCCTTTAGAATGCGAGGGCGACGGGATTTATATGGCTCTTCGAGAAAGAGTTCGAAGACCTCCATCGGTTCATTTATGTGAGTATCGCTATCAATTATCATGAATCTATTCGGACCGAGTTTTGTTTAAGCGGTCCGACACCGACTCTGGTGAAACCTGAAAATGAGTTGGTGCTACGGGTAAAGGAAAGTTGGCAAAGACCCTTGTTGTGAGCAACCGACTTGAAACCTCGAAAAACCCTTGCTTTAGGACCCAAAAATCGTTCCGACTGACTAATCGGTCGGGTATTCTATAAACGGCCTGCGGCACTGTCAAGCCAGTTGCGGGTGATAGGCTGGCTGCATCTTATACCGGCGAACTATTCGAAAGTTCCTCCGCCTTCCGCACGAGCATCTCGCGGTCGTATTGAATGCCATCTTTATAAACCGCCGTTATTCTATCGATGAGCGAAATGTCATCGAGTGGATTACCCTCCATCAGAAGAAAATCGGCGAGCTTGCCGACCCCGATTGCTCCGATCTCATCAGCCCGGCCGAGGGCACTCGCCGCCACAGAAGTTGCTGCACTAATGGCCGCAGCGTTTGATAGTCCGGCTTCGGTGAGAAGCTTTATTTCATCGAGCAACGCTCGCCCAGGAGCGATAAAAGGATTCGGCGCGTCCGTTCCGGCGATGATCTGGACGCCATCGCGCTGCATAGACGACAGCCATGACTTCAGCTTATCAAACGATGCTCTCGCTACTTCGAAATCATCGTACCCCCATGTGCCAGCGAACTTCCCCATCCGGTCGAGCCAGTAGCTGCTCAGTCTCTCCGGTACGGATCGGAATGACGGCACGATGCTTTTCAGTTCGGTAAATCGGGCTATTCTATCATAGACAACAAGCGTTGGATCGACATAGATTCCGCAGCTTGCGACCGTCTCAGAAATCCGTCGCACTGCAGACCCATTAAAGTCGATCTCTGCGGTCATCCGAAACAGATTCGTCGAAAACGGGTTGCGTTGGCCTTCAGGAAAGAGTTCAAAAATAAGGGAGGTTAGGTGCTCTATGCCGCTGATGCCCGAGCGAATAGCTTCTGAAGCGGTTGTCTTGCCAAGATGGCCACAGACGATCAAATTCGAGCGGCGGGCTTCCTCTATGACAACCCGCGCAAGCTCTGGGCCAATCTGATCGTAAATCTTCAGCGCATGCACTCCCTCGTTACGAAGCTCTTTAACTTTTGCCCGCGCCTCATCTGCTGTTTGCAGGTTGCACATCCCTGGCCGAAACGATTTGCCGTTGAGTTGAGGCCCACAAAAAAAGATACGCGGCCCGGCAATTTCGCCGCTCTCAATTCTTGAGCGTATCTGCTTGATCCCCTGAAGATCGCTGCCGACATCGCGAACGGACGTGACCCCATATCCCAGGTAGAGCGGCGCGAGGTTAATATCGGCTCCGGGCTCTCCGCGCATCAAATGCACGTGCATATCGATCAAGCCGGGCAGCGCCGTCTTGTCAGATTCGTCCATCAGCACGACGCCAGGTGGTAAACACCGAAGATCAGTCGTGATGGTTTCAAACCGCCCCTTCTTTACATGGATGAAAATCGGCTGCCGCTGTGACAAAGTGCCGCCCTCTGTCACAACCTGCTTAACCTTAACCGCGTATTCGTTTCCCATCGGTCATTGAGCCTGATATTTCTTCACCCGAGATTGAAGAGCGATGCGGCATTCTCACCGAGAATCTTTCGCTTCACTTCCTCGGAGATATCTTCTCTCCCCCTGATCGTTCGGACCGAATCAGGGAAATGTCCATCGGCGTGTGGATAGTCTGAAGAGAATATAATTGTGTCTGCCCCAACGAGCTCAGCCACTGCCGAAATCATCGGCTCATCGGGTGAGCAACTGAAAAAGCATTGTCCACGCGTGATGTATTGGCTGGGTTTCTCCTTCAGGAGCGGCACTTCGAGGCTACGTCCGCGGTACTCTTCGTCGAGTCGCCACATCATGTAAGGTACCCAGCCGCAGCCTGATTCTAAAAACGCAAACTTCAGCTTCGGGTACCTTTCCAGGATTCCGCCGCAAATGAGCGATGTCATAGCAATCATCTGCTCGAACGGATGTCCAATGACATGCGCTTGAAAGTGCTTATTGAATCGCTCTGTGCCCGCGCCTGGCAGGTACGTGCCATTGCCCCAGTGAATGCCAATAGGAATATTGAGTTCCTGGACCTTATCGTAAAACGGATAAAAATCCGGATGATCCAGGTTCTTCCCGGGAAGCGACGGCGGTATGCTTACTCCGATCATACCCAGCTCTTTAACTGTGCGCCTAACTTCACCGATTGCAGCGGGCACATCCTGCAGAGGGACAACCGCAACGGCCTTCAAGCGGTCAGGGTGAGACGAGCAAAACTGAGCAACATAATTGTTACAGGCTTTGCAAAACGCAAGAGCAAATCCGGGATCGCGCAACGTACAGGCCGCAAAACACAAGCTGCCGAGGACTACCTGTATGTCAATGCCTTCAACTGCGAGGTCTTTTATTCTGGCATCAGGATCGGTTACACCTAGCCGACCCATTGCCATCGCCACGCCCTCAAGCAAGCTTTCTTCTTCAGAGTGTTCGTGATGCTCGTGGGAATGTTCGTGAGAATGCCCGTGGATGTGACCACCGCCATCTTCGCGCAAGTGGTCGTGGGTTCGCTCGTGGGCGTGACCGGAACCCCGCGCATGGCCGGGGCTTCGGAGCTTTTCGTGCGCCTCGTACACTGTAATGGAAGGATCAGGATAGAGGCGGCCTTCCATCAGCACTCGAATGATTCCCCATTGATCTCTGAAAACACGGGGGCTGCGGTACTTGTAAGGCTCTTCCAGGTATTGATCAAAATGCTCGAGCGGCTCGAATACATGGGTATCTGCATCTATGACCAGTGATTTCATCGTTTGCTCCTTTCGCTAAGACGAGTCATTCCCCCGTTAAGCCGCGACGATCTCTCGCTACATTATGAGGCCCGGTGGTCCGTTGAATATAAGAAGGATAGTTGTTTCCTTCAGTATGTCGTATTCATATTCGGTTCGGGCAGTGATGTAGCTGAAACTGCCGGCGCCGAACACCTGGCCATCGAACTCGATTTCGCCCTCGAGCAGATATTCCACACGGTCTGCCGCATGGCTATGTCGATCAATATGATGACCTGCTGGAAACTTCACCATGTAAACCCAAGGGCCTTCCTTCGGGCTTTGCCCAAAGAATTTGTAATAGATTCTCTCGACGCCCTGTACTTGATCCGGAATCTTCCCAACCCCCGGATACTTTTCCTCACGATTCACCTGCTGAAACGGCACTTTGTTTGTGTCTACGATTAGCTTCATAGATTCTATCCTCCTAAAAAAAGCTCACATCGCGCGTACTATTGATTGAGCAACGAGAACTCGCTAGCTTCGATCTCCAGCCCCAGTTTGTCGCAACTCTTCTTCAACTGCGTCAGAGCGGCACGCCATTCTCGATCCACTTCACCGCGCTCGATTGTAGTGCCAAGGGTGATTAGCTTTGTCAGGTGTTCAAAGAATGGCGCAGCGTAATTATCCAGGCTCTCTGTTATCGCATCAGTTATCACGACTCTATTGTCAGCCGCCACTCTTGCATCGGCGACAGAAAGCGCTCTTTCGAGTTGAAGAAAGGCATGCGAGAAGTGATCCACGTCTTCGGTCACCAGAGGCTTCACCGGCATGAAGTAACGGTTTCCTCTCGGCAAGAACTTGCCGAACACCTGCGCTGATGGTTGTTCAAGCGTGAACGCACATCCTGCCATGAAGCGAAGCCAATTAAGGCGCTCGCCGTAGATGCGCCGGATGTCAGGGAAGAAGTCACCCGGAGTGATTCCGAGCAGTCGGCAGGCGCTCGCACAGCGCGTGAAGTGGCCGGACTCATCTATAATCTCTTTGGCTATGTACAGCTTGGTCTCGAAATCTACAAACGGTATATGCCTGGCAAGAACTTCTACGACGCCGGAAGAGAAATGATACGATAGAGTCTCAAATAAATTTACTGACTCCTTCTCCGCCTCGCTCAGCGTCTGGAATATTTGGACCTGCTCCTGGCTTATGTCATAGGCGCTCCGGGCTAACGACTGTTTCTTAGCAAGCTCTTCAATTTGAGCCATAACATTGCCTCCCAAGTTGAAGCCACAGGCCTGAAATTGAGGATGGTCTATTAAGGCGAGGTCTCCAGAATTAATTGATTTTATGCCGAGGCCGCGTTCTTGATAGGCGCTGGTTTGTGCTTTCTGAGATAAGGAAAGAAAACGAGCCGGGACCAAGGCTTATTGGCAAGGAAGTGGTCTGCGCCCCACGCGCTTCCGGCAGAATAAAAGCCTACGAGTCCTGTCAAGCCGATTAAGAACAAATGCCCGGCAATCTTATCCGGTCGGCCATAGCAGGTTGCCAGGCAGAAATTCAATATCATAATCATGCCGGCTATGCTGACTGGATTCGTGAAAGTGCCGATGACGAAGCTCAGCCCGATGATCGATTCGCCGAGCGCGGCAAGAGTGGCAAACGTCGTTGTGTTAGGAAAGATGTAGTTATCCAGTAGTGCCTTATAGAACGGGAAGGGCGCACCCTTTTGCGCCAATATGTTCGCGAAGCCGTCGAGTTGAAAGAAAGCTGGATTGCTCCATTTCTTGATTGAAGCAGAAATGAGTAACAGCCCAATAAGGATGCGTAATACGGCCAGCGCCTTCAGCAACATAATGTCGCTCCATTGCTAGTTTGCTCGTTAATATGGGTCGATGACTGACTGATCGGTCACTATTTTGAGGAAAAAGCTGACCTCATGTCAAGCGGACAGAGGTGACCCAGCTGAAGTCATAAAACCTTTGTCACTCATCAATTGACGAAGCTATCAATTGACTTGAGCAGATCTCACAAGACGCACGCGCCCGGGCCTGGCCTTCCAGATTAGCGATGCAGAGATGAACATCACAGACGCAGCAACCAGGAAGTTCAAACGATAACCGTGAGTCAAATCGAAGAAGTATCCTCCCAGCCACGTTCCGATTGCCCCGCCTAAGAATCCACCCAGGATCATGACCCCCAGGATTGAACCAAAATGCTCGCCATGAAATAGATCTGCCGCCGATGTCATGAGCGCAGGCAGCGCCATCCCATAGCCCATACCGTAGCAAATTGCAAATACATAGATAATAAAAGGATTCACGGTTAAGCCACCAATGCCCAGGAGAACTATGCAAATGAGGAACACAGCTATACTCAATGTGAGGGTCTTCTCACGCCCAATGCGGTCACACAGAAACCCACCGAAGAATTTGCCGGCTACGTTGATGAACCCCTGCAACCCTACTATCGATGCGGCTAAGATCTTGCTGTAGCCCTTGTCTTCCAAATACGCTACTAACTGCACGGATATCAAAAAGAATCCAGCGGCGAACATTGCCGTCACCAGCGTGAGCGCCCAAAAGCGGAATGTCCGTATCGCTTTGCCTACTGCCCATTCAGTGTCCGCCCACTCTTTGTCCACTATTATCACCTCGCTCTTGTGGACTACTCCCTTCTTGCGCTCTATCTCCTTCCCGTCTTCTTCCACGACCACGTCAACTTCCTTTCGTTCTCTTCCCCGGCGCATCTCGTCTTCGGCAGATAGGCCGCGGTCATCAGGTCGACTATAGAGAAACAGCAGTATCAAGGTTGTCGGGATGATCAGTATCGCTGCGCCGAGCAATACGTAAGATTCGCGCCAGCCTACAAGATTGATCAGATATTGCAACAGTGGCAGCAACACTAGCTGCCCTGCACCTGATCCGGCAGTAACAATGCCTATTGCCGTACCTCGATTTCTTACGAACCAATTCGAGACAATCGTAGTCAGAGGAACTATATGCAGCATCGTGCTGCCTATTGCTGCCAACACACCAAACGCGACGTAGAATTGCCATAATGCGGTGCTTTGACTCAGCCACAGCAGCGCAACTGCTGTGAGCAGCGCGCCCATCGGCATGACTCGCCTTGGTCCAAACCGGTCTATCAGCCCGCCAGCAAACGGAGACGTAAGTCCACCTAGAACGAGATGAATGGATAAAGCTATCGCCGTGCTGCCGCGGCTCCAGTTGAAATCGTGAAGCACCGCAACATAGAAGATTGAAAAGGACGATATTAACGGCGAGACCATCGCTATCACCACAAAGCAGACCGCCACGATGAACCAACCGTAGTAGATCGATCTCGATGCACCGGCTATCTCGGCGCTGACCTGTTGCTCGCTTTGCCCAATCTTACGCATTCGAAAAGCTCCACTGATCACACCTGCGGTCATTTAAATTCGTCGCAAATTCTTGCCCGCTCTTTATCCGCGCTCCACCAGCATCAATTGCCTTGACGTTCTGAGTCCGCATCCTCAAGCTACCGGGGGCTACTACCTAACGACTCTGCAAGCCTGGATAGCGAATGGGCAATTTTGTGGTGGCCGGACCTATAGAAGTAAAGGGCCACAACGTCGTCGGTTTCTTTCCCGACGTGAGTCGTCATTTGAATTGTCCTGAGCTCCGCAGTTCAGAGTACAAGCACTCAAGATTGTATGACATTTCGGACACGAGCAGAAATATAAGCTAACCAAGAACCGTTTTCCATTGCAGACACTAACAAGATTGCGTACTCGATCACAGGGAGTCGTGCGGCACGATCACGACGCTGTAAGTACCACACTTAGTTAGAACGGATTTCCGGGACTGGGGCATAAGTGGGGCAGCAGACTAGCCATCAATCGACCACCTACGCTGTGCTAAAGCTATCAAAACACGAGTTGGATGCGTCTCGGTATTTCAGATTGGTGTAGATGAAAGTGTAGACAATAAGAAAGCCGCCCGAAGGCGGCTTGTAAGTTACCGATTTTGAATGAGCCGTGGAGGGCTCGAACCTCCGACCCGCTGATTAAGAGTCACGTCGCGGGTTTGCGCGAGAATCTCGTTTCAGTTGCAACTACAAACATCTGTTACAGGTTACAGCCACTGGCCACTGCGAAGACTACTGCTGATTTACGCCGCTTTCTGCGAAAGATTGTCACAAGATTGTCACAGGCGTTTTGTTACTAGATTCTTTCATCCAGTGGTTGCGTTTGATCCCAGCCGATATAGCTGAATGCATCGGCGTTGGGCGAAAATTCACCTCAGATGGACCGGAGCGCAAGGATTGATAGGCGTCCTTCACAGTTGTGAAATCCGTGAGGAACGCCAAGATGAAAAAAGGTGGCATGTTCGTTGTCTTACGCGTGTTGATCACTAGGATAAGCCTATAGGTAATCCTAGTCCCCCTGCTCACGTCATCCCTAGTAGATAGTAATATGAGAGAAGTATCGTCGCCGAACCAATGCAAAACAGTAACACTCTTCCGCAGGATCTCCGATTGATTATGTGAACATAAGAACCGATGAAGAGTAGAGTCGGTGGGATCAACCATACCGACAGACCAAATACAAATTCGGCCGATCCTAAGCGCTGGTTTGGAACCGAGTTGCCAATGCCTTTGGAAGTAAAAAGGTTTGCTGACTCCTCGTTCCAATTTTTCATAGATTACTATGGCGAAAAGTTTTTGTTGACGATCTAAAATTATGTGATATTCTCGACGCTCCGTATCGGTTACAGACATTACATAAGTTAGTCCCACAATCTCACAGCTTTTTTGGCCCCTGATGCTCCGAACCCGTAGCACTTAGCATTGGTCTCTTTAGCCCGCTTCGTTTAGAAGTCGTCATAGTTCAGCATCCAGCCGTCGACGTAAGTTGTATCAGCGAAAATCGGATTCACCGGCCGTAAGTCGTAATCATGTCAATTTTCGCAAGTCACCAGCCACCTGCCAGGGAGGCCCCTTATGCCCCTTCGTGTTCGATTCATACTGTGTTTACCAGTGATCGTATCTGTACTGACGTTCACCGCCTATGGACGTTCGACTAATTCCGCCGTGATCCAGTCCTCCTTCACCTTGTCGACTTCGCAGAGTCAAGTCGC
>Ga0126384_10002248_pt1 | contig 11731 bp, 9 predicted proteins | sample PanSoiMetPlot_36_FD_92543 | JGI IMG/M metagenome (GOLD analysis project Ga0126384, IMG submission 92543) | Tropical forest soil microbial communities from Panama - MetaG Plot_36 | ecosystem: Environmental > Terrestrial > Soil > Tropical forest > Bulk soil | place: Panama | collected 2016-02-17 | reverse complement strand
TCGAGTTCCAGCGCCAGAGTTTTGTGGCGAGGCTCCAGAAAGGGCCAGTCAAGATGGCTGCTGTAATCGATGGTTAATCTCCTTTGAATACCGGTTTCTGTTTTGCGGCAAAGGCCTTATAAGCCCGGTCAAAATCTTTGGTTCCCATACAGATGGCCTGGGCCTGCGCTTCGGCCTCAATGGCCTCGTCCAACCCCATATTCCATTCCTGGTGCAACATCTTTTTGGTCATGGCATGAGCAAAGGTCGGACCAGAGACGAGTTCGGCAGCCAACGCCATCGCGCTGGTCAGCAGCTCTTCCGGTGAGCCCAGGCGATTGAGGAAGCCCCAACGTTCTGCCTCATCCCCGGTTATGCTGCGGCCGGTGAACAGCAGTTCGGCGGCACGTCCCTGTCCGATGATCCGGGGCAACATGGCACATGCTCCCATATCACAGCCGGCAAGGCCTACGCGGGTGAAGAGAAAGGCGATCTTGCTGCGTGCGGTGCCCAGGCGAAGGTCAGAAGCCATGGCCAGGATGGCGCCGGCTCCGGCACAAACGCCATCAATGGCGGCGATGATGGGCTGAGGACAGGCGCGCATGGCTTTCACCAGATCGCCGGTCATGCGGGTGAAAGCAAGCAGGCCGGGCATATCAAGCTCGGTGAGCGGGCCGATGATCTCGTGCACATCGCCGCCGGAGCAAAAATTCTCGCCCGCGCCGGTGATGACGATAGCTTTGACGTCCGTGGCCAGTGCCATGGCGCGGAACAGATCGCGCAACTCCGCGTAGGATTCAAAGGTCAAGGGGTTCTTGCGTTCAGGCCGGTCCAGGGTGATACAAGCTATTCCATCCTGAAACTTGTAACGAAAATACTCCGCCGCGTAATTCGCAAGCGTGCGACCGGAAAAAGCCGGGCGAGTCTGCTCACTCATTGGCCCTCCGCAGAGCGTAAGCGCTGGTTGATGTGCGCTTTTAGTTTTCCTAACTCGTGGATCATGCTTTCCTTTTCATCCTTCCTCAGCCCGCTCAATAATTCAATGATCCATTGCTCATGCTGCGCCGCCATTTCGCGAAATCGCTTGACGCCGGCCGGGGTGAGCTTGATGGTAAAGGCGCGGCGGTCGCCAGGGCAGGCAGTGCGGACCACCAGGCCCTCACGTTCGAGCTGATCAGCGATTCCGGTTACGTTGCCTCCCGATACCATGAGGCGCTGGGAGAGCTCGTTCATGCGCAAGCCACCGGCGCTGCGGTCCAACTGGGCCATTAAATCAAAGCGTGGCAGAGTGGTGTTGAAATGTCGTCGCAGGAGAAAACGAACGTGGTTTTCGATGCGCACCGTACACGAGAGAAGGCGCAGCCACAGACGCAGAGCATCGTGATCGCCTTTTTGCGCGCGCGTCTCCAGATCCAGCACTACGTTCCCGACGCGGCTGGGATTGTGCCCGTTTTTGCGTAGTGTCTTCTTCACATCACCTCACCGCCGGCAACGGCAATGGATTGGCCGGTGATGGCTTCACTGCCAGGAAGACAGAGCCAGGCTACGGCGTTGGCCACCTCTTCCGGCTGAATGAATTTCTTCTGCGGATTTTGTGCGCTCAACATTTCCCGCGCCTGCTCCGGCGTGCGGCCTGTCTTGGCCACAATGCCCTCGATGGTCCGCTCGAGTATTTCCGTCTCCGTGTAGCCAGGGCAGACGGCATTCACCGTGACGCCCTGGGTTGCCACCTCAAGCGCCAGAGATCGCGTGAGACCTACAAGGCCATGCTTGGCGGCACAGTATGCCGAAACGTAACGGTAGCCCGTAAGCCCCGCGGTGCTGGCGACATTGACAATGCGTCCCCATTTGGATTCCAGCATGGCGGGCAGGACGGCATGGATGCAATGGAACGCACCTTCCAGATTTACCTCCATCATGTTGCGCCAGAGCGCCACATCGGTCTTCAGGAAGGGGGCGGAGCGCGCCAGGCCGGCGTTGTTCACCAGAATGTGAATCGGGCCCAAAGCCGCGCGTGCAGCAGCAAAAGCCCCGGGCAGGGTTGCAGGTTCAGAGACGTCTGCCTGAACGTATTGAAGCTGCGGATTTTCGGCGAGGTCTGAAGCCGGAGCCGCGCTGCGGCCAAGGATGGTAACTTTCGCGCCGTGAGCGGCAAGGATTCGGGTCACAGCCGCGCCAATACCGCGCGCGCCGCCAGTGACCACGGCGTGTCTGTCAGCCAGTCCCAGTGAAATGTGTTGGTAGCCAGCCATTGTAATTTTTTAGAGGAGATCCACTCCAAAAGCGGGAGCTACGCGCGGTTTTGGGGTTTTGATTTTCAATTACAAAATTACCAACTTACGCAATTACCAAATTCTCAGCGAGACCAGGACCGTCCGCATCACAATGGACCGAAGTCCTCGTTATCGCGTGCATAACGGCTATACCTGCAACATCAATTGAGCGCGGGCCAGGTTTCTTTCCAGTTGTTCCTTCCCGCTCAGATACTGTTTCGGCCAGGTTATGTCCGTGAATCCCTGCTTGGCCGCCTCATGCAGCGTCCATGCGGGGTCGGCCAGATGCGGCCGCGCGATCGCACACAGGTCTGCGCGGCCGGAAGCGATGATGGTATTCACATGATCGCCTTCGAAGATATTGCCGACGGCAATGGTGCGAATGCCTACTTCGTTCCGTATCTTATCGGCGAACGGCACCTGAAACATGCGTCCATAGACAGGCCGCTCCGCTTTGCTCACCTGCCCGGAGGAGCAATCAATTACATCTGCTCCCGCTTCTTTGAAGAGCCGCGCGACTCCGGCTGCGTCATCTGGTGTAAGACCACCGGGTACCCAGTCATGGGCCGAGATGCGCACACTCATGGGACGATCTTGCGGCCAGGCGGCGCGCATGGCGCAAAAAACTTCCAACGGAAAGCGACAGCGGTTCTCCAGGCAGCCACCATACTCATCGGTGCGCTGATTGGTGACGGGGGATATGAAGCTGGACATGAGATAGCCGTGAGCACAATGGAATTCAAGCCAGTCAAAACCGATCTCAGCGGCGCGCCGCGTAGCCGCTACAAAATCATGCTTCACGCGGCACATGTCCGCACGCGTGGCTTCCTGCGGAACCTGGGAAAGATTCTCAATGTAGGGCAAAGGTGAAGCTGAAATCAGGGGCCAGTTTCCGGACTGTAGCGGCTGATCAATGGCGTCCCATCCCATGCGCGTTGAACCTTTGCGTCCAGCATGACCGAGCTGAAAAGCAATCTTCGCGTCTGTATGGGTATGGACAAAATCAACTACGCGCTTCCAGGCATTTTTTTGCTCGTCGTTCCACATGCCAGGACAGCCGGGGGTGATGCGCGCGTCGGGCGAGACGCAGGTCATCTCTGTGACAACCATGGCAGCGCCGCCCATGGCGCGCGCCGATAAGTGCACAAGATGAAAGTCATTGGGCAGGCCATCCTGCGCCATGTAGGTGGCCATGGGAGAGCAGATCACGCGGTTCTTCAGGGTAGCGCCGCGAACGGAAATGGGCGTGAACATTGGGGGAAGCTGGCGGTTCACGCCGCTGCGTCCGGCAAACCAGCGTTCCACCCGCTCGACATAGTGCGAGTCGCGCAGCTTGAGGTTGGCATGGCCTACGCGCTGGCTGCCGGTAAGCAGACCATAGGCGAACTGCTCGGGCTCCTGGTGGACGTAGCGCTCAACCTCTTCAAACCACTCCATGCGATTGCGCGCCGCGCTTTGCAACCTGAGCGCCTCGATTTCCCGTTCTTCCTGGTAGCGTTGCAGAGCGCCTTCCACGTTGCCATCATGAGTGGAGAGCACGCGCGCCAGCGCTATGGCGTCTTCCATGGCCAACTTAGTGCCGGAGCCGATGCTGAAATGCGCCGTGTGCGCCGCGTCCCCGATCAGCACAATGTTTTTGTGAAACCATTTTTCGCACAGCACGCGGTTGAATTTCAGCCAGATGGCGGAACCCTGAAGGTGTTTGGCATTGGAGACGAGGGAATTTCCTTCCAGGCGTTCAGCGAAAAGCTTTTCGCAGAGCGCGATGGAGTCTTCCTGCTTCATTTTGTCGATCCCAGCCGCCAGCCAGTTCTTCTCCGGCGTCTCCACGATGAATGTCGACCACTCGTCATCAAAGCGATACGCGTGCAGATTGAACCAGCCCCACTCGGTTTGCTTGAAATCGAAGGTGAAGGCATCCAGCTTCCTGCGGCTGCCCAGCCAGACAAAGCGGTTTCGGCGGGGCTGGATGTTGGGCTTGAAAACGTGCTCATATTTTCTACGCGTAATCGAAGATGCGCCATCCGAAGCGATCACCAGGTCGTATTGAGCGGCGTGGTCGTCAGGATCAGTAACCTCAGTCTGGAAGATGAGCTTCACTCCCAGGCCCGCAGCACGGCGCTGGAGAATATCGAGCAGCTTGATACGGGCAATTCCGCAAAAGCCATGGCCTCCGGAGGTAATCCTGTTCCCTTTGAAAAAGACGTCAATATCGTCCCAGTGGCGGAAAGACCGTGTGATTTCCGCATGAGTCTCCTCGTCTACTTTGCGGAATCCGTCCATGGTCCTATCCGAAAAGACAATGCCCCAGCCGAATGTGTCTGTGGGGCGATTGCGCTCGATGACCGTGACATCCCAGGAAGGGTTAGCTTTCTTGAGCAGGATAGAAAAATAAAGTCCAGCGGGACCACCGCCCAGGCAAACGATCCTCACAGATTGCCTCCCGAGTTGAGGATTAAGTCTGCAGGTTCGTTCCCGGTGTCGTGGGCGAAGAGCAGCATGTGATACGGCGACTCGATATATTATAAGCCTAAATATTTTAAATATAAAGTTAATTTACCTGGCTGGTTCCCTCCCTGCTTACCATGCCCAGGTTTGGCGGGCACATTGTTGATTGGCTAGAATTGAGTGGCATAGAAGGGTTTGGAGCTGAGGTGGATACGCAGAGCGCAATGGTGAATGTGCTGACGCCAACTGACGCCGATCTAGGCGCGTGGGTGCGAGATGCCCGTGCGCGCACTTTTGATCTGGTGGCTGATCTCTCTGACGAACAACTGATGGGTCCACGCCTGGCCGTCGTCAATCCACTGCTATGGGAGATCGGACATGTAGCCTGGTTCCAGGAAAAATGGGCGCTTCGGCAAGCCGCCAACCAACCTCCAGTTCGTCCCGGCGTGGATTCGTTATACGACTCAGCCGCTATCGCTCACGATACCCGCTGGGACTTGCTGCTTCCTTCGCGTGAGGATACCCTGGCGTATCTCACGGCGGTGCGCGATGCGGTCCTGGAGCGAATCGAAGCCGGCAATCTCAATGGCGACGATCGTTACTTCATCCAGCTCGGTGTCTTCCACGAAGACATGCACAACGAGGCCTTCACTTACACGCGGCAGACGCACGGCTATCCTGCACCACGGTCGTGTCGCGCGCCAGCTTCCAACGCTGAAATGCACACAGGCCCCCTCCACGGCGATGCAGAAATTGCCGGCCCTCCCTTTCTGCTCGGGGCAATGCCGGGAGAATCCTTCGTTTTCGACAATGAGAAATGGGCGCACCAGGTTGACGTTCGTGCCTTTGCCATTGCGCGGGCTCCAGTTACGCAAAGCGAGTTTCAGGACTTTGTGGACGCAGGTGGTTATAGGCAGCGAGAGTTCTGGAGCGAACGCGGCTGGAGTTGGCGGCAAAGCGCGGGAGCGGAACATCCTCCTTATTGGCATCGTGAAGGCGGCGGGCGCTGGTTGCGGCGCGATTTCGACCGCTGGTTGCACCTCGAGCCACATCGTCCAGTGTTGCACGTGAACTGGTGGGAGGCGGAAGCCTATTGCAATTGGGCGGGACGGCGCCTGCCGACAGAAGCCGAATGGGAAGTTGCGGCGTCGGCTGAGCCTTTGGGCGGTGTTGGGGCCGAGAGCAAACGTTACTTTCCCTGGGGAGATTCTCCGCCAGGCTCGCAACAAGCCAACCTTGGTGGCGGCGCCGGATGCCCGGCGGACGTGGCTGCTTTTGCAGCCGGCGACAGCGCGTTCGGTTGCCGTCAGATGATCGGCAACGTGTGGGAATGGGTAGCTGACAATTTCGAACCCTATCCAGGCTTCGAGGTGGATCCCTATCGCGAATACTCCCAGCCCTGGTTTGGTACGCACAAGGTGCTGCGCGGTGGCGCCTGGACAACCCAGCCGCGGCTGCTTCGCAACACCTGGCGAAACTTCTATACTCCAGATCGCCGCGATGTGTGGGCAGGCTTCCGCACCTGCCGGCTCCATCAGAAGTGAATATTCTGCTTATCAACCCGGCGCAAGTTCACACCCACACAGGCAACCGTACGACCGCCGAGCGCTGGGCTCGGCTGTTGGGCGAATTAGGACATCAGGTCGAGGTGGCGCACGACTGGTCGGGCTCAAGCCAAACCATGCAACGGGACTTGCTGATCACGTTGCACGCCCGAAAAAGCTTCCCTACCCTCGAACGCTTCCATCGTGCCTATCCAGACATTCCCGTCATAGTGGCCCTTACCGGCACAGACGTCTATCAGGATATCGAGAGCAGTCCAGAAGCGAAGCAGTCGCTCGAAATAGCGTCGCGCCTGATTGTGCTCCAGCCGCTGGCCGTCGATGCTCTTCCCGCGCGTTTCCGCAGCAGATGCCGAGTCATCTATCAGTCAGCCAGGACTGCAGGACCGCCTGACCGGCCGGATGGGAATGTGTTTTGCATATGCGTCCTGGCCCACTTGCGCGCAGTGAAAGATCCTTTGCGCGCGGCGTATGCTGCTCGCGATCTGCCCACCGATTCAAGGGTGCAGGTAGTGCACGCCGGGGGTGTTCTTGATGCGGATCTGGCTCGCGAAGCGGAGGCCGAGCAGCGCCGTAATCCACGCTATGTCTGGCTTGGAGATTTTTCCCATGAACGCGCCCTGCGGCTGCTGGCCGGTTCCCATCTGCTGGCCCTGACTTCCATTCTGGAGGGTGGAGCCAACGTCGTCAGCGAAGCCATCGCTGCCGGCGTGCCAGTCCTCTCCACTTTGATTCCAGGTTCAATCGGTATCCTCGGACCAGACTATCCCGGTTATTTTCCCGTTGCTGACACCCGCGCGCTTTGCCGTTCCATGCAGCAGGCCGAAACAAATTCCGCTTTCTATGGTGAACTCAAACAGCGCGTTAGTGATCTTAAGCCCCTGGTGGATCCTCGAAGCGAACGCGAGAGCTGGCAGGCGCTCCTCGCTGAGGTGAGCCGATCCTCAGTAACGGTACAGAGTGATTAAGTTATTTCCTCATCCGGAGGTCCCGCTGCTCCAGACAGATCTTGAGGTTTGATCTTCTCCACGTTGAATCTGGCTGCGCGGTCGCGCATGGTTCTGAGCACTTCCTCCAGTGGCGGAGGCTCACCCTTGATCCAGCGCAACGGGTTCACGCGAGCTACAACAAAGGCGCGCAGGTACGGGCTGACAAGTCCACGTTCCTTTAACTTTTTTACGGCGGCAGCAACTTTTTCTTCCAGCTCGAGTACGAGTGAAGCCCGTTTTTCGTGGTCTCGTATAGCTGTGCGCAACGGCGCGTCTGTGAAGCTTTCAAGTCGACGCAGTATCGGATGGTACACTCCTCCGCCAAACCGGGGTACCCGCTCATAACAAATGCCCAGAGTGACTAGAGACGATTCATCCAGATAAAAGGTGAAAGATGATTCCGGGCGCGAAGCATCTTCGTCCAGCAAACCACGATAGATGCGGATCACCTCCAGAGACCGCTCCTTCAAGTTGTGCGCTTTTTCTGTGTTCAAGGCCAGGATCTGCCAGGCGATTTCGCGGTCGATCAAAACGAGTGCAGAAATTGCTTTCGCGCCCAGACGTCTCATGGCGGCCAGGCGGTGCCGTCCGTTGGGCGTCCAGAATCCGTTGCCTTCAGGAGCAGTCACGGCGATGATGGGATCAAGAAAACGGGCGGTCTTGTTGATAACATCCGCCAATCGCTTGTGATGTGTATCAGACAGATCACGCTGAAACGGAGTAGGCTCAACCTTATCAATCGGGAGAATTGACAACAACACCGGATGCCCGCCAAGAGGCTCTTTGTAAGAGCCGACAACACAACCGCCGAACTTCTCAATGAGCGCCACCACCTCAGCAGCCGCTCCTTCCGGTTGTAGTAGTTGACACTCTCCTGGCTGAAGTCCCTTTGTGCCAGGTTTGGCTTTTCGTGGACGCCGTCGAGCAGGTGCGCGTTTTGGCATGCGATCTATTTTACGAATTCGATCATTGCGACCGCCGGGCCGCCTCGATTGGGGCTATCTCAACAATCATATCGCCGCGCACGAAGTACATAACGTCATAGCGATCGACCGTGGGATCGCAATGCGGCGGAATGAATTCAACGCGTTCGCCCAGCCTGATTGGAGAACCGCCGGACGGGCGCATCAATCCACCATGTTCGTCGCCAAAATAGAAGTAACGTGAGCCGCCAAAGCGCTCACCTGTCGGTCGCGGCATAGGACCATCTGTTGCGAAGGCCTTCAAGCCGGCGTCCACAGTGACCCACTCTTGTGCATTGATGCTGATCACTTGCGCCTGAACGAAAAGGCTCTGTTCGAAGGCGCCGTCTGCGTCATCGCCAAGGGCGTCCCGATATTGGTTATCCATGAAGATGTACGATCCGGGCTGTACTTCGTTCAGAACTTGAAGCGCGGCATCTGCCGAGAAAGTACCGGTACCACCGCCAGTAACGAGGGGCACTGGATATCCGCCGATGCGTAACGATTTTATAGCCGCGGTGAGCCGCGCCATTCCTCCTTCTACGGCATCTCGCCGCTCAGCAGCGCCAACTATATGCTGCCAATGCCCTCCATAACCCTGCACACCGCCGAGGCGGAGCGAGGGGTGGCTGGCGATCTGTTCGGCCAATGCGACCGCAGCGGCTGCTGTAGTGACGCCAGTACGCCCAAGGCCTACGTCGATGTCGATCAACACGGAGAGGCGCACCTCGGCTGCGGATGCCGCGACTGCCAGATCTTCAATTTGTTCTCTGTGATCGACCACCAGCAGCAAATCAGGATCGACGCGCACGAGTGCTGCCGCACGAGCCACCGCATCGCTTCCAACAATGGGAGAAGTGATAAGCAATCCGCGCAGACCAGCATCGGACAGGGCCTCTGCCTCGCCGAGCTTGACGCAGCAAAGTCCTGTTGCGCCGGCTTCTATCTGTCGCCGTCCAATGGTTGCCGATTTATGCGACTTGGCGTGAGGCCGAAGCGCCAGACCGGCGGTGACAGTACGTTGTGCCATGCGAGCCACATTGCGCTCGAACGCGTCCAAATCAACGACAAGGGCAGGTGTTGGTAGTTGAAAACGCGAACCAGCACAGCCGACCCGCTCCTCTGCTCGGTTCCTGATTGCAGGACTCGTTATCACGGATCTCATTATCCGGCGTCCATTCTACATATTCGGAAGTTGTCCCAGCCGCGATCCTTTAAAAAGGGCCAGTCCTGAAAAAGCTCTTAGCCGATCGCAATCTGTTGAAACGGCAGGTATTTGCCTCATTTCTGGTGCAATCCAGAGAAGCCTTGTCAGGCATCCAAATCTTCGTATATCTTTTAATGGCCCATTTACTTTCCTTTAATGACCCTTTTACAACAACGGAGTAAGAGCCTTTCCGACGACCTCGAGAAATTCATCTCGAAGCTGGCTAAAAGTGTCACTGAAAAGGGAGTACACCGGCTGCGCACTAGCATTCGCCGGGCGGAAACCCTGGTCGACTATACGAAACCCAGGCTAGGGAAGAAGCAGCAGAAGGCGCTGGATGAACTGCACGCACTACGCAAGCGTGCAGGCAAAGTCAGAGACCTCGACATTCAACTGGGCTTGCTGGCGTCCGTTGCCAATCGCTCTGCATCCGCGGACCGTCGAGCGCTGAACGAAGCTCTCAAGAGCAAACGAGCACGACAGGCGGAGCGGTTGGCGTCAGCTATCAAGAAAGTCCAAAGGTCGAAATTTCTTGACCGGCTGGAGCGGATTACCGCCAAGGCAGTCGCCGATGCAGTGGGAGCTGCAGAACCATTGCACGCCGCGCAGCAGGAACTGGCAGAGTTGGCGACTGAATACTCTTCACGCCAGATGCTCAAGCCTGCCCGGCTTCACGATTTGCGAATCAAGCTCAAGCTGCTCCGCTATCGCGCCGAACTCGCCTCCGAGACTCTCATGCAACAAGAATTCATCGAGCAAGTGAAGTCCGTGCAAGATGCAATCGGCGAATGGCATGACTGGGAGATGCTGGCCGATAACGCCGAAGAACAGTTCGGCGAGCGCATCAATTGCGCCTTGCTGGTGGAGGTCCGATCTCTGCTGGCCGCCAGGTTTTCCGCGGCGACTTCCGCTGCTCTGGGCTTCCTGGCTACATGCACTGTGCCGGGTAAGAAGAAGCCTGTTTCTGTACAAACTACACGGGCGATAGCGCAGAGTGCTTAATCCATGGGCCAACTTGGCAGAAAATTATCGGGTTTCACTCCTGAAATCAGCGCTCATCCGCGTTAATCAGTGGCAAATAATTGGTTTTGCTGCTGATTTTGCATTGCCTGAAAGCCAGCAGCTAAAAGGCCAATAGCTGTCTTTTAGTAGTCTGGCATGGGCCTCTTGTGTTTTCGCCATTTGTTCGCTATCATGAAGGTATGGATCAGGGCAGGCAAACCCGTGCCCTGTCAGTGCTGGGGTGCTCCATCCTGCGGCCGACCTTGTGTCTAGCGCAAGGTTGGACACTAAAGGGTGGAAATTACCTCCACCATGCTGAAAACAAACCCTTTACCCCTGGTAGCCCACCCATAAAAGCGATGTTAAAGTGACAGCAAACAGACAGCAAAGTGACAGCACTCTATTGACTCCCACACGCCCTGATGCGATCCTGAAATTAGAGACGATGCGACCCGGGACTTTGTCCGGGCCGCGTCGACTCCAGCCGAGCCCCGACGTATCAGCGTCTAACGACTCGCTTGCGAGTCGTGGGCTTTTAAGCAGACGTGAGCCCGCTGTGGCGGGCGAATTAGGCAACGGCTTGTAATTTGGTTTGAAATGCCTCCTAGGAGGCCCCGGAAACGGGTTTCGTTCTTTGACAACTTAATAGCTTGATCAGCCTGCGATGAAAACTGCGCGGGGCCAACGCGAGAAGTGTGTTTCGCGCTCGCGAATCACATCGCGAGCGCCGACGGCAGTGGTGTGTGCGAACTGCCCCCAATGTTTCGGCGTTTGTTTTCGGCGTTTGCAGCCTTTTTTCAATTCCGCGTCCTCTGCCGGCGAATATCCTCTAACGGGTTTGGTGTGGCTTAGGTTTCGCTAGCAGCCAGAAGCTAGTAGCCAGAAGCTGCATTTATGCGGATTGTAGCGACGTAGCAGCAGGTCGTAAGGATTGGCCTTGGGTTTTGGACCTTGCCAATTGCTGATTGCCAAATGCTGCGGTCCTTGGAGCGGAGTTGAATTTTCCACCTCACCTTCCAACCCACCTTAAAGCTCGTGGATTGAGAAGTTTGTGAGGAGGTGAGGAGTTTGGCCAACTTTTTTCTACGCCTCTCCCCGGTAGAAAACAGAACTCCTTCGTGTCCTTCGTGGTTAAACCGGTTTTCGTAAAAGGCCGCTACCAAAATGGCTGCCGCTACCAACGCCGCTACCAATTTTCTGATGATTCTAAAAGGAGTTACATGAAATGGTAGCGAGGTAGCGACCTCAGACCATGTTTTTTCTTACAGCCAGTCTTGTCTTTCAATTTTGGCATTTTTGGCCATTACGG
>Ga0126384_10002247_pt1 | contig 11734 bp, 11 predicted proteins | sample PanSoiMetPlot_36_FD_92543 | JGI IMG/M metagenome (GOLD analysis project Ga0126384, IMG submission 92543) | Tropical forest soil microbial communities from Panama - MetaG Plot_36 | ecosystem: Environmental > Terrestrial > Soil > Tropical forest > Bulk soil | place: Panama | collected 2016-02-17 | reverse complement strand
CGAGAACTGAGCCGATTGGCAATCCGCCTTCGCTCATGCCGAGCTTGGCTTCACGAAGCGCTTCCCACAGGAGACGTTGCTGAAAATCGCTACTCTGCATCCGAGCAGCTTACGGGCGACGTCGGAAATAATCTAGGCAGCTTTCGGGTTCTCACGCGTCTTCGGCATTACGTATACTTCGCCGCTGCGGACATTGACTTCATACACATCGATTTTGCTCTTCGCCGGACCCGCTACGACTCTGCCGGTGTGCACATCGAACTGCGATCCGTGCCATGGACATTGGACCGTGCAACCCACCAGTGCGCCATCGGATAGCGGTCCGCCTTTGTGTGTGCAGTGATCGCCGAAGGCCACCACTCAATAGAACCGTTGCAAGTTGTGGAGTTTGGGATGGCTGAAACAATCGGGCGATCGGGTCATCGGATTTGGCAATGCGATCCGCGACGGGAATCAAATAGCGGTTGCGCATGCTGTTGTCTAAGGTCGGACCTTAAAAAAGCGATCAATCTGACTGCGGAGAATGTACGCTGCTAGTACGCTGTTTTGTAGTTTCTTACGCTGTTATTTTTCTCCCAATTCTTAGCTTCCCCAGTGTTTATGCGGGTTTCAACAGAAGACAGAAAAAGTTACGCTGTTTTCTACGCTGTTAGCAGCGTACTTGTACTTCGCGTGAGTCAAAGGCCCCAGGCTTCAGGGCGCTAAATTTTCCCCGCAGTTTTGGAATTCAGATTCGTCAAAGCTAATGCTGCCGATTCTGGTTCTTTACTTCACCTGATCTCCCGATCGCCCGATTTCACTGTCTCCTTGTACACTGCTGAGCGAGACGAATGCATCATTCACTGGCGTTTTGGATCGGCTTCAATCTCTTTGTTTTGGCCATGTTGGCGTTGGACTTGGGGCTGCATCGGCGCTCGCCGGTAATGGGCTTCAAGACGGCGATGGCGTGGACCGGGTTCTGGATATTCCTGGCCGCCGCGTTTGCTGGTCTTGTTTTCTTCCAATATGGGAAGACTTCAGCGCTTCAGTTCATCACTGGATATGTAGTCGAAGAGTCGCTCAGCATCGACAATCTTTTTGTCTTCCTGGTCTTGTTCCGCTATTTCCGCGTTCCACGTGAATACCAGCACAAAGTCCTGTTGTGGGGCGTGATGGGTGCATTGGTGATGAGACTCCTTTTTATCTTGCTGGGCGTCTCGCTGCTGGAACGATTCGAGTTTCTGATTTATGTGTTCGGCGCAATTCTCGTCTACAGTGGCATTGGGCTGTTGCGGGACAGCGAGCCGGATGTGGATCCGGACAAGAACCTGATCCTGAAGATTTTTCGCAGATTTTTTCCTGTGGTTCGGGAATTTGAAGGCGATAAGTTTTTTGTACGGCGAGAAGGACGAAGGATGGCCACGCCGCTGTTTCTCGCTCTGATAGTGGTCGAGACTACGGATCTCATTTTCGCGGTCGACTCCATCCCCGCGATTTTGGCCATCACTCGTGATGCGTTCATCGTCTATACGTCAAACGTCTTTGCGATCCTTGGTTTGCGCTCTCTCTACTTCGTACTGGAGCACTTCTTCTCGTTATTCCGATTTCTCCATTACGGCCTGGCGATCGTGCTCATGCTCGTAGGACTGAAGATGCTAACGTCGCATTTCTACGAGCCGTCATTAGTCGTGACGCTCGGCGTAGTGGTCCTGATTCTGGGAGCATCGGTTGCGGCGTCGTTGATCTGGCCGGAAAAGGCAGAAGAATCGACTTCTTAAGGAACTTCCTTTTCACCACGGAGGCACGGAGTACCCGGATAACTCCATGCCTGCATGGTGAAATAAAGTCTTTAGATCTGCGGTGCCGAAGCCCCGGTAGCTAGCTCCCGGAGTGAATTGAAGATTTCAGTACGATAGGCCGATTGCGGTGCGAAGGCGTCCAGTGAAAGTGTCGCCGAGAAGTGTGGCGACTCGCGGCGGAAAGCGATTCTCAGAAACTGGCGTTCTGGAGAACTCAGCAGATTCGTAATCACTGCCGTAATTTCTTTTTGCCAATCATTTCGGCTGGTCAGAATAAATGGCGTTGTCTGCTCAAACTCCCATCCCGGAGCATCAGGCGCGAGATCTTTGCGTGTTCGGGCGAAAAGGCGATAGCTTTCGAGTTCAAGGTTGAACGGCGGAGCCCAGTCAAGATCAGCTTGAAAGATCGCCGTCTCTTCTTGCTTTTTTAACTTGCCAACCAGCCAGTTCAGCGGAAGCTCGCGTGGGATCAAATGCACATGCAAGCTGGCATTATGGAAGATGTTGGAGCGCAGCCGCAGCGGCACATGAAAGCTGGAAGTGCCATCCCACTTGAGGCCTGCGACGTGGCCGTGGCCGCTCAGCAGGCTTTCAATCCAGCCGAGGACCTCGAAGGCTCGTTGCCTCGATTTGCGGGCGTAGTAGAAGTACCACAGGAATAGCACACAAACTCCCGCGGTTACGCAAGCAAGGGTCAAGCTCAGCATTTCAATAGCATAGATGCCCGAGGCAAGAATGTAGATGTGTGATTTATAACAGGTCCCGTCCTGCCAAAGCTTCGAAAGCTGCCTTATAACGATCCGGAAGTTGGCGCTTCTCCATCCTGGCGTTCACGACGATGTGCGTAGTCTCGGCTTCCGCGACTAAAGTGCCGTCATTCTGGCGCATGATTTCGTATCCGAAACGCATGAGCGATTGCCGGATGTGCCGCAGCTCTGTTCGCACGATGACCTCTTCATCATAATAAACAGGAGACTTGTAGCGGCACCTTGCATCGACAACCGGCAGATGACAGTCGTCTTCAAGCTCCATTTGTTTGTAATCGAAACCGAAAGTGCGCATCAGCTCAACGCGACCAATTTCCATCCAGATGAAGAAATTTGAGTGATACACCACGCCCATCTTGTCGGTTTCTGCGTAGCGCACGCGCAACCGGACTTCATGGCTGCCGCGATCATGGTGCGGCCGACTGGCGCTCAATGACTGCTCCAACGAGGTTTTCGTTTTTCGAGGAAGGCGGAGATGCCTTCGCGGAAGTCGGGAGTCTGGCGGACGCGTGCGTTCCCTTCAATCGCGCTCTCAAGACGACGGTCGAGTTCCTCGTTGATGGTCTGAGATAGCAGTTCTTTCGTAGCGCGCAGCGAGGCAGGACTGTTCTCCATCAGAGTACGCGCCAGTTCGTAAGCCCGAGGCAGCAGCAGGTCAGGATCGACGATCTCATTTACCAGTCCGAGGCGAAGGGCCTCGTCTGCGCCGAAGATGCGGCCGGTCAGCAATAGATCGCGAGCGTGCTTTTCTCCGACCTGACGAACGAGAAAGTTGGAGACGATCGCCGGAACGAATCCGATGCGTACTTCGGTGTAACCGAACTTTGCCTCTTGAGTCGCCAGAGTGAAATCGCAGATCGTCGCGATCCCGGTTCCTCCGGCGATGGCAGCTCCATTCACAGCTGCGATCGTCGGCTTGGGAAAGTCGTAAATCGAACGGAACAGGCGCGCCATAGTACGCGAGTCCTCAAGGTTCTGCTCTCGAGTTCGCCCGATCAGCGACTTGAGATTTTCCAGGTCCATGCCCGAGCTGAACGCTTTGCCTGCGCCAGTGATAATCAGTACCTGCGAGGCGGACTTCTCGACCGCGTCGAGCGCTCTCTGCAGGTCTGCGATGAGTTCGTAGCTGATCGCATTGCGCTTGTCAGGACGATTCAGCGTGAGTAGCGCGATGCCATCACTCTCGTGAAGAATTAGCGTGGTGAAAGTCATTGAACTTGCGTGGACAGCGAACCGGCTCCGATTAATTGCGACATCTTCAATACATTGTCCAGTGGCTTTCGAATCGGAGTTTCCTCGCCCAATTCGCTCAACGTTTCCAAGACAACTTCAGTTGGAAGATTTCCGACGAGCTCATCCTGCGCAAAGGGACAACCTCCCAGTCCGCCAAGAGCGGAATCAAAACGGCGGCATCCGGCATTGTATGCGGCCTTGATTTTCTCTGTCGCGTCTGCGGGACGGCTGTGCAAGTGCGCTCCAATCTCGAGATGCTTAAAGCGCTCCATCACTGGCCCGATCAGATCAGCGATTTGTTCCGGAGAAGCTAATCCTACTGTATCGGCCATTGATATCTGCTCGATCTGCATTTCCGAGAGCAGGTCGACTGCTTCGACAACTTCATCAACATTCCAAAGGTCGCCGTATGGATTTCCAAAGGCCATCGAGACGTAGACCACAAGATTGAGCCCAGCATCGCGCGCCTTCTGCTCGATGTTCTCCAACGTATCGATCGCCTGCTCGAGTGACTGATTCTGATTGTTCTTCAGAAACGTCGGCGAAAGCGAATAAGGAAATCCCAGAGTCCGAACAGCGTCGGTAGCAATGGCGCGGTCTGCGCCTTTCTCGTTCACCACAATGCCGATGATCTCGACATCGTCGGGCGGATCAAGCTCTTTGAGTACCTGTTCGGAGTCGCTCATCTGCGGGACAGCTTTCGGCGAGACGAACGAAACTGCATCGATGTGCTTGAATCCTGCTCCGATCAGTGCACGCAGAAATTGAACCTTCGTCTCAGCGGGAATCTGGTGCCTCAGTCCTTGCCAGGCATCCCGAGGGCATTCGACGATCTTGATCACCTTCTTCTCCGTCATTTCGAGCCGCCGCCTTTGCAGAGAGGAATCCCTACCTTTTCCCATGCACTATGGGTGCGGTAGGGATTTCTCGCTACGCTCGAAATGACAACAGGACTCACGTTTGCAACACTCCGACGTTGAACTTGGGTACGTCTGGATTCAGTGACGCCGCCTCCAGTGCAGCGATCAAAACGTCGCGAGTGTCCAGCGGATCAATAATCTTGTCGATCCAAAGTCGTGCCGCTCCGTATCGCGGATCCATCTGCTCGTCGTAGGTTCTTTTCATTGATTCGTATAGCTCTGTCTTCTCAGCGTCGCTCAGTTTCTTGCCGCCACGCTCGAGCTGCTTGATCTTGATCTCGACCAGCGTGCCCGCTGCCGAAGCCCCACTCATAACGGCATAGCGCGCTGTCGGCCATGCGAAGACAAAACGTGGATCGTAAGCTTTGCCACACATGGCGTAGTGGCCTGCGCCGAATGATCCGCCGATTATCACGGTGATCTTGGGTACCACCGAATTGGACACGGCATTGACCATCTTCGCGCCGGCGCGGATGATACCGCTCCATTCGGCGTCGCGCCCGACCATGAAGCCATTTACGTCGTGCAGGAAGACGAGCGGCACGAGGTTTTGATTGCAGTCCATGATGAAGCGCGCTGCCTTCTCCGCCGACTCGGTGTAAATCACCCCGCCGAACTCGACCCGCTTTTCGCCGGAGTGCTTGTCCAGGTCCTGAACATGCATCTTCTGGTTGGTCACGATGCCTACGGCGAAACCGCCAATCCGCGCATATCCGCAAAGAACTGTCTTGCCATATTCGGCTTTGTACTCCTCGAAGCGACTGTCATCGACGATGCGTCCGATGATCTCCTTCATGTCATAGGGACGCGCCGGATCGGCGTCAACTATCCCCAGCAACTGTTCTTTAGAAGAACGAGGCGACTGGGACTCAATCCGGCTGAACGGTGCTCCCGGACGTTGGCCCATCTTGCCTGCCAGAGTTCTGATTCGGGAAATGCAACTCTCGTCGTTGGGTTCGCGATAGTCCACTGTGCCTGAAATCTGAGCGTGCATCTTCGCGCCACCAAGTTCTTCCGGCGTGTACTTCATTCCAATCGCAGCCTGCACCAGAGCCGGTCCGGCCAGGAACAATCCGCTGCCCTCAGTCATGAGGATGTGATCGCACATCACCGGCAGATATGCTCCACCGGCGACGCACATTCCCATAATGGCGGTGATTTGCGGAATCCCCATCGCTGACATGACGGCGTTGTTGCGGAAGACGCGACCAAAGTCGTCAGTGTCCGGGAAGACGTCTTCCTGCAGCGGAAGAAAGACGCCTGCTGAGTCCACGAGATAAATCGTCGGAATTCTGTTTTCTATTGCGATGTTCTGCGCACGGATTACCTTCTTTGCGGTCATCGGAAAGAATGCGCCGGCCTTCACCGTGGCGTCGTTTACGATCACCATGAAGAGTCGTCCCTGAATGCGCGCCAGCCCGGTAACTACTCCTGCGCCTGGTGCTCCACCCCACTCCTCGTACATTCCGTTCGCCGCGTAAATTCCCAACTCAAGCAACTCCGTCCCGGGATCTATCAGCAATGCAATTCGTTCGCGTGCGGTAAGCCGTCCTTTGCTATGTTGCGACTCGATCGCCTTACCTCCGCCGCCTTCGCGAATCTTCTCCTCTTCGCGTGCGATGGTGGTGACCAAATCAGCCATTGCTAGGGCGTTTTTCTGGAATCGCGTTGAATTGGGATCGAGGCTCGAAGCGATTATGTTGTTCGGCGTGGATGTGACTGGGGTTTGTGCCATTGGGCTGTGCGAAGAAACTCTTTAGGGTAACAAACCGGGGATTGAACACGAAGGGCGCGAAGGAAATGAAGGTTGAAACGCCAGAATAACCATTCTTTCTAGCCCTTTCTAGCCTTCATGAAGGTACTGTTTGGCTGGCTTCTCAGCGATTGCGGTGCAGCGCGCAATAGGGCCGGGTGAGATTTCGGATACGAGTCCGATATCCAAAGCTTCGGAGGCGTGTAGTTTCTCGGCCGCGGCAAACAATTGCATGGCGCAAGCACGACCTACAATTCTCGGGAGCCGTTGTGTGCCGCCCCAGCCAGTTACAAGCCCAAGCGCTGCTCCACGATGACCAAAGATCGCGTTGGGCGCGCAAATGCGAAAGTCGCAGGCTAAGGCCAGATCGAGGCCGCCGCCCATACAGTAGCCCGAAATAGCTGCGTACACCGGGGTAGGGAAGTCGTCGATGAGTGACATGAGCTTCTGTCCCATGTTCGAGAATTCAAAAGCCTCGACCGCCTTGAGACTGGCAATCTCTTTCAAGTCGGCACCGGCGGAGAAATAGTGCTGATTGCCCGTGATCACGAGCGGCTTAGGCGCATTCTTCGCGGTAGAGTCGAGGCGTGCTGCGTCTTGACGCAATTCGCCGACAACTTCGATCAGCTCCAACACACGCTCTCGCGTCAGACGGTTTAACCCGTCCGCCGAAATCAAATGCAGAATATTGCAATGCTCACTTTGTTCAAGAAGGTAGCGCTCGCTGACGGCTTGCACCGCGCTAGGCGGGAATTCCGCGTGGCTTTATGTTCGCGCGAATGAAGGTCACGATCTGATCCATCGAGGTACCTGGCCCGAAGATACCGGTTACGCCGTGCTGATTGAGGAACGGAACATCCTGTTCCGGAATGGTACCACCGAGGACGATCAGCACGTCGTCCATCTGCTTCTCTTTCATTAAAGAGACAACTCTGGGCACAATGGCGTTGTGAGCTCCAGAGAGGATTGAAAGGCCGATTACGTCGACATCTTCCTGGAGCGCGGCAGTGACGATCATCTCCGGAGTCTGGCGCAGACCGGTGTAGATGACCTCCATGCCGGCATCGCGCAGAGCGCGAGCGATTACCTTAGCGCCGCGATCGTGGCCATCGAGCCCAGGTTTAGCCACAAGGACGCGAATCTTCCTAAGAGTCTCAGAAGGCATGAGCGAACTCGTGATTATAGCGGAGTGGTCGGTCTAAGAAACGGCCGAGACGCAGCACGCTGCGCTTAGGGAGCCGTAGACGCCTAGGTGTAACAACGTTACTCAGGGCTACCGTCGCCGGGCACTAGAACAAAGCTGGACAGAAAACGTAACAGCTAAGCCGTGCCCCTCGATGTCAAACGCCCACGGAGAGGAGACTGCCTCCCACCGGGAAGGAACATTTGAAGATCATCCTGGCTGTACTGCTGTTCATATCCGCACTCCGAGCACTCCAGCGAGGTTAGAGCCAGACCGCGGTTGAATAGATCGACGATCGCGTGAGAGACGACCGGATCCGAAAGCCGAAGGCGGAAGTTGCAAGCCGGACACACGAACCCGCAGAAGTCCCTGCTCTCTTTCGTTTGCCGCCGCTTTGGTGGATGCTTCATAGTGGGCGATCTTGAAATCGATCGTCGATTCAACTATGGATTTAGACGCTGCTCTTCTAATTTTTGGTTTCAACATGGAATCAGCGACAAAGTACGCCAGAGCACTGCAAGTTCCCACTCAAGTGCTTGCCTAATATCGAGTCAAATTGGCGGCAGTTCCGGAATTCCTGAAACGGCAGACCGAGACTCTATATATCCGTTGCTTTCGCGTGTTAGACGAGCCGAGGGCGGCGCCTCCAAAGTTTCTTAAGCGCTGACTGCGCGGCGCTCGAGCTCAAAACTCTTTATTAGATTTTCCAGTCCCTTCTGGAAGCCTGGATCTGATTGGGAACTTACCAGGTACAGTATGTTCTTGAAAGCATCATTGAACAGATTCACATTCGCGGTTCCCCGACCGTGGTTGTACTGAAGACCAAACAGTCTTCCGCCTGTGGTTCCTTGTCGAACGCCCTTCCAGGGCCGCAAATATGCTTCGATCGCAGCATAGATATCGGTCGGGAGGTTGACCCAGGAGCTGCCATTCTTGTCGATGTACTCGTCATAGATGGCAAAAGCAGAGGCGAACGTCGGATTTCGCTTGTAGCGTATGACTTCCAGCAGAAACCTGGCGTTCTCCTGGAAAAAGAGCTTTTTGCATAATTCGACAAAATGTGGGCCGCATCCAACGTCGATTGCCATGGCCCTCACCATCTCTTCAGTCAATTTCGCCATGTTTTTTCTCCAGTCTTAGATAGCCGAAAGCAAAACGTCATTGCCTGCGGTGGGCGCTAACTCTACGCGGGATTTAGGCAAATCGCAACGAGAAGGGACGGGCAACAGGCACGTGGGAACTTAAAGCGGAGCGTCCAGGCACCGCCTGCACCTCAGCAGCCGCGAGACCGCAGGGACAATTACAGGGCACTTTTACTGCGAGCGATGAAAATCGGCGGATTCTGCCCAAAATCAGCAAATTTCGCTTGACGGCAGGGATTTAACAGGGGCTCGCGGGAATTTGCGCGAAGCCCCTTGATTCGTCGAGCTTTAGCAGTCGCGCTAATGAGGGTCCCAGAAAATATCAGGGATTCAGGGATTTGTTCGTCCCAAAATGGAACCTATCGTGCGCTTGTTAGGCTGGCGTCCTGAGGTTCCCTTCCAATGTCTTCGAAGCTGAAATGCAGTGAGACATTCGGGTACTCCTTGCCATTGATTTCCACGTAGGGATACACGAAGTAGTTCAGCGCATCTCCCTCCTGCTTGGGGGACAGCATGATGTCGCGGCCAACGCTGAACTGGATGCGATTCTCGTCCCAGTGGCTGAAGAAGAACTCGCGTTGTTCCGGGTGCTTCCAGGCTTCCGAAATGTCTACCGGGACCCATCCGTGATCGTTGGTGTAAAAGTCAGCCCAGCAGTGGTATCCAGGAATGTCGCCGGAACCGCTGCCCGCCGGAAGTGGGAAGCCGATTTCGAAGCGGGAAGGAATGTTCTGTGACCGGGCCATGGAGATAAAGAGTGAATGAAAATCAGTGCAGTTGCCGTGCTTGGCACTGCAAGCATAAAGTGTGTCACCGTGACCCCATCCGGTGCCGGATTTGTCGTAGCGCATGTTTGCCAACACGTATTCAAATAGTGCGCGAGCTTTGTCGTAATCTCCTCCCTTAACGTCAGCAACTTGCTTCGCTGCGAGCTCCGCCGGAAGACCCGTTGTGGGAACGAGTCTGTCGGGAGCGAGAAGGCGCTGTCGATCGGCTGCCCTCAGTACTCTTGCTCCGCTGGAAGAAGTCTGGCGACGCACAATGTCATACACAACCTCAAAGCTAGCTGCCTCCCGGTCGGCTCTTGCTGCTGCAGCGTACAGAAGCTGATTCCCATATTCGTCCTCCTGTGTCTGACGTAACGGCAGGTCTCCTTTTTTCGAGACGATCTTTACAGTCTGAAACTCGTCTGAACGCGCGAGCGGAATCCAGACACGCAACGGCTCTCCAAGATGCGTGTTGCGAACAGTGAATGCGTAGTGGAAGGTAAAGTGCCGCTCGTGCGTGCCTGGCTGCGACGATGCTGAGGCAAGGAGCAACACGGACAGAGAAAGCCCGCGAAGAAGCAGGTGCATGATGTCGTTCCTTTTTTAACGTGAGAAGTGGATGTGTGACGACAACCCGGGCGTCAGGAAAGCTAGCTTCAGGTGAAGCCGGAAGTGAGCGAGAAAGCCATGAATTCGTAAATGGTAATCGCGATAATCGCCACGATCAACTGCGGTTATGAAAGCCGACGCGTGGCCCAGCGCCTCATCAGTACCGTCAGCGGATAGCATCAGTTCTTATCAAACTGGAGAAACTCGACTGGGGCTCCATTATCGACAATAAAAGCGACGGTCACGCCGGGTGAGGGTGAGTTGGGCGCAATAAGTATCTCCTTTCCTGCGATTTCAGCAATGAGCCAACGTTCTTATCGCATCGTCAAGTCAAGGAACGCGTCGACATCCGGCGCCCAGAGGGCAATCCCGTCTCGCCGAGAGCCGAATGCCCAATGACCCTCTTGTGTTGTAGTTCCGAAGGACGGATAGATCTTTGCGTGATTTGGCGAACCCTTCTTTTCCAACTCCGAACCCAGCACTTTGCTCGGCTCCAAGCTGTAGTCGTTTTGCGCCTGGATGATGAAAATCGGGACGCGGGCCTGCCGCACCGCTCGCTTTAGACGGTCAGCCAATACAGGATTCCAACTCTGTGCGGCTGGCGCGAACGGAAGGAATGCCTTTATCCCGAGTCCTTTTTCGGCGGTCAAGATTGTCTGAATGCCGCCAAACGAGATCCCCGTCATCGCGATGTGTTGCGCATCCGCCCAGTTCTGTCCTTTGAGCCAGGCAACAGCCGCTTCTACATCTTTGTTGTAGAGCTCCTGCAGACCCACCACCTCGTTTTGCGCGGCGTTCATGTTGAACCGGTGAGCCATATACGCCCGCTTCTGCAAATCCATGATGTAGTCACCGGGCGATGCGCCGTGCCCGTGACGCTGAAATGTAAAGAACGCGAAACCCTTCCTCTGGTAGAAGTAGCCCAGGTCGGGAGGCCCGCACGGCGCGGGGTTCTTTTCGCTACCGTGGTTGAAGATCATCACCGGATATGGCCCCGGCCCATCCGGAGTCCAGAAGCAGCCGTGGAGCTGATACTGGCCTGCTTGAATCGTGACTTCCTGGGGTTTGTCGGCGGCGAACGCAGACAACGTGGCGAGGAACAATACAGAACAGAGTAGACGTGCTAAGAATGTCGGACGCATAGAGAGCGCAGGTCAGTGGAGAAGGAACTCTATCACTGAGCCGTCTGTCCATGTCCTGGCGCGGACCGGCTGAATGCAGGGTGGCCGGCAGGCGAATGGCTTTTTATGGACGAGTGACGGGCTATTCGGAAAGTGCTAATCCGGGAATCCTAACTTCCGGTTTGCCGACAATTCGTCGCTGAGCGATCTCCGGTCAGAAAGCGCTCTTACTCCGTGTACGGTGCGCACCAGTTGATGCATAGACGACGGAGCTGGGTATCGTCAACTCGAACTCAGTGCCGAAGCCAAGATCACTCCGGACCGTCAGCTTGCCGCCCACGCGTTTGGCCCGTTCCTGCAGGCCAGGTAATCCGTAATGTCCCGCTCGCGCCCCAGACTCAAGCACTTTCGGATCTATGCCTTCGCAGTCGTCCCGGATTCGCAATCGAAGTTGCCGTTGG
>Ga0126384_10002245_pt1 | contig 11736 bp, 9 predicted proteins | sample PanSoiMetPlot_36_FD_92543 | JGI IMG/M metagenome (GOLD analysis project Ga0126384, IMG submission 92543) | Tropical forest soil microbial communities from Panama - MetaG Plot_36 | ecosystem: Environmental > Terrestrial > Soil > Tropical forest > Bulk soil | place: Panama | collected 2016-02-17 | reverse complement strand
TGAAGCATCTCCTGTACCGCGATGCCGTGCACGATGGTGCGCCACTTATTGATCGCAGCGAGCTGCTCTTCTGACAGGCCCTCGTCGACGCCTTGCTTCAGGCTGAAGCCTGCGTAGAGGTATTGACACATGATGCCGTGCTCCAGCTGGGCTGCCTCGGCCAGGAGATACCAGAGATGCTCACGATGCTCGACGACGATCCGTGTTTCGGCCATATCGGCCAGCATAGTGGTCGCCTCATTGAGCCGCCCGCACGGGTTACTGCGACGCACTTGTGGCCGACCCCGCCCAACCCCTCTACGCTGAAGTTGACATGTCCACCGGGGACGCGATCGCGCTCGTCGTGGTTGGCGTCGTCCTGGCGGCGTCCGCCGCACTTCGCGAACTGACCCTCAGGATGGAGCACACCAGGCCGCCGTCCCCCGGCTGCCCCAGCTGCGGGCAAAGGGCGCGCCACAAGCTGTGGTGCCCCTACCGCTGATCGACCTCTGATCCACCTTCCTCCCACGACAACCTGTGCTGGGTGGTCGAGGGGCACGACGATCTCGGTCCGGTAGCGACCCGTCACTCGGAGACGACGCGGCAGCTCTGGACCGGAAGGAAGACTTCCACCTGCTCGCCCAGCCCTCGACGCGTTGACGGTGGAGCCAGGATTCGGAGGCGCTCGCCAGACTCCAGCTCCACCTCGAAGTCCCTGGCCTCGCCCAGGTACGCCGTGCGCACTACGCGACCGACGAGACGGTTGCTTCGCCCGTTGACCGGCTCCTCCAGCAGCACCTCGTGGGGGCGGATGCAGACGACGTGACCACGCGCGCTGACAGGCGCCTGGGCCACCTCCAACCGTGACGGCTCGTAGGCGAGGACGTTGGTGCGGCCGATGAACGAGGCCACGAACTTCGTAGTGGGCCGTTCGTAGACCTCTTCAGGTGGAGCCACCTGCTCGAGACGTCCATGGTTCATGACCGCCACTCGGTCCGCGATGACCATGGCTTCGCCCTGATCGTGTGTGACGTAGACCATGGTGATGCCGGTCGCATCATGAAGGCGGCGGATCTCGAACCGCATCTCCTCCCGGAGGTTCGCATCCAGGTTTGAAAGCGGTTCGTCCAGGAGCAGGATCTCCGGCTCGACTACGAGCGCCCGCGCCAGCGCCACCCGCTGCTGCTGGCCGCCGGAGAGCTCGTCCGGATATCGGTCCGCCAGGAGACCGAGCCTCACCGTCTCCAGAATTCGCGCCACGCGGTCTGTGATCTCGCGCCTGGGCAGCTTGCGCACATGCAGACCAAAGGCCACGTTCTCACGCACAGTCTTGTGGGGCCAGACGGCGTAGCTCTGGAAGATCAGCGACATGTTGCGGCGCTCAGGTGGCACCACCGAGCGCGGACTGGAGAGGGGCCGGCCTCCCACCCTTATCTCACCCTCGTCCGGCGCCAGGAAGCCGGCCAGCAGCTGCAGGGTTGTCGTCTTGCCACAGCCTGAGGGGCCGAGAAGCGCCATCACCTCGCCATCTCGCACCTCGAGGTCGATGCTGTCCACCGCCACGGCGTCGCCGTACGTCTTGCGAAGGCCGACGATCTCGATCACCGCGCTCGGGTCACCTCCCTGCCAATGAACCGGTAGGCCACGACGACGATCAGAAACGTGATCAACATCATGAGCACCCCCATGGTCGAAACCGCCTCGTAGTTGCCGGCGTCGCTGAAGTCGAAGATCACGGTGGTGACGACCTGGGTGCGCGGCGTGAACAGAAAGACGGAGGCTGACAGCTCACGCAGCGCCGGGATGAACACCAGCAGCCAGCCGCTCAGAAGCCCCGTCCGCAGGAGCGGCACTGTGACCGACAGGAGCGTGTGGATGCGACCAGCTCCCAGAGTCCGCGCCGCGTTCTCGAGGTCGACGTTGATTCCCCGCAAGATGCCGGAGGCGTTGCTGAACGCAATGGGCAGAAACCGCGTTGCGTATGCGGCGATCAGGATCCCGGCGGTTCCGTAAAGCAGGATCGGCGGATGTGAATAAGCGGCAAAGAAGCCGATCGCGAGAACGATGCCGGGGACGACGAAGGGCGCCATCGCCGTGAAGCCGAGCAGGGAGGTCAGCGGAACCATCCGCCTCACCACCATGTAGGCGACCAGCGTGGCGACGACGACCGCGAGGGTGGCCGCACCGGCCGAGTATTCGAGCGAGTGCACAATGGCCTGCCGCGTGGTGGCGTTGTCAAAGATCGCCCAGCGATACCAGTAGCCAGTCAGGTTGCCGGGGGCGAATGGGCCCTTGCCCCAGACGTGCTCGAGGGACACGAGCAGGAGAGCACCGTAGGGCAGGACGACGGAGAGTGCCGGCGGGATCAGCGCCAGCCCCAACGCCGGCCAGCGCCAGCCACCGAGCCGGGTCCGCCGGCGCACGCCCCCCTTGCCTGTCACGGTGACGAAGCGCCGCCTGCCCAGGATTCGGCGCTGGAAGAAGAGCAGACAAATCGTCACGAGGAGCAGCGGCATCGCGTACGCTGCGGCCACTTCGAGTTGGGGCGGAAACTGCGAGAAGAACAAGTAGAGCTGGGTCGTCATGACCTGCTGGCGAGCCGGGATCAAGAGGAATGCCGGCGGGCCGAACAGCTCGAGGGCCTCAAGAAAGCTGAGCAGGAAGCCGCTGAGGATTGCGGGCAGCGCCAGCGGCAGCGTGACCTGCCAGGTCGTGCGCCAGGTGCTGGATCCGAGTGTCGTGGCGGCGTCCTCGAGCTCGGATGACATCAGTTCGAGGGTTCCGCTCACCAATGTGAACGTGTAAGGGATCGAGTAGAGAGCGATGACGAAGATGGCTCCCTGGAGACTGAACACGTTGAAGGGCCCTTGCTCGCCGCGGAAAAGCGCGAGCCAGATCCGGTTGAGCCATCCGGAGTTCGGTGCAGCGAGGAAGATCCAGGCATTCGCACCAAGAAACGACGGCGTGACGAACGCCGCGAGCACGAGAGGCCGGATGAGCCGGCGGCCGGGCATGTCCGTTCGAGAGACGAGCCAGGCCAGGGGCGTGCCAACCAGGACGGCGATGGTTGCCACCGCAACCGCCAGCTTGAACGAGTTGAGGACCGGCTCCAGGTAGATCCGCTTGCTGAACGTGGACGCGTAGTTCCGCAGAGTCAGCGCGCCCGTGGTCGAATCCTGGAACGATGAGAGAGCCAGCCACGCCAGCGGGACCAGGACCAGAAGGAGGAGCACCAGCGCTGCCGCGATCCAGACCACCCAGCCGGCCTGCTGACGCCAGGAAACAACGGCCACCAGCTGCTGGCGCCTGGGCCGGGCGGCGGTGATCACAGCTCAGAAAATGCGAATGCGAGCGTCAGGCCTGAAGCTAACTCAAACCCCCATGATCTCGCGCCACTTCTGGATGGCTTCCGGCACCCCGGTTATCAGCCGGTCGACCTTGTTCCGGTGCCACTTGATCTTGTCGAGGGTTGGAGTTCCGGCAACTGGCTTTATGTCCGCCCGAAGCGGGTAGTTGGACGTGCTGACAAGGGCCTCCGAATACTCCTTCGAGTACATGAAGTTCACGAACAGCTGCGCCGCGTTGGGACGCTGGGAGCCCTTCATGATGCCGACCGGCCCGCCGATCAGAATGGCGTCGTCGGTCGGAAACTGGATGTCGATCGGGTTACCCTGCGCCTTCTTGGCCAGGGAGAAGTTGTCCGGGCCGGCGCCAACCTGACGCTCCCCCTGGACGATGTCGGTCACCGTGTCGTTGACCGACCGGTTGATCTTCGGGCTGTTCTTCTCCAGGTCTTTCAGGTAGCTGTCGCCGTACTTGTCGATCATTGCCACCACCCAGTTGCCCACGTAGCCGCTGAAGCCGGGGTGCCCGGTGGTGATCTTTGCCTTCCACTGCGGATCGAGCAGGTCCTTCCACGACTTCGGTGGGGTCGCCACCTTGTCCGTGCGGTAATTGATGAGGACAAAGCCGATAGCGCCCAGGTAGTACTGGTGGTCGGGGTCGAGGCTCTGGAAGTCCTTGGGCAGGAGATCGACGTCAGGAGGCGTGAACGTTGTCAGCGCCCCGGCCTTTTTCAGAGGCGGGTAGTGGCCCTCGTCCGTCGAGGCGAACACGTCGCACTCGGTCTGCCCAGCCTTGAGGTCATTCTGGAGCCTCGTGTAGAGGACCTGGGCGGTCTGCCTGAGCAGGTTGACCTCGATACCCGGGTACTTCTTCTGGAAAGCCGCCTTCATCGTCTCGGCAGCACTCTGCTCGTAGTGCGCCGTCCACCACGTCACGCTTCCCTCTTTTTGAGCGGCGGCGTACAGCCTGGTGACGTCTTTCTCGACCGGCTTGCTCGGAGCCTGACTGGCCGAGCCGCCGCAAGCTTCCAGGAATGCGCCCAGCCCACCACCCGCGGCAAATGCCGTGGCGCCGCCGGCGAGGCGCACGAAATCGCGCCGCGTAACCCTCTCTTCCATTCGCGCAGATTACAGCTCGGGGGCCGACCTGTCGATTGGAGCGGTCACGGCCCTTGCCGACTGACGCGGCCCGACCACGAGTAAGCTGAGGAGTAAGCCCGCCGCGCCTGCCATCACCGCCGAGCCGGCCCAGAGGTGGACCGACCAGTCGATCCCTTCTCTGACCTGCAGCATGCTGAAGTAGACAAGGTAGAGGGTCGTCGGGACGGCGAAGGCAACCAGGCGCAGAGTCGAGGGCCGGTCGGCTTGAGGCCGCAGGAGGCGGACAAGGACCTCGGCAACGAGGCCCGCGATCACGGCCGCGGGCACCCACTCGAAGGTGTCGCGCATGAAGGCGATCATCGCTATGGGACCGGCGATCACCGCTGCCACCCCGCCGGCAGGCAGGGTCCAGCGGTGGAGGAGGAACAGCAGAAAGCCGGCGAGTAAGGCTCCCTGTATCAGGACGGCAGCCACTCCCAGAGCCTGGTTCAGCGCTGAGGTGACCGCGGGATAGCCTCCTGCCGAGTAAGCCAGCCGAGCCCCATCGGGCGACCACGCCGGCCGGCCGGCAGCCCACGTCCCGGAGCCCTCGCCGAGGTCACGCACATCGCCGCCGTCCAGCGACACGGTGGACACGTGCTGACCGCCGTTGAGGTCTGTCACGAACGCCAGCCGGGCACCGTCCGGCGACCAGGTTGGATCAGAGCTCGAAGCACTGCTCGGCGTCAGCGGGTGGGCCCCGGTCCCATCGCTGCGCGCGACCCACACCTGCGGCCTAGCCGATGCCTGAGCTGGTGTAGGCGAGGAGGCGGCCGTCGGGCGAGAAGGCGGGGGAGAGGCCGGAGAGCGGGAGCCGGACGCGCCCACCACCGTCGATGGCGACGGTCTCCAGCCGCCACCCCTCGGACGTCCGGCTGGCGAAGACCAGGCGCTTGCCGTCGGGTGACCATGAGGGCTGGAGGCTGCTCGAGGTGTCGCTCACGACGGCGTGGGCTCCGCTCCCATCGGCGCGCACCAGCCAGACCTGGAAGCTCGGCGTAAAGCCGCCGGTGTACGCGAGCCAGCTGCCGTCGGGCGACCAGGCCGGGCCCCAGTGGACGCCCGGACCGGTGGTCAGCTGGACCTGTCCGCCACCGTCCGGGCGCATGGTCCATATCTGCGATGAGCCTCCCCTGCTGGAGTCATAAGCGATCAGCCTGCCGTCCGGCGACCGGGTCGGGTTCCACGCACTCGAGCGCGTGAGTCGGGTCTGGAGGCTGCCATCCGCGCCGACCACGTAGATGCTGGCGAGGCCCGAGGAGGTGCTGTTGCCGGTGGACGCGTAGGTGGTGACGAAGGGGTGGGCGAACTGCGTGAAGAAGCGCGGCCAGCGTCAGGGTCGCTGCTGCGATGGCCGGCGCACCGGTTCGCCACCCGAGCCTCGCCTGGGGCTGCCGCCACGCGGCTCGGAGCGGGCCGGTGACGATCAGGATGCCGCTCGCGGCGAGGAGCAGGTGGGTGGGGCTGAGGAGGGCGTCCGTGCCCGCCTCGATGCCGAACCGCAGATGCCAGACCAGATCGAGTACGCCGGCCAGCCCGAAGAGCAGGACGCCCAGGGCAGAGAGCTCATACCCCTCCGGAACCGCTGCGGTCAGCGGGTGCCGGTCGTACAGTCCGCGCAGCCAGGCCACCAAAAGGGTCGTCATGATGGCCGCGAAGCCGGAATAGAGGACGGCATGCCAGGGGGTGAAGAAGGTTTCCATCGAGCCGAGGTGGTTGTGAGCCCAGCCGTCGAGGAAGAGCCCGCCGGTCAGCCAGCAGCTCAGGAGCCCTATGAGCCAGTCGAACAACGGCGCCGCGCGAGCCCCAGCCGCAGGCGCGGCTTCGCGTGGCCTGGCCGGCGCGGACCGAAGCAGCTGCATTCACCCGTGGTACACCACGAGGGTGGCGCGCGTTCCGGACGGTCCGGCCGTCCCGCTTCAATCCGGCGGTGAGCAAGTGCGCTCCAACTTCGCAGGCCACACCGCTTTGGCGGCGTTTCACGTGGCCGCCGGCTTTCAGCGCCTCACCGTGGACGTAGATTTGATCACGTTGGCACGAGTCGAGCTCTCGCGAGCCGGGTCCGTCGAGGGTGTCAGCCTCATCGACCACACCGCTGACGCTGGATTCGAGGTCGAGGCGTCGTGTCTGGACGCGTGCCTTGCTCGTGCTGCCGCCGGAATGTTCGCAATGATGTTCGACCCGCCCAACAGGATGGACCGGAGGTCCCAGCGTGCGGTTGAGGTGGAGCTTGGGGCCGACTGTCCAGAGGAGCTCATGGTCTCGTGGCTGGAGGAGCTTCTCTATCGAAGCGAGGTGGAGGAGGTGTTCTTCCTCCGCTTCGATGTCGAGACCGTTGAGACCGACGGTCTCAGGCTGAGCGGCCGGGCGGCCGGTGTCCCGATCACACCTGACCTCGAGCCCGCCGGCCCCGGAGTGAAGGCGGTCACCCGCCACGGCCTGCGAGTTGAGCGTGCGGGTGAGGGCTGGCGGGCCCGGGTGATCTTCGATGTGTGAGGCCGAGCCGAACCCGGATCAGCCCTTCAAGACGCCCAGCGGGCGCAGGCGAGCGACCGGCCGCGACAGCCCTGCGCCCTCGCAGGTCCTGACCACGGCGTCTACGTCCTTGTAGGCCTCCGGCATCTCCTCGGGGAGTGCCCTTACCGCCCTCGTCACAACGTGGACTCCCTGCTCTCTGAGCCTCTCAGCCAGCCGGTGGCCGGTATCGCGCTTGAGGGCCTGGCGCCGGCTCATGACCCGTCCAGAGCCGTGACAGGTGGAGTGGAATGCCTCACCGCCAGGTTCGCCCACGAGCACATACGAGGGAGTTCCCATCGAGCCAGGCACCAGCACGGGCTGCCCCACCTCGCGGTAGTCGTCCGGCAGGTCCGCATGGCCGGCCGGCAGGGCTCTGGTCGCACCTTTGCGATGCACGCAGAGCACCCGCCGTTGACCGTCGATCTCGTGCTCTTCGAGCTTGGCGAGATTGTGAGACACGTCGTATACCAGCCGGAGAGAGCGGTCGCCCAACACGCTTCCGAATGCGCTGCGAGCGGCTTCGCTGATGACCTGGCGGTTGGCGCGCCCGAAGTTGGCCGCAGCCGTCATTGCGGTCAGGTAGGCCATCCCATGCCGTGATCGGACCGGCGCGGAGGCGAGTTGACGGTCGGCTACTTTGATCCCGTACTCGGGCATCGCCCTGAGCATCTGCTCGACGTGGTCGGAGCAGATCTGGTGCCCGAGTCCGCGGGAACCGCTGTGGATCATCACCGTGACACTCCCCTCGGCCAGGCCAAAGCGCCGCGCGACACCAGCATCGATCACCCGCTCCACCTCCTGCACCTCCAGAAAGTGGTTGCCTGAGCCAAGGCTCCCAAGCTGCCTCCGCCCCCGCTCAAGGGCCCGGTCCGTCACCCCATCCAGGTCATCGACAGGCAGTGCCCCTCGGTCCTCGCAGTGGGTGAGGTCCTCGTCCGTGCCGTAGCCGGACCTCACCGCTGCCCTTGCGCCCTCTCTGAGAACCTGTTCCAGATCAGATCGGCTGCTGAGGGCCCAGATGCCACCTGTCCCCTGGCCGGCCGGGACGGCGCGGTAGAGCTCGTCCATCAGCGGCGGGATCGCCTTCATCACAGTGCCGGCTTGAAGGTTGCTGACAAGGAGCCGGACACCGCACGAGATGTCAAAGCCGACTCCACCCGGCGAAACGATGCCGCCACTCTCCACGTCGGTTGCGGCGACGCCTCCGATGGGGAATCCGTAACCCCAGTGGATGTCTGGCATCGCGTAGCTTGCGCGGACGATGCCTGCCAGGCGGGCGACGTTGACCACTTGCTGGAGCGACTGGTCCGTACCCAGCGTCGGCAGAAGGTCTTCGGACGCGAACACCACGCCCGGCACCTCCATGTTGCCGCTCCTGGGCACCACCCAGCGGAACTCGGTGTCTCTGACGAGCCTGATCCCAGCGATCTCGATGGCTGCGCCGATGGAGCTTCGAGCCATCCGATTACCTATCGCCTCGGGCGCGCGATACCCCCAAACCTTATCTGGTGCCTGTAGCCTGCAGTTTCAATATAACATTATCTGGTACTGGGAGCCTAGACGGATCTGCTTGACACCAGGTCGTAGGGCAGCAGGTGACCGACATTGCGTCGGTCACCCGCTTATGCCCGGGGTGGAGAGGCGTTGGTTACCAGGTCATCGCTGTTCACCACGATGACTGACTGGTCGTCGAGGTCCGAACCATCGAGGACTCGCATTGCTGCCGTCGCGACCGTAGCTGGTCAGGTCCAGCTGACGAAACGTCAAAAGTACGCAGCGAGGTACCTGAATCTGCGCGTAAGCTACCCAGACGCCTAACAGATGCCGGATGCTGCGCACGAACGGGCAAGTCGACGTCCCGGGCCCGCAACCGGGCTGCCAGTACGGCTCACCAGCTTCGTGGGCCGCGAGGTCGAGCTCGCTCAGCTCGACGGCCTGGTTCGGACGTCGCGGCTGGTAACCGTCGCCGGCACCGCCGGATTGGGAAAAACGCGGCTGGCGATCGAGGTGGCGAGCCGCCTGCTCGGCGATTCGGGGCTGTCGATATGGTTCACGAGTCTCGCTGCGCTGACTGACGGCGGTCTGGTGCCCCAGGAGATCGCGACCAGGCTGGGCGTTCGCGAAAAGTCCGGCGAGACCCTGATCCAGACGCTGGCGGCGCACATCGGATCTCAGCCGACGCTGCTTCTGATCGACAACTGCGAGCACGTGCTCGACTCCAGCTCGAGGCTCGTGGAGGGCTTGTTGAGAAGCTGTGCCGACCTGCATGTGCTCGCCACGTCTCGCCGGCCACTCCGCGTGCCCGGCGAGGCGGTCTGGCGGATTGCGCCGCTGAGCCTTCCTGACCGGCAGCATGACGGCGCCCTTCAGACAATCGTCGACAGTGAAGCCGTTCGCCTCTTCGAGGCCAGGGCGAGCCTGGTCCGATCAGGATTCAAGGTCGGTCCGGACAACGCGCAGACGGTCGCCCTCATCTGTCGCCGTCTCGACGGAATACCCCTGGCGATTGAGCTCGCCGCCGCGCGCACCGAGATGATGTCGGTCGAGGACATCCTGAGCCGGCTCGATGACCGCTTCAGCCTGCTGGAGGACAGCGGCCCGGTCGCCGTGCCCCGCCATCGAACGCTGCAGGCAGCCCTCGACTGGGATCACCAGCTTCTCAATGAGCAGGAGCGCCGTCTCTTTCGGCGGATCTCGGTTTTCAGAGGCGGATTCGAGTCTGAGGCAGCTGAGGCCATCTGCGCCGGCGAGGGCGTCGAGGCGGACGAGGTCATGCAACTGGTTTTCCGGCTCGTTGAGAAGTCGCTCCTGGTGACTGACGTGAGCCACCCCGGCCCAACGCGCTACCAGCTGCTGGACACGGTGCGCGTTTATGGCGCGGACCGTCTCGCAGAGAGCGGCGAGCTGCCGGGGATTGCCCGGCGACACGCGCTCCATTACCTGGCGCTGGCTTTGCGGGCCGAGCGCTTCGAACGAAGCCCAGAACTGACGCACTGGCTGCAGCGGCTGGAGGCCGACCACGACAACCTTCGTGCCGCGCTCGGATGGTGTCGCGCCAATGACCGGCGCTCGTGCCTTCAGCTGGCCGCCTCGCTGACATGGTTCTGGGTCACCCACGGCTACTTCACTGAAGGACGCGAATGGCTGGAGGCTGCGCTCGAAGGCACCGCCGGCGACGCTTCAGGGCAAGCTCACGGCCTGCTGTCAATCGCCCGGCTCAGCTTCTGGCAGGGCGACTACGTCAGCGCGCGTGAGCATTGCAGCCGCTCGCTGACGCTCTATCGCCAGCTGGGGGATGATGGTGGGGCTGGTTGGGCCCTCACGCAGCTTGGGTCGATCTATGCGTATGAGGGCGATGTCGACCTGGGCCGTCAGCACCTTGAAGCGGTCCTGGCGTCTGTCGATGACGGCCACCTGAGGATGGAGGCGCTGGTCGCGCTCGGCGAGATGCTGCTCCAGACGGGTGACGTCGCCGAAGCCCGCGCCCAGCTTGAGGAAGTTAGGGCGCTGGTCCGCGGTCCGGAAGCCCCTAGAGGCCGCGCGGCGCTGTTCCTTGGATTGGTCGACTTCTTCAACGCGGACTATCAGAGCGCAAGACGAAACGTTGCCGAGGCCATGGACATCTTTCGCCTGCTTGGCAACCGGTACGCGGTCGCGGCTGCACTTGACGTGTGCGCCGGCCTCGCGATGGTGGAGTCAGAACCCATTCGCGCGTTGTGCCTCAGCGGGGCTGCGGCCGGGCTCCGCGAGTCGATCCGTGCCCGGCTGGCGCCCCGGTGGCAGGAGGTTCTCAGTGCGGTGGTCATCGAGCCGGCGTCTCAGGCAGCGGGGGACCTGGCGCTGAGTGCCTGGGGCGAGGGCATGCAGATGACGTTCGATGAGGCAACTCGCTATGCGATGGCGGCGCTGCCTGCTGCACCCGTTCCGGCTCTGCCGGATGTCCAGGCTCAGTCCAGGAGCGTGGCCGGGCTCTCGCGGCGGGAAATCGAGGTTGCCGACCTCGTTGTGCAGGGCATGACCAACCGTCAGATCGCTGCGCATCTGAAGATCGCGGAGCGGACGGCAGAGGGGCACGTCGAGCGAATCCGGAGAAAGCTAAAAGTTCGGTCCCGCACGCGAATCGCGGTCGCGATCCTCCGGGAGCGCGCGTGGCCCCGGTGACGCTGGGGCCAGGAACGATCTAAGACGCCCGAGCCTCGGTCTCGGCTCCCGATGCTGTGGAACGGCCGTTCTTCAGATCGAAAAGGTACGCCTGGAGGTCGAAGAGCACGTCAAGCACCTCTGTCGGCGACCAGGGATACTGGTTCAGGCGGGGCACGTATTTGAAAGGCAGGCTCGCCAACAACAGCGCCAGGCGCCCTCGCCAGTCGACCGGCACCCTCGGCACGTCATGCAGGTTAAGGAGTTCGAGTTCCCCGATCAGGATGTCGGTCCAGCTGATCAGAGCAGACGTTCTATCACGCTCAAGCGCTCGAAGTCGCGCCTCTGCGAGCTCACGCACCATCTCCTCGACGGCGACGCCCATCGGACCCATGCTCATGTCACCGATTACTTCTCAGCTGCACCCATCATTCCATCCAGCCTCGATGAATCATTCATCTCGGTGGGGGCTGCGCGATGTACGAGGCGGCGACTGCGTTCAGAGGGGTCCTGACCTGTTGGCGCCTTGTGACGACCTGTTGGCGCCTTGTGACGAATGGTTGGCAGCGTACAGGTGTACGGGCGGCACCAGGGTGCAGGCAGTTTCGCCGCCACC
>Ga0126384_10002243_pt1 | contig 11739 bp, 11 predicted proteins | sample PanSoiMetPlot_36_FD_92543 | JGI IMG/M metagenome (GOLD analysis project Ga0126384, IMG submission 92543) | Tropical forest soil microbial communities from Panama - MetaG Plot_36 | ecosystem: Environmental > Terrestrial > Soil > Tropical forest > Bulk soil | place: Panama | collected 2016-02-17 | reverse complement strand
GGAGGCCCGAGTGATTCCCTTGTCAGTCGTCGTCTCCGTCCAGCCTTTGAACACACGTTACGCCTCCCCTGCTTCCGAGGGGGACCATCCTGACGCTTGCTGCTGTCTACTCTCATACCAGGTTATTCAGTAGCGGCCGGGTGAAGCAGCCTCGTCAAACGCCTATCGCGCTTCGCCGATGATTGGGATGTAGCGAGCCCTTCCATCCCCATCTGGCACTGGAATAAATTCTTGGCGGTGCCCGCACCAGTTGATGAAGCTCGCGACCCGGTTAGAGCGGCCAGCCGATGAGGCGAAGCGTCTCGTGGCGATAGCGATGCAGGGGATATTCGCGGCCACAGCTCGGCCGTGGACATGGCCTCGTCGGGACACGCCGGCCGTTCTCATCGACCCAGTAGGGCGGAGCCATGGCTCGGACACGTTACACCGTGGCTGATGTTCGGTCCGGGGATATGTAGAGAACCTCTCCGACGGAGTCTCTACATGCAACATCTACAGGTCATGAACTCTGACCGATCTCCCGCTCGGCCTGCTCTAGCCAGAAGCGCATGTCCATCTCGCGGTACATGGTCGTCGCTGTGGCGAGATGCTCGTGGGCTTGATTGCGCTTGTCCGTGCGCCGATAGAGCTTGCCGAGGCCGAGGTGGCAGTGGGCGACGAGGGGGCGCATGCCGCGCTCGCTGGCGAGCGCGAACGCCTCACGGTAGTAGCCGAGAGCGCCCTCGGCGTCGCCCGTCGACGCGACGTCACCGGCGAGGCAGAGGGCGTGGGCCTCGCTTGCCCGCGCCCCCAGGCGGCGGGTGAGCGCCAGTGCCTCTCGGGCGTGGCTGGCGGCCTCATCGATCCGCCGAGCCGAGAGGTAGGTCATCCCGGCGTACAGAAGGATCAGCCCCGGCGGGCGGTAAATCTGGCGACGGCGGAACTCCTCGACGGCGCCCGCGACCAGCGGGAACGCCTCGTCAGCACGGCCGGCGAGGGCGTAGGCCGCGCCGAGGGTCGCAGCGACGACCGGTGTCGCGACGACGAACTGCCACGTTCGGCAGAGGTCGTGGCCCCGCTCGAGGACCCGCGTCGCGCGGGGGAGATCCCCGCGATGGAGGTGGGCAAGGCCGAGATCGAACAACGCGAAGTACAGCGTATAGGGATGATCGGCCGCCTCAGCGATCTGCACGGCGGCCTCGGCGTGTCCGATGGCCTCGTCAAACCGGCCGAGCTGGGAGAGGACGTCGGCGAGGCGCGCCCCGGAAAACGCCGACTGGATGACGGGTGTCCCGAAGCGCTCGTAGCGCAAGTCGCCGTCGAGCGCAACGTTCCGCTCGAGGAAGGTAACCGCGGTCCTGAACTCGCCCCGCGCGGCGTGCGTAATGCCTAGGAAGGACGTGGCGGCCACCTCGATGGAGCAATCCCCCAGGGTTCGCCCGATGCTCAGGGCCTCCTGGCCGAATCTGACGGCCTCGTCGTAGTCGCCAGAGTTGAGGCACTGGATCACCATGAAGGTGGCGATCCGCGCAAGGCGGCGCTGGTCGCTGAGCGTCCTGGCGAGCACCTCCGCCTCACGGAGGTGGTCTCCCATGCGCGCGAGATCGCCGAGCTGGTTGAGCGCGTTCCGGAGGTCGAGCCGGCTGTCGATGGTCAGCTCTCTCGTCTCACGGGTCTCGGGGAGACGTCGGAGGGCCCCGAGCGCCTGTTCCAGGTGGACAATAGCCTCGCAGTTGGCTCCCCGCGCCATGGCCCGGAGCCCCGCCTGGCGGAGATAGCCGACCGCCCTCTCCCACAGCTTCCCGCGCAGGGCGTGGTGGGCCAGCCGCTCGGCCTGCTCGGCGACACGCTCGGCCGAAAGCCTTTCGAGGGCCTCAGTGATGCGGGCATGCAAGGCGCGCTGCCGGTCGTGGAGCAGCCCCTGGCACGCCACCTCGTGAGTGAGCGCATGCTTGAACGTGTACTCGAGATCCGGAAAGAGCCGGGTCTCGTAGAGGAACTCCGCGGCCTGCAGGTGGGTGAGTTCGGCGCGCACCTCATGCTCCGGCGCGTCGGCGATGCCCAGGAGCAGCGGGAGGGCCACGTCCTTGCCGATGACGGCGGCGGCCTGAAGCAGGCGCTTGGCCTCGGGTGCCAGGCGGTCGATGCGGGCGGCCAGGATGGCCTGCACGGTGGCGGGGATCTTCAGGTGCTCGACGGGGCGGGTGAGTTGGTAGCCACCACGCTCGCCGACCAGGGCCCCCGTCTCCACCAGGGCCCGCACAGTCTCCTCGAGGAAGAGGGGATTGGCTTCTGTCCGCTCGACCAGGAGCTGCTTGAGCGAGCCGAAATGCCGAGTCAGAGCCGAGGAGCGCATCGAGCAGCTCGTCCGCGCTCTCGGGCGGCAGGGGATCGATCCGGAGCTGGCGGTAGTAGGTTTTGCCGCCCCAGGCGTGGCGGTACTCGGGGCGATAGTTGACGAGGAGCACGAGGCGCGCCGCGGGCAAGCTGTCGACGAGGCTATCGAGCAAGGTCTGGGTCTCACCGTCGATCCAGTGCAGGTCCTCGAAGATCACAACCAGAGGCTGGACCTCGCTCTCGCGCAGCAGTAGGCGCTTGACCGCGTCGAGCGTCTGCTGGCGCCGCTGGCGAGGATCGAGGGCCTGCCAGGATGCCTCGTCCACCGGCGCGTCCAAGAGCGCCAGGAGGGCGGGCACGACGGGCCCGAGCGCCGGGGCGAGCGTCAGGACCTTCCGTGTGACCTTCTCCCGGATCTTTCGCGGCTCGTCGCGGCTCTCGATCTCGAAGTAGCCGCGGAGCAGCTCGATCACGGGAAGGTAGCCAGCGGCCTTGCCGTAGGAGACCGAGCCGGATTGTACGATGAGCCAGCCCTGCACGCGATGGAAGTGCGTGAGCTCCCAGAAGAGACGCGACTTGCCCACGCCCGGCTCCCCGACCACGGCCACCACCTGTCCGTTCCCCAGGGTCGCTCGGTCGAGGGCATCCCGGAGCTGCTCCAGCTCCGCGTCCCGGCCGATGAAGCGCGTGAGGCCGCGCCGCGTTGCGGCTTCGAAGCGGGTGCGGGCGGCGTCGGCTCCCACCAACTCGAACACCTCGATCGGCTCACCGAGTCCCTTGATCGGTACCGGGCCGAGCTGGGTGACCTGGACGAAGGCTTCGGCCAGGTGCAGCGTCTCGGCGGTGAGCAGGATGCTGCCGGGCGCCGCGAGCTGCTCAACGCGCGCTGCCAGGTGCGTCGTCTGGCCCACAGCCGTGTAGTCCATGCGCAAATCGCTGCCGATCGAGCGCACCACGACCTCTCCGGAGTTGACGCCGACGCGGATCTGCACCTCCACGCCCTGGGCGCGGCGAAGCTCCTCCGAATAGCGGCGCACGACGTCCTGCATCCTGAGCGACGCGTAGCACGCTCGTACGGCATGATCTTCCTGGGCGAGCGGCGCGCCGAAGAGGGCCATGATGCCGTCGCCCATGACCTGGTTCACGGTGCCCTCATAGTGGTGGACGGCGTCCATCATGCGCTCGACGACGGCGTCGAGGATCTTCCGGGCTTCCTCAGGGTCTCGATCGGCGAGCAGCTCCATTGAGCCCTTCAGGTCAGCGAAGAGCACGGTGACCTGCTTGCGCTCTCCCTCCAGTGCCGCCTTAGAGGTGAGGATTTTGTCGGCCAAGTGACGGGGGGTGTAGGACTCGGGCGAGCTGAATCGAGAGCCTGTGGCCGCTCCAGTTGCGGCACCGAGGGACGCACCGCAGCCACCGCAGAACTTCTCGCCGGGTTCGTTCGCGAAGTTACAGACCGGGCACGGAACCGCCAGCGAGGCCCCGCACTCCGAGCAGAAGCGTCGTCCCTCGCGGTTGTCGTGCTGGCACCGAAAACACTTCACGCTGTGACCTCCAGCCGGCCTGGCCCGGTCGGACAGGTAGCGAGAGCTTAGTCGGAGCGAGCGAGAAGGGTCAAGGTCTACTAAGTTGGACCCGGTGCCTCTCACTGCGGATGCATGCCAGGGGGTGGATAGGCGCGCCTAGGCCACGAAGTTCCTTGAAATGCTCCATGCGTCACCCTAGTGATTAAGGCGATCACAGCTCGCCAACCCGAGATGCGATGGCGCGATGGCCGGTCGCGAGGGCGAGAGCGGAGATCGAGCATCACGGTAGACCGGATCGAGCAACTGCTCGAGAAGCGGGACGAGATCGAGAGGACATGAGAGAGGAGAAGCGTCGGGGCGGTAGCGACTCTGCCGCGCTGCCCATCCGCGACTTGCGGGCCATAGACGCTGGCCGATCCCCGACGTTGAACAGCCGCACCCGACGGCCCTGGCCCGCGTATTTTCCCTCGGGACTCGCTCCCTGCGGGAGGGGGCATGGCAGCCGTCCTCAGCAGGTCCGACCTCATTGCGAAGCTGAAGCAAGCCTCCTCCCCCGAGGCGCCGAGCGCGTAGGTGCGTCGCGACTTCCAGGAAGCGATTGCGGCACTGAGGGGCGAGTCTCACCACCTCCAGGAACTGCTGGAGGCACCGAAACGTGAAGCCCGCCACTTCCAGGAGGAGATGGAGACGCAGCGGCGGCGCATCACGGGGCCTCTCGAGGCGCTGAGCCCGGAGGTTCATCGCGGCTTCCAGGAAGCGATTGCAGCGGCGAGGCGCGACCCCGTTGCTTCCAGGAGATCATCGAGGCGCCGAAGCGCGAGGCTCGTCGCTTCCAGGAAGAGATGGAGGCGCTGAGGCACGACCCGTTCTCGAAACGCCTCCAGGAACAGACGGAGGCGCTGAGGCGCGACTGCTTCTCCCTCGAGGCGACGAAACGCAAGGTGCGGGAGATGGTCCGCTCCTGGCGGGCCGATCCCTACTGGGTCCTGCTCGCCCCCTTCTCGACGCTCAAACAACGCCGCGCGGCGGCCAGGCGCATAGCGGCGGCTCAACCGCCGATGCGCTTCAACAACCCGCCCGTTCGCGCCGCGCTGCGCAGACCTCGGCGCAAGCCGCGGCCCGGAAACACGGGTTGACGGTGGCCGAGGTGGAGGAGTGGCGAGATCGATTCCTGCTCGGGGCTGAGAACGCTCTGTGGGCGCGCCCCAAGGACGAGGACGCCTTGAAGGACGAGCAGATCAAGAAGCTCAAGCAGAAGGTGGGCGAGCTGGTCCTCGACCTCCATGTGCTGGAGGAGGCGAGCAAGGACCGCCCTTTTTCGCCGAAGAACGTCCGACGAGTGAGACAGGCGATGCCCCACGTGTCGGAGCGGCGGGCATGTCGGATCCTAGAAGTGACCCGCAGTGGGATGCGCTGGCGCGTCCGCAGACCGGCTCGTCGCCCGGCGCTCAACGAACCGTTGGCCGCCCGGGGACGACGTTCGAGCATTGAGAGAGCGCGGTCCACCCGCGGAGTCGCGGGTGCGATAGTTCCTGGACTGACCTCCATGGAGGCGAGTCATGGCCACGCAGAGCGCCGAATTCACCGGCCCTGACGGGACGCTGAGGGTCGAACTCCTGCCCGATGGCAGGCACCAGATCTCGGTGCAACCCAAGCTGGGATACCGAATTGCCGTGCGCTCCTGGGTCACGGCCTACCCGATCGAGCTGATCCGGATCATTCACACGGCGAAGGGTCTCTTCGTCTGCGACGAGATCATGCGCGAGGAGAGTTCGCGCTACGTCGAGAGGTCGCTGCGTCACGAAGTTTTGGCGTACGTCGATCGTGCGGCATTCGCCGGCAAGCGAATTCTCGATTTCGGCTGTGGGTCCGGCGCTTCGACACTCGTGCTGAATCGGCGGCTGCCGCCGTGCGAAATCGTCGGCGTTGAGGTTGAGGGGCGGCTGATCGACGTCGCGCGGGCGCGCACCCGGCATCTCGGGCGCGGTGGCGTGGAATTCCTGCAATCGCCGTCCGGCGACAGGTTGCCGCCAGATCTCGGCACGTTGGATTTCGTGGTCTTCAGCGCCGTCTTCGAGCACCTGCTGCCGCACGAGCGCCTCGCGGTGCTGACGCAGATCTGGTCTCACCTGCGCTCGGGCGGCGTTCTGTTTCTGAATCAGACGCCGTATCGCTACGCGCCGATCGAGATGCACACAACGGGCGGCGTGCCGCTGATCAACTACCTGCCCGATGGGCTCGCGCTCAGGATGGCCCGCGCGTGCAGCTCGCGAGTGTCGGCCACGGAAGATTGGGACACGCTGCTAAGGCGCGGCATTCGCGGCGGCACCGTCCCGGAAATCCTGACGATTCTCGGTGGCGCACGGCATGCGGAGCTGCTTACACCGCTCCCGCCGCTGCGTGATCGCATCGACCTCTGGTACCGCATGCTTTCCAGGCGGCACGCGTGGCTGAAGTGCAGTATCTGGGGCTCGCTGAAGGTCGTACGCGCACTGACCGGCAAACAAATTACTCCGTCCCTCGCGCTCGCGATTCGCAAACGCTAACGCGTGGTGAGCGCCTTCAGATAGCGGTAGTAGAACTCGTTGCCGCTATAGAAGGACTGCACGCTGTAGCATCGGCTCCTAGAGGCTCCGAAAGCGGCCGGTGTCCGAGTCTGGCAGACTACGTCAGGGGGCCGGCGGCCGCCCGCAGGACGACTGCTACCGGAGCGTGCTAATGTTGCCTACGCTCCCGACGGATTGCTCACGTGTCACTGGCATCATGCCCGCTTCGATCTCGCGTCGGGGGGCACGCTCAATCCGTTCGCCGATGACGTCAAGACATTTCCCGTCGTTCTCGACGGGTCGGAGGTCTCTGTCGAGAGTGTGGCCGACGACGACGACTGGGCCGCGCGAGGGCTGGCCCGGCTCCAGCGGGGCCTGGAGACTCAGCTGCCCCTGGTGCTGGCGAAGTCGACGCTGGCCCTGCTTGGCCGCGGACTGGACATACGGGAGGTGCTACGGCTGGTGGCCCGCTTCGGCGCCCGCTACCGGGCCGCCGGATGGGGTACGGGGCTGACCACGCTGACGGCCATGGCGAACGTACTGCCGATTTTGGACACGGAGGAGCGGACACTCGCACTGTTCCACGGCGCACTACGCGTGGACGAGGACTGCGCCGGTCGTGCGCCGCGGTTCGGGCTCGCGCCGCTCCCCGCACGGAGCGTTTCTCCGGCGCGCCTCGGTGCGTGGTTCCGTGAGGCGGTAGAGGTACGCGACGAAGATGCGGCGGAGCGGGCGCTCGCCACGGCGATCGACGGCGGCATGTCCGAGCGGGCCGTGGCCGACATGCTGTTTGCCGCGACCACCGATCACTACTTCATCGACGGCGGGCACACGCTGGACTTCGTCGGTAGGGCCTTCGAGCTGCTCGAGCATCTCGGCTGGAGCGAGGCGCCAGCAATCCTGCCGACCCTGGTCAGGGGCCTGTGCCGCGCCACACGCAGCGAGGAGCTCGGCGCCTGGGGTCACCCGCTCGATCTCCATGCGCTGCTCATGCCGGCGCTGGAACGGCTCCCCACAATCGTGGGTGTGCAGCCGCCACGCGGCGAGCGCCTATCCAATGCCAACTTCGACGATCTGGTGGCTACACTCCTCGGCGAGGCGCCGGACGTCTCGGTGCGCGCGCTCACCGACGCACTGACGGCTCGCGTCGCCCTCGTGGAGCTGGGTCAGGCGGTGGCGCATGCCGCAGCGCTGCGCATCCCACGATTCCCGACGGCGAACGACTTCGGCGACTGGGAGGCTGTCCACAACACGTTCACGTCGTGCCACGCTCTCCATCAGGCTCTCGGGCGCGCGCCGTCGCGAGAGCTCGCGCGCGCACGCTCGTCGCGCTGGCCCGATTCACCGCTGCACACGCGCCCACGCCGCGCGCCCTCCAGCAGACCTATCGAGTCGCGCTCCGGCTCGAGCGGGGAGAGGACTTGACCCGCGCCGCCGAGTGAGCGGGAGCACGCCGTGACCCGTGGCCGGTCGGTGGTGGTCGGTATCCTGGTCTCCGTGTCGGCCGCGCTCACGTACCAGTATGTGATGCTCATCGACCTGCCGACTGTCGAGCGGCGCATGGCGATGCATCGCCTGGTCGTGGAGGGTCAGGCGCCGTCGCCGTACCGCTATCGAGTCCTGGTGCCGCAAACGACAGACGTCATCGTCCGCGCGCTGACCAGCCGTTTCCGCGACGATCAGGCGTTCCTTCTCGCGTATGCGCTCTACGATTTCGTCGCCTTCTCATTGCTTCTGTTCGTGCTGTTCTGGTACCTGCGCGAATGGTTCTCGCCGGTGGCGGCGCTCCTCGGCGTGCTGTTCGTGGCGTGTACGATGCCTGTGGCGTTCGACGACCACTACTTCCAGCCGTGGTCGTGGCTCGAGGTTGCGCTGTTCTCGCTGGGGCTGTTCGCTCTGGTCCGGAAGCGCGACGGCATGTTCGCCGCGCTCGTTCTGCTGGCCAGCCTGAACCGAGAAACGGGCCTCTGGCTGGCCCTCGCTCACCCGCTGACTCGCTGGTCGTTCGACGAGCTCAAGCATGCCCCACGCTCGTCACGGCTTCGGGCGGCGATCAGCTCCATCGCGATGCTGGCGATCTGGGCGGGCATTTTTCTTGGGCTGCGCCAAGTATTGGGGTCCGCGCCTCACGTGAATACGCTCGCCCAGGCCTGGGCCTCCAACACGACCGGCCGCAACCTGCTCCGGACTGGCCTGAGGATTGTGGTCCTCTTCGGAGCGTTCGGCGTGTTCGCTGTCGCCGGGTTCAGGCACGCGCCGGACTTCGTCCGGCGGACGGTCCGCCTCGTTCCCTTCTGGCTCGCGTTGGTCTTGCCATACGGGCTGTGGTGGGAGGTGCGGCTTCTAGTGCCCCTCTACCCGATCGTAGTCCCCCTAGCCCTGGCGTTCGTGTTCCCCCGCGACCTCGGCCTTGGGCCGGCCACCCACGAGCCTCCGCCAAAGCCGACTCCGTGATCACGATACCGGTGGCGAGTGACTCTCCGTCACGGTCGAGTAGGGCCTCCAGGCCGGAGGCGAGTTAGCATCGGCCGCAGGCGGGCGAGGGTCAGCCGCGACCGGGCCTCGATCCTGACCAGCCAGTCGGCCACTCGCGCTTCTCAGTCCCGCATGGAGCACGCGTCGCTGGCCCGCCCGCACGCGCCCCGGCCAGAGCGTGAGCGTCCAGGCCGACGCATCCGCGGGCGAATCGACGGCGGCCAGGGCTTCGTTGATCTGACGGGCGCTCTCCGCGCACGCCTCGTAACGAGGCGAGTCGAATGGCTCGGGGGCGGCTAGATAGGGTTGGTGTTGATCTCCCAGATGGCCAGCGTGCCGTCGTGCACGCCGTAGTCGACCCGCCCGTACTGGATGCCGGCCCGGGCGCAGATCTCGGCGAGCGGCCGGGCGTGCGGGTTGGCGCGGACGAACTCACGCTCCTCGCGATGCCACGCCTCGTCCTGGGTGTCGAACCGCTTGGTGACCCAGTTCTTGCTGGCCAGCATGTGCCCGGGGATGAGCCGCGACCCCACAACGAAGGCCGAGTACTTCCGGTAGACGCCGTCGCGATCCGCGGTGTCGTCGAACTCGACGATGAGGTACGGGTCGCGGCTCCGCCCTCTCGCCGCCAGGTCGACGAGAGCGGCGTCGAGCTGCTCGGGGGTGTGGAGGAGCGGCCCAGCTCCCGGGGATGCTCGTGGGCCACCCGGAGGAACACGGGGAAGCGCGCAGGTCGCCGCCGCTCCGTCACCCGAGAGACGTCGAAGCGATTCACGCCATCTTCGTGGAGCATCCGGAGGAGCTCGTACCGCAGCATCGAGCGGGTCGGGTGGTTCAGAAGCTGCAGGGGCTCGCCGCAGGAGTCCAGGTGGGCCCAGATCCGGGCCGCGCGTTCGGCGTCGGCCGGAGAGAGCTCATCCACGTCGGAGAAGACATAGGCCCCGATCGGAAGCCGACGGGCCGCAGCGTGCTAATGTTGCCTTCTCCTAAGAAACTGGCCCCTCGAGCAGCTCGCCGGTTTCGCGATTGACAAGAGCGAGGCCGAGATTGGCGGCGCGCTGCCGCAAACGGCGAATGACGCGCTGGCGGTGCTGGGCGTCGTACGCGGCGGCGCCCGGATCGCGGTAGACCAGGCCATCCTTGAGGGTGCGGTAGACGAGGATTGCGAGCTTGCGGGCCGTCGCGGTGATCGCTTTGGCCTTGCCCACCCGGAAGGCCAAGCGGCGATAGAAGGCGCCGAGCGCGGTCTCGGTCCGGCCGAGGCTCATGGCGGCCATGCGCAGGATCCCCGCGGCGCGGTTGGCAGAAGGCAACGTCGCAGAACTGAGGAGGCGGCCACCGGTGATCTTGTTGTGGGGCGCCAGGGTCAGCCAGGACGTGAAGTGCTTCTCGGTTGGCCAGCGGCGCATGTCGGGGCCAATCTCGGCAAGTAGACGCAGGGCGCTATAGGGGCCGATCGCGTCGATCTGAGTGAGATCGACACCCGTCAGCTGGTGAAGCGGGCGGCGAATGTCGAAGCGTGGCTCATTGGCGCGCGGCGTTTTCCTCGTTCTCGGGGCTGGCAGCGGGCCCGCAGGGGTGGGCGCCTTGGCGGCCAGAGTGGAGACGTGGGCCTCGATCGCCGCGTCGCATGCGGCCAGTTGACGCTGATACGCGTCGAAGAGCTCGAGGTTCTGTTGGAGCACGAAGACGTGCTCGGGGCGGTAATTTCCGGTGAGCGCCGCCATGATGTCCTCTTCCGAGGCTCGACAGCGGGCATCCCGATGCTGCGCGAGAGCCCGGGGGTCGGTCTGCCCCGCGATGATCTCGCGGACAATGCGCAGCCCGGTGACGCCGGTGATATCGCTGATCACGGTGGAGAGCTGGAGGTTCATCTGGACCAGGGCCTTCTGCATGCGCTGGACGTGCGTGGCCGCGCTCTGCACCAGGGTCTCGCGGTGGCGCAGATACGCGCGTAGGGCCGCGATGGCAGCGGTCGGCCGGAAGCTGCCTCGCAGCAAGCCGACGCTATGCAGTTGCTGAAGCCACTGGCAGTCCACAACATCGGTCTTCCGGCCCGGGACGTTCTTTACGTGACGCGCGTTGACAAGCACCACGTCGAGGCCCCGCGCTTCGAGGATCTCGTAGAGCGGGATCCAGTAAACCCCGGTGGATTCCATCGCTACGGTGGTGACGCCGCAGGCCGTGAGCCAGTCGGCGAGGCGGTGGAGCTCCGTCGTGAACGTCTTGAACGCGCGCACGGGGGCCGCGTCACGGTCGGTGGGCACGGCGACATAATGCTCCTCGGACCCGCAATCGATGGCGGCGGCCGTCGGGGTGATGCGCTCCAGGAGTGAGGGGCCGGAGGCTGGTTTCGTCCGGGGACGACGCTGGGCGTGTTTCATGGGGGCTCCTCTCTACGGCGTGATCGACGGAGCACCCGGGGACAGGGATGAAGCGAAGAGACATTCTCCTAAACGGGATCACGCGCCGAGCCGCATGTCACCACTGCAGTCGCCGTAGCATCCCATGGGCCATGCCATGAAACGGGCTCACCAGCACCATTGAAGGGGTCGGCCACGGTCCCAGAGGCTCGGATCATTGTACGCAGCGCGTCGCCCCGCAACCAGTTTCTGCGCTGTAGTCTCGTGAATCCCCTCGCGTGCCGCGATGAAGCGGCTGCCCGTGTCAACTGCGTTCCGCTAATCAATGTCGTGCCGTTTTCTCGAGGTTCCGTCATCCTTCTATTCGCGCTCTGACGAGGGCGAGCCGCAGCTCGCAGACGCATGAGGGGAGTCGAGAGGCGGGGGCGCCATCTATGCGGCGGCTCTCGGACAGCGGCCCAAGCAACATTGCGCGCTCACCCACCCCATCGAACCTGCGAGAGATCGTACAGT
>Ga0126384_10002242_pt1 | contig 11745 bp, 10 predicted proteins | sample PanSoiMetPlot_36_FD_92543 | JGI IMG/M metagenome (GOLD analysis project Ga0126384, IMG submission 92543) | Tropical forest soil microbial communities from Panama - MetaG Plot_36 | ecosystem: Environmental > Terrestrial > Soil > Tropical forest > Bulk soil | place: Panama | collected 2016-02-17 | reverse complement strand
GAATTGGTCGGCCCCGGCGACGCCCAGGCACTAGCGCAAATCAGATAGTCTACCCAATGTCGGGGAGGTGCAAGCGATTCAGCGCGTTGTGTCAAAGCGCACGGTCGGAACGCTCAGAGGGCGGTGCAACCTGGCCGCATTCCGTGGAGCGGCCTTTCGTCGATGTTTCAACTGGCCCCCGGCCCCCACCCGAATGTCCCCTGGCCGGGCATGGCAAAGGCGACTGCGTCTGCGTGTCTCCGGTTTGTCGCCCCATTGGGGCCCCGCTATCGCGATGCTGTTTTTCTTGCGAAATGAACGAGATGACCGAGGGTGCCCGATGCTCGCAAAGTCGGTGAGGCGACGCGCACGGCCCTTGCAACAGCCGCACTGGAGCCAGCAGCCGACGCGCCGCGGCACCAGGTCCACCCCGAGGCGTGGCCACGCGACCCGTTTCCAACGCTCCAACGCGCCAAAAAGGAGCCGCGACAATGACCCTATTGCGAACAGGTTCCGGCCTCGGCTTTTGCTCGTATCCTCAAACCACTTTTTCTGGACCCAAAATGCTGGACGATCGCCCGAGTACTCTTTGATATCGCGATACCTATTCGGTTGCTTTGATTATCATTTTCTCCGTCAAGGCTGAATGGCCGGGGAGCGTCGCAGTGACAGGAGAGACCGAAGATGGTTGCCGGGCATCCATCGCTACGGGCACACTGATGATAGGGTTTTCCGTCCCGCAAAGTTCTGATGTGGGTTGAATGGGGAGAGAGAACTTCTTTCTCCTACATGACATATTGTACCTCGGCTGTTCCCTCCATTTCCGCCGGCCCCTGCTGCCATCGTCATGCGCCACTTAACTCCAATAATGCCTTGGTGAGCCAACTAGGCCGAAGTTCCCAGGAACTTCGGACTAGAGCCTCGGTCCCACCGAGAGCGCTGTTGGGAGGCCTGGCGATGTCGAAGGCGCAACTCGTCTGTCTGCCGCTCGTAATGGTCACTGCCTCGGCGCTGGCAGACACGCAGCAGGACTGCGCACAGCAGACGAGTCTCGACCTGCGGATCAGCGCTTGTTCCGCAATCATCCGTCACGACAAGAAGGCGGCGTGGGCCTATGTCAATCGGGGCGTCGCCTACAGCGACGGGGGCGACCAGGACCGCGCCATCGCCGACTTCACTACCGCCATCGGCATCAATGCACGTGAGGTCGAAGCCTACGCCGGCCGCGGCATCGCCTTTCGCCGCAACGGTAACTGCGACCTCGCCATCGCCGACTACGACAGGGCCATCGAAATCCGCCCGGACGATCCCGCCAATTACAACAACCGCGGCGTCGCCCACCATTGCGAGCAGGATTACAGGCGGGCGATCGCCGACTACAACAGCGCCATAGCAATCAACCCACGGTACGCCGAGCCTTACATGAACCGCGGCAGTGCCTACCTCGGCAGAGGCGACTACGATCGTGCCGTGGGCGACTACACAAAGGCAATAGAGCTCAAGCCGGACTACATGGAAGCCCACTACAATCGCGGCACCGCCTATCTTGAAAACGGCGACTACGAACACGCGATCCCTGACTTCACCACGGTCATCGAATTCGAACCGGCGCACCCCAGTGCCTACAACAACCGGGCATGGTCCTATTTCAAGATTGGCAAGGCAGCACAAGGATTGCCGGACGCGGAACAATCGCTGCAGCTGCGGCCCGACGATGGTCCGGCACTGGGTATACGCGGCCTCATCTATGAGGCACTCGGCCGCTCCGAGGACGCTGTTGCGGACTTCCGCCGGGCGCTCACGATAGACCCGAACATCACAGAGAGCAGGGACGCCTTGAAGCGCTTGGGCGCGTCGCCTTAGTGGGCCATGCCGAACTGTTCTGCGGCAAGTCTGGTTGGCGCTTGGCGCTATACGCTATACCAGCCCATCCAATCATGAGAGCGATAGCCACTGCAGCAGCTCACGCGGGGGAGCCTCCTTAAGCTCCGCGCCAGTCGGATCGTATCTGCGCCTTGGACGAGGAGGGTAACCAATTCCCGCACCACAATTGGTTTGGCCATACCTTGACCCACGCCCCTCCAAAAAGGAGAGCGAGGCGAGTTTCAGAGCGACGCCAAGCAGAGGGTGCCGATGGTGCAGCGTGCAACCGCGCTGGCACTGTGGACCACGCGCAGACCACTCCTCGCAGTCCTGGTCGTCATGATAGATGCTCAATGAGTTGGGCGGCGAGCGTCCCAATATCAAAGACCTGGCGATCACGAGCCGCAAACGTATTCTCGAGAGGATGGCGGCTGACATCTCCCGAACTCTGTGTAACGCCACGCCCAAGGGCCTTGCTTCCGACAGCAACAGCCAAAGGGCGTGGCCGGCGCTGCAGTTGGGCTATCATGCGGCGGGGTCACCCAATCGCGCGCCTCATACAGGTACGACTGACCGTCGTCGCCGTTTCAGGGTTACGTTCTTTTCATCAACCTCAATTGTGGGAGGCAAAAAAATTCGACGGGCGGACCTCCAAGGGATGCGAGCACCATTGGCAGAGACCTACTTAGCTTCTTCCTTCTTCACGTTCGCGGCAGCAAACATCTTGGCATAGAAATCAAACTGCTCATTGAGGAACTTCGCGTGCGCGGCCGGCGAGCGCATCTCGGGCGGGAAGGCTACGGTGCCGGTTCCTGCGAAGCGCTCGACAATGGCCGGGTCCGCGACGAATTTGCCGATCGCAGCGTTCCACTTTTCAATCACCTCTTTCGGCGTACCTTTCGGGGCGTACGCGCCGTTCCAGATCGTCACTTCGAGACCTGGTAAGCCAGCCTCTTGGTTTGACGGCACGTCTTGCAAGCTCGCGAGCCGTTGAGCGGAAGTGACGGCGTAGGCCTTCACGGTGCCGGCCTGGATCTGTGGCACCGCGGTCGTTGCCTGATCACACAGCACATCGATTTGCCCGCCCACCAAGTCGTTCATCGCTGGTCCGGTGCCGCGATAGGGCACCATCGCCAGCTTCACGCCGATCTGCTGCTGCAGCACGGTCGCACACACATATGAGTTGGAGCCAACACCGGCAAAGCCGATAGTGGCCTTGTTAGCCTTCTCCTTGAGCCATGCAACCAGCTCTGCCAGGGTCGCAGTCTCAAGAGTTTTGCGGCTGAGCACCACCATCGGACCCGTATTGATAAGTCCCATCGGCTCGAACGCCGTGCGCGAATCGAACTTCAGGTTCGAGTAGAGCGCGGGCGCCGCGGTCAACCCACTGTGATGAGTCAAGACCGTGTAGCCATCGGCCGCTGCATTGGCGGCTCGGTCGGTGCCGGTGGTGCCACCGGCACCAGCGACGTTCTCGACTATCAGTTGCTGCCCGAACTGCCGGCCGACATGATCGGAAAGAAGGCGTGCGATCGTGTCCGAAGGGCCGCCTGCTGCAAAAACCACGATCACGGTCACCGGTCGCGACGGATAACCCTGTCCAAGCGCGGCTACGGGGGCAAATACCAGGATTGCGAGCAGCATGAGCCGCTTCAATTTGGTGAAAGGCATAATTCTAATCCTCCCAAGTTCTTCCATTGTGCCGTGGTGATTCTGGTTACAGGCCTTGTCCAACGGATGCCCAGAGCATCAACAGAACGCATCTGGTGTCAATCATTGTGATGGTGATGCGATGTTGACGTCGCAATGGTGCAGAAGCCAAGTGCTTGGCAGTCCGTGTCACTGCCCACCAAGTGACCCGTCTTGAGATGTTCAATCTCGCCGTGTGGAACGTGGACGCGAAATTGTTCCAGCTCTGCTGTGCGCACCGCGCCACGGTCGCATGCGATCAATAGGGTGGGATTGTCAATCGACGAGCTACCCGTTTCCGCGATCGATGTCTCTGTAAACATCCTATCAATCCGCCGCCGCCAATATATTTGGGATCGATCGAAGCAACCGATGCATGTCCTATCCTTGCTGCCGCTTGGATGCGCTGCCGCTCGAACATCTCGCGGTCCAATGCGGGGACTATTGGAACATCCAGAAGAGCGGTACTGCCGGCATTCTATCAAATGGCCGCTCGTGGCACCGAGGCCCCTGCGTTTCGCTCTGCCTTATCCAGGGTTTGAGAGCGCAGGGTCCAGGCCGAGCACCGGTCCTAATGCACATAATGATATTGCCGCTGGCGCGTTCACATTTGCAACAAACGTAAAGCCAATGTGAAGGAACGGACTCACATATGTGCGGTTTTGGCTCGAGCATCTTGTCTTGGAGGTGCGGACCACGAAGAGGAGCCAACATGAAAAGCATCGGCGCGATGGCCATTGCTGCGGCATTCGTTGCATTCCCAGCTGCTGCTCAAGACGCAACCAAAGGCAAGTCCAGCACTGCACCTGGCCAGACGGGATTGAGCCCTGGTCATGAGCAGACGCAGCCAGGTGGAGCGAAAGGTTTCGCCCCAGGCCAAAAACAATCAGAGCCGGGCGGCGCCAAGGATCTCGCACCGGGTTCTGCTCAGCGGAAAAAGAAATAGGCAAGTACGGCAACCACCCCAAAATCATCGGGCCCAGCATTATTGCTGGGCCTTTTTCTGTTTCCGCGGTTGCAGACGCGCAGCAATCATTGGATCGCCAGCGCGCCTGGCGTGGCCCACGCAGATCAAAGCACTGACCCGCCGCAAAGGTGGCACCACCCACACCTTGGTCAGCTCGCCGGCGGGTGCAGCTTGGCCTGCATCGCCGCATCGCGGTGGTCTGTCTTTCACGCGCTCGCCAGATCTGATCGGCGATGAGCGCCTGGAGTGTGCGGACAACCAATGTCTTAGAAGGGTAACCTCTGCCAATGGTTGAGATCCGATATCGCTTTAGCCGACGGTGCGAGCGGCAACCAAACGGGCAAGCGCTGCTTCGCAATCCAGTAGGGGCGCCACAGCTCAATCCAACCGCGGCGGTCGAGAGGTAGCGCTTCCTTGAAGGTCACGGGAGCGATGACTGACAGATCGTGTCCGTGCAGCCATTTACGCGCCGCCCACCATACGGGCGCGGAAGCCGTCGCATTCTTTGGCCCCTTCAGCTGCACGACTTGAAGCAATGGGTCACCATAGCGACGGCCAAGTTGTAGCGTCGCGACTCGTTCACCACCGCGCCTGACGCTCCAGAGCCGAAGTCGGTTTTGCCGGACACCCCAGCTGAGTGATCGGACACAGTTCTGCATGGCCTTGGCCTCGTCGCCGATGTCACTCTCGCTGCACAAGGGGATAAACTCAAACCCGTCGACCACGGCCGATGCGAGCCAGGCGTCGCGGATAGGCTGCCCGGCAAGATGTGCGCGCAGAGCGATTGCTTCGAACCAATCCCTGGCATTGCGGAGGGCCGTCGAGAACCGCATCGACGGTATCCATGCTTTCTCGACCAATTCGCCCGCGGACGTCTCTGGCGCTGCCGAAAACCAGACATACAGCGCAACTAGGTTGAGCCGCGCATCAAACACGCCTTTCGGATCGTTGGCGATTTCTCGAGCAATCCAGACTGCTGCCGCCGGCGTCCCCCACATTGTTACATGATTTACTGCATGCAACCAACGTGCCGCCAGCTTCGGCGAGCGCGGCAGATGATTGGCGATCTGCCGCCCTACGAGTTCGTCGGCCGGCAATTCGCACACCGGCTGCTCGAAGGCTTCGGGCATTAGTTTGCGAGACCACACCGGCAGACCGGCGCGTTGGGCGAGGTCCCTCAGCGATGCACCGGCAATGACACCATCGATCACATGGGAGGGGTCGAAGCCGGGTCTCGGAACCGCTAGCGCGAACAGCAGAGCAGGGAAGCTCCGCGCGAGGTCGGCAAGCCGGTGGTGACGTCCGGCAACATCTTTCACCGCATTGCGGTACCGCACGGGAAAGCGCCGCAGGCGTGTCGCAGCGTCGACGCGACGGCGTACGCCGATGCCGCTTGCCACGGCAGGGACGATGCTGGGAGGCATTGCAGGACTATTTGCTGTACCCGAGCCGCGGCGTCGGGCTGAGAGTGAGTGTAGAATTGAACGGTAACGACGCCGGTAATGACCGACGATCCGATCAAATATCGATTGCCCGAGCTGGGAGAGCAAAGCTGCGCTGCATGTTCGCCTCCCTTGGAGAGCGTTGCGGGTGCGGCTACTTACATGGACCAGGACGCAAAGGCAAGCTCCATCTCGCTAACTTCGGTACTACCTCATGGAGGAGCACCCGAGTGACAAACGACCGGTGCAAGACATGCAGAAGGTTGCTTGCGGCAATGCAGCGATGTCGGCACACGGCAGATTTGTTGCAAGGTTCGCTCTGCCATCTGATAAGTATGATGGCTGATCGAAGCTCATCCCACCCTGGTGGCTTTGTGGGGGCGTCTTGGCTTTAGCGATCGGGGAGCTTGCAGGGCCCGATTTCTGGGCAAGCTGACGCAGGCAGTCCCCAAATTGCTTTGCAACACCCTTCCGTCATCTCAGTCCGCGTGGACCTATTTCCTGCGCACGCCCCCTGCGCGCAGCGCTTGGGCGCGGGAGCGGGTTCGTTCGCTGCGCCAGGCGTGTGGAAACGACTTTTGCACCGACTTGGTTATGAGGACTTGGCAAACGCCCTAGGAACGCTTGAGCTCGACCTTGGCCCCCACCTTTTCGAGGCTAGCCTTGATCCTCTCTGCCTCGTTTCTTGTCACGCGCTCCTTGACGTGCCTCGCCACACCCTCGACGAGATCCTTCGCTTCTTTCAGCCCGAGGCGCGTGAGGGCTCGAACTTCCCTGATAACCTCGATCTTCTTCTCGCCAATGGCCTGGAGAACGACCGTGAACTCGGCCTGTTCCTTCTGTGCGCTGTCAGGCAAGTCTTCAGCGGCAGCCGGCGCGCCCATCTTCTGACCGTCCTCGAGCCCATCATCGTGCCATTTTACAAATGGCGGGCGACGGCCCTCATGCTCGACGAAGTATTCCAGGGCGTACATGATATCCCGCTCGGGCAACGCCCAGCTTGCCGGATATTGGTCCCCCTGCCCATTGCTCAGGCGATAGGCGATGACGGGGACCTGCTCTCCGCCGACCAGGCCGACGAAGACAAGGCCGCCCAGCATGACGTCGGATTCGTCGAACATTGGGTTGCGCGAACTAAAGCCGGTGTCGCCGTCGTCATGCCTTAGGTACATCAGCCAGCCCACATTTGTGTTCATTAGTGCACACAGGGATGGCCCCTCCGGATCCACTCTGACCCAAATTTCTCGAAACTGTTGCGAAGCGAATGGAACAAGTTCCTGCCTAAGCTCAGCCGCCGAGGCAACCCGGCTGGTGTAAGCATTCACCTCAAGGTTGATCAGCATCGTCACCTCCAAGCTCACGCGCTCCGTACCGTCGAACGATCACACTTGCTGTACTGCAGGAATCAGCAATTGGCACTCAGCGCCTGCCTGGAGCGAGAGACCAACGATAGGGGCTCGATTCTCATCAGATTCGGACCGCAAGTGATGTCTGTGCGGAAACGCGCCCAACCAGTCGTTTCAACTTGGCAGAGCGTGGCGCAGAGTAGCGGCCTACTCCGCAAGCCACGCGGCAGTGGGGTAGACCCAAGGCGCGGCACGCTTTCCGTGGCCGTGACCGCACCTTGGGTGATAACACCCCGCGAGCCGCAAGCACTTTCTGCGAGATGAGCTATGCTCCCTCGCCGCGAACGCGCCGCCCTGCTTTGAAGATGCGTAGATTAGCCCTGTGCCCCAACCGGCAACGAGTCCGAGCCGGAGACCAGGTCGCACGGGTGGTCAGGGTGAGGTGAGCGGAGGGCGGATCGCGTCTCCTGGTCAGCTCCTCCTCCTGATAATCTTCTCCGCTATGCTACACCCCCTTCCTCAGCCAATCGCCGTCAGCAAACCCTCCGCCATCATCACGCGCCACTTACCTCCACTAATAACGCCGCAAGCCAACTAAAGCTTGATCCAGTACCGCGCGTGCTATTGGGAGCTTGGCGATGCTGAAGACGCAATGGGTCCGTCTTGCGCTTGTAATGGTTCCTACCGCACTGCTGGCGGGTACGTCGCAGGACTGTGCTCAGGACAAGAATTACGACCTACGCATTCGCGCGTGTTCCGACATTATCGGTCGATACGGTAGGGCCGCCACATGGGCCTATGTCAATCGTGGCATCGCCTACAGCGAGAAGGGCGACCAGGACCGCGCCATAACCGACTTCACTGCGGCCATCTGGATCAACCCGCGTGAGGTGGAAGCCTACAACAGCCGCGGCCTGGCTCATAACCTCAAGGGCGACTGCGATCTCGCAATCGCCGACTTCAACAGGGCTATGCAGATCAGCCCCGGCAACCCGGCTCACTACAACAACCGCGGCATCGCTTATGAATGCAAGCAGGATTACGATCAGGCATTTGCCGATTACAACGGGGCCTTAGCGATCAACCCGCGGAACGCTCCGTCTTACGTGAACCGCGGGAGCATCTACCTCCGCAAGGGCGAATACGAGCAGGCTATAGCTGACTACAGCAAGTCGATCGAGATCAGGCCAAACCACGCCGAGAGCTACTACGCCCGCGGCACCGCGTATCTCCAGCGCGGCGACTACGAACGTGCCATCCCCGATTTCAATGCGGCGATTGAGTTCGACCCGGCGCATCCAAGTGCGTACAACAACCGCGCCTGGTGCTACTTCAAGACTGGCAGAGCAGCGCAAGGGTTGCCCGACGCGGAACGCTCCCTGCAGTTGCGACCTCACGATGCCCCGACACTGGGGACACGCGGCCAGATCTTCGAGACGCTAGGCCGGACCGAGGAAGCCGTTGCGGACTTCCGGCGGGCGCTGGCGATTGATCCGAATATGCGGGACAGCAAGGAGGGCCTGAAGCGCCTTGGCGCGTCGCCCTAGCGGCCACAGAAGATGCGGAGAGCGCCCTACCCGGCGGGCCCTCAAAGTCGTCAATATGGCGTAAACGGCAATCACGACGTTCTTGTCGTTCGCCATGTGCTGCCTCCTCGGCGCCTGTGGAATCGCGGCCCGCTTCAACCTACTCCTGGCAGCTTCCCGACTAGGAACCCTGAACGACCAGCCAGATACAGCGAGCTTGACTTTTGTGCGATTATTTTGATATTGAATAAATATCAGAAGTGTTTGAGGTCACCCATGTCCATCACCGCCGCTTCCTCGTCATCTGGGCCACCCACACGCCGCAGTACGGTTGCCGATAAGGACCTGAATTCCCGCAACGGTTACCTCATGGTGACCGTTTGTTTGGCTTTGATCGTCTTGTCGGCGTGGTTGGCGTGGACTGCATTTGCGTCCACTGAGGTCGCGCTCTACCGGGTGGGGCTTGGGGTCATCGGCATTGTTGTAGCCCTCACCTTGCTGGCGGGCTTGGTCATTCTGCAGCCAAACGAGAGCCTGGTGTGCCTGCTGTTCGGCAGCTATGTCGGTACCGAGTACCGGCCGGGCTTTTGGTGGGTGAACCCGTTTAACTCCAAGCAAAAGGTGTCGCGACGGCTGGAGACGCTGGAAAGTGGCCCCCTCAAAGTCAACGATGCGGTTGGCAACCCCGTTGATATCGGCGCCGTGATCGTCTGGCGCATTGAGGACGCCGCCAAGGCGGTCCTGGAGGTTGTCTCCTATCAGGCTTACGTCAAGGCCCAGAGCGAGACGGCTTTGCGGCGCATGGCGAGCACGCATCCCTACGATCATGTGGAAGCCGAGGAAGCCGTCAAGCAAGGGGCGATGCCTGTCGAAGGTGACGGGGAGGCGCTCATTTCCAAAGTGACCTTGCGCGACGGCGGTGAGGCCATCAGCGAAAATCTGCTCAAGGAAATCCGCTCGCGCATGCAGCCGATTGGCATTGCCGTCGACGAGGCGCGCATTTCGCATCTGGCCTACTCGTCCGAGATTGCGGGCGCAATGCTGCGCAAGCAGGCGGCCAGCGCGGTAGTCGCGGCCCGACGCCTGGTTGTCAAAGGTGCCGTCAGCATCGTCGAAAACGCACTAAGCGAGATCGATGAGAAGAAGCTGGGCGAAGGCCTCGATGCTGAGCGCAGAGCTGCCATGATCTCCAATCTTCTGGTGGTCTTAGTCGGGGACCGCGAGGTCCAGCCGGTCATCAACACCGGCACCCTCTATACGTAAGCACCATGGCCGTGCGTGGACGCCCCCGAGGCCCGGAACGCATCCCATTCCCCCTGCGGGCCGAGAAATCGATCCTCGACGCGGTGAAACGATGTGCCGCCGCAGATATTCGGAGTGTCAATGCCGAAATCGAGGTGCTTCTGCGCGAGGCGCTGCAACGCCGGGGGATTAAAATCGAGTCCACCAGCGGCAAAGACGGCGATGAATGAATTCTTGTTGCAGACCCGAAAAGCCCGATGCGTGGGACACAGGGAGTTCATGATATGTCGTTGAAGCTCGATCAGATCACCAGCCGCCGTCGGTTCCTGCAATTCCTGGCAAGCAGTCCAATGTCCGCTTGGGGTGGCGCGTCTGCTGTCGCGCAGGACCTGTCAGCAACGTCAAAGTTGTCCGATCCGATCATCTGGGCTCCGCGCGATCTGGAGAACGCAGTCGCAAGCCCGAAGGATGCGATCGACGTATTCGACTTTGAGCCGCTCATGCGAAAAAACGTACCGCCTGCGCACTTCGGCTACATGGCGACCGGCGTCGACGATGAAGTGACCTTGCGTGCCAATCGGGAAGGTTTCCAAAAATTCCAGCTGCGCCCGCGCCGCCTCATTGACGTGTCCAACATTGATACCAGCACTGAGATCCTGGGCGCGAGGTATGCCTCGCCGATTTTCATCTGCCCAACCAGCGCAAATCAAGCCTTTCATCCGGACGGCGACGTGGCGGTCGCTAAGGCTGCCAGATCAGGCAACCACTTGCAGATCCTCTCGACCCTTGCGACCACGTCGATCGAGGATGCAACCGCTGCGCGTGGCGCGCCGATCTGGTTTCAGCTTTATGCATCGCCGAAATGGGAAATCGCACAGGCCCTGGTCAAGCGTGCGGAAAGGGGTGGATGCCCGGCAATTGTGGTGACACTCGACAATCTCGGAGGAAGAAAGGAGACGACTTACCTCCGCTTGCGGCGCACCGACACACGCGAGTGTTCAAGCTGCCACACGCAGGGATGGGGCTATGTCGCCCGCAAACCCAACTACAACGGGCTGGATCTATCTTCGGTCACGAGCGTGCTCGGCACGAACCTGACCTGGGATTTCATCAAACGGCTGCGCGATGCGGTCAGGACCAAGATCGTGCTGAAGGGCATCCTTGCGCATGAAGACGCGAAGCTCGCAGCCGATAACGGCGTTGATGCGATTATCGTCTCCAACCACGGTGGGCGCGGCGAGGACAGCGGGCGTTCGACCATCGATGCGCTACCCGAAATCATCGAGGCAACTGGTGGCAAGATACCGGTGCTGGTCGACAGTGGCTTCCGCCGGGGCACCGATGTTGTCAAAGCGCTGGCGATGGGCGCGAAAGGTGTAGGCATCGGTCGGCCCTTTCTGTGGGGCCTCGGCGCGTTCGGCCAATCTGGTGTCGAGCGCGTGCTCGAAATTCTGCGCACTGAGACGCAGATTGCCATGCAACAAGTAGGAGCTCCTTCAATCAGGCATCTCGTACCGACTATGGTCAGGCGTGCCTGAACTTAAGCATCGAGCGCCGATCGGCAAACTACGGGCTTACGTCGGCTGCGGATTTCGTCAGGGCGTGATCCGCAGTGTGAAGTCGATGCCTGCTCAGCTATGTGAGGTGGCGGTCGAGGAACTCCAACATTCGGCGGCTCGGGCGCGCTCCTG
>Ga0126384_10002240_pt1 | contig 11751 bp, 10 predicted proteins | sample PanSoiMetPlot_36_FD_92543 | JGI IMG/M metagenome (GOLD analysis project Ga0126384, IMG submission 92543) | Tropical forest soil microbial communities from Panama - MetaG Plot_36 | ecosystem: Environmental > Terrestrial > Soil > Tropical forest > Bulk soil | place: Panama | collected 2016-02-17 | reverse complement strand
GACCACAAACACTGGCGTATACCAGAGTCTTGGAGTCGTCAAGCCAGGCCGGCGAAAGGCATTGCAATCTTGATTCGTAACTCGAATTTCGCGGGATGTGCTCAGCTGACGAATCCAGAGATTCCATGTACCTCTTTCTAGCCGGCTATAGGCGAGCCATTCGCCATCTGGTGACGCGGCTGGATAGCGAACATTCCTGATACCCGTATCGAAAATGGCGCCGTTTTGGTTGACGAAGTAGAGTTCTGTGTCTCCGTGATGTACTGCCGAAAATTGAATGCCATTGGGGAGGAAAGCCATTTCCAAGACATTGAGGTCAGCAGGAGTGATCGCGCGTGAGTCATCGCTTAACGACCGTAGTGAACGTAACCATATTCTTGATCGACCGTGGTCCTGCCAAAAATAGGCTAGCGACAAACTATCGGCTGACGCTACAGGCGCTTCCGCATCGGAAGCACTAATGTTATTGCTGCCGGTGTGCGTTGATAACTCAAGAACGCTCGAGGTTTTGCTGGATTCTTCAACCCATATCCTTTCTTTTGCAGCGGTGATTGCTAAGTGGTCAGAGTGCCCGGACCTTGTGTAACTGCCACCTTTTGCAAGCGAGGTCTCGCGGTATCCCTCGGGCAGCATTGCAATGAAGTAAAGGCCCTGGGTTGAGAAAACGGGATTGGCAGCCATAAGTAGAGCTGGTGCACGATTGAGACGTGCTGTATGACCAGCAAACAGATTTCGTTCGTGATGCAGCATCATTAGTATTTGTAGACCCACAAAGGCTGCGAGGGATAATCCCCTGCCCATCGCTGGTGAACATCCAGCATCTTACTTATTGCAAGCGTGCGCAATTTCAGGTACGCAACGGCGCAGAGTAATAGAACACAATAAAGCCGCGGTGCTGCGAAAAATGCGAGCCAACCTTCCAGATGGCCGCCTCTCCAGATTGGCCATCCAACGGCCAGATAGAGACACACAACCAGGGCCAAGCCGCCGAAGGTCTTTCCCTCAACAAGCAAGTCCACGAGTACTGCCACCGGCAACAGCAGCAGCACAAAATGATACGAAAGCATTGTAGACATAGCGAGAAGCGCCAGGACAAGACTGCACCACTCGAGCTTGGTTCGATCAGCGGACCGACCACGTGGCCCTGTTATCAAAATGACTGGGGCAAGTACGAGCAGCTGCAGCAGCGGCTGTAATATCGCTACGAGAACGGGGGCGTTTAATGCAGGATGGGGGTTCCAATCCGGTTCTGCGACAAAGAGGCGGTGCAGCAAGGAAGAGATGGAGCTCAACGACAGGTTGTAAGGATCCATCGCTTCGCCGCGAAGAGCTGATGGCAAGATTTGGGTCAGATAGAGTCGACTGAGGTCGACGCCAAATACCGCGATGGAAAGCGCGCCGACAGCCGTAATTCCGAGACCTATGCCCAGCAACGCACGAGCATCTCCCTTGCGTAACCAATAAAGCGCGAAGAGAATTGGAAATATCTTTAGTCCACAAGCGACAGTGATCAGCAGGCCGGCGGTACGCGAATATCCACGCAAATAAAGGCATAGAGCACCTGTGATGAGCACCAACACCAAAACATAATACTGCCCATATTGCAAGTTGCGTTGCAAGGAACACTGAGCAGTATCAACAGGGCGATAGGCTGCCAAGGGAGGCGTGTGAGACTGTACAGAAGGACCGCTGGGACTACGAGCAACAACAGGTTGATTAGGATCCGAACACGCTTGGCAATGAGTGGGTCCAGGTGCGGAAGTGGCCAAATAAGAATTGCAGAGATTGAAGAGAATGGGGTCAGAGGAATGAATCCGACCACTGGCTGGTCGATCGCCAACTTGTTTTTCTCTCTCTGAAGTCACCTCCACTCATAAATGCGGCTTGGGTCAAAACCGTCACGGGCTAGGCGCGCCGTAAGATAGTAGTTTGGGAAGTCTGTATCAAGCTTATTCCAAGCATGCGGAATGGTACTTAAGCAGAAATAAATGAAGCATCCGCTCAGCACTAACCACTGCACAGTACTCAGAACTGGAGGACAGCTCTTGGGATTCTGCCGAGACTTTAGAGTCATCGGCTCCAGCCATTGTGAGAGCATTTCTATGCAGCAGAAGTTATTTCGGCTATGTGAGCATTCAGGCAGCGGATTTGGAGACGGACCTGATCCTCAATCCAGGTATAGGTTTTCGCGAGTCCGTCCTCGAGCGATATAGCTGGAGACCAGCCGAGCACAGCTTGCAGCAGAGTGTTATCGGAGTTCCTGCCGCGAACTCCTTGTGGGCCCTCGATGTGTTTCTTTCGGATTTTGACTCCGGCAATTTCGGCAATCAGGCCAGCGAGTTGATTAATGCTGATCATGCGGTCTTGGCCGAGATTCAGCGGCAAATCGAAATCGCAGTTCATGATTTTGTAGATACCCGAGACACAATCGTCGATGTAGCAAAAAGACCGTGTCTGCTCACCGTCTCCCCAGATTTCGACCTCTGAATTACCCGTGAGCTTAGCGATTGCGATCTTTCGGGAGAGAGCAGCTGGTGCCTTCTCGCGCCCACCTGTCCAGGTCCCGAGAGGACCAAAGATATTGTGAAAACGCACAATGCGCGTGGGAAGGCCGAACTCCTTACGGTAATGGAGACACAGTAGTTCAGTCGTGAGCTTCTCCCATCCGTATGCATCCTGCGGATCTGCGGGGTAGGCTTCCGACTCCTTTAGCGGCGCAACGTCTGTGGTCCGTTGACGATACTCGGGATATACGCAAGCCGACGAGGTGAAAAGGTAACGTTGTACGCCGGATAACCGTGCCGCTTCGATGGAATGGAGATTGATGAGAGCATTATTGTGGAGTATCTGTGCGTGGTTTGCAGAGATGAACCCCATGCCACCCATGTCCGCCGCAAGGGCGAACACCTGATCGATGCCTTGCATAGCTTCCAGGCAATTGTCGCGTCGGCGGAGATCCAGAATCTGAAATTCGTCGGCGCTGGAGGGTGCGAACTCGGGGTGCTTTATATCCACCCCGCGAACCCAATAACCTTTGCCCTTAAGAAATTCGACCAGGTGGTGACCGATGAAGCCACCCGCTCCAGTGACAAGAAGTCGTACTTTTGTTGGACCCATTGGTAATCTCCCGTTTGAGTGTCGTGCAGACAAGTGAAGTGAGGGAACTGCAAACCAAGCTATGACGCACCAATTCCGCGGGCGACGGCGCCCAATGTGCGGAGTAAAATTGCGAAGTCGAGAAAAAGACTTTGGTGAAGACCATAGTAGAGGTCGTACTCAATGTTCTCGTGAATTGGGAAGGCACGTGCAGGACTGATTTGCCAAAGGCCAGTTATTCCTGGTTTTACGAGGAGCCTTAGGCGTTCGAGCGCACCGTGCTTGTCTGCAAGGAACGGCATTTCCGGCCGTGGGCCGACCAAACTCATTTCCCCTAATAGCACATTGATCAATTGCGGTAGTTCATCAACGCTCGTGCGTCGTAGAATTCGCCCAAAACCCGTCAGGCGCGGATCGCTGTCAGAAACCGGCGACCGCTGGTAGCAGTCTGTTTCCGCTTTCATACTGCGGAATTTCCACATTTCGAAATGACAACCATTCTTTCCGACACGCCATTGTCGAAAGAAGACTGGGCCGCGGGAATCCAGCTTTATCAGAACGGCGACAACGCAAATTAGCGGGAATAAGGAACCGAGCAGGATAATCGCAGCCGTGACATCGAGAGCCCGGCGAACCATAGCAACAGCATGTGGGATTGCACGCGACCACGATGTAGGTGCAAGTGCAAAAGCATAGTCGACCTCGATGAACTTTTGATGCTTCCGCGGATACTCCTCGACTAATGTCGTCACGCTCTCAGGCCTGTTACTCACGTTCCAACTTGGCCTGCCCGTGGTACGTGAAAGGTTTCTGTCAATGAACAATACCTGCCAGCCTTGATTTGTGTCGCCTTTCTTACGCAATGCTGCGGCCCAAATGCAGCGTTCTGATCCAAATAGTATGTTTAGAAGAAGCATCGTGAGCAGGATCGTGTAGCGGCCGCGACCATCTATCCAAAAAAAACTGAGGCCTACAAAGAGCCATAGGAAGGTCATGCAACGCAGATATCGCGTGGTCGCAATTATCTTCAGCGGGCTAAGGTCCGGCATATATATCCCGAATACGATAAAGACACTCAGGCCAACAAGAGACGCAACGGACCCTGCGAGTACAGAGCGTGATAGCTGCAGCGGCTTATCTAATTGGACTGCAGCCCAGCAGTAAACTACAAACACGCCAGTAAATATGATCATGGCGTCGACTAACATCCTTGTATTCCAATGAAGGAAGTATCGGAGCCTTGAATATCTGGATTGAGGAAGACCTGAACGGCTCAGATCGGCGGTGACACCATGAATTGCGAAATCAGGGGTGGTCATATTCATGAAGTGAAAGGGAGCAAGTGCAGAAAGAAAAGGAATATGATTCGATTAGGCTGTTCTCAAGGATGAGGAATGGCGCGATTGTCTGTGCACGGCATCTGGTATTTCTTAATTCCAGAGAGCTGGAGAGCAAGCAAGGCCAAGAACTCGGGGTTGTTTCGCAGATATCGTTTCCACAGCCTTAGAGGGTCTTGGATTAATCGATGGAGCCATTGCAGGCCGGAAGCTTTGACCCACTGCGGACTGTCTTTGATCCGGCCGCAGTGATAATCGAATGCAGCTCCTACCCCAATCATCAGTTTCGTATGGATTCGAGGAAGATACTCAGCCATGAAATGTTCCTGCTTGGGTGTGCTGAGGCCAACCCAGGTGATGTCAGGGCGAAGTTTATCCGTAATTCGAATGAAGTCGGCTTCTTCTCGCTCATTCAGCTTTCGAAACGGTGGCCGATAGCTGCCCAGAATTCGTGCTGCCGGGAAACGTGATTGCATCCGGCACCGAAGTTCCTCTGCTACACCATAGTCGCCACCACAAAAGAAGTGAGAACAGCAATTAATAGGGGAACGTTGCAGGATCCGCAAAAGTAAATCGGGACCGAACACGCGCTGCATCGTGCGGAAACCCTGCCAATGACCAACCCAGACTGTCGGCATGCCGTCAGGAACGACAAGTAATGCGTTGCCAAAGACAGACGTCAGTGCCGCATCGCGCTGCGCCTCCATTACGCCGTGGACACCGGTGACGCAGACGTATCCCTTGTTTGCATTCCTCACGGCATCTTCGATCAATGCGACAGCTGCCTCGAGATTGACAGCATGGATGCCAATTCCGACCACGTTGGCACGTGCAATGCTTGCGGCGTTATCCGGCACTGCTATCCAGTCTCCTAGGGCTCATCACGGGTTGCGCCCATATGTGCCGTCCGCAAAGCTGCGCGTACAGGGCACAATAGGCGGCAGTCATGTTTTTCAAAGAAAATCGCTCACGGCGAGGTAAGGTTGGCTTCGACCTCGTAAGCCCAGTTGCTATTGCATGTGCGAGTTCTTCAACGGGATCAGAGGCGTGGAGATCGAAATATTCGCAGCTTGCTCCACCAATTTCGTGGAATACGGCAATGTCAGAACACAACACGCGACAGCCATAATGTAATGCTTCAATGACGGGGAAGCAGAAGCCCTCGATCCGCGAAGGCACCACCAGCAACTCGGCGTTGCGATAAAGCCAACTTAACTCGGAATCAGAGGTTGATTGCAGCATGAAGATATTCTTCTGCTGGTTTAGCCGTGCTATTAACTGAGTCAGTCGCCGGGTCTCGGGACCGGCGCTGCCAACTAGAACCAGAGCGTACGCCTCAGATAAGAGACTGTGCCTCTGAAAGTTCGCGAAGGCTTGCAGCAGAAGTTGAAGATTCTTATTTGCACGATGCTGCGCAACTGCGAGGAGAAAGGGACGAGATCCTAGACCAGGTAAAGCAGGAGGTCTCGAAGAACAGGGCGAGGGACCGAGACAGTTATAGACGTGCGAAGTCTTCCGTACGGTCGCCGGCGATGCAATAGCCGCCAGTCGCTTTCGCGTATAGTCGGACACGCACGCCAATGCATCGCTATTCCGTAAGCAGCAGCGAAGAAAAAGACGATTGAAGATCACCCTCACCTGTCCAAAGTTCTCCGGCTGATCGAACGGATAGAGATCATGGATCGTGGCTACTATCGGACACGGCATCCACGGCGTGCCTAGCACCGGTGCGGGGAACGTAAGGTGGACAATTTCCGCTTCTGATGCTTTTGCTAGCATAGGCAAAGCAAACACATACCATAAGTTGCGAGCCATCGCGTTAGGGCGGATGTGGCAGGACCTTAGCTGAATTGTGCGCTCATCTAGCTGGAAAGCGGTTCGGAAGTATTCAGCCTGCCACGCGCCGACAACAAGAGTAACCTTCGTAGTATCGCTGCCCATCATCGCCAGACCGCGTGCAAGATTTGCTGCATAACGGCAAATTCCGGTGGGGGCACTAGCGGATGAAACGGCAGCTATTAGGATGTGCATTGAGGCTATCAGGTAGCATGGCTTCGAAGGCGGTCGAAATAATAACCACGGACAGCCTTCTCGGAATAGCGCAGGGCCGCGGCGGCGGTTCGAAGCGCGATCAATGCTGCTTTTCGGGATAATGAGGATTGGCAATTGCGCAGAATTGACGAGTATTGCTGCATTACCATATTTTGTTCCTGCAATTGCTTGTCAGGCATTGTGCGTGACTTGCTTTGAGCGTGAAATCTGAAGTCGGCCAGCAACACAGGAAGATGCCGAAGCCGATAGCCACGGAATGCTAAGCGCAAGAAGAACTCGTAATCCATAGCGAAATGAAGGTTTTCGTTCAGAAAATTACCTTCTTCAAAGACTCGCCTACGGAAAAATGTTGCGGTGGTTGGAATATAGAGCACACGATGATAGAGAAGCACAAAACGACTAAACTCAATCTCGCGTCGAACTTGCATTAGCCGGCCCTGTTCATCAATCCAAGCATAGTCGCCGTAGATAACATCGACAGTCGGATCTTCGCCAAATGCTCCTGCCACAGCTTCGAGGCACCCTGGACGATATCGGTCGTCCGAGTTGAGCCAGCCCACAATGTCCCCACGAGCCCTTACGAAGCCCTTGTTCAAGGCATGGCTTTGGCCGCGGTCGGGTTCCGACACCCACTGTAAGTCTGTTCTACCGCTTGCGCTTTGCTGCCGCAGAACTTCGACAGTGCCGTCTCGGGAGCCACCGTCCATAACGATTTGCTCCAGCAGAAAGGGCGATTGATTGCTGACACTCAGCAGCATCTCGGTGAGAAATGCCCCTTGGTTGAAGGAGGGGGTAACGATGGAAAATTGGGGATAGTTATTCATGCACAGTGGAGACTGTAAGACGTGTGCGTGAGATCCAAATTGACATCATTGCCATCAGCCACAGTGGATAAGTGAGATCAAAGCGTTCGGTGTCGACTAAGCCACGAACTAAGGCAAAGATCAGCAGAGCAGCCGCTAGTAAATGCTGAGAGGTGCCGCGCGCCAACCGGACGTCCAGATAAAGACTGCGGTAGAGCACAATGACGACGACCACACCTACCAAGCCATAGGAAAAGAACTGCTGAAGCAGCTCGTTGTGAGCCTGCCATGCCTCGAAATCGCCAAATAGCGGCACGACCCAGCGAAAGGAGTAAAAACCATGGCCAAACCATGGTTTTTCCAGGGCAGTACTATAAGCTTCAGCCCAGATAACAGTGCGGCCAGTTAGCGTTTCCACTCTGCCGCCTTGCGCATATGTATCGATGTAACTCTCCAGTAGTCCCCACGACAAGACCAACAGCAATGCAACGGCGATACCAATATTCCTTTTTGATCTTCGACGTAGGCTGCTATCAGAAACGATATAGAAAAGTCCTGCTGCAAGACACGCAATGATGGAGGCTTTACTGAGCGTGCGCAACAGCGTGATGCCGAGAAGACCCGCCATCCAGATCCATACATGGCTATGGCGCGACAAGTAAAGCGCAAAGAGCGTAGCGATTGCCAACTGGTATCCGATCGCGTTGGGATGTAGAAAGTCCTCATCGCCGAGCCGAAGATCTGACAAAGCTGGGATAACCCAAGCAATTATGGCAAGATTTATTCCTCCTATGACGAAACCTTTCATGAGGCCGCACGCTTGCTTCTGAACAGGTCCATGCCACATGAGGACGGCGACAGTAACAACGTCGGCAGCCAGTGCTAGCCAGTATGCCGCCGCATTGGTTATCGATCGTGTCGTTGTCCAAGAAAGGCTCATGAGAACGAGAAAAAGATAGAACCAGATCCACGCGGTTGTACGGCTATGACGGACCGGGCGTTCACCTACCGCGGGTGAGACCATGGCTACACCCAGTGCGGCCGTAAAGAGCGAAAGACCGAATGCAACAGTGACTGCAGTCCCGATTTCGGGCTTAGATTGGAAGAACAGAAATGTGACGCATATACGGAATGCAAACACGAGGCCTACGACGAGGGACAAAGTCGATTCGTGGGATTCTCGTGCTATCGCTTGTGCTGCTAAGGTCACGAAGGTCTCACCGAAGTAGGAATTGTTATGTCATTCCTAATGGCTAACCTTTGATGCCCACAGCCGGTGGCTTTAGTCAATGCGAACTGACCGAGTGCGTAACGCTGCAGTGCTACCGGCTGGTTTAAGGCGTGCTGCATCGTGGTCTCATACCATGGCTGCCATGGTGATTTTGTCCAGAACCGGGCCTCGACAATAGTGAATCCCTCGATCAGCCGCGGTAATCGCTCAGAACCGTACACTCTGTGCCAGGGAACATGTACCGCGTCCATGCCGACTGGAATCGTTAATAATAATCGGCCCGAAGGTGCAAGTAAGGAGTGGATCTTTCGAGCTGCTTTCAGGTCTGCGTCATCATCGGCTGTCGCGCCATATCGACCTGCGAGACCGAAGTGCTCGATAGAAGAACAGGCGATAACTAAGTCGAAGCCTGGAATTAGTTCGATTTCATTGAAGTCTCCACAGATGAAGCCGAATCCATTCACCGCTGTCGTAATGCTCGCGTCGGGATCCACTCCGGTAACGTTGTAGCCTCGAGCTAGCATCGCGGGAATAATCGGTGACTCGCCACAGCCGACCTCCAACGCTCGCAATGATCCCGTTGGCAAGTGTACGCAAACCCAGCCCCAGTCAATAATCTTTTCGCCAGCCAAGTCGAAGCCCCCCCGCGGAGGCCTGGGCTCGCCGCGGCACCATTCCCGGAACCCGAATTGACGATCCAGCCGCTTCACTACGGTAGCGACCGCACGCCGGATCTCCATGACGGAGCGCTCAGGCATGACTGACCTTCATCCAACTTCTTCCACGGCGACTTCCAGGTTCTGTGCAGCACGGATTGATAAGGCCGTTTTATCGGAAAGAACGGTGCGGAGCTTTAGGTATGCAAACCAGGTTACCGGACCATACAACAACCGTGCAGTTGCTGCTCCCACGATTCCTAGATGGCGCACTAACACGAACATGGCAAACACACTGAGTGCGCCGGCTAGCAGGTTTATGTAAGTAACAAAACGAACTTGCCCAAGTGCTAATAAGGCATAGTGGCCGGTAATATTCACAGCGAGTAAACCAAAAGCCACTGCTAATATGGACATCGTTCTTCCTGCCACACTTGCAAATGGCCCACCCATCCACATGTTGAGCATGGAATGTGAGTAGAGCGCTATCGGAACCATGAGTGCTACGGCTATTAAGATATTCCAACGAAATGCCGAGGCGACAATGCTGCGCAGTTCATCAGCGGGCTCGCTCGCATTCTTCGCACTTAGGTGAGGAAACAGGAAATGGAAACCGGCAGAAATAACACCATGAATCGGTTGGGCTGCTTGTATACAAACGCTGTAATAGGCGACAGCCGAGGTTCCTAGAAAAGCACCAATCACAAGACGGTCAGCTTGGCTGAAAGCGAGAGCTGAAACTGCTTGCAGCCAACTGAAAGAGCCGAACGAGGTCATCTTGGACAAGAGGGTTCGGTCGATGTATGGCAGAAAGTGCATTTGGCCTACATGAGTGTGCAAGGCATGCGCCTGTAGAAGCGTCGCGATCAGTGACACTATCAACGTGGCGATCATGACCTTCTCAATTTGACCGCCCGCGGAAACAATTAACACCGAAATCAGGATTACGCTGATGCGGGAAAGTACATTAATGCGCACAGAAGGCAAATACCGCTCATACGCACGAAGCGTGCTGACAAATACGCTTTCTAGTGATCGCACGATCAGAAGGAGACTGGCAATACGAAGCGCCTGGATCGAAGTACTGTGAAATACAGTCTCAATTTTGAAGACGTGGTGAACGGCATATGGAGCGGCTAGCCAGAGAATCGTACCCATAAGGAGGCCGAGAAAAAGATTGATAGCCAGTGCCGCGCGTACCACCTTAATCACGGCGACTCGATCATTTTCCCCTCGTGCAGCAGAGACATACTTCAACGCTGCATCCCCGAAGCCGGTTGTCAGGGTGTTGCCGCTACTTACGGTAGCAATGACTAACATCCAGATGCCAAACTGTGCCAGCCCCATATGTCGTACGAGGAACGGAGCCGCAATCAGCATCGCCAAGGGTTGTGCCACATAGTCGACAATGCCACACACGGCATTTATGGCACTCACACGAGTACGCCCGGAGGTCCGTAATATGGCCAATTTACGAGCCGTCCGTTTCCAGCTTGGTTTCTGACCCAACAAGTTTGAGACCTTTCAGTGGGCGATAGAGGCGGCGTGAGTCGGATTGAATCGTGAGCCAGATAGTCTCGGCCAAACGCTTGCGTGGATCTTGTTGTGCGAGGGAGTGCCATCGTTTTCGTAACAGCAGCGCCAAGCCGGTTGCCATTGCAGTAAGAAGTGTCGCACCCGCAATAATCAGACGACGTGGAGGAAATGATTTCTTCTCGGGCCAAGTTGGATAATCGATCACGCTCACGGAGGGAATTGCTTTTGCTTCCTCGATGCGGGCAGTTTCATATTCCTCGCTCAGTAAGTCATAAACCGTTTCGTTGATTTTTACACGTCGATACAAGTTGGCCCACCCGACACTCAGAGCCGGTAGTTGGCGTAAGGGCGGAAACAGGTTGTTGTTGGTTTCTTCTTCATTCGCCGCGCTTGGCGAGCTTGGCCCCGTAATTCGCGCAATCGCGCTCTGCAGCTCGCCAACTCGGGAACGCGCTGCTCGTACCCGTACGTTGTCATTCCCGTAGATCTGTTCGAGAGACTCGAGTTCAGATCGCGCAACAATCATCTGTGCCTGCAATTTTGCTCCGGCCTCAACCATGGCTCGCGTCTGCTCTTTGATGTCGAGTGTGGTGTTCTTGCTGGAGAACTCACTCAGTTCCAATTGAGATCGTTCCAGTTCACTCTGTACGGTGACGAGACGCTGCTCGATGAATTGGCGCTCGCGCCGCGCAGCCGATGTATTCACGCGGGCCAACAGGCTATCGAGTTGGTCCAGGTACGCTTGCGCTAGATCGCGCGCTCGGCGTTGATTCGTGTCTGTAACGACGATTGTGATGACGCCACTTTTCCGGTCTTCAGTAATTTCTGTGCGCCGTGCCAGTTTCTTTAACGCATCCATGCGATAGCGGTTGGAGTAGACCTTCTGCAAATCGAATTGATCTACGAGATGCTCCTGTACCGATTGACTCTGCAGCAGATCTACAAACAGGGCTCCATTATTCCTGAGGCCGAACAGGTTCCCGGCCAGTGCACTCATTGCTCCCGGCACGGCGCGTCCTGCGAGTGCAGCCAACATCGCT
>Ga0126384_10002238_pt1 | contig 11752 bp, 9 predicted proteins | sample PanSoiMetPlot_36_FD_92543 | JGI IMG/M metagenome (GOLD analysis project Ga0126384, IMG submission 92543) | Tropical forest soil microbial communities from Panama - MetaG Plot_36 | ecosystem: Environmental > Terrestrial > Soil > Tropical forest > Bulk soil | place: Panama | collected 2016-02-17 | reverse complement strand
GGAAAGTAGAGAGTCAAACATAACAGCCGAAGGAAAAGAAACTTCAACACCGAGGAGCCGGAGAAGACGAAACTGAGGGGTGCTGAGGAGCATGGAAGATCGTAGGGATTCCTCTCCCGCTCTTCCACCCCGCTACGCCAACATCGGGCGTATCGGGGACCCGGCTCTGCGGGATCGGAATAAACTGCATGGCAAGTCACAGATCAGGAGTCCGCATTTAGCCGATTGAGAGGAAACGCAAGGTCCCTCCGAGTCTCCCGCCTGAGACGGCAGGACACCCGTCGGGATGACGATTCGTGGAATGGGCGATCCAATCGGCATCGGGTCATCGGAAAACCTAAACCAATCTCGCAAACGGAGCATCGTGGGGATCGTCAGGTAGTGCGATCTGCAGCATTTGTGAAAATATTTCTGTACCTTGTTAGCGCCTATGAAAATTTTCAAAATTTTATTGCTGGTCCTCTTTACGGCGACCGCTAGCTTCGGTCTGCAAGGAACGTCTTCCCCTGAAGACTTGAAGTCGTTGCTGGAACCGATCCGCCAAAGCCACGATCTGCCTGCTCTTGCCGGCGCTATTGTTACCAGCAAAGGTTTGCAGGCGATTGGGGTGGTTGGTGTACGCAAGTATGGAGCAGGTGTCCCTGTCACCATCAATGATCAATTTCATTTAGGGTCGGACACCAAGGCCATGACCGCCACACTACTTGCCATGTATGTGGAGGAGGGCAAACTTGGATGGGACTGGACCCTGGAGCGAATCTTTCCTGAACTTGCGAGCAGCATGAACCCGGCGTATCGGAGGGTCACGGTAGAGCAGTTGCTTGCTCATCGCGCAGGGTTCACCGATGCCAGCTGGCCTCAGGGAAAGACATTCACTGACATGTATGAATTGCAAGGACCGCCACGCGAGCAAAGATGGGCCTACGTCAAGATGATCTTGCGCGAGCCGCCAGTCAACGAGCCAGGCACGAAGTATCTCTACTCCAACCGCAGCTACGCGGTGGCGGGCGTGATCGCGGAGAAGATGGCCAACGCTCCGTGGGAAGAGTTGATGCACAAGAGACTCTTTGGGCCGCTGAAGATGAGCACCTGCGGATTTGGTGCAATGGGTACACCCGGAAAAATCGATGAGCCGTGGCAGCATCGAGTGGCAGGCACCCGGCATCAACCGATTGAGCCCGGTCCGCGCGCAGATAATCCTCCAGTGATTGGACCGGCGGGGACGGTCCACTGCTCCATGGGTGATTGGGCCAAATTCATTCAGGCTCACCTGCGCGGTGAGCTTGGGGAGTCTGGTTTGCTCAAGCCGGCGACCTTCAAGTATTTGCATACGTCTCCCTACGGCGACTATGGCTTCGGCTGGCTTCTTGTACAACGGCCGTGGGCAGGCGGCCTTGCCTTGAATCATGCCGGCAGCAATACGCAAAATTTCGCCATCGTTTGGATGGCGCCACTCAAAGATTTCGCGGTGCTGGTAATGACCAACCAGGCAGACCAGCAAGGGGAGACCTTCAAAGCGTGCGACGAAACCGCTGCGGCGTTGATCCAGGACTTCAACAAGACCAAGACCCACAACGCAGAGGAACAGAGGAAACAGAGGGACTAAGGGGAACATCGACGTCTTGAGCAAGCGATTCGACTTTTTCCCTTACAATCGAATTTCCTCATGCCTGCATTCTGTGACGTTGCATTGCCGGTCCCGCTGGACATGGCATTCACTTACAAGATCGCCGATGTCGTGCCGGTGATTGGCGGACGCGTGCTGGTTCCTTTCAGGAAGGATCGGCTGGCCGGCGTTGTGACCGCGCTGCATGATCGCCAGCCCGATGTTCAGACCAAAACTGTACTGGCAGTGCTCGATTCTGAGCCGGTTCTGGATGCAACCCTGATGCAGTTAGGGCAATGGATCTCGCAATACTATCTGGCTCCCATTGGCGAAGTGTTTCGCACGATGCTGCCGCTGGCGGCAGAAATCAAGAAAGCAAAGGTGTATCGGATCACGGAGGCCGGTCAGGAGGCCCTGCATGCTTCGGCAACCACCGGCTCTTCGCGGCGCTCCCGGCAGGAAATTGACGCGCAGATGCTGGAATATGCCGTGCTGGATCATCTCGCGATGTCGGGAGATGTGCTCGAGGGAACGATTCGCTCCGCAACCGGAGCGAACCGACAGACGCTGGACAACCTTGTGCGCAAGAAGTGGATTGCGCGCGAAGATGCGTCCACGGCGCGCGATGCGAGGCGGACGATCCAAATTGCGGTACTCAAAGAAGCCAGCGGCAAGCTCAATGAAAATCAGCAGAAGATTCTTGCCGCCTTGCAGCAGGCAGGCGGCAGGTTGGCGGTAGAACAGATCCGCAATCTCGCAGTGCCGCGCACCACGCTACAAACTCTGGTCAAACGTGGAATTGTGGAGTTAATCGAGGAAGCGGCCGAATTCAGTGTGAGCAGTCTGAAGCGGCGCGGCCCCGCGCACCTGGATTTCATTTTCAATGCACAGCAGAGAGCCGCGCTGGATACGATTCAGCAAGCGGTTGAGAAGAAGACTTTTTCTGTGTCCATGCTGCACGGCGTCACGGGCTCGGGCAAAACTGCGGTTTATCTGGCAGCAATGCAGGCGGTCCTGGAGTCGGGGCGCTCAGCAATTCTGCTGGTGCCGGAGATCGGGCTCACGCCTGCAGCGGCCGCCAATCTGCATCAGGTTTTTGGCGACCAGGTTGCCATTCTGCACTCGGCACTGACTGGAGATGAGCGAGCTGAGCAGTGGCATCGGATCCGGCGCGGCGAAGCGCGGATTGTTGTCGGCACTCGCTCGGCTGTCTTTGCTCCGGTTTCCAATCTGGCATTGCTGGTGGTGGACGAAGAGCACGATTCTTCTTACAAGCAGGAAGAGGTTCCGCGCTATCACGGACGCGACGTTGCGGTCATGCGAGGCAAGCTCAGCAATGCCACGGTGGTGCTTTCGTCGGCTACGCCGTCGGTTGAGTCCTATCACAACGCGCAGACAGGCAAGTATGGCCTCATTGAATTGACGGAGCGGGTGGAGCGGCGTCCACTGCCGGAAGTTGAAGTGGTGGACATGAGATTTGAATTCCAGCAGATGGGACAAGATCGCCTGTTTTCCAGGCAGTTGGTGCAGGAGGTCAGCGAACGCCTGGAGCGCGGCGAGCAGGCAATGATTTTGCTTAACCGTCGCGGATATTCCTCGATCGTGCTGTGTCGCGCCTGTGGCGAGACGTTGCAGTGCAAAAACTGTTCCATTGCTATGACGTTTCATAAATCGGGTTATCGCATGGAGTGTCATTACTGTGGATACAGGCGGCCGGTGCCCAAAGTATGTCCAGCCTGCAGCAGCGAATACATTTATTTTCTGGGCGCGGGATCAGAAAAAGTTGAAGAGCGGTTGCACGAAGCTTTTCCCCAGGCGCGCATCGGCAGGCTCGACCGGGATACGGTGCGCACTCGCCACGATTTTGAGCGCGTGCTCAATCAGTTTCATGCCGGCGAGATCAATCTGCTTGTGGGCACGCAGATGATTGCCAAAGGCCATGATGTTCACGGCGTGACATTGGTCGGAGTGGTAGGCGCAGATTACGCACTTGGCTTCCCCGATTTTCGCGCTGCCGAAAGAACGTTCCAGCTATTGACCCAGGTGGCGGGTCGCGCCGGCCGCGGTGAGACTCCGGGGAAAGTGATCCTGCAGACTTTTTATCCGGAGCATTACGCCATCAAATTTGCGCAGCAGCACGACTATCGCAGCTTTTATGACAAGGAAATCCGTTATCGCAAGTGGATGCACTATCCGCCTTTTACCGCGCTGGCCAATGTGCTTGTCCGCAGCGATAAGCTCGACCAGACCCTGAAATGGACTGGACAGTTAGGCAGGTGGTTTGAGGCAGCGCGCAATGAAGGTGTGCGCGTGCTGGGGCCATCGGTGGCGCCGATCATGAGATTGAAGCGCGACTATCGTTATCACTTCATCCTGAAAGGGAACGGACGTGACAAGCTGAACCAGGCGCTGAAAAAGATGCTGGCCTTTGCCGAGACAGAGAAAATTTCGCGAACGAATTTGATTGTGGATATGGACGCGCTCTCGCTACTTTGAATGCTTCATGTATTCCTGAATCAGGTCCCAGATGCCGGAGCCGGGAAGCGGATTGTAGGAAAAAGTCAGGACCAGCATCAGCAGGCCGAAGATGGCCAGCAACCTTCGTTTCAGGTCCAGTGCAGGAAAGTTTGGCACCTGGGGATGGCGTCCGGTAAGGCGAAGAATTATGGCCCACAGCAGCCAACCAAGCCAGTAATACCAGGCGAGAGGCAGCAACACTACAATCGCGAGCAATGAAGCAGTGCGGTGGGCACGCGGATCGATAGCAAAAACAATGTGGCCGCCATCGAGCTGTCCGCCGGGAATCAAGTTGAGCGCCGTGGCGAACATTCCTACCCAGGCAGCGACGGCGGTGGGATGCAAATAGAGCTGACTGGCATCGATGTGCGCCGCCGCAGCCTGGCTCCCAAAAGCCGCCAGAATCATCTGACCCAATTTGAAAATCAGTGGGAAGCCAAACAACTGGGCATTTGCTGTCTGTGCGGTGAGCGGCTTACACAAGAGCAAGGAAAAGAAGAGTACCGGCACGGCTACAACAAATCCCGCAATGGGACCGGCAATGCCGATATCAAACAGGTCGCGCCGGCTGCGAATGGGTGAGCGAATGCGGATGAACGCTCCCAGGGTGCCAATCAAAGTTGGCGCAGGAATGAAAAACGGCCAGGTGGCAAACACTTTTCGCCGCACGCACAAAACATAGTGGCCCATCTCGTGCGCTGTGAGAATCCCCAACAGACAAAGAGAGAATGGAATTCCCATAACGATTCTGTGCCAGTCAACGAGCGCCCAGCTCCAAGGCTGAAAGTAAGTATCGTCGGAAAGAGGAGGCAGGTTGTTGATGAAGTCGTATTGCAGGCGTGCGCCGACGCAAAGCGTGCTCAGCAGAGTAGCGACAAAGAGAAGGATGTGCAGCCAGTAGCGGCGCCTGGGTGGTTGGATGACTACAACTCTGATTTCCTGTTTTTCAGGATCAAAGATCTGATATTCCTGCGGTGCGGGGGAATCATCCGGCATGAACAGGCCAGCCCAAAATTAGTCGATGGACTGCAGCTCCTTGCCGGGCTTGAATCTGACTGCCTTGCCGGGAGGAATATTGACTTCAGCGCCGGTGCGCGGATTGCGCCCGATGCCGGTCTTGCGCGGACGAACATTGAAGACGCCGAAGCCCCTCAATTCAATGCGCTCGCCCTTGGCCAGCGCCTGCTTCATGCTTTCGAAGACGGTTTCCACCGCCAGTTCGGCTTGGGTTTTGGTGATACCGATCTTGGTGACCACGGCGTTGATGATATCGAGCTTTATCACTGGCGGCCTCTCCTAGCCAAATCAGTGTAACTTGCAGATACTATGGAACTTTCCAGCACATTGTCAATGAAACAATATGCCTATAAATTGGGCACCTCCATTCATGCCCGTTTTGCACAGGAGGCTTTGGCCAGCCGCCGAATCGCCGCGCGGGCGGATGGTAAGATGACCGTTTGTCTGGACGACCCGTCACGTAAGGAAAATTTCACAATAAAGGACTTCTTTTTCATGGCAATTAAGAGTGACCGCTGGATCCGCAAGATGGCTCGCGAGTACGGAATGATTGACCCTTTCAGCGATCGACAGGTGCGTGAAGGAGTGATCTCCTATGGTGTTTCTTCTTACGGCTACGACCTGCGCGTGGCCGACGAGTTCAAGATTTTCACCAATGTGAATTCGGCCATCGTGGATCCGAAGAAATTCGATGCGCGGTCCTTTATTGATGTTCGGGCGGATTCAGTCCTGATCCCGCCCAACTCCTTCGCCCTGGCGCGCTCCGTCGAGTACTTCAAAATTCCCCGCGACGTGCTGACCATCTGCGTCGGGAAATCAACCTATGCCCGTTGCGGCATCATAGTAAATGTGACGCCGTTTGAGCCGGAGTGGGAAGGATTTGTCACACTGGAGATATCGAACAGCACTCCACTGCCTGCCAAGGTTTACTCCAACGAAGGGTTGTGCCAGATTTTGTTTTTCCAGGGGGACGAGCCTTGTGAAGTGAGCTACAAAGATAAAAGCGGAAAATATCAGAAGCAAAGTGGAATTGTTTTGCCCAAGCTTTGAGTAGAAGACAATTCGCGAGCAAGGAATTCAAATGGAAGTAAGTGACAGCAAGGTGCGTAGAGGTTTTGACATCAACCTGGGAAGAGCTGAAGTCCTGATCTACTCGCTGCTTGCAATCATGCTCTCCCTTGCTGCTGTAGTAAGTATTGCCAGTAGCGGCAAACTGCTGTGGGAGGGCCTGCGGACCTGGGAAGGCGCCGCCGAGACATTGCGCGTCTTGAACGAGCTGCTGATTGTACTGATGCTGGTGGAGATTCTGCATACGGTGCGCATCTCTATTCGCTCCCATGTACTGGTGATGGAACCGTTTCTGGTGGTGGGCTTGATTGCTTCCATCCGGCGGATTCTGGTAATCACGCTGGAAGCCTCTACCCTGCATAAAGACGGGTCATGGACGAGCGACACCGCATCCATGATATTTCGCTCTTCCATGATTGAACTGGGACTGCTGGGAGTGCTCATTCTTGTTCTAGTAATTTCCATCGTCTTGCTGCGCAAGCACGCGCCCGTATCTGATCAGGAGACTCAGACGGCCTGAAGAGCAGCAAATGGCCCACGGCACGCCGGGGTCTTCGACAAATGGCAGTTGGCAAATAGCAACACCAAAATCAGAAGCAGCACCAAGGTTTGTTTTAGCGTATATGTTCTAAGGCTTCGTTGATCGCGCCGGGCTCCGGCTTGCATTCATGTTTATCGAAGTCGGATTGCAGTTGCTGTTTGGCTTTATCGGAGTCGAGGAGAAATTCCTGTCGCGTGCGGAAGGTCAGCCGGCAAACGTCGCAATAAGCCACACTCGGCGTGGCGCCGATGAATCTCACGATCCTCATATTCCTTTCAGCCATGATTTCATGATTGCAGGTACGGTGAAGCGGGTCAAACCTGGGTCGTTAATGGCTTGAGACCTCGAGTTCATCTGCGAGCGCGCCGGCCCCGTAGATTTTCCGCAAAGCTTCAATCATGGCGCCGCTGTGGACAGCTATAGCGCGTCCGGTCTCTTCCTGATACACAAAACGCCGGCCAAGAGCTTCCACGTTGCGATCAAAATTCAGGCCGACTAACTCCCCTTTCTTGTTGACGACGGGCGACCCGGAGCTGCCGCCATAGCTGTCGCAGGAATTCGCGAAATCAAGGGCAGTATTCAAATCAAATTTGTCGCGTGCCTCTTTGAGGCGTGCAGGTAATTCGAAGGGAGAGGCAAAATCGAAGCTCGCTGCACGATCATAGAGACCGTAGAACGTGGTCTTGTACGGCGCTTTGGTCCCATTCATGGGATATCCTGCTACCCGGCCGTAAGAGAGGCGCAGGGTAAAAGTCCCGTCGGGATAGACCGAGTTGCCATAGACGAGAAAACGCGCTCTTCCGAGCTTTTCGCCCGCCGACTGGGTTACGCTCTGCACCTGGTCTTCATAAAGCTTCAACATCTTGCGAGCAACGGGATCAATCTTGCGGGCAAGGGCAATCATGGGATCCGTGGATGTGGCGACCGCTGCTTCGCCTCCATCCACCAGGGTCTTGCGGAACTTGGGGTCACTGAGTTGCGTTCCCTGAATGAGTTGTGCCGCAACAGTATCCGGAGAGCGGCCCTCAAGAACGGTTTTGACCCATTCATCATCCGAGCCTAATTGCGCCAGGGATTCGGCAAGCGCGCCGCTCAAGCGCGCCTGGTCCATTTCCTTGGAGATGGGTGCAGGAGAGAATAAAGAGAACCGCAACGAATCCAGTTCCGATTCATGGAAGCCGGCCAGGCGCTCACCATCGGGCTTTTTGATCTCTGTTACATAGCGGACAATAGTCAGCGCCAGTCCAGCGAGTTGAGAATCAAGCTGCCGGAAGTACTGAGGTTTGATCATAGAGCTAAGTTTTGATTCCGCGGCGGCGATCGCGTCCCATGCACCGCCGAACTCGGTGTGCCACTCCGGTTTTGATTCCACTCTTTTCCGGAAATCACTTTCGGCAGCTTGTTTGGCCGCGATCAGATGAGGATCAAGCAGGGCATTGTAGCCGCCTTGCGTGGACTTCACGCCATTTTCCAGGCCAAAGATACGCGACTGTGCTTGTCGTGCCTGCTCTGGGCCTTGGGCGGCGTACTGCTTCATAACGCTGATACGCTGTCTGGCAGAGGAGAGGACAATCGGATCAATAACATCGCGCTCGGCAAGAATTTGTGCCATGGTGTGGAGACGGGAAGTGGATCCCGGATGCCCGGCCATGAACACCAATTCACCGTCAGCCGCTCCTTTAACGTTCCAGTGCAGATAGTTTGTGCTCGCGATGGGCTTGCCATTCTCATAAACGCGGAAGATGGCCATGTCCAGGTCATAGCGGGGAAAACTGAAGTTATCAGGATCGCCGCCAAAAAAAGCGATTTGCTGTTCAGGAGCGAAGACCAGTCTTACATCTGTGTATTTTTTGTAGCGATAAAGCCAGTATTCGCCGCCTTGATAGAGAATAACGATGTCAGACCGCAGCCCCGTGCTCTGAAGGCTTTGGCGCTCGATCTGCGCGATTATCTCTTTGCGGGCCGCCAGGGCCTTCTTTTCGTCAGTTATATTTTTCAGCGCATCCTGAATGCGGGCAGTCACATTTTCCAGCGACACCAGGACATTGACCTCCAGGTCCGGGGACTTCATCTCCTGCTCCTGGGCAGCGGCGTAGAAACCATCGCGCAAATAGTCGTGCTGGGGCGACGAATTCTTTTGAAGCTGGGAGCGCGCGACGTGATGGTTGGTCAAAAGCAAACCATGCGGGCTTACGAACGCTCCTGATCCGCCATCATTCAGGCGCACACACGAGAGGCGAAGATGATCCAGCCATTCCTGCGTAGGGGTGAAGCCGTAGCGTTCCTGAAGTTGCTTGCTCGGAGGATTGTCAAATGTCCACCAGCCTTCATCCGCAGATGCCGTGGAGGTGGCAAAGGTGAGAGAAAATAAAAACGGGGTCAGAGCATAACGAAGGAATGACGGCATGGTGGATGTTGGCTCCTCAGTATATTCAGGTAAAAAATGATCTGAAATTTAACCGCAAAAACGACGAAAGACGCAAGGCGTGGAATGCATGTGATAGACCCCAGGGAGGGGACAAGCCGGGAGGAAGCGAACTCGAGACGTCCGACGGAAACTAAAAATTTTCACAGAATCGCGCCAAAGTGGGAAGCAAACGCTCATTCAGGGCAAAAATACATTGAAAGTCGGCCTCCAATTTACTAAAGTTCCCAACAACATCAGATCAGGACTGCGGACGTGAAGTCGACTCTGATTTTGCAGCACTCTGCTGGGCTTTGAAGCTCGAGTTACAGCGCTCTGAGAGGGCTGCCGAAAACTGACTTTACGGTCAGGGAAATCAGCCACTGCAACGTTGTATAAGTCAGACACGCCTGTTATCTGTCTGCGGGAGGACGGTATGGTTCGTGTTTTAATCGCCGACGATCACGCCATCATGCGAGAGGGACTCAGGCTGCAGCTCGCACCCACCCCAGATTTCGTAGTACAAGCGATGTCCATTAAAGAACTGGAGGCTTGCCGCCTTGTGGGCCTGTGGAACGTCGTGGTCATGAATGTGGCTATGCCGGGTGACGGCTCCGGGCTCGACATGCTGAGGAGATTGAAACACCTTTGCGCCATGTTGCCGGTTCTGGTTATCAGCATTCATCCTGAAGACTCCTGCGGCGTGCTGGCGCTAAAGAGCGGCGCGGCAGGCTACATCCGCACCAACAGTTCGCCTGTGGAGCTGGCGAAAGCCGTTCGAAAAGTTGCTGCCGGCGGCAAGTACATCACACCGAGCCTGGCCGAGACTCTGGCGGATCGTCTCCACGATCCTGCGGGGCAGCCCGACCACGACATTCTCTCGGCGCGTGAGTTTGAAGTTTTTGTTCGGCTCGCGACGGGTGAGCGACCCACTTCGATTGCTAACTCGCTGAACTTGAGCATTAAGACGGTGAGCACCTATCGTTCCCGCATCCTGGACAAACTGCGACTCAAGAGCAACTGCCAGCTCGTGCACTATGCCATCGAACGCGATTTGATCTTTGGCGTCACTGGGCAGGGCGCGGCTGCTAATGGTTTTTTCTCACGAAAAACAGCCTGATAATCCGTCTTATGGAGAAGTCTTGCCGGCGGCCGCTGCCGCGGCAGCAGGCGCTGGATTCAGGTGGCTGCGAGCATCACTCACAATTCCTGCAAAGCCTTTGGCGCCCCATTGTCCAAAAATGTCTTTAATGCTGGTTAACCCCAGCATGCGATAGCTTTCTGTTTGCGACTCATTGAACCATTGATTCGCCGTGCTCTGATGCGGGAAAGCATCGTTCGCAGCTTTGTAGGCGGTTACATCAGGAGGCTCGGTCGTGCCAAGCACAACGGGCTTCACATAGACCAGTTCGCCGGTTGCGCCGCCCTGATATTGAATTTTGGCCACAGCACAGCGGACCTGTGGCTTCTGGAGGGGCAGGAGCACCGGCTTTTCAAAGGTGATGGTGAAATTTTCATCGATGCGAATCTTGCGCAGGGCATTGCCCAGGTCCTCGTAGGAATAGTCGGGATCGGCCCCGCCATCGAGCACGACAATGTAACGACACCGTCGCCGCAGCATCTCGTACATGGCAAGATTTTCGAAGTGTCCGCCATCTGAGAGATAAACATATGGGCTGCTATCGTTGGTAAGACCAAAGGCTTCTCTGATAATGGAATCGAAAGCTGAGCGCGGGCCTTCCTCCCGCCAACGTTCCCGTTTCGGGTTACCCAGCCATGCGCCGAGTCGAGCATTGAACAGCGTCATGATGAAGGTCATGGCAGGAGAGGAGTGATATCCCATATTGGGACTGGCGGCTGCGCCAGAGATGGTGACTGCGGTCCCAAGCGAAATGCCTCCCTGGCCGCCATACTGCCGCGTGGGTCGATACGACTCATCATAACCACAATGTAACGGTGATACGGTAAAGGATTCCGCCTTGCGCTGCTGCCATGCGAGCCGCTCACCAGAGACGAGATTGAGAGCAATATTCACGATGTGAAACGGCTTCAGGCATGGATCGGGTGGAATTGAGCTTAAGTCTGCCATCTCAAGGTTATCGTTGTCAGAGAAACCGATGAAATTGTTGATGTTACGATCATCATTGGATGCACCGAGATAGGCTCGAATGAGCCTGCTTCTGTACATGGCGTGAAGCGAGAACTTATTAATGTTGATGAACCTGGCCATCAGCCAGCTAAAGCCCAGGCAGATCACGGCAAAAATCACTGCGGATTCAGCGTGAGTATTTTCCAGAAACGTGTAATGGTCCGTCCAGTCTCCTTGAACAAAGCCGATCTTCCACAAAATCCAGCTCGTCAGTATGGCCAGGCCCGTGAGAAACACCACGATAAAGACCGGCGCCGCAAGTTTTCCGACGACATCTAATAAGCCCCCACTCTTTTCCTGGGATGTTCCGTTCTTTTTGGATTGAGCCTTAGTTTTGTTGCTGAGGCCGGCCAATGCAGCAAGGCAGCCACCAATTCCGCCAGCAGCGGCAAAGGCTGACTTGGCCCAGATGCCAAGTTGGAACGCCCATTTCGGCGCGAGCAGCGCGAG
>Ga0126384_10002237_pt1 | contig 11756 bp, 10 predicted proteins | sample PanSoiMetPlot_36_FD_92543 | JGI IMG/M metagenome (GOLD analysis project Ga0126384, IMG submission 92543) | Tropical forest soil microbial communities from Panama - MetaG Plot_36 | ecosystem: Environmental > Terrestrial > Soil > Tropical forest > Bulk soil | place: Panama | collected 2016-02-17 | reverse complement strand
CGACTCAAATCTTCAGGCCCGGCTCACGCAGTATCGCACGCTACGAATGAGCCCTCGTGAGATTGCCTACAACTTCCCTCCTAATCCGCTGCTGAAAGCGGCGATGGAGGGCAAGGTGCCGATCCCTAACGACCCGTACCGAAATGCAATCTATCGAGCAGGAATGGCACGGCTGAATAACAAGGTTGAAGACCAGCAGGCTGCAGGGAGGCCAGCCACTAACCCTGATGCGAAGCCAATACTGGCGTCCGCGAGCCAAACCCAATCTGCCTCTCCGGGGACCGCTACCGTTAATGACAATCAAGGTCGGAGCGAGAGTCGCGAACTCATCGACTCCTTAGTGAACCTTGCGCCGGATGTCCGCATGCGGCGCATCCTGAGTTTGTCTCCCAGCGAGCAATCCGAATTAACAAAGGGCATTCAGTATGGAAGGAAACCCGGGCTGCTGGTTGGGCTGACTCCGGAGCAGAGGGAAACGGTGGTGGCGCTGAGCCGTCCCCAAGGGTTGGTGAATTACGAAGCGCAGTCGGGCAAGCTGATCCGCGCCATCTACAGCGACCGCCAACTCGAAGAAGTCCTGACTGATTTCTGGTTCAACCATTTCAACGTCTATCTCAACAAAGGCGCCGATCGCTATTTGGTGACGGCGTACGAGCGCGACGTGATTCGGCCGCACATTTTCGGCAAATTCCAGGACCTGCTCATGGCGACCGCGCAGAGCCCCGCCATGCTGTTCTACCTGGACAACTGGCAGAGCGAAGGTCCGAACTCTCCCGCAGCCACAGGCAAAGTGCCGCAGAAGCAAAATGTGCGCTGGGCACGCGGACCCTTCCGGCCACCTCCTGGGATGTATCCTCCGCCGAAACAGCAGCAGCCGAACGCTGCCCGGCAAAGGCAGCGCAGCGGACTCAACGAAAACTACGCCCGTGAGCTGATGGAACTGCATACCCTCGGTGTCGACGGCGGCTACACGCAGAAAGATGTCACGGAAGTTGCGAAAGTCTTTACCGGGTGGACGCTGCAAGAGCCACGCGAGGGTGGTGGCTTCGTCTTCCGAGAGAGGCTGCATGAGCCTGGGACCAAGGTCGTGCTTGGCTACAAGATCAAGGAGAGCGGCGAAAAGGAGGGGCTGCAGGTGCTTCACATTTTGGCGCACCATCCTTCGACTGCCCACTTCATCTCGCTCAAGCTGGCGCAGCGCTTCGTCTCCGACAATCCGCCGCCTGAGCTCGTTAACCAGATAGCCAAGACTTTTCTTAAGAGTGATGGCGACTTGCGCGAAGTCATGCGAACGCTGCTCGGTTCGCAGCAGTTCTGGGCTCCCGAAACCTATCGAGCGAAGGTGAAGACGCCGTTTGAGTTTGTCGTCTCGGCTGTGCGCGCAACCGATTCTGACGTCACCGAGACCTTCCCCCTGTTGCAGAAGCTCAACGCCATGGGCATGCCGATCTACGGGATGCAACCCCCGACAGGCTACTCGACGAATGCCGAGACGTGGGTCAACTCGGCTGCATTGCTCGACCGCATGAATTTTGCCTTGGCGCTGGTCAACAATAAGATCCCCGGCACGCACTTTGACTCGGCCAAGCTGTTAGGGCAAACGCAACCGGGCACAACGGCTGCCGCAGCGCCACTCGCGACGCAAACCACCCTGGAACGGATTTTGTTGGAGGGTGAGGTCTCGGCGCAGACACACTCAACGATTGCACAGCAGGTCAGAGCTGATTATGAGGGCAAACCTCCGGCGGTGCCAGCCTCGGCCACTTCGAACAACACAGTGGTTCTGCTGATCGGGTCGCCGGAATTCCAACGGCGTTGAATCGCAGTACAAAAGCACATGAGCATTACTCGCAGGGTGTTTCTGAAGGGTGGAGCAATGGCAGTGGTCGGAACTGCTGCCCTTCCACAATTTCTCGCCCGCGCAGCCTACGCTGCCACGGGCCTCACCAGTTCGAGCAAGCGGCTAGTCATCGTCTTCCAGCGTGGCGCTGCCGATGGACTCAACATCGTTGTGCCCTACGGTGAAGCGGCCTATTACAGCCTGCGGCCTACCATCAACATTCCTCGCCAGCAAGTGCTCGAGTTGAATGGATTATTCGGGCTGCATCCTTCGCTGGCCTTGTTCAAGCCACTCTGGGACCAGAAGCATCTGGCGATCGTGCACGCTGCCGGCTCGCCTGACGAGACACGCTCGCATTTCGATGCTCAGGACTACATGGAATCTGGCACACCGGGCATAAAGAGCACCCAGGATGGCTGGCTGAATCGCGCTCTGCCGCCTGAAACGGGCCGCAATGATAGTCCGTTTCACGCGGTAGCCCTCGGCACTTCCCTGCCTCGCATACTGAGCGGCAAAGCGCCTGCGGTTGCGGTCAGCAACCTGAGCGGATTTGCCATTGCAGGCGGCAACCCGGCGGTGGCACCCATCGGCAATACCTTCGAGGCGATGTACGCGCAGTCGGTGGACTCCGTCCTTCACGGCGCTGGGCGCGAGACCTTCGAGGCCGTCAAGATGCTCCAGTCGGCCGACCCGCAGAAGTACGTGCCCGCATCCGGTGTGAACTACCCCAAGGGCCGCTTCGGCGACGCAATGCGCCAAACAGCGCAGCTCATCAAGTCGAATCTCGGCGTGCAGATTGCCTTTACCGACATCGGAGGATGGGACCATCACGTCAACGAAGGCGCCGTTCAGGGACAACTCGGCAATGTTCTGCGCGAATTTGGCGACTCCATCTCTGCCTTTTGGACTGACCTTGGCGATCTGGCCGAGGAGACGGTAGTCATCACCATGTCAGAATTCGGCCGCACCGCGCATGAGAACGGCAATCGCGGCACGGATCATGGACACGCGAACGTGATGTTCGTGCTAGGAGGCCCAGTGCATGGCGGCCACGTCTACGGCCGCTGGCCGGGACTGGATCCCTCGCACCTTCACGAAGGCCGGGACCTCGCGCTCACTACCGACTTCCGTACAGTCGTGGGCGAGTCCATAGCCCGGCACATGGGCAATCACAACTTGAACGCAGTCTTTCCCGGTTTCAGCAACTCGCCCCAATCGTTCTTGCGCTATCTGGGCTAAGGGCATAGTGGTGGGAGCCCACCCTTCCCAGGTGTGTCATAGGTGGGTCTGGTCGCCTCCCGCTTATAATCTCCCCTATGGATGATCAGGAATTTCGCCGTCACGCTGACGCGTCGCTTGAGGCTCTGAAGCGCAGCCTATATGAAGCAGAGGGCGAGGCAGACTTCGAAGTCGAAGACAACGCTGGCGCGCTGCACATCAGCTTTGAAGATCCGCCAGGAAAGTTTGTCATCTCACCCAACGCCCCGGTCAAGCAGATCTGGATTTCGGCACTCTCCACCAGCTTCAAACTCGACTGGGACGCCAAAGCGAATGATTTCGTGCTTGCCAAAACCGGAGAGTCCCTCAAGAAGCTGGTTGGCCGCCTGATGAACGAACAATTCGGCGAACAAGCCATCACGCTGAAATAGCCGTCAGCTCTTAGCTGTCCGCTCTTAGTTTGCCTGCGCTCCGACTTTTGTTGAATCACCGCATCCTCTAAACTCGCTACGAGACAACCCAACATGCTCATCCCATCCCTTGCACGAATCGTGCTGTTCCTTGCGATGCTCGCAATATTCTCTGCTTCTGCCTACGCCCAGTGGACACCGCCGAATCCCGTGACCGACTACCTGAAGCAAGGCGATGGCGTGCTGCTTCGTATGAAAGCCGGTACGCTCCGGTTGCAGGTTTGCGCGCCGAAGATCATCCATCTTCTTTATTCACCCACCGCCGCGTTCCTGGAGCATCCTAACCCGGTCATCATCCAGACAACCTGGCCCGCTTCACTGTGGAAGGTCGACGACACGCCCGCAGCCGTAACACTTGCGACCGATTCGCTGAAGATTGCCGTAGATCGCAACACAGGCGCCATTACGTACAGCGACTCCGCAGGACAGGCTCTGCTACACGACGATTCGAAAACCATGACTCCGGTCGAGGTGAACGGTGAGAAAACCTATTACGCCGAGGACTACATGACTCTTGGTGGCTATGGCTCGAGGGAAGCGATCTACGGCCTTGGCCAGCATCAGGCGGGTGTGTGGAACTACCGCGGCGAATCCATCGACCTCTCGCAGGACAACACCAGTATCGCAGTTCCGCTGATGGTTTCAAGCGCAGGTTATGGCGTCTTTTGGAACAACATGTCTCGCAGCCGGTTCAACAATCGTTTTGAGCATGCTCTGTACATCAGCTCCGAAGTAGCCGACGCTATTGACTATTACTTCCTCTACGGTCCCGAACTCGATCAGGTCATCGCGGGTTATCGTACGCTCACGGGCACCGCGCCCATGTTTGGCAAATGGGCGTACGGCTTCTGGCAATGCAAGAACCGCTACAAGTCGCAGTCGGAGCTGCTCGGCATCGCACAGAAGTATCGTGAGCTCAAGATTCCCATCGACAATGTCGTGCAGGATTGGTTCTGGTGGAACCGCAAAGGCGAGCACCTCTTCAACAGCAACTATCCCGATCCTAAGGGAATGATCGACCAGCTTCACGGCGAAAACTTCCACCTGATGATTTCGGTCTGGCCGTTCTTCGAGCCTGGATCAACCGCTTACCACACCATGGACAAGAATGGCTGGTTCATTGACAAGACGGTGGTCGCCAAGCCGCCTTATCACAAGGACAAGATGGCGGTGTATGACGCAAGCAACCCCGAGGCTCGCAAGTATTACTGGCAGCTCATGAACGACGGCCTGTTCAAGCTTGGTATCGATGCCTGGTGGCTCGATACCACCGAACCGGAGACCGAAGGCCGCGAAGAGAACATCCAGCTTGATCACAAGCTTGCCATTGGCAGCGGTAATCGCTATGTCAACATCTTTCCGCTGCTGACTACTACGGCCGTTTACGAAGGCCAACGCGCAACTACCGACAAGCAGCGCGTTTTCATTCTTACGCGTTCGGCCTTCGCCGGCAGCCAGCGCAATGCTGTGTCGGCATGGTCGGGCGACATCAACTCCGACTGGATCACCTTTCGCCGCCAGATTCCCGCAGGCCTGAACTTCGCACTCTCCGGGCTTCCCTACTGGACCACCGACATCGGCGGCTTCGTCAGCGGTAACTCTGACGATGCGGCGTACCGTGAACTATTTGTGCGCTGGTTCCAGTTCGGCACGCTGAGCCCGATCTTTCGCGTGCACGGCACTCGCACCAACGATCAGAACGAGCTGTGGTCCTATGGGCCTGAGACGCAGAAGATCCTGCTCAGCTACGACCGGCTGCGTTATCGACTGATGCCGTACATCTAATCAATTGCCTGGCAGGTGACGAAGAACAGCTACACTCCAATGCGCGCGCTGGTGATGGACTTTCGCAGCGATCCGCGAGCACAGAACATTGGCGATCAGTTCATGTTCGGCCCCGCAATCCTGGTCAATCCGGTAACCGAACCCTCCGCCGACACGCGCCGCATGTATCTTCCCAAATCACTCTGGTACGACTTCTGGACGGGCCAATCACAAACCGGGGGCGTGATGATTGACGCTGCCGCACCGCTCCATCGACTGCCTCTGTTCGTTCGCGCCGGCTCCATCATTCCGATGGGTCCCAACCTGCAATACGCCGCCGAGACGCCGGCTGATCCAATTGAGCTGCGTGTCTATCGTGGAGCTGACGGTGGTTTCACGCTCTACGAAGATGAGGCTGACGGCTATAACTACGAGAAGGGCGTGTTCGCGACAATCCCAATCACATGGAACGACGCGTCAAAGAGCCTAACAATCGGTGAGCGTACGGGAAACTTCCCTGGCATGCTAGAAAAACGGACGTTCCACATTGTCTTCGTCGCCCAGCAACACGGCGTTGGAATCGACGCCGAGCCGAAACCAGACAAGACGGTGCGTTACGCAGGAAGAGCGCTTTCAATAAGCCCGGAGTTCTAGGCTTTGGCCTTGGCCTCGTCGGTGGAGGCGGCAAACGTGAACAACTGGTCAACTTTCGTGGCCTTCAGCATGTTCAACAGACGCTCGCTGGCACCCGCGACGACCAGCTTGCGTCCGGAATTCTCGCGCGAAACGTGCGCCCCGACCAGGCAGCCGATTCCGGCCGAATCGATATAGGGAACATCGGCCACATCGACGATCAGAAGCTTCGACTGATCGCTCCTTACCATAGACTGGAAGCTAAAGAAATTCCCCAAGAGCAGCGGTCCGTGCAGGCGAAAAATCACCGTGCCGGCGGACGCATCGTCAACTCGTTCGATCTCCAAAGGCTTTTCCTGCATAGAGTTGTATCTTACTCGCCGCCCTTGCTACAGGACTATTAATTTTTTGGTGACCAACCACGGAGTGGAATGCGCTCTGAAAGACCTGTTAGAACTGTGGCTTGCTCTCCACGACCGCGGAGTGCGCGGTCTCGACGCTTGGTTTCGCCATGCTGTCGGGGGAGGCACGCGGCGATGAGGACTGCGGGGCAGCTGGAACTGATGTCTTGGGTCCGGGCTTCAAGTTGTTCTGAGAATTGCCGCTTTGCCGCTTGGCGGTCGCTGGAGGCTGTGGAGCTCTATGAAAGACAGCGTGATCGTGCCCGGAGTAACGCTGAGCGGACAAACTCGCCGTCAATATAACCAGCAGTACTCCACATCTGCCTGTGACCGTGAAAAATGTTCGCATAATACTTTAGCAACCCACCCTTCTATAGATTTTAGGGCACTGTTGGGTTATTGAAAAGCGCACGGCAAGGTACATTCCTGCGACTTTAGCGGGACTTCCTGCTTGCGCCCGCTGGTTGCCGATTCTTTGCCTTCTTCGAGAACTGGTGCTCGAAGGCTTGCATATCAACCTTGCGTCCTCGAAAGCGAACCCCTTCGCCCTCCAGCAAAAATCGTTGTTCCAGACCGTATTCGCCAGGCAAAGAAATACGCCCACCGCTTCCGACGACCCGCTGCCAAGGCAAGCCCTTTACCGTATTCAGGACTTTTGCCACGTGCCGCGAACAACGCGGATACCCGGCCGCTTGCGCCACCGCGCCGTAAGTACTTACCTGTCCGCGCGGTATGGAGCGAATAGTTGCAGCGATTGCGATGGCAAGTGGAAGTTTCGGTGGAGCAATTCCTCTCATAACTCACGATAAGATACAAAGCCCATTCATGGAATGGATAACTTGCTGATTTTACGATGCGTTAGAACGGGGAGAATTAGCCATCCCATATTTGGTAGCACAAACTAACACAAAAATCTTGCCCGTGTGAGCACCGTCACAGCCCTTCTCAAGAAGCCCTTTTAGTTTTGCGGGTTATGGCAATCATTCTTGAACACGCATCAATCACCACCACCGACAACGATTATCGATGCGGTGTTTGTTCCGAAGCGTGCCCCTCAGGGCTGGAGTATCTGAAGCACTTGGACCACGAATCCCCAAAATGGAGGACTGAGCGATTCCTGAGGACCTTCCGGGAGGGCGTTAGAAGGAAAGACCGCCTATGACCTTCACAGATTGGCTAAAACCGCATGCTCACGCTGGTGGATGACCGATGGGACGGTGTGGCGGGCATGACGTGCTCATAGACGCGCCGGGATTCGGATTGATCTGCGGCGTTTGCGCTTGCGGCGGTCCTTCGGAAACACGTCGGCAACGGTGTAAGTCTGCACCGGGTTCTGGCTTATCGCTCTTTTGCCCACGTGTGGAAGTAAGATACACTCATGTCCCCCGCCGGCAGTTCACCCAAGGAGCGCTTCTCCGATCGCGTAGACGATTACGTTAGATACCGGCCACGCTACTCGCACGAAATCATTACCGCGCTTCAGCACGCATGCGGTCTGACTCCCCGCCACGTCATCGTCGACGTCGGCTGCGGCACGGGACTGCTGGCCAAGATCTTTCTGGAGAACGGCAATCGGGTCATCGGAGTTGAACCCAACGCCAAAATGCGGCAAGCCGGGGAGCAATATCTCTCCCACCGTGAAGAGTTCACGATGCTGGCCGGCTCGGCAGAAGATACCGCCCTCCCGGCCAAATCTGCCGACTTCGTAGTTGCCGGCCAGGCCTTTCACTGGTTTCAGGTCGAAACGAGCCGCCGCGAGTTTGCCCGCATTTTGAAACAGGGTGGCTGGGTTGTGCTCATCTGGCACGACCGCGACATGGAGTCCATACCATTTCTCCGCGCTTATGAAGAGTTCTTGCAGAAATACTCGATTGATTACTCGAGGGCAGCGCACAACAAAGTGGCTAACTACTCAGCGCTCGAACACTTCTTTCATCCACAACCCATGTGCATGATCATGCAAGCGACTCGTCAGACCTTCGACTTCGAGGGTTTACGTGGCCGACTGCTGTCATCTTCGTATGCGCCTCGTCAAGGTCCTGGCGCCGAGAGGATGTTGGCTGAGTTGCCGCAGCTATTCGAACGGTTCGCCGAAAATGGGCAAGTCACGATGGAATACAAGACGAAGATTTACTACGGACACCTGGAAGCATGAGCGCGACAAAGGCTGCCCAGGCACAACCCGTGCTGCGCGCCGAGAAGCTCTCGCGTACTGTACACACTAAAACTCTGCTCAGCGATATTTCATTCGCCGTCGGCGCCAGCGAACTGCTCGGGATTGTCGGTCCTAGCGGCTCAGGTAAGAGTTCCCTGCTACGCCTGTTGAATCGGCTCGACGAGCCAACCACGGGCACGGTTTTCCTCAACGGCCTCGATTACCGGAAGATACCGCCTCGCGAACTCCGTAGGCGCGTCGGAATGGTCACGCAGCGCCCTTTCATGTTCCCGGGAACAGTCGCGTCTAACGTGCGATTCGGACCGGCTCAGCGCGGCGAGTCTGTGTCTGACGAGCAGATCGCTCTCGTGTTGGAACAAGTCGGTCTTCCGAACCTGGCCTCGCAGGATGCCGCTGTACTGTCAGGCGGCGAGCAGCAGCGCGTGTCGCTGGCGCGCTCGCTGGCCAACCATCCCGAAGTCCTGCTTCTCGATGAGCCGACATCTGCCCTCGACGAGCAATCGAAGCTCGGCATCGAAGAACTGATCTCCTCACTCACTTACAAACACGGTTTGGCCTGTGTACTCGTCACCCATGATCGCGAACAAGCTCGCCGCCTCTGTCGTCGTGTGCTCGCCTTGGAAGCCGGACACGTGAGGCATAGCGGATTGGTTGCGGAGGTGCTTGGTGCTTAGATCCCTGTTCCACTCAGAACTGACCCTCGGCCTCGCGCAAGCGGCGGTTGCTTCCGTAATGGCATTGCTTGTGATTCTGCTCGCACGCCGCCGCCACATTCACCTCGAAGGTGATGCTTCTATTGCGCTGCTGCGAGGCATTGTTCAAATCATCGCCGTGGGTTCTATCCTTGCGCTCTTACTGCGCGCGCCACGCTGGACCAGCATCTTCCTCCTGGTGGCCATGATCATCGCGGCAGGCTCCATCTCGGCCCGCAGAGCCAACAACATTCCCGGCGCCGCCAAAGTTTCGACTTACGCCATCGCTGTTGGTGCCGGCCTTGTCACTGCCGTCATGACGTGGGCCGGAGTCATCGACACCGCCATCACGTCGCTCATCCCGGTCGGCAGCATGATCATTGCGAATGCCATGAACACCAACGGACTCGCGCTCAATCGCTTCCGCTCTGAAGTTCTGAGTCACACCGGCGAAATTGAAACGGCGCTGGCGCTTGGTGCAACGCCGCAAGCCACGATCCGGCCTTATGTTGAAGCCAGCATCCAATCCTCGCTGATCCCGGCCATCGACAATTTGCGCTCTCTTGGAATCGTCTGGATCCCCGGCTTGATGACGGGTATGTTGCTCTCCGGAGCCCGCCCAATGTATGCCGCCATCTACCAATTCGTCGTGATTGCCATGATCCTGGCATCCTCAGGCCTTACTTCCCTGCTGAGCACCACGATGATCCAGGCCCACGCGTTCTCCATTGCGGATCAACTTCTGCTCAAGGGAAGTGAGTAGTTACGCGAACGCCACCTAATAACGCAATTGCGAGTTTAGCAGTCACAGTTGTGAGTCACGAGTTACAAGTTGCGAATCACTCATCCCCTACTGCATCGAATTCTTTACCTCCACGATGTAGTGGTCGAACGCATCCACCCGTATGATTCCCAGCCGCGGAAACTCCAGGTCCAGAATCACGTAAACGCTGATAGAGAGGATCAATGCATACCCTGCGATATGCAACCAGCTTCGCTTTTTTCGCCTCGCCATCTCGAAGCCCGCCATCATCGAACTGGCCAAGGCAATAAGCGCGAGCATCGCGAAAATGATCATCGGTGGATGGTTTTCTGTCGCCGCCACCCGTACCGCAGTGATATCGATCATCGAATTTAGTGCCGGCAGCAACAGCGTGGTCGCCGCGGCGTTCGGTGAACGCCCCGCCGCCGCCACCGACTTCCGCCATATCTCGTTCTGCAGTGCCTGGGAACGCGCGTAGTGCTGCCTGGCCTTCTCGCGGTCGCCGCCCGATTGGTAGGTCTCGATGCGGCTATCTACATAGCGTCGAAACAGCTCGCGAATCTCAGGCTGGTTATCGGCCGGAAGCAAGTCGACCCGCAGGTACGACGTGCCGATGTTGTTGGCTTCTTCAACGATTTGGTGCCGACGGTCCTCAAAACGCGAAGCCGCCCCGGGAACGTAAATGCAATCAGCAGTCCCAGCAGGGCAAAAATGGCGCCTTCGATTACCCTCAGACCCTCCTTGCCGCCTTCGTCCGATGTCGACCGGCGCCCGAGGATAAGTCCAATCTCCAGGCAGACGAGCATCCCCACAAACAGCCCGGCTACAAACAACGCTGCAAACAGTTCTGGTTTCGTCATGATGAATCCAGTGTAGAGGAGGGTAACTTTAGGTTTCCAAAGTGTACCGGGTAGCGGCCAGTCGATACATGCGCCGCCATACCAGCCGATTGATGGCGACCACCACAATCGCCATGGTGATCGTGGAAGCCAGCAGCAGATTGAAATTCCCCGCGTCAGTCGCTCCTGAAATGACCGCCCCCAGCCCAACCGTCGTGTAAGTATGGTCTTTGAAGCGGAAGTACTCGGCAACAATGCTTGCGTTCCACGCGCCACCCGAGGCAGTCACCAGTCCAGTAACCAGATACGGAAAGATGCCCGGCAGAATCACCGTCCGCCAGCGCTGCGCTGACTGGAAACGAAACAGCGTAGCGGCCTCCCGCAGGTCGGTGGGAATCGCCATGGCGCCAGCAATCACATTGAAGAGGATGTACCACTGCGTGCCCAATAGCAGCAGCACAATCGACCCGATGCCCAAGCCGCCGCCAATCTTGATCAGTAACAACAGCACAATCGGGAACAACGCCGTTGCCGGTACCGAGGCGGCAATCTGCGCCAGCGGCTGCGCAATCCGCGCCAGCTTGGGATTAAAGCCAATCGCCACACCCACCGGGATCGTCCACAGCGATCCAACCAGCATGGCCGCAACCACGCGCAGAAAGGTGGCAAAGGCGCCCCGCAGCAGCTCCTCGTACTCAGCGCGTGACAACTGGCTCAGCATACCTGCCGCGCGAATCACCGCATAAACCACCGCGCAGACAGCCATCGCGACAATCACCCTGCCCGTCCATACCTTCCACGCTGGTGGCGGCGCCTCCGGATCAGCAGCCTGATGGTGGTGCGCGAACCGCATGGCCATCCACTCACGTAGCGGGCGAAAGACTCGCTTACGCAAACTTACTAATCCCTTCGAGCCCTCGATAAGGTCCAGCAGCCACGACTGAGGTGCGTTCGCGCTCT
>Ga0126384_10002236_pt1 | contig 11757 bp, 12 predicted proteins | sample PanSoiMetPlot_36_FD_92543 | JGI IMG/M metagenome (GOLD analysis project Ga0126384, IMG submission 92543) | Tropical forest soil microbial communities from Panama - MetaG Plot_36 | ecosystem: Environmental > Terrestrial > Soil > Tropical forest > Bulk soil | place: Panama | collected 2016-02-17 | reverse complement strand
GCCCACTCGGCGAGGCGGCGTGCCGCGGGCTTCACGCCTTCTTTCCTCGGGGCAGGGCCACGGTGGCCGTGCCCTTGGCGGTGATCTCGTGCCGCTGGTTCTCCGCGGTGAGCTCGATATCGACCACCGCCTGTCCACCTTCCTCACGCTTGGCGGTGACCACTCCGCGGCACCACGTCACGTCGCCGATCAGGTTGTGGCGACGCACCTGGGCGGAGAGACGGCGGAGCTGGCCGTCGTTGCCCATCCAGTTGGTCGCCACATGACCGAGCCACGCCACGCGCTCCGGACCATAGTCGTACGCTCCGGGCACGCCCACCGCGCGCGCGAAGGGCTCGTCCCAGTGCACCCGTTCGGGAGGCTCCGGCACGCCGAACGCATTGGGTATACCGAGCGCCGGGTGCCGCTCGAAGAGATCGAAGGCCAGGCCGTGGGCTCGCACGTAGAGGCTGCCCCAGCCCTGCACGAAGGCCACGACCGAGGTGACGGTGAGCGGCCCCTTGCACACGGTGGGCAGCGTCTCGCCCACCTTCACGTTCTCCCAGAGCCGCGGCTTGGCTCCGCGAATATCCTCTTCGCGATAGGCGCGGCCGATCTCCTCGATCTCGGCTTCGGTATATCGATGCGCCTCCGTCGCCTTGTATTTCCCCCGCTCGCGCGCGGTGTCGCGCTCGGTGCGGAAGCACCACGAGTCGGCCTCGCACACCAGCTCGTCCCGCTGATTGGAGAACATCGTGCGATAGATCTGCTGGATGGCGCGGCGAGCGAACGCGGACGGCTTCTCGATCAGGTCCTTGAGCACGCTCTGCCCGACGATGCGATCTCCCTCGCGGATGGCCCGATGCCACCGGAAGTCCGTGCCGCCATACATGGCGTGGATGCCCGGCAGCCCACCCACATAGCCGGAGACGATGCGGTCCATGGCGAAGAGGATGGTCGGCGGCGCCAGCCCCGCGGCAGCCCAGTGCGGATTGCGGTCGCCAATGCCGTGCGCCCAGTGCCGTATAGCGTCCCCGGTGGCGACTTCGATGTAGGGCTCCGGCCGCCGCACGGGCTGGCCGATCCTCCCGCGCAGGGCGCTGAGGGCTTCGGGCGTGATCGAGGGGAACCGGGTCGTCGTGGACATGGGGCCAATTGTGTCCACGCCCCGGTCGCGGGTCAAGACGGGAGAGTATTGTAGCATTTCGTCATGCGCGATCGAGGGCGCGCCCAATTCGTCCTCGCCCTGCTGGCGATGGGACTTCTTTCCGCCTGCGCCGTCGGCTCATCCAGCGACGACATCGTCCGTGAGCCGGGCTTTCGGGCCTCCGCGATCCGGCGCCCGGCCCTCCTCGTGCGGGTAGCGGTGGACGAGGACTTGAGCGATCGCGAGCGTGCCCGCATCCCCGAGGACTACCAGGCGGCGATCGTCGAGGGTCTCGACCGCATGGGCATACTGCTCGTCGACGTCGCCACGGTGCCGCCCAGCCGCAGCCGGGCGCTGGGGGGCATCGATCGGCCGCCCGCCCTGACGCGAGCCCGCGAGGCGGGCGCGGAGCATCTCGTCATCGTGGACGCGCGGCTCTCGCGCGGCGATCTCCGACACTGCCAGCGCGGGGGACGAGCGCTCATCGGCCCCACCGTCTATTGGGACGCGGCCCTCGAGATCGATCGCGTGTCGGACGGCAAGCGGCTCTATGCGGAGCCACCAGGGGACGATCTGCGGGCGGTGGACGTAGAGCTCGACTGCAAGACCGGGAAGCTCATTCGACGCCGCAGCATGGACGAACTGATCAACGATTCCGTGACTCTGGTCCTGGCTCCCTTCAACTCTCGCTAAAGGATGGCGTGAAGCTCCTGGTTTTCGTGTATTGTCTTGACCATCCGCGGGCCCTTCGCGCCCGGCGGACACATCGATGAGCACGACAGGGGGATGACGGCCGTGCCCAATTTCATGGATCCGTCCAGCGGGGTGTTCGGCGAGGAGGCGTTTCATCAACTCCTCACGCGGGAAGCCTCCCGCGCCACGCGCTACCAGGACTTTTTCTCCGTTTGTCTGGTCCGGCCGGACGGCTCGCCGCCCGAGCCTGATGAGGCGATGCGGCAGGCGGTGGCCCGCAAGATCACGCAATTCCTCCGCTCCACCGACGTGGTTGCCCACACTCGGGAGGGCATCGCGATTCTCCTGCTGAATACCCCGGACGCCGACGCCGCCCGAGTGGTCGAGCGCATCCGCGCGCACATCGAGAACGTGTCCTTCCAGCCTGACCCCGTGGCCGCGCCTCGGCGGGTCACCCTCTCGATGGGCCTCGTGTCCTTCCCGCGGGACGGCCACAACGAGACCGTGCTGTTGACCCGTGCTCAGGCGCGGCTGAAGGAAGCCAGCGAGCGCGGCGGCAATCAGGTCGTCGCGACCGACGGCAGCTAGCAGACGGGTCAGTTCTGCAGGTGGCGATCGGGTTCACATCCTCGCCGCCCCGCTCGATTTCCGACGTGGTCACCTCCCCTGCCCCTTTCCGTCAATCCATCGGCCAACGTTATGGGCTTTGGCGTGAAAACTATTGATTGTATGGGCGCAAGTTGCGTGGCCTTGCTCTTGCTATCAGCAGGAGCAAGGAGGAACGCTCCCGTGAAACGACTCATGGTCTTGGGCGTGATCAGCGCGCTCTTGCTCTGCTTCGAGAGATTCTCGGCCGGCCGGAAGTCGCAGCCGGTAGCCGCGAGCCCCACACCTCGCATCGTCACGTTGCATGAAGTGCTGAGGCACCATGACGCGTTGCCGGCAGAGGCCCGCGCCTTCTACGGTGCTCTCCTCGCCCAGGGCGAGGTGCTGGCCGTGCAGGTGGAATATCTTCCGGATCCGCTCCTGTGGCTCACCACGACGCCGGAGCAAGCTCGATGGATGCGGGAGCAGCACAATGACGCCGCGGGACTCGAGTCCGTGGTGATGAGCGCCGCCGACGCCCGCGATCTCTTGACGGCGATGGGAACCGAAGTGCCGAACACCCTGCAGGAGATCGCTCAGGTCCTCGCCTCTCAGGCTCCGGCAGAAGTCTAGAGGGGCTGCCTCACTTCTGGTCGCCGTAGAGCCGCCAGACGCCCTGCTCACGCCGGGCGATCTCCGGCTCTCGCCTCCAGGCAAAGATGGGCATCCACATGCCGAGGCCCCGCACGCGGCCTGACACCTCGCCGGTGGAGTACACCCACGCCTCCTCGCCTACCGCGCGCACCTCGTCGATCTGCACCTTCGCCCGCAGGGAGTCGTAGACTCCGAAGAGTGCGTGCAGTTGCTCGCGAATGGCCGGCTTGGTGAGCGAGCCGGATCGGTACCGATCCGAGACGTGGCCCAGTACTCCTGCCTCATCCCTGGCTTGGAGCCGCTCCGTCGCGTGTCCCAGCGCGTCTCGCAGCTCGGCCACCACGCTCCTGGGTGCGGCGACCCCGGGTAAACCTCTGGCCTTGTCCTGCGCCCACGCGCTTGGAAGCGCAGCGACCACGAGCAAGATCCACGCGAGCGGGCCAGCCCACCGGACCATCGTTCTCATTGCTCCTCTCATCGTATCGTCCGTGCCAACCCGTAGTGGGTTGCCTCAGCGCTCGGGCTTGGAGTGACCGAGGAGGAGGAGCTCACGTCGACCCTATCCGCGTCTAGACGAGCCGATAGGGATCTCTCGGACGTAAGAGTTTCACACTCGTGATCGCAGCCCTGCGTCGCGTATGGGATTAGAAGGCGCCCGCCGCATTCCTCGAGCCAGACCGGTGGCCCACGGCAGACGGTAAAGCTAGTCGGCGTGGCTGTCCGTCGAGGAAGGTTGCCGGTGCGCGTACACCTCGGACGCGCGCCGCCAGATAGCGAGGCATCCGGTGTGCGCCCAGAGCCTCACCGTCACACCGCCGCCGTTGATGGCTACTTCGTTTTCAACTTCGTCGGGGTAGATTGTCTGCCCGCAGATGGAGCAGATTTGACCCGTCCCCTTCGCCGCCCCCACGCGTGGTGGCACGGGCCCTAGAACGCCTCGCTGTAGGCGATCGAGTACGGACTGGAGGAGCGCTCCTTCACCATCGTGTTCAGAGCTGCCCGAGAGGCCCCACCACGGGTTCAGCCAACGGCGGTTCAGCGCGATCAGGGTGCGGGTGTCACCGAGGCGAGCGCGAGTTTGTGCGAGGAGTTCCCGCGCGCAGGCGATCCGCGCGGTCGCTCGGGCGATCGTGTTTGGCGACATGGCGGCTGCCTCCATGTGTCGAGCGCGGTGGAGGACCCTGCCGTCACGGGGTCTCGGCGCTCAAGAGCGCCAACCAGAGAGGCCGGGGTGAGGGCACACCTACTATCCTGCTTGGCACCGGCAAAAAGCAAGTACAACGTCGTTGGTCCACCGGGTCACCCGCCGCCCTCAGCCAGGGCGCAGTGCTCCCGCCCTGATCGCAGACAAAGGCGTGCTGGTTGTGTCAGTCTCCAGAGGTTCGTGAGACCTTCATCACGCTCGCTCGACCCGTCCCTTCGTGTGGGTGGCACCCAAGGCACGCCGGAACCAGCGCTGTTGCCACTGCACTGACCAATTCGCCGTTCGACGGCACCGGGGAGGGTCCGCTCACGCGGATCCGATACAAAGCGACGTCCGAACGCGGCGAGGCATCTGGGCGCCGAGGCAGGTGCCCGGCGCTCACGGCATCGTGGCCGGCTTCGAGAACGGCTTCGTGGCGTCGACCACGAACATGATCAGTGCCCGCAGGTCGACCGAGCCGCTGTTCGAAGCCTGCATCGGGGTGTCGGGAGCATGCCCGGCTTCGGCGTGGCCAGCGGCGATGCGTTTGACGCCATGAGGTGTCCGGAAGGATTCCTCGCCCACCAGGACATAGGCGGCCTCGGAGCCGGGATGGCTGTGCACGGGGGTGACGCTCCCGGGAGGTCCGCTGGCTTCGTTGATGCGCAGCAGGTACTGGCTCGCCGTGACCTTCGGGATCGGCCCCACCTCCACCATCTTCGTGCCGCCCGACGACGACCCGCCCGCTGGACCGAGCGTGAAGAGCCAGGTCTTGCCGTTCGACTCGGCAGCGAGGCCCAGCGGGCCGGCGGCGGCCTGGGCTTGCGCGAGCGTGGCGAAGGTCTCCACGCGCCAGAAGAGCGGGCCCGCCGGCAGCTTGTCCACCTTCTTCTCGACCATGGATTTGACGACGAGCGTTCCCGTCGCGGCCGTCCCCACGGCGCCAGACTGCCCCATGGCCGACAGCGTCCAGAACCCCGCGACAACAATCAGTGCGATGACCACAGCGAGCCTTGATCGCATCGGGCACTCTCCCTGGACGGCCTCCCATGCGTGATCCGGACCGTCTACTGTGGCAGAGTAGGAGCGCTGCTATCAGAAGTCGCAGGAGAACGGTGAGATTTCTCTGAGAGAGCCACGCGAGATGCCCTCGTCGAAAACTTCGATGGAGCAAGCAGTTGTCTTCGACCGCCATCGCTTCGACCCGCGGACGGGGCGGCTGTGGGCCGGTCGGCGCGAGGTCGGCCTCACGCCGCGGGCGGCCGCCGTCCTGGCCGCGCTCGTCGCGCGCGCGGGCGAGCTGGTCACGCGGCAGGAGTTGTTCGAACGCGTCTGGGGTGACACGGTCGTCAGCGACGCGGCGCTCTCGGCATGCATCAAGGAGCTTCGCGGCGCGCTCGCCGACGATGCCAGGCGCCCGCGCTTCATCGAAACGCGCCACCGACGCGGCTATCGGTTCGCCGCGCGCGTCCAGACCCTCACCCCCCCGCGTGAGCCCCACGACACGCCGGCACGTCCGAAGCCCGCGCCGCTGGTCGTCGGCCGCGAAGCGGAGCTGGTCGAGATGCGCGCGTGCCTGCGGCAGGCGCTCGGCGGCACTCGGCAGATCGTCTTCGTGACCGGCGAGCCCGGAATCGGCAAGACGACGCTCATCGAGCTTTTCCTGGCCGAGGCTGCCCGGGATAGGCTGCGCATCGCCCAGGGGCGATGTATCGAAGGCCCACGGCGCGGGCGAGGCTTACCTGCCCCTCCTCGAGGCCATGACCCGCCTGTGCCGCGAGACTGGTGGCCAGGCGGTCACTCGCCTGCTCCGGCAGTACGCGCCGATGTGGGTTGCCCAGATGCCTTCGGTGCTCAAGGCGGCGGAGCTTCGGGCCGTGCGCCAAGAGACGGCCGGCCTCACGCGCGAGCGGATGCTGCGTGAGCTCGCCGAGGCGGTCGAGGTCATGGCCGCGGAGGTTCCCCTGGTGCTCTGGCTCGAGGACTTGCACTGGAGTGACCCGCCGACGGTGGACTGGCTCGTCTATCTCGCGCGACGCCCCGGACCAGCACGGGTCCTGGTCCTCGCGTCGTGCCGGCCGTTCGAGACGCTCGCGACGGGGGATCCGCTCGAAGCGACCAAGGATGCACTGAAGATGCGTGGTGAGTGCCGGGAGATCGCCCTTCCCCGGCTCGACGAGGCCGCGGTTGGCGAGTACCTGGCCCGTCGGTTCCCGGCGGATCGCTCGATCGACGCGCTGGCCGGAATGATCCACTCGCGCACCGGCGGCAATCCTCTCTTCGTCGTCAGCGTGGCGGACGACCTGGTCAGGCGGGCGGTCCTGATCGAGCGCGCGGGGCGCTGGCAGATCGATGACCGCCACGGCCTTGCCGCAGTCGCGATCCCGGACGACATCCGCCGAATGATCGGCCACCAGCTCGATCGTGTGCCCGCCGACGATCGACGTTTTCTCGAAGCGGCGGCCGCCGCCGGCGTCGAGTTCTCCGCGGCTGTCGTGGCCGCCGCCGAGCAGATCGACCTGGAGGCTGCCGAGCGGGCCTGCGCCGTCATGGCCGAGCGCGGCTCGTTCCTCATGCTCCTCGGTGACGAGACCTGGCCGGATGGGACCGTCACCGGACGCTATGGCTTTCGCCATGCCTTGCATCAGGAAATCGTCTACGAACGCACGCCCGCAGGGCGCTCGGCGCAGCTGCACCGGCGAGTCGGCGAGCGACTCGAGGCCGGGCTGCGGGAACGCGCGATCGAGATAGCCGCCGAGTTGGCGATGCACTTCGAGCGAGGCCGCGATCCGGACCGCGCCATTGGCTACTTGCAGATGGCGGGCGAGGTCGCCACGCAGCGGAGCGCCGCGCGCGAGGCGGTGGCCCACCTGAGCCACGCTCTCGACCTGCTCCGGGCCGAGCCGGACACGGCCGAGCGCGCCGACCGCGAGGTCTCCCTTCACGTCGCGCTCGGCGGTCCGCTCATGGCCGTGAAGGGCCGCGGCGCACCCGAGGTCGAGCAGGCCTACACGCGAGCCCGGGAGCTTTGCTCGCGGAACGGCGATACCTCGCAGCTCTTCCCGGTCGTCTGGGGCCTCTTCCTCTTCCACAGGAGCCGCGGCGAGATCGACCGGGCCCACGAGTTCGCCAGGCGCCTCCTCGATCTGGCCAAAACCAGCGGCGACCCCGGGCTCCTGATCGAGGCACATCACGCGCTGTGGGCGACGCGTTTCGCGCGTGGCGAGCTCGCGGCCGTCAACGGGCACGTGAGCGACGCGCTGGCCCTCTACGTTCCCGATCGGCACAGCGCGCTCGCCGCGGTGTTCGGCAATCACGATCCCGCCGTGTGCGCCCTCGGCCACGGCGCCTGGGCGCTCGAGCTCTCCGGCGAGCCGCAGCAGGCCAGCCGCCAGAGCGCGCAAGCGCTGGCGCTAGCACGGAGGCTCGGCCATTGCTTCAGCGAGGCCCACGCTCTTCTCTACGCCGCTCGCCTGCACCAGTTCCGTGGCGAGTGGCAGACCACGCGCGAGTGCGCCGAGGCGGCCGCCGCCCTGGCCCGCGAGCAGGGGTTCGCCCAGCTCCAGGCGTGGGCAGCTGTGAGCGCCGGCTGGGCGCTGGCCGAGTCGGGCGAGGTCGCGGAAGGAATTGCGACCCTACGCGAGGGAATGGAGACGTTACGCACGCTTGGGTCAGAGGATTTCAGAACGTACTTCCTGAGCCTGCTGGCCGCGACACTCGCCAGGGCCGGTGAGACCGGCGGCGCCCTAGAGGCTATCGGCGAGGCGCTGAACGCGGCGGAGCAGAGCGGCGAGCGCTTCTACACGGCGGAGCTTCACCGCCAGCACGGCGAGCTGCTCCTGGCCGCCGGCCACGATCGCGTCGCCGCCGCCAGGTGCTTCGAGAGGGCGGCCGACATCGCGAGGCAGCAGGGCGCGCACGCCCTTGCCGACCGCGCGCTGCGAACGCTCGACGCCAACCGCGTGTGAGCGTCAAATCGCGGATCGGAGGAAGAGTGAGGTCCGCACATGAGCAGTCCGCCGGCGCGCGCCCCCACTTCTGCAGGCACCTCGATGGCGCAGGACAACGAGACGCTAGCGCCGAAATCCCCCGAATCCGCCGCGCGCGCCACTGAAGCGCTGAAAACCACGGTCCCGGGCGGCTGATTCGCTCTCGAGACCCTGACCACCGAAGCGCCCGAATCCCTGACCGAAGCCTCCGCCCTCGGAGCCGCCGTAGCGGCCAAACCCCTGGCCAAAGCCCCCGCCCTCGGAGCGACCAAACCCCTGACCTGCGCCTCCTCCCTGTGACCCGCCGAAGCCACTCGGGCGCTCCGTGCCGCCTGGCGACTGGCTGCCGCGCTGCTCGGATGCTTGGCTGGCGCGCGACTGCGTCGTGCCCGACTGCTGAGTACCCGGTTGCTGCTTGCCACGCTGCCCGCTGGACTGCGAGGATCCGAGGTTCTGACTCGTGGACGTCTCGGAAGAGCCCGTGTTCACGGGCTGCCAGCCGGTTCCCGCGCCGTCCCACTTTTCCCACTGGCCGTCCTGCTTCTTGTAGGCGTTGCCGTCGTGGGCCGCGTAGACGTTGTTGTTTTGGTTGTTGGTGACGACCTTCGAGTTCGGACCGGAGTAGACGGTCGCGCTCTTGCTCCCGCTGCTGACCGTCGTCTTGCTCCAGTTGTTGTAGACATTCGAGCTGCTGTTGACGTTCGTCACCGTCTTGTTGACATTGACCGTCGTTGTCGAGCTGCAGCAGCCGCAGCACCCCCACACGGCCGCGCCCGCCACGGCGCCCATCATGAATCCCGTGGTGGCCCCCCACGCGAAGCCGGCGCCGTACCCATACGTCGGCGGTGGCGGGTACCAGACCGTTCCCACATACGCGGGGTACACCACGCCCGTGCCGTAGACGACGACGCCGTCAGCCGTCACGACCGTCCCGAGATATCCGGGCGTGTAGCCGACGTACACGACGGTCGGCGTGGAGCCGTAGACCCGCACGTAGGTCACGTAGTACAGGGGCGAGGTGAAGGGGATCGTGTAGATGACCCCCGGCACGCTGATGGCCACCGTCCACGGTCCGGTGGGCGCCGGGGCGACGAACCACACCGCGTTGTAGAGCGAGTAATACGTCCGCTTGTCCACTCGGATGATCGGGGTCGGCGAGTTCACCGCGTACTGAAGCGACGTGCCCGTAATCGGGACGAATCTCGGCGAGCCGTCGTACGTTGCGGTGAAGTGGGCCGCACTCCGGTTGACGGTCGCGGTTTGGGGAATGCTGTTGGCGATGACCGCCTCCTGGGCCTGCGGCGTGCCGGGGATCGAAGCGAGCACGAGACCGGCGGGGCTTTGCTCAGGAATCTTCGCGAAGTCCGGCGGCAGCTGCCCGCCGGGGACGTACTCCCACGGCCCATCCGTCGAGCGCGCGCGGAACCACCGGCCCGAGATGAGAACGTACGTGAGCTGCGTCTTCAGTTCGAGGAATAGATGCGCCTTGGTGTTGGTCGCATACAAGAGTTCGGTCCCGGCGATCGGGCTCCACGTGGGCGGGCCGCTCGTCTCGATCAGCTCGGTCGGCACGGTCCTGACGTAGACGACGCTCGGAGCCGGTTGACCGGCCGGCGTGTCGAGGAGATCCACCGGGCCGGCCTTCATCGCGGTCTGGCGGGTCCCTTCGAGGGAGGCGGGCGGCGCGGCGACGGGGCCCCACGGAGCGTCGAGGGCGGGGGCCTCCAGGAAGCGCCCACCCGCGAAGAGATAGTACGTGCCGCTCGACGGATCGAGCAGGATCAGCGCCGGTGTGTTGATCACACGCAGCAGCGGCGAGCCCTGAATCTGCCGGAGACTCGGCACGCCGTCGATCCGCACGAGCAGCGCCGGAACGGCGCTCATGATGATGCGCGGCGGATCATTCTTGACCGGTTGCGCCGAGGCTTTGATATCTACCTGCGCGGCGGCGAGGTTCGCCTCGAACTGCTCGAGCGGGATGGTCCTCACGCCGGCCGGCAGATGGGTCCGGGCAGTGCGGAGGTAGCGTTCCTGTGCGGCCAGGGGGGCGCCCGGGAAGTTGACCTTCGGAATGGCGATCGCCTCGAGGTCGACGAGCCCATGCTCCTTGTCCACCTCGGTGCGCGCGGTCAGCCAGATCACGCCGTATGATGGTTGAGGCGCGCCCGCCGACTGGACCGACACCGCGGCCCGCGCCTCGAGGCGGTTGTTCTGCCAGCGGTCGATCTGGGGTTCGTAGACGAGCACGGTCGCGCCGTTGGCGTTGATCTCGCGCGGCCACGCGCCCGCGGCAAGACTGACATCGCCCCCCGTCGGCGGCGTGGTTTGCGCCGGCAGCGGTGAAACCGTCGAGGCCAGCAGCCCGAGGACAAGCACCAGCGCGAGGACTTTCTTGACCCTTCGTGACATCACGGTAGCGCTCCTTCGCAAGCCCGGTGTTTGGAAGCAGGAATGTCTCGTATGTATACACGAGGCTCGTTGTGTCCGACATAGCGATGAAGGAGCCCTCATGACGCGCCGTGACGCTCTGATTCTGGTGGCGACGCCGTTCGCCGTGGTGTCGAGCGGCCAAGGGTGTTCGCGCTCGGCGATAAGCTCCGAAACACGATGCCGGCGGAGCGGGCTCGCGCGCAGACGGAGTTCATGAAGTCGAAGCCCGACCTCGACCCCGATGAGACGCGCGCCGTAATCGGCTGGTTGCCCAGCAGCCGCTGTTGAGCGCGACGCGCACCGCCCGCATCCCTACGAGCCATCTATCTCCCCTGGCTCAAGGTCTTGGTGGCGCTCCGATAAAACACCGCCGCTGCGGGAAGCTGGACAGTGGAATTGATGACCGCCGCGTGTGGATGTCGTGTGAGTGTGGAGGAAGGGTCATGTAGCGGTTTGAGGTGCCACACCACGACCGACAGGACGACGACCCACTAGGGAGGGACCGATGATGGGCTTGAAAAAGCGCTTGGCGGCTCGGCGCACTTGCCCTCGCCGCCTCCGCCGACTGCGCGTGGGTGCTCGGGCATGTGCATACACGAAGCATAGACGGCCAGACGGTTACCATCAGCGGGACGATCACGAAACTCCGCGAGCGTGTTTCACAGCGAGGCAACGTCTACTACACGTTCGACCTGAGCGACGGCAAGCAAGCGATCCGCGTGTTCTCGTTTGACAAGGCCCCGTGCCGAGCAGGTGGGGCGACTGTGGACGGCACGTTCGAGAAGGTCAAGCAGCAGGGGCGGTACACGTTCTACAACGAAGTCACGGCGACGAGCATGACGTGCCGCTGAGGAAGCCCACCATGACCGAGCCCACACTTGACACGCTGACTCGATGCTGACCGCGCATCGTGCTCATCACGTTCCTCTGCCTACTCGCGGTCGCCCCGTCGGCCTCTCCCGAGTGCGCAGGGGTGCTGTGACAGAAGGGGGGAAGAAGGGGAGGGAGTCGCGGCCATGATGAAGTTGGTTAGGTGCAAGAGAGTGATGCCTCTTGTGGAATTGATCCTTCTGTCCGTCGTCGTCGTGCTAGGCCTT
>Ga0126384_10002235_pt1 | contig 11760 bp, 14 predicted proteins | sample PanSoiMetPlot_36_FD_92543 | JGI IMG/M metagenome (GOLD analysis project Ga0126384, IMG submission 92543) | Tropical forest soil microbial communities from Panama - MetaG Plot_36 | ecosystem: Environmental > Terrestrial > Soil > Tropical forest > Bulk soil | place: Panama | collected 2016-02-17 | reverse complement strand
TCGAGGCGTTGCCCGGCTCGCGCGTGCTCGACGGCGGCTTCCTCAACTCGACCACCGCGGTCGCGGTCGAGAAGAACAAGCCGGCCGCGCTCGCGGCGGTGACCGCATTCATCGAGGAGGCCAAGGCCTCCGGCCTGATCCGGCGCGCGCTCGATTCCATGGGGCTCAAGACCTCGCAGGTCGCGCCTCCCGGCATGAAGCCTTGAGCCTTTGTCCGGGACCAATGCGGTGGCGAGCGATCTGATTGCTGGCGCGATCGTCAGCTTCTTCAACTTCGGTATCCATGGGGCGATGACCGGGCTGATCGTGGTCGCCACCCGTCATGCCGCCAATCTCACGGACGAGCTCGGGATGGTCCTGCGTCTCACCGCGCTGTTGACCGTCACCATGATCGCCCTGATGGCGGCGCATGTAACCGAGATCGCGATCTGGGCAAACTATCTCAAGCTCGCCGGCATCGAGATCAGGGGCGCCGACAAGTTCGAATTTGCCTTCGAGAACTACACCGCGCTCGGCTACGGCGACGCGCTGCCGGTCAACGGCCGCCGGCTGCTTGGCCCGGTGATCGCGCTCAACGGGCTCCTGCTGATCGGCTGGTCGGTGGCCGTCATCTTCGAGGTGATGCGCATGGCCGAGCTGTCGATCGGCCGCGACAAGGACGAGAGTTGAAGGCCGCCCGCCTCAGCCGGCAGGCCCGCTGGGCGAAGCATCCGAATCGCCGAGCGCGTTCAACGGTGCGCGCTGGCGGCGGTCGGCGTCGAAGTTGTCCGGTGCGAGCCAGCGCTCGAATGCGGCCTTGCGTGCCGGCCATTCGCAATCCAGCATCGAATACAAGGCGGTGTCGCGGTTGCGGCCTTTGGCGATCATGTGCTGACGCAGAATACCCTCGAACGTGAACCCCAGCCGCGCGACGGCGCGGCGCGACGTGGCATTGAGGGCATCGCAAATCCACTCATATCGCCGGTAGCCGAGCGTCTCGAACACGTAGCGCGCCAGGAGATATTGCGCCTCGGTGGCGAGCGGCGTGCGCTGTAGCGCCGGCGAATACACGAGATGGCCGATCTCGATGACGCGCATGGCGGGGCGAATCTCCTTGAGCGACGCGACGCCGACCGCGCGACCGGACAGGTCCACGATTGCGTGCGCGACCGAATCCCGCGGCTCTACCCGGCCGGCAAGCCACGCGAGGAACTCAGGCCCGGAGGCAAAGGGACCCGAGGACGGCAGGTAGGTCCAGAGTCGATCGTGACCCTCGAGCGCCTCCCACAAGGGCTGGCCATGCCGTTTGGGGTCGAGCGTCTCCACCCGCCCAAAGCGTCCCACGAGCGACGCTGCGCCGGGCCGCGCCGCTGGGCTTGCGTCGACCACGGGTCCGACCGGCAATCCGGTTCGCGGGTCCGCTTCTGGCTGGAACGTCACGGCTTGGCTGTCCGGGGTTGATTGCATTGGCTGCGAGGATGGGCTGAACTGCCGCGCGGAATCAATGTGGACGGGGAGTACGTCATGCTACGCACCATCGCGGCCTTCGACCGCATCGGCGAGGAGAACGCCTTCGCGGTACTCGCCCGCGCCAACGCGCTCGTCGCGCAGGGCCGCGACATCATCAACCTCGGCATCGGCCAGCCCGATTTCCGCACCCCCGATTTCATCGTCGAGGCGGCCGTGAAGGCGCTGCGCGACGGCCACCACGGCTACACGCCGGCGACCGGCATCCCGCCGCTGCGCGAGGCGGTCGCCACCGACCTCGCCAAGCGCTTCAAGGTTACGGTCTCGCCCGACGAGGTGATGATCCAGCCTGGCGGCAAGCCGACCATGTTCATGGCGATCATGATGTTCGGCGAGCCGGGCGTCGACATCCTCTATCCCGATCCGGGCTTCCCGATCTATCGCTCGATGATCGAGTTCACGGGCGCTAACCCGATCCCGGTGCCGATCCGCGAGCAGAACGGCTTCGCCTTCTCGGCCGAGGAGACACTGGCGCTGATCACGCCCAAGACGCGGCTCCTGATCGTCAACTCGCCCGCCAACCCGACCGGCGGCGTGACGCCAAAGCGCGAGGTCGACAAGCTCGTCGCCGGTCTGGAGAAGTGGCCGGACATGTGCGTCCTCTCCGACGAGATCTACGACCACATGGTCTATGACGGCGAGACTCACGTGTGTCTGCTCAGCTATCCGTCGATCCGCGACCGGCTGATCCTGCTCAATGGCTGGTCGAAGACCTATGCGATGACCGGCTGGCGGCTCGGCTACGCGGTGTGGCCGGGCAAACTCTACGACTATGCGCGCAAGCTTGCCGTCAACCTGCATTCCTGCGTCAACGCGTCGGCGCAATATGCCGGGCTCGCGGCGCTCAAGGGGCCGCAGGACGAAGTGCACAAGATGGTCGCGGAGTTCGACCGCCGGCGCAAAGTCGTGATCGAGGGCTTGAACAAGCTGCCGGGCGTGACCTGCGCGACGCCCAAGGGCGCGTTCTACGCCTTCCCCAACATCAAGCGCACCGGCTGGCAGGCGAAGCCGGTTGCCAATGCGCTGCTCGACGACGCCGGCGTCGCCATCATCGGCGGGCCCGATTTCGGCATCCTCGGCGAGGGCTACGTGCGGCTCTCCTACGCCAACTCGACCGAGAACATCCTCAAGGCGCTCGACCGCATGGGCGATTTCCTGGCGAGCCGCAAGGCCGCCTGATCGGCGCGCGCAGCGCCGCGTGTGTCCCGGTGACCCGTGCGGCAGTCTCGGTGTGCTCCTCTCCCCGTAGGGGAGAGGAGCAGACCGAGTCCGGCGCGAGATCATCGGCTTAGCGCGACGAAGCCCCTCAAGCGCGTTGCGCCACCACCAGCATTCGCACCAGCCGCCCGTCGTGCGCCGATCGCGCGGAATTCGCCTGACGTTCTGCGATGTCCTCGCCCGAGATCGCGCTGACGTCGAGATCGCCGCTCCCCCGACCAGAGGCCCCGGCAAGCTTTCCAGTCTCATCGCGGTTCTGAACCTGCGAGAAGCCCACCTCTAGGAGCAAGTCCAGAATCTCTTCTGGTGTGCCTAGAAAGCTATAGGACTGATCTCTCGCCCACGGGAGCGGATAGTAAGGGTCTCCGGCCGGACCGTGCGCCGCATGGCTCAATGTAAAGCGACCGCCGGGGACGAGGACTCGAAATGCTTCAGAGAACATTCGACGTTTGTCCTCGACGTTCATGCTGACGTTCTGCGACCAGACGAGATCAAAGGTCCGGTCCGCGTACGGCAAATCGGTCACGCTGCCCTCACGCACCGTGATCTTGTCGTCCATTCCACAGAGTTTGTTGAGCTTCACGGCAGCTTCGACGTATTGCGGGGTGAGGTCGATGGCCTCGACCGGGCAGCCGTAGTTGTGCGCCAGGTACCGGCTCGAGCCGCCGACGCCGCATCTGGCGTCGAGGACCCGCATGCTGCCTGTCATTCCGACGAGCTCCGCCTGGGTCTTCGTCGAATTCAGACCCCCGGGGTGCAATTGATCGATCAGGTTCAGCATGTCGACCGTTGGCTTGGACACGTCGTGGCCCGCGGTCGCAAGAGCAGCCAACATCCGATCGACGATGCTTTCAAAGCCATAGTGCGCTTGAACCGACGATGTGACCTCGGGCATTCGCTCCTCCCTGGCGTGGCGGAAGCTATCAAACACTCGACCGCCGCGTCCGCACCTGCGACGTGAGCGACGCGCGAACGTGCGCAGCACTGCTTCCGCGTGCAATCGCGATCACCTATCATCCTTTCCGGCCGGCAGCGTTGAAACAGCCGGCAACAGGGAGGAGCATCATGTCGCGTGTTTCGTCGGTATGGAAATACGGCGTGGTTGCAACGGTCGTCGCGGTCGCGGCGGTCGGCGCGAAGGCGCAAGGCCTGATCAACAATCCGAAGGTCTCCGCGGCGCTGGCGAACCAGCTGGTCGGCGATTCGGTCGCCGCCTGCGCAGCCAAGGGCTACAAAGTGGTGGCCGTCGTGGTCGATCTCGACGGCGTGCGCCAGGCGATGCTGCGCGGCGACGGCGCCCCGGTCCATTCCGTGGACAACGCCTTTTACAAGGCCTACTCGGCGGCTTCGTTGACACTCGGACGCAACGAGGGCAGCACCAAGGAGGTCGCCAACCGGATGTCGAAGAATCCGCCGTCAACGGTGCCGCAGACGCCGCTGCCCAATGTCACCTACGCGGTCGGCGGCGTGACCATCAAGGCGAACGGCGTCGCCATCGGCGGGCTCGGCGTGAGCGGCGCGCCCGGCGGCAATTTCGACGAGGAATGCGCGCTCTCGGCGCTCGCTAAGGTCCAGGACAAGCTGAAGTAACGCATGGTCTCCTGCGAGAAGCTCTGCCCTCAAGCCGAGAGATTGTGAACCTTTTGCGGCTGAGCCAATCGTGACGAAGATTCCGACCTCATCCTGAGGAGCATTGCGGTCGCCACCTGGCGATCGCAATGCGTCTCGAAGGATGGAGGCAAGGTTCGAGGCCATCCTTTGAGACGGTCGCATGCAGGCGCATGCGACTGTCCCGTTGTCCTCCAATATCGGCGCGAAAGCGGCCGTTGCATGAGGTCGGCCAGAAGCTGCCGTCGGCTACACCTAAGACAAAACATCATTTTTGTGACCGCTATCACGCCAGGCGTTCTGGTGGGGATGCATCCTCCCGCTGTCGTCAACGCGCCGAGTGGCCGGCGCATAGCAAGGAACATGTCATGCGCAATTGGTGGATAGCGGCATTATGTGCCGGCGGCGGAGCCCTGATCGGCGTCGCGGTCGGTGATTGGTACAGCGTGTCCCACACCGTCGGAATGGTGCTGGCCGGTGCGGGCGCTGCGATCGGCGCAGTGATTGGTTCGGTCCTTGCCGCCGCCAAGGCCAGTCAGAGATGACAGCGCTCGCCAAGATCACAGCGCTCGCCAAGATCCAGGACAAGCTGAAGTAACCCGGCGCGCGCTACGACGCGTCCGCGCAAAATACTCGAGCCTCATCGCTGAGGAGCGTTCCAGTCGGTGCTTGCCGGCTGGAACGCGTCTCGAAGGATGGCCGCGCAGGCGCTATCGCCATACCGCGTGCGGCACCGGCGGAGCTCATGGCCACGCTTCGAGACGAAACGTAAGCTGGCAACAGCCGGCTTGCGTTGCTCGTCAGCATGAGCTTCTCCCGACCACGGGCGCTACGTCCGTCCGCGTTTGCGGCTCGCCGCCGCGGCGCTGTCTCGGCGGAACGGGCGCGATCGCGGACACACCTCGGCGAGGAAATGCACGAGCGTGCCGGTCAGCGCGTCCTCCTTGAGCCCATAGTGCATGTTCTGCCCTCGCTTCTCGCGCCAGACCAGGCCGGCGTTCTCCAGTACCGAAAGATGCTTCGAAATCGCCGGCTGCGACATCATGTCCGCGAAGCGCTGCGCGATCTCGCCCGCTGTCATGTCGGTCTTCGACAGATAGGCGAGGATGCGCCGCCGCGGGGCGGAAGACAGCGCTTCGAATACCTTGTCGATCGACATCGGCCCTCCCCGGACTCCGCCGCAGCGGTCGCGACGGCTCCCACCGACATATATTGCTTGACTATATAACTATCAAGTTATAAGACCAAAGTCCAGTGCGTGTGTTGTGGAGGAAAGCCATGACGCTGGCAGTCGCGGACGACGGCATGACGTTCGACGCCGTCGATGACGCCTTGCAACGCTCCGAGAGCACGTTCCGTTCGCCGCGCATGGTCGATGCCTGTGACACCGATGCAGTCGCCGGCGCGGTGCACTGGAAGCCAGTCAAGTCGCTCTGGATCTCGTCCATGACGGTCGTCGGCGTCGTCGGCGTGCCGATCGTGTTCACCTGGGACGCGCTCGCGCTGTTCCTGGCGACCAGCGCTGTCACCGTCTGCCTCGGCCATTCGCTCGGCATGCACCGCCGTCTTATCCACCGCTCCTACGACTGCCCGCTCTGGCTCGAACGCCTGTTCGTCTATTGCGGCACGCTGGTCGGGATGGCCGGGCCATACGGCATGATCCGTCAGCACGACATCCGCGACTGGGCGCAGCGCAAGCCGCGCTGCCATCCCTACCTGGCGCACCGCTCCGCGATCCTGCGCGACGGTTTCTGGCAGCTCCATTGCGAGCTGAGACTCGAGCATGCGCCCGAGCTGGTGATGGAGCGGCGGGTGCGCGACGACCGCTTCTACCGCTTCCTCGAGCACACCTGGATGGCGCAGCAGATCCCGTGGGCGATCCTGTTCTATGCGCTCGGCGGGCTGCCCTGGGTCGTCTTCGGCATCGCGCTGCGGGTTGCCGCCTGCGTCACCGGGCACTGGCTGGTGGGCTACTTCGCCCACAACCGCGGGCCGCGCTCCTGGCATGTCGAGGGCGCCGGCGTGCAGGGCTACAACGTGACCTATTGCGGCCTCATCACCATGGGCGAAGCTTGGCACAACAACCACCACGCCTTCCCGGGCTCGGCCCGACTCGGGCTCAACGAGGGCGAGGTCGATCCCGGCTGGTGGGTGCTCTCGGGCTTGCGCCGCCTCGGCCTGGTCTGGAACGTGAAGACGCCGGAAGCGCTGCCGTTCCGTCCCAATCTCGTCCCGCTCAAGCCGTGAGAACCGCGATGCTGTGGCACTTCTCGTTCAGGGGAAAGGTCGGCCGGCTGCCCTATGCGTTGTGGTCGTCGGCGATGTTCGGCAGCCAGTATCTCGTGCTCTTTGCCGCTTCCGCCGCCGGCTACGAACCGAGCAGGACCGATTGGCTCTATCATGAGGGCTGGCCGTACTATGTCGTTCCGTTCCGGGCGCTCATGTCAGTCGCTGCAGGCATATCGGAGATCGCGCTGCTTGCGCTGCTTATCTACCTGGCGATCGTGACCTGGGTGCTGGCCGCGCTGGCCTTCCGCCGGGCGGCCGATGCCGACTTCAGCCCATGGGCGGCGGCGTGGGCAATCACGCCGATCGTTCAGATTCCAACCATCCTCTTGCTCTGCCTCATCCCGCCCTATCCGGCGGACGATCACTCGCCGGTTCGCGACATGCGCGGCGCGCGCGACCCGGCCTGGGCTGCTGCTGCTGCTCAGGGCGTCGTCGCCGGCGTGGCCCTGACGGTGGCCGCCGTCGTCATCGGCGCGCTCGTTTTCAAGACCTATGGCTACGGCATCTTCGTGTTCGCACCGTTCGCCGTCGGGGCGATGACCGCCTATCTCGCCAACCGCAGGGAGGACATCGGCCTGTGGCGCACGGTGTTGCTGGTGTTGGTCGCCACCACGTTCGGCGGTCTCGCGCTCATCGCGCTCGCCGTGGAAGGGATCATCTGCCTGGTGATGGCGGCGCCGATCGGCCTCGGCTTTGCCGTGATCGGCGGCTTCCTGGGGCGTGGGGTTGCGCTGCTGACGCGACGGCCCGCCCGCGAGTCGCTGTCGTGCATCGCCTTGCTGCCGCTGGTCTTCGTGGGCGAGCATCTCCTGCCGCCGGTCGCGAGCTTCGACAGTCACCAGACCGTCGCGGTCGCCGCGCCGCCCGAGGCGGTGTGGCGGGCGCTGCTGTCGACCGATCCGATCGAGGGGCCGCTCGCGCTGCCGTTCCGGCTTGGCGTCGCCCACCCGCTGCGCAGCGAGGTGATCGGCAACGGCGTCGGCGCCGTGCGCCGCGGCGAGTTCTCGACCGGGACCGCGATCGAGCGCATCACCGCATGGGAGCCGGGGCGCAAGCTCGCCTTCGTGGTGGAGACCGACGTCCCGACGATGCGCGAGCTCAGCCCGTACGCGTACGTACACGCGCCGCACGTGATCGGCTATTTCCACACCAGCGAGACGAGCTTCGAGCTTGTCCCGCGCGCGGACGGCGGCACCGACATCGTCGAGCGCACCTCGCACGAACTGCGCCTCGATCCGGTCCTCTACTGGCTGCCGCTGGCGCGCTGGGTGGTGCAGGAGAACAACGCGCGCGTGCTGGCGCACATCCGCCGCCACGCCGAGCGTGGCGATCGCATTGAACGCGAAACAAGCATCAGGTAGCGCGGCGGTGACGGTTGTCCGCAGTACTCGAACACGGGCTGGGCGTCACGCTCTTGGCGCGGAGAACAACGCCATGGCGGCCATCGCCCCGACCGCAGCGCCGACCAGCTGCGCCGCCATGAATCCCGGCACGTGGCTCAGCGCGATGCCCGCGAACGTCGTCGTGAGGCCGCGCGCCAGCGTCACGGCCGGGTTCGCGAACGACGTCGATGATGTGAACCAGTAGGTCGCGGTGATGGTCAGGCCCACGAGCCAGGGCACGGCTTGCGGGGCGTGCCTGATGCCGCCGAGGATCGCGGTCACCAGCGTGAAGGTGGCGACCGCCTCCGCCAGCCATTGCGACGCGCCGGTCCGCGCGGTCGTGCCGACCGCGATCGGGGCGAGATCGAACATCAGGTGCGCCAGCACGGTGCCGAGCACGCCTCCGGCGCATTGGACCAGCACGTAGGGAAGCACTTCTCGCCACGGGAAGGACCGGCGCGCAGCGAAGACGAGCGTCACAGCCGGGTTGAAATGCGCGCCCGACAGCGGCCCGAACACGGACACGAGCACCACGAGGATGGCGCCGGTCGGGATGGTGTTGCACAGGAGGGCGACCGCTCCATTCCCGCCGGCTAGCCGCTCGGCCATGATCCCGGAGCCGACGACGGTTGCGACCAGCAGGCCCCGTACCGAGGGCCTCGGCCAGCAGGCGTCGGCCGAGCTTCACGCGGCCGAGTCCCTGCTCTTGCCGATGGAATCGAGTTGCCGCTGCAGCGACAGCGTGTCGAGCGAGCGGATGGACAGGCTGACGAAGATCGAGATCCGGTTCGAAAGCATGCGGAATGTGTCCGCGAACGCGAGCCGCACTTCCGCGTCGTTGCCGGTCGCGGCGGCCGGGTCCGGCACGCCCCAGTGGGCCGTCATCGGCTGGCCCGGCCGGAACGGGCAGGCCTCGCCGGCGGCGTTGTCGCAGACCGTGAAGACAAAATTCAAAGGCGTCGCGCCGGTCCCGCTGAACTCGCGCCAACTCTTCGAGCGCAAGGCGCTCACGTCGAAGTTCATCTTGCGCAGGAGGTCGAGCGCGTATGGATGCAGGCGGCCCGTCGGCTTGCTGCCCGCCGAATGGGCGCGGAAATGTCCGCGACCCTCGCGGTTGAGGATGGCCTCCGCCATGATCGAGCGGGCGGAGTTGCCGGTGCAGAGGAACAGGACCTCGAACGGCTTGTCCATCAAACGGTCTCCTTCTTGGTTCGCTTCGCCTTGGCCGGCGCGCATTGACGCGAGGGGAGGCACGTCTCCGGCGTTCCGCCGCAGCAGTTGTCGGTGAGGTAGTCGAGCAGCGCGTTCATGGTCTCGAAGCGCGCGGCGTAGATCATCGAGCGGCCCGCACGACGCACCGTGACAAGGCCGGCGGAGCGAAGGCGGTCAAAGTGGAAGGTGAGCGTGTTCGGCGCGAGGCCGAGCGCATCGGCGACCTCGCCGGCCGGCATGCCGTCCGGGCCGGCCTCGACCAGAAGCCGGAACACGTCGAGCCTGTTGTCCTGCGCCAGCGCCGCCAGCGCGGCCACCGCATTCGATTTTTCCATATTTCAACGAATATTGAAATAACGGGCGGCCGTCAATCGGAGTTCTTCGGGTCCTGATCCGTCTCAGAGATTCATCCAGAAACCAAATTGCAGGCGATTAGTCATGAGTAGCTGGCAATTCTTGCGTTTGTTCTGCGCAGCCGAGCAGCGAGGACCCGGCCGAGCGCGAAGACAAGGTCGTGCGCCAATGTGGGGGTGGCCTTCTCGAATGCGCTGTACTGATCGTGAGTCATCGCCGCGACGTCGCAATCGCTAACCGCCCACGCACTGGCCGAACGTGGACCGCCGTCGAAAAAAGCCATTTCTCCCAGTACCGACCCCGGTCCGACCAACGACACGCGACCCATGCTGATCCCGTTGCCCGAGCGGACAATCACTTCCAGCTCACCGCGGATCACGAAATAGATGGTCCGGTCGGGCTCGCCGTGCCGAATCAGCGCGTCACCCGGCGGCAAGCTGCGGATTCTGCTGAAGCGAAACAGCTGCTTCCAGTCTTGATCGTGCCAGTTGGGCAGCAGCAACGCCTCGTCCGAGGCCGAAGCAGTCACGCCGGCACGAAAGTTCGCCATGGCCGAGTCGAGGTCGATTGATGGATTTGTTTCAGCCGGCATATCCAGCGTCACAAGTCACTCGGGGCAAGAACATCAGACCATAAAGAATATAGCGTCGTGTCTTACCTCATCAAGTCTGCCTCGGTATTATCGATCGTACGCTTAAGGCGCGAATTGGGGGGAGAATGAGCAACTACCTGCTTCTCGCGGCCTGCTTCATTCTCGGAATCATTCTGCGCCGCTCTGGGAGACTGCCGGACAACGCAGCCGCGGCGCTAAACGGGTTCGTCGTTCATATTTCGCTTCCGGCGCTGACGCTTACCTATGTGCATAGCCTCGAGATTCGTGCGAGCTTGATACTGCCCGCTTTGATGCCCTGGATCATGTTCGGGCTCGGGCTCGGTTTCTTCCGGCTGGTCGGAAGGGCGTTTGCTTTTTCGCGCGCTACAACCGGTGCCCTTGTCCTGACCGGCGGCCTGGCCAATACGTCGTTTATCGGCCTGCCCATGATCGAAACGTTTTATGGTCGAGAGTTCCTCGGCTTGGGGATATTGATCGACCAACTGGGGTCTTATTTCGTGCTCTCGACGCTGGGTATCCTGGTGGCTTCGGTCTATTCGTCCGGCCGCAGCATCAATGTGAAGGCGCTGGTCCGAAGGATCGCCCTGTTTGTGCCGTTTCAGGCCTTTGTGCTGGCCCTGCTGCTCATGCCGTTCGAATTCCCGGGTTGGTTCGACGATCTGCTGAAGCGACTCGGTGCAACGCTAGTCCCGATCGCGCTGGTCTCGGTCGGCTACCAGCTCCAACTCAGCTATGTGCGGGGGAAATTGTTAGCGCTGGCTGCCGGACTTGTGTTCAAGCTCGTAATTGGGCCCGCGCTGATCCTCCTGTTGCTCGTGAGTCCACTCCAGAACGGCGGGCAGATCCTCAACGTGACGGTGTTTGAGGCTGCAATGGGACCAATGATCGGAGCGAGCATTGTGGCCATGGATCACGACCTTGATCCGCCGCTGGTCACTCTGATGGTTGGCGTGGGTATCCCAGTTTCATTTCTGACGCTGCCCGTGTGGTGGTATTTGTTGAGTTTTCTGTGACGGCCGGGCTCGCAACGGGCGGACACCCCTCATCGCATCGCGAACGACCTGCAAACTTCTGCACCTGGCGCACCTCCCTCCGCCGACGCCTAGCCTCGCGCAACCGGTGAGCCGACCAACAAAAAGGCAGTCGGTATTTTTGCACAGCTTTCTTTCGGCAATGGAGTATCATGATACTATATCGGGTATTAAGCTACTGTTTTAGGTAGCTTTTTGCCTTGTCTTGAGTACCGGACTTATGAAACTTTTTTTTCGGAGGCGCCTCGTCACTCAATGGGTTTGCTCCGCAACGGCGCAAAATTGGAGCGAAATAATAAAGAAGGGCTAGCCAATGAAATCACTCGTCGCAAAGCGCTCAATCGTTGTTGGCGGTCACAAGACGAGCATCAGTCTCGAAGATGCGTTCTGGAATGGAATGAAGGTGATTGCTGGCGAACGTGAAACGACTCTATCCAAGCTTGTGGGCTCGATCGATGCATCGCGCGAGCACGCCAATCTGTCCTCGGCGATCCGTCTGTTCGTGCTCGGCTACTTTATGAAGGATGCCGAGATGAAGGATGCCGAG
>Ga0126384_10002234_pt1 | contig 11760 bp, 9 predicted proteins | sample PanSoiMetPlot_36_FD_92543 | JGI IMG/M metagenome (GOLD analysis project Ga0126384, IMG submission 92543) | Tropical forest soil microbial communities from Panama - MetaG Plot_36 | ecosystem: Environmental > Terrestrial > Soil > Tropical forest > Bulk soil | place: Panama | collected 2016-02-17 | reverse complement strand
TGGGGCTGGGATTGCCGAACTGATCCGTGGTGAAGCTGTCGGTGATGCCCACGACGTACGACGTGCCGTCAGCCGCGCTTGCGACTCCCTCTGATGCGTCGCTCCCGTCACCGCCCCAGGTCGTCTCCGACAGCAGCGTCTGGGCCTGTGTCGTTGCGGTCGCGAAGCTAACCCACAGTAATCCGACCCATGCCAACACTAACGTCGGCATCGCGGAGCGGCAGCGGTCCGCGGCTGAAGAAGTAACACGTTTCGGCTTATTGATAGGAATCTGCTTTTTCATGATGAACCGGATGATCCTTTCTTAACGTCATTTACGCGGCCACTTTTTGTGTGATCCGCGCAGCGGCTTGGCTTACGTCTTCACGGGTCTGACTGGGCTCGTGGCTTTTCCTGAGATGTTCAGCAAAAGCCACGCACATTGATGGGCGAACGTCAGCGGGAAACGGATAGCCGCAAACAGAACAGCGTTGCTGGTTACCATCTGGGATCAGTTGAGCCTGTGATTCCCACATTGCAGTCTCCCACATTTATCCCGCCTTTCGCAGGCGCAACCGTGCGAAAGGGACTGTTCGATGCTTAGGAGACCATCATAGGCGGGCGGTGCAGATGTCATCGAATTGTCAAGAGCTTGTAGAGGATTTGTGTATTTAGGAAGAGGTCGGCCCTGAAACGAGGCTTCGCCGAGGCGGAGAGGGACAATAGCTGTTGCTGATCGCATTGGATCACTCAAGCTATTCACATACTTGGTCCCCTGTAGGCCGAATGAACTACAGAGTGCTCTTCGTAGTTGTGGCTGTCGAACGCCTTGCGGGTGATCTGGTGTAGCTCCTCAGCCGTAACCGGTCCGGCCAAGGCTGGATCCGAGAGTCCTCGACACCGATTGACACAAGCCGGACAATCGCCCCAACGCTGTTTTTCGAGGAACTCAACGGCAGTCCACTCGTCGGAACAGGCAAAGTGGAATATGGCGCACCACGTCAGACTAGGAGAGACTGTTTTTCTTGTTCAAGTAATAGATTTTATATTTAACGCAAGCATTGCGCCCAAATATGGGACGTACCACTACCAGCGCCGATCAAATAAGTAATACAAACCGTTGGGAAATGGCTTGAGCAAAGGAGCTAAGACCAGGCGGGGGGCGTGGGCTGCGAACCGGAGCCGGAGTTTGAGGATCCACAGCCCGGGAGGAAGAGCAGCGAAAGCAACGGGAAACACAGCAACAAACGACTCACGGAATTTCTTCTCTCTGAAGTAGCCGCAAGCGCTCGGCTTGCCACGTATGTGGCCGCCACAAAGCTAGTGACTTAATCGCTTTTGATCAGGTTCGTGTTACTTGGAGCCCCTAAACGGTAATCATGTCCTGGCCGGCAGTCACCCTTTCGCCTACTAAAAACCCATTTGCGGGCCGCGGGTTGCGGAGCAGCCGGCAGGCCTAACATCATGCCTTTGGTTCTATTGGCGAGGTGCCGCCTGTTACGCTGGCCAGCGGGAGTACTCCGTTGTGGGCGAGTCCCTGCAATGCATCCGATACAACGGCGGAGTTTCAGGTCGCCCTAGAAGATGATGTTGTCCGGACCGCACCCTTTCGCGCACTCCAGGAAGTTTCGTCTAGCACAAACTAGTTAGTTTGGGCTTCCATGGAAACTTTACTGTTCCAAGTTGAGTATTTGCAGTTCTTAATGGGGTGGGCTTGAACCCTACCGCGCAATCATGAGCGCTGGCTTTGCGTGATGTGCCGCGGGTCGCTACAGTGTTCATGGATTTTTTAATTCTCGGAACGCTACCTCTGTCATGCCGGCCAACGTGTTCATTGTTCCCGACGAATTCAACGCTGCAACCTATTTCATTGATCGTCACATTGCCGCAGGGCGAGGAGAAAAGGTCGCTATTGAATGCGGAGAGCGGCGTGTCACTTTCCAGCAGCTCTTCGAGACCGTGAACCGCATGGGAAACTGCCTTCGGAAGCTTGGTGTCCGCATCGAAGAAAGGGTCATTCTTCTGCTGCTCGACACTCCCGAGTTCGCCGCGAGCTTCTTCGGGGCTATAAAGATTGGGGCGGTGCCGGTCCCGATGAACACACTGCTTAAACCCGCCGACTACAAGTACCTACTCAACGACTCGCGGGCGCGGGTCGCCATTGTCAGCGAAGGTTTGCTACCCCTAATCAAGGCAATTCCACGGCAGGATTTGCAGTTTCTGGAAACTATTCTCGTCGTGGGAACCGACTCGTGGCCCGGCGTCCTCAATTTTGATGACGCTCTAGCTGAGAGTTCATCGAGCCTCGACGCCATGCTGACCAGCAAAGATGATGCAGCGTTTTGGTTGTACTCATCCGGCAGCACCGGTCGCCCTAAAGCTTGCGTTCATTTGCAGCACGACATGGTCGTAAGTAGTGAAGCATACGCAAAGGGCGTCTTGAACATTACGGATAGCGACCGCTGTTTCAGTATTTCAAAACTGTTTTTTGCCTACGGGCTGGGCAATGGGCTGTACTTTCCTTTGTCGGTGGGAGCAACCAGCATCCTACTGCCAGGACCGCCGCGACCTGACAGAGTGTTCGAAGTGATCGAGCGCCATCGTCCTACGCTGTTTTTCTCTGTGCCTTCCAACTATGCCAGTCTGCTCGCCCATGTGCGGCAAGGCGATCGCGACTTCGACCTCTCTTCTGTCCGTTGGGCCGTTTCCGCCGGAGAGGCTCTGCCGGCTGTCATCTTCCATCGCTTTCAGAAGCGTTTCGGCGTGCAGATCCTTGATGCTCTCGGATCGACTGAAGCGCTGCACATGATGATCGCTAACCGTCCAGGCCATGTGCGCCCGGGTTCCAGCGGACAGATTATACCCGGCTTCGAGGCTCGCGTTGTCGATGACAATAATCGACCGGTCGCGGCAGGCGAGATTGGCAACCTGATCGTGAAGGCCGACTCGGTCTGCGCTTACTATTGGAACCAGCACGAGAAGACCAAGGAGACCATCGAAGGCTATTGGATTCGCACCGGTGACAAATACTATCAGGACAACGACGGCTTCTTCTGGTATGCCGGGCGTTCTGATGACATGCTAAAAGTTAGCGGCGTGTGGGTGAGTCCCATTGAAATCGAGAGCGTACTCGTGGAGCATGCAGCAGTGCGGGAAGCGGCCGTGGTGGCACGTCTGGATGAACAACAACTACCCCGCACGGTGGCTTGTGTTGTGGTACGTGAGGGTTTTCAGCCAACCCCAGCCTTGGCAAGCGAACTGCAAGCGCTTGTCGAAGGTCGTTTGGCGAGTTTCAAGCGACCTCACAAAATCGAGTTCCACACCGAACTTCCTAAAACAGCCACGGGGAAGCTACAACGCTTCAAGCTACGCGAGCGGCGGGGAGGTCGGAACATCGACTGAAATCTGCTTTGCTGCTGAAATCATTCAAATGGACGAGAGTCGGATTTCATCGTCATTCTTGGCAGGTTGTCGAATTGCTGATCGCGCTTTGCGATTTTCGGCAACCGACAGTGGCTCGCAATGATCACTCTGCAGGTCGCTTCAGAAGGCTAAGGACCTGGAAACGTAATGCTCAGTTCTAGCTCGGAGCGCCAGAGAATACTAGACTATCGCTCTATTGGCGGCGCGAATCGAGTACAGAAGCACTGTTGGGTGCTATCTCGACGCGCCGCCAATCCCACCACCTAGCTATTGATCATCGCCGTCATCCTCACCCGCAAAGCACAATTGACCAGAGATATTGCTGTAGAAGACGCTGTTCACGTCGGTTGCATTGTTGTAGAGGAAGCCGGTTGTGCCGGCAAATCGTCCCGTTCCGCTGACAACCTCTCAATGGAGGTCAGATATCCATTGGAAGGATGTCCAGTGAGTTTGCCCCCACCCGTTTCCCGAACCGTAAGTGTTCCGTCTTTCGTGGTATAGACCAGTAATCCGGTGGTTACACCCCAGCCGGGTGCAGTCGCTGGTGGCGAACTGACCCCATCCAGCACGAAATATGTCGTCCCATTCATTTGGTGATTTCCTTGTACCGTGCCGGCCGCACAGAAGCCGAAGGGACTTGTACAACCTTGGGGTGCGCTGGAGTCGACAATCAGGGCTTTGATGTTTTTGCAATTGCCCGCGCTCACGGGGATGGCTAGAGTCACAACCGCAAGTAAAATCACAAACAGCAAAGACTTCATTTGGCTCATTGCATTCTTCTCCTCTGCTTCAGATCGTGGAAGACGTTGCAGCGCTAAGGGCGCTCGGCCCTGATGGCACTTACTCTGAAGAGAAGAGTCCTCCGACGCAATGACCACTCAGACATATTCCGTAGTAGCCACTATACTTTTCCGATTATGAAGCGTCGGCCGTCAGCAATCGCTCCGATCATGGTCGTCGATCGCAAGCATGCAAAACCCTACATCAGCAAATCTATGAGAGTTACCGCTCGGCCATTGTGAATCGCCAGTTGCGCGCGGGCCAGCGCATACTGTCATCACGAGCGCTCGCCATCGAGTTGCAGATTTCCCGCGTTCCGGTTCTAACCGCGTACGCGCAACTTCTCGCCGAAGGATACTTCGAAAGCATCACAGGCGCAGGAACTTTCATTTCGGTGCACTCCCCGAGCAGATGACCGATTGCAGGCTGCGGTCCGGCGAGGTCGCCAAGTCATCCTCTGCGCCGCGCAAATTGTCGAGGAACGCAGAGCAGTTGCCACGAGTGCTGGGTCCAGCGTGGGTCCGTGGCCGGGGAGCCTTTAGCGTGAGCTAGCTGGCCTTTGATCACTTTCCTTTGAAGGTCTGGTCAAGTTTAATGGCTCGCCATTGCCGCAGCGTGCGTGTAAGTTCGCTGCACTATGTCGATCCTATGGGCTCAGAACCTTTGCGAGAAGCGATCGCCTCCTATCTTCGGACTGCGCGTGCGGTGCGTTGCGAAGCAAGGCAGATCATGGTCGTTAACGGTTCGCAGTAGGCTTTGGAGATTTCTGCCCGGGCACTGCTCGATGCCGGAGATCGAGTCTGGATCGAAGATCCTGGATACCGCATGGCGCGATTCGTGTTCATGATGGCCGGTTGCAAGCCGGTAGCCGTTCCGGTAGATGGTGAAGGATTGGTCGTAACGGTCGGCATACAGCGCGCCCGCAATGCCCGCGCGGTTTTCGTCACGCCGTCTCACCAGTTTCCCCTCGGGGTCACCATGAGCGCTTGGCGACGCTTGGAGTTGCTGCAGTGGGCGCAAAAATCGGGTGCATGGATTATTGAGGACGATTACGACTCCGAATATCGTTATGCCACTCGGCCGGTTGCATCCTTGCAAGGACTCGATACCGACTCCCGCGTCATCTACATCGGAACGTTCAGCAAGGTTCTGTTTCCATCGATGCGACTGGGTTACATGGTGGTGCCGCCAGATTTAGTGGAGAGATTTGCCACCATTCGTCACGCCATCGATTTGGGGCTCCTGCGGCCTATCAATCCGCTCTCACCGATTTCATTAACGAAGGACATTTTGCCAGGCACTTGCGGCGTATGCGGCTGCTCTACGGTACTCGGCGAAGGGCTCTGGTTGAGACCTTGAATGAAAAGCTTGGTTCAGCGCTCAAGATAATTGGAGCAGAAGCCGGCATGCATCTGGCTGTGCTCCTACCGAGGGGGTTCCGAGATGAAAATGTGGCGCAGCGGGCCGCGCTCCAGAAATTGTGGCTCTGGCCGCTTTCCCCATCCTACCTCACGGGATCCTCGCGCCAGGGATTCATTTTGGGGTTTGGCGGCACCTCCGTGGAAGAGATGCCCCGAGCGGTCGGGAAACTGCAAGAACTGCTCGGGGTAAATTGAATGTTTATGGTCTCATCACCCGATGCAATCGCGCGGCGAACATAACGGATTTGTCCGACAACAAGGGAAGGTAGATGTAACCCGAATTTTTACAGTGACTTGGATGACGTTGCGTGAATCCGTCAGGGATGACTAATTCCGGTCCGAAAGAATACCCCTGCCTGCGCCCAGCTCAACGCGTTTGTCTCAGCTTTCCCCGCTCCGGATGGTTTATACCCTTTTGGGCTTTGCCCGCCAATCTCGCTCCCGATGGCTCCCTGCATTGAACAGGCGTCCCAGTGAGCACACGCACCAGATGCACCGCGGTTCGCACCATTTGGGCAACCCGTAGCCCCCCTAGCGAATCGATGGATGCGCATGGGGGTCACTGAAATGCAATCCGCTGTACGGGGTAGTCTGTCCTTCTCACAACACTCAGCATCATTCCAATCACGTCGAAGCAGTTCCGTTCACTTTCGCTTCCGTCTTGCGGTCACTGTACTTGGGTTCGTCATTCTGGGAGCCATTCCTCTAGTCGCGCAGTACCGCACTAGCATTCAGGGCACCGTCACGGATCCGTCGGGCGCGGTTGTACCGGACGCGACAGTTACCCTTACCAACAACGAAACTGGTCAAGCGAAAACTGCGACCACGTCGAGTGCCGGAGTGTATGGCTTCAATGCGCTCCCCCCCAGTACTTACACGGTTTCCGTTTCAAAGGAGGGTTTCCAAACCAAGACGCTCGACCAGGTCCAGGTGATTCCCGAGCAACCGAACGCCGTCGATGTCGAACTTGCGGTGGGTGAGGCGACCCAAACTGTCACTGTAAGCGGCAATGAACTGCCAGCGATTGATACCGAGACGGGTTCGATCTCGGGCACAATCAATAAGCAGCAAATACAGCAACTACCATCTTTCGGGCGCGATGTCTTCCAATTAGTGCAGCTGGCACCCGGCGCATTTGGAGATGCGTCGCAGGGTGCCGGAGGCGGAAGCAACAATCTTCCGGGGCAGGCGGGCCCTGGCGGCCCAGGGGCCAATTCCGGGATCTTCCAGACCGAGAACCGCCCGCAAGTGAGCGCCAACGGCTCGACGCTGGAATCGAACAACGTCACAATTGACGGGGTCAGTGTCAACAGCGTCACGTGGGCAGGCGCCGCGGTAGTCACTCCCAACGAGGAGTCAGTTAAGGAAGTAAAGGTCATTACCAGTGACTACGACGCGGAAAACGGCCGCTTCGGCGGAGCCCAAGTCCAGGTTATCTCACAGAATGGCACCAACAACTGGCACGGAACCGGCTTCTTCCGTCTCAACCGTCCTGGCCTGAATGCCTATCAAAAGTGGAACGGACCCTTCTCCTACTTCACACCCACAAACACAACCGCACAAGAACGTGGGTTGCAGCGCGACACCGGGCGATTCAACACCTGGGGCGGCAGCGTCGGGGGACCGATCATCAAGAATAAACTCTTCGGCTTCTTTTCCCTGGAAAGGCTTACCAACGCTTCCGTTGGCACGGCGACAGGATGGTACACAACTCCGCAGTACAACGGCGCAGCGCGCCCCGGCAGCATCGCATCGCAATTTCTCACCTTCCCTGGTGAGGGTGCCAGCTTCAGCTCCATTCTGCCCGCTACCTGCGCCGGCATTGGACTGACCGAAGGCGTGAACTGTGCGACAATCCCCGGCCAGGGCCTCGACGTGGGTTCGCCGCTCACCTCAGCTTTGGGAACATTTGACCCAACCTTTGGTGGTTTCGGTACTCCCGGAATTGGGAATGGACTCGATGGGATAGCGGACATCTTCAACGTCAACACAGTTAACCCAACCAACAATGTCAGTACCCAATACAACGGGCGAGTCGACTGGAATCTCACCAACAACGACTTGATTGCCGGATCCCTTTACTGGGTTCCTCTCAGTAGCACGTTCTTCAACGGTCCGGTCCGCGCAGCCAACCTCTGGAACCACACTCAAACCAACAATGCATTCACTGCACTCTGGAATCACACCTTCGCTTCCAACATGATCAACGAGGCCCGATTCAATGCCGCCGGCTGGCGCTGGAATGAGATCACGTCCAATCCACAGGAACCCTGGGGACTGCCCACAGCCAATCTCACTCCTCTCAACCAGCCCAGCCAGTACAACGGCAACCTTATTCAGTCCTTCGGAGCCCCCGGCCCCAGCGTGTTTACCCAATGGACCTACAACATCGCCGATAAAGTTACCAAGGTGAAAGGAGCCCACACCATCAAGTTTGGTGGCGAGGTAACTCGGCTCGAAGTCCTCGACGAAGCTCCGTGGAATGCGCGTCCCCAGTATTACTTCAACAACATTTGGGACTTCCTGAATGACGCTCCTTCGGGCGAGAACGGCGCGTTCGATCCGCCGACCGGTAAACCGACTTCGGTGCGAAAGGACATCCGTTCTAACGTATGGGGCGCATTTGTGCAGGACAATTGGAAAGTGAGTCCGTCGCTCACGTTGACGCTGGGTCTTCGCTGGCAATATTTCGGTTCGATCTATTCCAAAGAAAACAACTTGAGTAAGCTGGTTTTGGGACCAGGCACGAATAACGCCCTGACAGGGATGAAGACGGTTGTCGGGGGCGAACTATACGACGCACCTTTCACCAATTTTGGTCCCCAGGTCGGTTTCGCATGGGCTCCGGTCAAATGGGGAGGAACTACCGTAATACGCGGCGGTTTCGGCATCGGCTATACCGGACTGGAGACGGCGATCTCCCTAAACGGGCGCTTCAATACTCCCCTCGTTGTTTCCCCACAGCTTTTTGCAACTGGTCCTATCTCCACCGCCCCGATTCTCTATTCCACTTCCAGCAGCGTCAACGATTTCTTTGGGTTTCCTTCCAATCCCTCCACGATTACAGCTTTCGACCCAAACAATCTGCCTCTCAGCGGAACGACAACCCTGCAAGGATTTCCATCTTCTCTGCCCACTACCTATCTCTACCGCTACTCCCTTGAGATCCAGCATGAGTTCAATTACCAGTGGGTGTTTACGCTAGGCTACCAGGGCAGCACTGGGCACCATATCACCCGCCAGTATGACCAGAACATTGTGTTTGGAGTCGCGGGCGCCGCGCTGAATCCGGCTGTGACCCAGGTAACTTGGAACGCGAATAATGGAAACTCCAGTTACAACGCCCTTCTCGTAGGCGTTCGGCGCGGGTTCACTCGGTGGTTCCAGTTTGAAGCCAACTATCGCTGGAGCAAACTGTTGGACAATGCCTCTCAGCCTTTTTACCAGGATCCCTACATGTGGGATCCTGCAGCTTCGCGAGGACGCGGAGACTTCGATGTAACGAACGCCTTCAAAGCGTATGGCGTGGCGCAGCTTCCGATATTCTTAGGCCAGCACAACTGGAAGAATACGATCCTCGGAGGCTGGAGCGTTGCCGGCATCCTAAACTGGCATTCCGGCTTCCCCTGGACACCCATTTACAATCCGGGCAACATTGTGGTCTCTACCAGTAGCAATAACAACCCGCGCCCCGGCGCTCAAATTGCACCCGTCAATATTTCCACGAGCAACTCGGCCTTCATGTCCGGTCCCGGCAACGGTCCGAACTCCGGTCCGAACAACAGCAATTTTCCCGGTGGTGGTACGGCATTTTACACCGCACCGCCAGTACCTACGCCACCGTTCCCAGCCGTCGGAGTTGCTCCGCCCATCTCGCCCATACAACGCAATAGCTTGCCGGGTCCACACTACTTTGACGTGGACGCGACCCTGACTAAAGCGTTCGGCCTGCCGGTGATGCCGGTTTTAGGTGAGAACGCGCAATTGCAAATTCGTGCCAGTTTCTTCAACCTGTTCAACACCCTAAATCTAAAGGGAAGCTCTCAGAGCTCGCCTTGGAACGGGGGTATCAGCAACTTCATCACGAGCGACAACTTTGGCCAAGTCCAGTCGGCGCTGGGCTCACGCACGGCTACCATTGAATTCAGGTTCCAGTTCTAAGCCAACCTAACTCTGGGAGACCGTGACCCTTAGCCGATAGGGGTCATGGTCTCCAATCTTTTCCTTACATTCGCGCACCGAAATCGATGCGCCTATTACACTGGGACTGTGCAGAGCTTGGGTTCCTACTGGTCAACTCGATTTCTCCTTGCGACGGTACTCGCATTCACACTCGCTTCTCTGGCGCAAACCAAAGGTGCAAGCCCCAGCTTTAGCGAGTTAGCCGCCGAGGCAAACGCCGCCCGCGACGCCGACCGACTCGACCAGGCCGTTACTCTCTATCGCAAGGCGCTCGCTATCAAGCCGAGCTGGGCCGAAGGTTGGTGGTCTCTGGGCACGCTCGAGTACGACCGCAACGCATACAAGGAAGCTGCTGTCGCGTTTCGAAAGCTTGTCGTGCTACAGCGAAAATCGGGTACAGCGCATGTCATGCTGGGCCTGTGTGAGTTCGAGTTAGGAGAAGACGACAAAGCGCTCGCCTCCCTTACTACAGGTCGCCAATTGGGTATCACCTCCGAACCGCAGCTTCGATCTGTCCTGCTGTACCACGAGGGCATCCTGCTGCAGCGCAAGGGACGCTTCGAGTCTGGGGAAGACACGCTCGGCCAGTTGTGCCGACAATCACCCTACCCTCCCGAAGTAGACCTCGCAGTAGGCGCCATTTCGCTTCGTGTCCGCGACCGCACGTTGCCTGCCGAAGGCACCCAGGACTTTACGGTGATGCAGCAGACCGGCAAGGCTGCCTGCCTGGGCATCCAGCGAAAGTACGAGGAGGGCAGCCGTGCGTTCGAGATGCTGCTTGCCACTTACCCCAAGTATCCAAACCTGCACTTCGCCTACGGCAAACTGCTCCTCGATGCCAACGATACCGACCGAGCAGTTAAGCAGTTTCAGGCGGAGATCCAGAACAATCCCAACGACGCGAATGCGCGTTTGCGAATTGCTTCCGCGAAGTACCGCATCGACTCCGCAGGTGGGTTGCCCTACGCGGAAGAAGCGGTAAAGCTCGAGCCGAACTTACAACTCGGCCACTACCTGCTCGGACTTCTGCTGCTCGACACCGACGATTACGCGCGAGCGATTCCAGAACTCGAAATCGCCGAGAAGGCCTTCCCCGATCAGCCAAAAGTCTACTTCGCTCTCGCGTCTGCTTACTCACGAGCAGGCCGCAAAGAGGATGCGGTTCGTGCTCGCGAGAAGTTCGTGCAGCTAAACAAGCAGCTGGAATCGGAGTCCCAGCCGCGCAACTCGAACTTGCCTCGAACTACCGAGAACTTGGCCTCGCCGAGGCCGTAGAGCCGCGCTCTGACGGCTACTGCTGTGGAGGTTGCGATGGTGTGGGTGTCGATGCGCCTGGACCGCCCTGCCCATGCCCACGACCCATGCGGCTCATCATCTCCGCATATTTCTTTTGCTGATCGGGGGTGAGAATGGGATCGATTTGCGAGACCGTATTCTCGCGAATCTGTTTCATCTTGGTGAACCGATCCTGCTGCGACAGCGAGGTGTCGTCCCGCAGGGACTGCATTTGCGTATTTTCGCTTTCGAGAATCGGCTTGATCTTTTCCTGCTGGTCACCGGTAAGGTCAAGCATCTGGGTCAAGCGCTGAAGCCGCTGATCGACCGACGGCGGCTGCCCGCCGGGCGCTTGAGCAATGGCAGCCAGAGTTGCGAGCAGCATGAACGCCAGCACAAGGACAAGCGAATACGATTTCTTCATGGTTCAAAGCTCCTTGAGACCCGCTGGACGATGGCAGCTATCGCAAATGCTGTGGCAGTTGTAAGGGGCGCATGGGAGGTAAGCATCGTCATCCAGGCTTTAGCGAGTACATGAAAAATGCGCGCCATACGTTTCTCGTCAGCGAGACCATTTCAGTTTCAGCTGGACAAACCCGCTGCAATCTGAGAAGTTTCCGCGCAGAAAAAGATGGAACCTTTAGGCGGAGTTCGGGGAATTACTACCGTCTCCGATGTTTCGTTTGGGCGTCAGCTTCCC
>Ga0126384_10002233_pt1 | contig 11762 bp, 8 predicted proteins | sample PanSoiMetPlot_36_FD_92543 | JGI IMG/M metagenome (GOLD analysis project Ga0126384, IMG submission 92543) | Tropical forest soil microbial communities from Panama - MetaG Plot_36 | ecosystem: Environmental > Terrestrial > Soil > Tropical forest > Bulk soil | place: Panama | collected 2016-02-17 | reverse complement strand
TGAACGAACATTGCTTCAGGTGTTTCCGAGGTGCCGGTGTGTCTAATCGAACACGCGCATATTAGCAGATGATTTGTCTATGTGCGGGATAGCCGGTTTGGTTAATTGCGCGGATTACGGGCGGCTCGAGCGCATGACGGACGTCATGGCCTATCGAGGGCCCGATGACCGCGGCGTGCGTTACTTTCCGGAGGAGCGCGTTGGGTTCGGGCATCGGCGCTTAAGCATCATCGATCTGTCGCCCGCAGGTCATCAGCCCATGAGCAATGATGACGAAACCATTTGGATCACCTTCAACGGCGAGATCTACAACTTCAAGGAACTGCGCGCAGACCTCGAGAAACAGAGGCATCGCTTCAAGTCAAAGTCCGACACCGAAGTCATCATTAGACTGTACGAACAACACGGCAGCGAATGTCTTAAGCAGCTGAATGGCATATTCGCGCTTGCCATTCTCGATCGCCGCCAAAAGAAGTTATTGCTGGCGCGCGATCACTTTGGCATCAAGCCGCTTTACTATCATTACAGCCAGGGCAAGCTAGCCTTCGCGTCAGAAATTAAGGGCATCCTCGCGTCGGGCATCTACACGCCGGACATCAACTGGCAGGGGCTGTACGACTATTTCACTTATCTTTACGTCCCCTGTCCGCAAACGATCTTCCGAGACATCCAGCAGCTCCCACCAGCCCACCTGCTGGAGCTTGATTTGAAGACTAATGAAATTGAGCTGCGTCGCTACTGGCAGTTGTCTCAGCATGAAATCAACGGGAATGGCTTTGCTACGGATTATGACGAAGCAAAGTGGCAGCTGCGCGAGCTGCTGAGTGGCAGCGTGCGCCGCCAGATGATTTCAGATGTGCCGCTCGGAGTCTTCCTGAGTGGTGGAGTTGATTCGCCCATCCTCACGGGACTGATGGCCCAGGCTTCGAGCCAACCGGTAAAGACATTCACCGTCGTCTTCCAGGGCAAGAATGTCGAGTTCTACAACGAAGAGAAACAGGCTCGCATCGCCGCCGAACGGTTCGCGACTGAGCATCACGAGATTCCGGTGGACATCTCGCAGCCGATGGAAATGCTCGAGCTGATCGATCACTTTGATCAGCCCTTTGGCAATCCCACGTTCTACCTGATGTATTTGATCTCGAAAGCGGCTCGTACCGGCGTTACGGTGGCGCTGTGCGGCGCCGGGGGCGATGAGCTGTTTGCGGGTTATCCGCGTTATCGTGCGATCGAGCTCGCGAAGTGGGCGCACATAGTTCCGCAGCCAGCGCGCGCTGGAGCTCTGCGCCTGATGGGCACGATGGTGGATGACTATAGCTCCGCGGGCTTGCGCCGGGCGCGGCAGTTTCTTGATGGGCTCGATCGAGATTTCGCTCAGGAGTTCGTGAACTGGACTTACTTCTTGAAGGAAGAGCAAAAGCAGTCGCTGCTCGCGCAACCGACAAGAAATGGCGGCTTCCTGCGCTCCGCGAGAATCGTGGATGAGTTACTGAAGCAAAGTAACGGCGAGGAGCCTGGCAATCGTGCGCTGGCTGTCGATGTGCAAACCTTTCTCCCTGACAACGTGCTCGAGTACACCGACAAGATGAGTATGGCTGTGAGTCTGGAAGTGCGCGTGCCTTATCTTGATTACCGTGTGGTCGAGCACGCTTTGAGCACGCCATTTCGCTACAAGCTGCGTTCGGGGAAGAGCAAGCTGATACTCAAGGATACTTTTGACGACCTGCTGCCACAGGAGAATGCGGCGGCGCCCAAGAAGGGTTTTAATTTTCCGCTCGCGGTCTGGATGCGCGATTACTTTGACAGCTACTTTGATAGCCACATGGATGAGAGTTATGTGCGCGAGCAGGGAATTCTCAATTGGGATTACATTCAGGCGTTGCGCAAACAGCATCGCACCGGCAAGAGCGATAACTCATATCCGCTTTTCTCATTAATCATGTTCGACAAGTGGTACCGCAAATACATGGGAATTTCGATTTAGGAATTTCGAATTGGGAATTGCGAATTTCGAAATAACGTCTCCTCGAAGCAACGCTAATTGTTACTACTCAGATATTCGAAATCCGCAATCCGAAATTGGAAATTCTACTGATGGCAAATTCGCAATCCGAAATCCGCAATTCGAAATTCCTGGTAAAGCAATTCTGGGAGGCGGCGCCGTGTGGGTCGGTGGATGCCGGAGTCGTCGAAGAAGGGTCGCTGGAGTTCTTTGAAGAGGTCGAGCGACAAAGATATGAAGGTGACGACTTCATGCGCGACGTCGTTGGTTTCGATCAGTGGTCCGGCCGGCGAGTGCTCGAGGTAGGTTGCGGCCTGGGTACTGACTTGTTGCAGTTTGCGCGCGGCGAAGCTGAGGTTTACGGCATCGATCTCACTGAAAAGGGAGCGAACCTGACTCGCAGGCGGCTGGGATTGTATGGCTTGAGGGGCCGCATCTCAGTCGGTGATTCCGAAAGCCTTCCTTTCGAGAGCGACTATTTTGATCTTGTTTATTCCTGGGGCGTAATTCATCACACGCCAAATACAGAAGCGGCGGCGCGTGAGATCGTGCGTGTGTGCAAACCGGGCGGGCAAATTATGGTGATGCTGTACCATCGACGCTCGCTGCTGGCACTTCAGGCGTGGGCGTATTACGGGTTGCTAAAAGGCAAGCCTTTCACTTCTCCCAGTCAGATAATCGCCGAAAGACTCGAGAGTCCCGGCACGAAAGTCTATTCACCGAGCCAGGCGCGGGATTTGTTCGATGGAGTGAAGAACATCAGGATTCGAACTATCGTGACGCGCTATGACCTACGAATCGGACGCCGCTCGTTTCTGCCCGCGTGGCTGCGGCACGTCGTGCCCAGTCAACTTGGCTGGTTCATGGTAATTAGTGGAATGAAGAATTAGGTCAGATGGGTCAGTTCTCAGTTGTTAGTTGTCAGTTGTTGGATGAATGAAGCGCACATGAATAGGTCAGTACCATCTCGCGGTAGAGACTGTGTCGTAACGCGATCTCGTGTCATGGAGTCAGTACCATCTCGCGGTAACGGATGGGTCATCGTTGCGCCAAACTCGAGCGTGAGGCATGGATGACCCATCCGCTACCGCGAGATGGTACTGACTCCATGACACTGAGATTGAGTTTTGACAGAGTCTCTACTGATACTGACCTGTTCATTTGACCAATGACAAAATAAAGAAGGATCAAACACTACTTGAAACTTAAAGCAGCCATCATTGGGGCAGGATTGATTGCGGGGAAGAAACACATCCCTGCGTTCTTAAAACACAAAAGCAAAGTCCAACTAACAGCGCTGTGCGACTTGAACGAAGAAGGTGCGCGCAAGCTCGCCTCAGAATTCGGCATCCCGCGTGTCTACACCGACATTGGCGACCTCATTGAGAAAGAGAAGCCCGACCTCGTTGATATTTGCACCCCACCAAAGACACACGTGCGGCTGGCCGTCGAAGCGATGCAGCGAGGCTGCCATGTTCTTATTGAAAAACCAATGGCCTTAACCGTGGCCGAATGCGATCAGATCGTCGACGCCGCCCAGAAACATAACGTCAAAGTGTGCGTGGGCCACAGCGATCTCTTTTACTATCCATTCATGGAAGCACGCGAGCTCGTTGCCAATGGAACAATCGGCGAGCTGCGTGGGATGCGTATTTTTCTTTCGACGCCGACAAATTACATGACCTCTCAGAAGGACCACTGGGCACACAAGCTTCCCGGGGGCGTCATCGGCGAGAGCGGACCTCACGTGGTTTACATGACTTTAGCTTTTATTAATCCCGTGCGGCGAGTCAGTGTCGATGCACTGAAGCTGCTCGATTATCCCTGGTCCAAGTACGACGACTATCGTATCAACCTGATTGGCGACAAGGCTGCCTGCTCCGTGACACTCTCCTACACGACCGATCAGTGGGCTGCGCGGGTAGATCTGATGGGCAGCAAGGGCATTCTGACTTTGGATCTCGAGGGCATGTATCTCGTCAACAGCCGCCGTCCGACTTTGAAGCCAGTTCCGGTGGCGCTCTCGCTGCTGAGCGAATCGGGTCAGGTGGTTCAAAACCTGATCTCCAAAGGCATGCGGCTGGCGGCGGGGAAGTACGACAACACGCATGACATCATTGTGAACCGCTTCGTCGACTCGATCGCCAATGGAACGCCATCGCCCGTAAGCGCGGAAGAGGGCAGGGAAGCCGTGCGTGTCCTGAATATGATCGTCGACAAGTTAAACGAAAACGAACGGCAACAACTCGAGGAAGCTAAAACAGCCGCGCAGTCATGACCGCAAAGAAGAAGGCACTGATCACCGGAATTACTGGTCAGGATGGAAGCTACCTGGCGGAACAGCTGCTCGACCAGGGCTATGAAGTTCATGGGCTGGTGCGCCGAGTGGCGCTCGAAGTCCAGGCGCGGCGCACGGAACGCATTGCGCATCTGTTGGATCGTCTCATCCTGCATCCGGCCAGCCTCGAAAGTTACCCGAGCATCTTTCATGTCGTCAGCCAAAATGAGTTTGATGAGTGCTATCACCTGGCGGCGCAGAGCTTCGTGGCTGAGAGCTTCGCCGACGGCTTTTCCACGATGAACACCAACATCAACGGGACGCATTACATGCTGGCGGCGCTGCGCGAGTTGCGTCCGAAGTGCAAGTTCTACTTTGCCGGCTCGAGTGAAATGTTTGGCAAGGTGCGCGAGAAGCCGCAGCGCGAATCGACGGCGTTCCATCCGCGCAGTCCGTACGGCATCAGCAAATGCGCAGGCTTTGAGCTGACGCGCAATTATCGCGAGGCTTACGGGATGTACTGCGTGAGCGGCATCCTCTTCAATCACGAAGGTCCGCGGCGCGGCTTTGAATTCGTCACCCGCAAAATCACGAGCACGGTGGCGCGCATTAAGTTTGGTCTGGCTTCAGAGCTGCGTCTCGGGAATCTGGATGCGCGGCGCGATTGGGGACACGCGAAAGATTACACGCGCGCAATGCATTTAATGTTGCAGCAGCCTGAGCCTGACGACTACGTGGTCGCGAGCGGCGAGTCGCACAGCGTCCGCGAGTTTTGCGACCTGGCATTCGGAGAAGTGGGGCTTGATTACCAGAAGTATGTTGTGATTGACGAGCGTTTCTATCGACCCGCGGAAGTCGACCAACTGGTTGGCGATGCGAGTAAGGCTCATAAGGTGCTGGGCTGGAAGCCTGAGTACAACTTCCCAGAGCTGGTGAAGGAGATGGTCCACTCCGACCTGGAGGCTATTGGCCGAGGAAGAGATTAATTCTTTGCGACTTTGCTTCTTTGCGGCTCTGCGTGAATGCTTTTCCTGATTGAGCTGGACTCACGCAAAAGCCGCAAAGAAGCAAAGGCGCAAAGACAATCCGCAATCCGAAATTCGCAATTCCAAATTCTTAACATGATCATTCTCGGAATAAACGCCTATCATGGTGATGCGGCGGCGGCGATTGTCCGTGATGGCAAATTGATCGCTGCGGCTGAAGAAGAGCGCTTCAATCGCTTCAAACATTGCGCCGGCTTTCCGACTGAATCGATTCGTTACTGCCTGCAAGCCGCCGGCGTCGGGATTGAAGCCGTCGATCACATCGGCATTTCTCGAGACCCATCGGCGCACTTGCACAAGAAAATCCTGTTTGCTGCCAGCCGCGCTGCAAAACAAGTGACCGCGCCGAGGAAACAGGCGGCAATTGGAACTGTTGCCGTCGAAGACACTCCTGACATTGGCGGGAACGGCAATGGCGGACCGGGCATTCTCGGTCAAATAAAAGATCGCTTGAGCAATGCTGCGAAGGTGCGGGACCTGCGAGACGAACTTGCCCGCGCGTTGGAAGTACCTCGTAAAAGTCTAAAAGCTCAGTTTCACAACATCGAGCATCATCGCGCCCACCTCGCGAGTTCATTCTTCGTTTCGCCGTTCGATCGCGCGGCTCTGCTTTCAATCGATGGCTTTGGCGACTTCATCTCGACGATGTGGGCGGTGGGCGAGGGAAACTCAATCGATGTCCTCGGTCAGGTCGAATACCCGCATTCCACCGGCATCGTCTACACGGCGACGACGCAATTTCTCGGATTCCCTCATTATGGCGATGAAGGGAAGGTCATGGGTCTGGCTCCTTACGGCAAACCCAAATTTATTGAAGCCTTCCGCGACATCATCCGGACTGCTGAAAATGGCCAATTTCGGTTGAATCTCGATTACTTTCGTCATCATGCTGAAGGCGTCGAGATGAGCTGGGACCACGGATCTCCGGTCATTGGTCGTATATTCTCAGAAGAATTCGCTCGCACCTTCGGACCAGCGCGGCAGCCAGGGACGCCGTTAACAGCCCGCGAGGAGGATATTGCTGCCAGCCTGCAGCTGCGACTTGAAGAGGTTGGTTTTCATATCCTGAATCACCTGCAAGAGCGCACGGGTTTGACTGATCTCGGATTGTCGGGAGGCGTGGCTTACAACTCTGTTATGAACGGCAAGATTCTGCTGAACACGCCGTTCCGACGCGTTTTTGTGCAGCCGGCGGCGGGCGACAGTGGCACCGCGGTTGGCGTCTGTTATCAGATTTACAATGGCATTCTGAATCGCGAACGCGGCGACGTAATGGAAGGCGCTTACACTGGTCCTGAATTTAGCGATGAAGAGATTCGCGCGGAATTGGAACATTCAGGGCTCAAGTATGAAACCTATTCAGACAGAGGTGTCACTGAACGAGCTGCGCGCGACATCGCTGAAGGCCTGGTAGTCGGCTGGTTTCAGGGACGGATGGAATTCGGACCACGCGCGCTTGGTAATCGCTCGATCGTGGTCGATCCGCGTCGCCCCGAGATGAAAGCGATTCTCAACGACCGCATCAAGAAGCGCGAGCCTTTCCGGCCATTCGCTCCTTCTATACTTGAGGAGCGCACGGCGGACTATTTTGAACAAACGCATCCGGCGCCCACGATGCTGATGGTTTACCAGGTGAAGGAAGAGCGGCGCGGCGAAGTTCCCGCGATCACTCATGTGGATGGCTCGGGTCGCTTACAAACGGTGTCGCAGAGCGTGAATCCGCGGTACTACCAATTGATTTCCGATTTTGAGAAATTGTCTGGCGTGCCGGTCGTGCTCAACACATCATTTAACGAGAACGAACCAATCGTTTCCACGCCGCGTCATGCTATTGATTGCTTTCTGAAAACACGGATGGACGTGTTGTACCTTGGCAACCTTGCAGTAAGACGAGGCTAACTCTTTGCGTCTTTGCTTCTTTGCGGCTTTGCGTGAAATGCTTTTTGGGTAGGGTTATTTTTCACGCAAAGCCGCAAAGAAGCAAAGACGCAAAGGTCTAAAATCAAAAACCTTTCATAACTATGCGCATACTTGTAACTGGCGGTGCAGGGTTTATCGGCTCACATTTGTGTGAACGGCTGTTGAATGAAGGCAACGAGGTTATTTGTCTCGATAACTTCTTCACCGGCCGCCGCGATAACATCCTGCCGCTGCTCGACAATCCCCGCTTTGAGTTGTTGCGACATGACGTCATCGAGCCGATCCTGCTCGAAGTCGATCAAATCTATAACCTTGCCTGTCCCGCTTCGCCGATTCACTATCAATACAATCCAGTGAAGACTGTGAAGACCAGCGTCATGGGCATGATCAATATGCTTGGACTCGCAAAGCGTGTGCGAGCTCGCATCCTGCAGGCTTCCACGTCCGAAGTGTATGGCGATCCGCTCGTGCACCCGCAGCCGGAAGAGTACTGGGGCAATGTAAATCCCATCGGCTTGCGGTCGTGCTACGACGAAGGCAAACGCATCGCTGAGACCCTGATGATGGATTATCACCGGCAGAACAACGTCGATACGCGCATCGCTCGCATTTTCAATACGTATGGGCCACGTATGCTGGAAAACGATGGCCGCGTAGTTTCTAATTTCTGCGTGCAGGCTTTGCGAGGCGAGTCACTTACGCTATATGGCGATGGCGATCAAACGCGCTCGTTCTGTTACGTCGATGACCTAGTCGAGGCTCTGACGCGGCTGATGAATGCGAACGATCTGCATGAACCGGTCAATCTCGGCAATCCGGGTGAATTCACGATTAAGCAACTGGCAGATGAAGTAGTACGCCTGTGCGGCTCGAAGTCGGAAGTCAGGCATTTGCCGCTGCCGCCTGACGATCCCAAGCAACGCAAGCCCGACATTGGCCGCGCAAAGAATCTACTCGGATGGCAGCCAACTATCCCTTTGCGCGAAGGCCTCGAGAAGACCGTCTCCTACTTCCGCCAGCGTCTGCGTGTCGAGATCTGAGGGAGAGATCTACTTGGAGGATCAGCGCAAGATACCATCGGGCTTGTCCCGTGGTTTTCATGCTAGCCGCTACAAACAGAGTTGCCCGCCCCCGCCCGATACCACGGGCTTGCCCCGTGGAGGTCTCATGGTAGCTGCTACGAACCGAGTTGCGTGCCTTGCTCGATACCACGGGCTGGCCCCGTGGAGGTCTCATGGTAGCTGCTACGAACCGAGTTGCCCGCCTTGCCCGATACCACGGGCTGGCCCCGTGGAGGTCTCATGCTAGCCGCTACAAACAGAGTTGCCCGCCCCCGCCCGATACCACGGGCTTGCCCCGTGGAGGTCTCATTGTAGCTGCTACGAATGGGCCGTTGTGTATAAACGTGAAGGACCACGGGACAAGCCCGTGGCATCGACTAACGGGAGACATCCGACGGTAGCAGCAAACATAACGGCCCATGGGACAAGCCCGTGGTATTAAGTCGTGTCCAGTCTCTCCAAGCCTGCATGATCTAAGAATCTTCAATCCGCATTCCGCAATCAGCAATCCGCAATCCTTGAAGTTTCTCCTCCTTAATCAGTGCTTTTATCCTGACGTTGTGTCGACGGCGCAGCACCTTACTGATTTGGCGCTCGGCCTCGTCGAACAAGGTCACGAAGTAACAGTGATCGCAAGCGATCGGGGCTACGACGATCCTTCGAGCCGCTTCCCGAAGCGCGAGACTTGGAAGGGAATCAAGATCATCCGCATTCCTTCCTTCTCTCTTGGAAAACAAAACAAGTGGCGCCGCGCCCTGAACTTCGGCAGCTTCCTTACTACCTGCACGCTGCGACTTTTGTTGCTGCCACGCTTTGATATGGTGATTACGCTGACCTCGCCACCGCTGATCTCTTTCCTGGGATCGCTCTTTGTGAAGCTTAAGGGCGGTAAATTCGTGTTTTGGGTAATGGATCTCAATCCCGACGAGGCCATCGCTGCAGGCTGGCTTAAAGAGCATTCATTGACCGCCCGGATGCTGCACGGGTTTCTTCATTACAGTCTCGAACACGCTGAGAAGATTATTGTGCTCGACCGCTTCATGCGAGCTCGCATTCTGGAGAAGGGAATTGACGAGCACAAACTGGTCACGCTTGCTCCCTGGTCGCATAGTGACGCTGTCACCTACGACTCTCGAGGTCGAGAACTTTTTCGAAAAGAGCATGGCCTTTCTGAAAAGTTCGTTGTAATGTATTCCGGCAATCACAGTCCGTGTCACCCGCTTGACACCCTGCTGCAGGCCGCCGAGAAGCTGCCCCATAGCTCTGAGATAGTCTTCTATTTCGTCGGCGGCGGCAGCGAGCAGACAAAGGTCAGGCAGTTCGCGCAGGAACGCAAACTGGCAAATGTCATTTGCCTTCCGTATCAGCCGCTCGACAAGTTGGCCGGGTCGCTTTCAGCCGCTGACTTGCAAGTGGTAGTGATGGGAGATTCATTTGCAGGCATCATTCATCCCTGCAAGGTCTACAACATTCTCGAAGTCGGAGCGCCGTTTCTTTACATCGGACCAACTGAAAGTCATATCGTAGATTTGATTGACAAGATCGACGACAAGTCGACCGTTTGCAGCGCTCGTCATGGTGATGCTGACACAGTCGCGGCTTTCATACGTGCACAGTCCCAGAACGCACAGCGTGCTCCCAGAACTGCTGCCTTGAAGACGACTTTTTCCAAAGAAACGCTATTGCCTCAAATGTTGAAGTTGATGGCAACGATAGCAGCGGGAGAGGGCATTCCCCAGAAGCTTTCGGATGTAGGCAGCAAGCGACCGACAGTGAATTCAATTTGAGATAACGAGAAGCGCATGGAAAACCATACCAGGGTTCTTGTGACCGGAGCCGGCGGTTTCATCGGTCATCACCTGACAAAATATCTGAGAGACCGCGGCTATTGGGTGCGTGGCGTTGACGTTAAGCAGCCGGAATTTGAATCGACTTCGGCAAGTGAGTTTTTGTTGCTCGATTTGAGCAGGTGGGAAGAGTGTCTGAAAGCTACCGCGAATGTCGATCAAGTTTACGGGCTGGCTGCGAACATGGGCGGTATCGGCTTCATTGAAAACAACAAAGCAGTCATCGTGCGTGACAACACGCTGATCAATCTGCAGTCCATCGAGGCAGCACGAATCAATGGCGTCAAGCGTTACCTATACACCTCGTGCGCCTGCATCTATCCGGGTTACCTGCAAAACGAGACTGACATCGAGCCTCTCAAAGAGGACGACGCTTACCCCGCCGACGCTGAAGACGGTTATGGCTGGGAAAAGCTCTACATGGAACGCATCTGTCGTCATTACCGGGAAGATTTTGGGTTGGACACTCGGGTCGTGCGCTTTCATAACATCTTTGGTCCACTGGGAACTTATGACGGTGGCCGCGAAAAGTCGCCTGCAGCAATCTGCCGGAAAGTAGCGTTGGCTGAGGACGAAGACACGATTGAAGTGTGGGGTGATGGTGAGCAGACACGCTCCTACTGCTACATCAGCGATTGTGTCGAAGGCATCTACAGGCTAATGCAAAGTGACTACACAGAACCGCTGAACCTGGGCCAGGATCGAATGCTGTCGATTAACGAGCTGGTCGACATTGTGGCTCGGATCGCCGGCAAGAAGATTAGTAAGCGTTACGACCTCACCAAGCCCCAAGGGGTGAGAGGACGCAATAGCGACAACACGAGGCTCAGGCAAGTACTTAATTGGGAACCAACCGTCAGCCTGGAAGAAGGGCTCGAGATAACTTATCACTGGATCGCCGAGATGGTGCGTAATCAGAAACCCGCATTCCAGGAGATGCAGGCTTAGTGATGCAGGCTTAATTTGACTACCTATTTTGCACTTTTTGTAATTGCGGTTTTTGCCTCATTGGTAATCACGCCGGTGGTGCGTCGTTTGTGCGAGCGCTACAAGCTGCTCGACATTCCCGGTGACGGCCGCCGCCTGCACAAGCAGGCGACGCCTCGACTGGGCGGCGTGGGCATTTACCTCGCAGCCGTTCTCGCGCTTTCGATGTTGCCGTTGGTGGACAATTTGCTGACTCAGGCGTTACGTCCACATCGATCAGAGTTCTTCATGATTCTGATCCCAGCCACGATTGTCCTCGGTCTTGGCATCTACGATGACTTATTTGGCGCCAAGGCCACACTGAAATTTAGTGTGCTGGGATTGGTAGCAGCGCTCTTCTTTTGGATGGGCGGCAGTATCAACGGGATCTATGTCCCGTTTGTTGGTTACTTTAACCTTCCGCCTATACTTGCGTTCATTGTCACTGTACTTTGGTTGGTCGGAATTGCGAATGCGTTCAACTTAATCGACGGAATAGATGGTCTCGCATCAGGCGCTGCTCTTTTCTCGTCGATGGTGATTCTGATCTTCTCTTTCTCGGCGCAAAACTATTTCACGATTGTCATCGCGCTGGTCCTTTGTGGGGCGCTGGCAGGATTTCTTCGCTACAACTTCAATCCC
>Ga0126384_10002232_pt1 | contig 11765 bp, 10 predicted proteins | sample PanSoiMetPlot_36_FD_92543 | JGI IMG/M metagenome (GOLD analysis project Ga0126384, IMG submission 92543) | Tropical forest soil microbial communities from Panama - MetaG Plot_36 | ecosystem: Environmental > Terrestrial > Soil > Tropical forest > Bulk soil | place: Panama | collected 2016-02-17 | reverse complement strand
CTCACCATCGTTCCTATCATTGTCGCCTCATACGCCATTGGCGCCGTGTTGCTGGGCCGGCCCTTCACGATCTCTGCGGATGGATTGGAATTGTTAAAACACCCAGACCTGTTGTCGGCAGAGTATTACCGCCTTCTATTCGCACAGGGCTGGCAGGTACTGGTGCCATTTACCATTGGTGGCCTAATTCTTTCCGTGGTTTGTTCCATAATTGCCTATCCGCTAACATTGCGAGCTTTGCGGGCGTACCATCGCCAGCGACGGTTGGAAAGCAAAGCGTGAATTATGGCATCCCGTTCCATCGGTGGTGGCATCTCTAAGACACGAAATCACACGAAATTAAGACACGAATTCACGCAAGATTAAGACACGAATTCACACGAAATTTTATGAAGTATTGCTTGCTTCTACTAATGGTTTTGACATCCACCGTTGCCAGTGGCCAAACGCCACCATCCAATCGGCCTGGTCAACAACCCGCGATTCCGCAACGGCCAGTCACAAGTTTTGACGTCTCAGAGTACGGGGTTGATTTTCAATCTGATCCGCGACTGATCGTCGTAATGGCGGCGCTGGAAGCAGCCGGATTTGAAGCCACTCCCCCTGGAAGAGAACCATCGGTGTTTCGCACGCAAGTTCGAAGAGATCTTGTCGGTCTCGATCCGGATCTGAAGGGGCGATTGAAAGCTTTCTACGAGCGGAATAAATTGCCGTCTCCGGCCACTGCCGCCGACCAGTCGGCGCGATATGTTTCCCTGGCGCTTGCTTTAGGCCAAGCACCCGGATTGGAGCCACCTGAGCGATCCGAGGATTTGCCAAACGGCTTGTTGGAAGTACTTGACTTTGCCCCACTGATACGCGAGTTCATTCGCCGATCGGTAATTGACGAGCGCATGGTGTCGTACGTTCGTGCTTATCAGGCAGAGACTGATCGATTGCGGCAGCCAACTGCCAACATGGTCCAAGCCGTTCTGACTTACTTGCACACGCGGCCGCTTACCATAGCTACCGAACGAGTTGAAAACAAAGCGCCGACCGCTGGTAAGAAAAAGAACGCACCTACAACGTACAGTTTTCGCGAGCACCAGCGACGGTTTTTCATCATTCCAGACCTGCTCGCCGCCCCTGGCGCAATCAATTTTCGAGTGATCGGCGATTCTTATTACGCCATAGTCCCGGAAGGCACCGATCCCACATCTTCGGAGTTGAGACGCGCCTATCTGCAATACGTAATTGATCCGTTGATCCTGCGATTCAATAAAGAGGTGGCGTCGCGAAGGGACCAGATTAGGCAGTTGCTGGATGCTCGCCAAAAAGCCGGAGAACAAGTAACTCCGGATGTGTTTCTTGCCGTGTCGCGATCGCTCGTTGCCGCAGCAGATGCTCGGTTTGAAGAGAACAGGAAACTGTCCGCACTTGCACAGTCGAATCGAGTGCAGTTGGTTAACGCCCGTGACGATGCAGCACGCGCCGCCATTGCTAAAACGTCACAATCAGAGATGGCAGCAATTAAGGACGAGACAATCGCTCGTTTGGCGGACGATTATGAACATGGCGCGGTGTTGTCATTCTTTTTCGCCGATCAATTGAAAGATGTTGAGACTTCGGGTTTCGACATCGCAAATTTCTTTCCTGATATGATCTCGTCATTTGATCCAGCTCGCGAGTTGCGGCGGCCGGCCGAATACGCTGAAGCTCGTCAGCGTGCAATCGCAGCCAGACAAGCCCGGCTCGCGGCGAAGAAGGCAGAGGAGGAAAGTCCTGCTTATTCAGAAGCTGAAGCCGCACGGTCAGCGGCGCTGATCAAAAAACTCTCAGAAATCGAAGATACATTGCGGCTGCGAGACTACGTTAACGCCGAGAATCGTCTGAAGGAGCTGCTTAAGGATTATCCACGTGAGCCGCGGGTTTTCTTTGCGTTAGCTCAGACGGCGAGTTTGGCTGCGGCTGATGCGACTGATGAAGCTGTTCAAGCTGAAAGACTCAACCGAGCGTTGATCAACTTCCGTTTCGCCGTCGAAGCTGCGTCACCGGAGACAGATAGAGCTTTGATTTCCAGAGCTCACGAATCCATGGGGCGGATACACGCTTTTCTCGAGAATCGGGAAGAGGCTGCCAAGGAGTTTGACGCCGCAATCAAAATTGGTGAGGTGCGTGGTGGAGCCTACAAAGAAGCTCTTGAAGGAAAGCGAAAGCTCAACCAACCCTGAAAGAATTTGGAAATTAGAACTTGGAAATTCGTGTTTGGTTCGTGTTGCTTGGTGGATCGCACCGCGGAATAAATGATCCACGAAATCACACGAAACACACAAACTATGCCAAACAAAAAATTCTAATTTCTCTAAATTCTAATTTCTAAATCGTCCTAATCCGCTCCTACTGCTTTAGCAGCATTTATCCGACCGCCGGTTACAACCTTACCTTTCAGCGAGTCAAGTTTATCTACTGAATCAAGCAGTTTCTGTCTTAGTGCCTCTACGGAAAGTTTTGGCTGTTTTGACAGTACCAGGGCTGCTACTCCGGCAACCATTGGCGTTGCCATCGACGTGCCGGAATGCGCTTCGTATTCATCGTTCAGCCAGGTGCTTAAGATCTCCTTTCCAGGGGCGGCAATTTGAACACTTGTAGGACCGTAGTTCGAAAACGATGCCAACTGATCATTCCGATCTAGCGCAGCCACGCTAATTATGTTCTTCAATTTATAGCTCGATGGATAATGCGGCGAGCGATCTGTGTTCGCGCTCGCATTCCCACTCGCAGCGACAAACAGTATCCCGGCCTCATAAGCTTTCCGAATAATGTCTTCCAGCGCCCGCGATTTTACAGTCGAGCCCCAACTCGCGCTGATTACTCGAACATTTACGCCCTTGTTTCGGCGATCGATGACGTAGTTAATGCATTCAATCGCGTCTTTCGTATTGCCGAATCCGCCGGCATTCATAAACTTCAAAGGCATGATTCGGACTTTCCAGTTCACGCCGGCAATGCCCAGGTTGTTGCTTCCCTCAGCGCCAATAATGCCCGCGCAGTGAGTTCCGTGACCATTTTCGTCCATTGGGTCGGCATTATTCGCCACCGCGTTATAGCCATGTAGATCTTGAATGATCCCTACGCGTCGATCAACGTAAGGCGGAACGCTTACCGGTCGGACCCAAATGTTATTCGCGAGATCGCTGTGAGTGTAGTCAACTCCAGTATCGATGACGGCGACCACGACGTCGTCACTCCCGGTGGTTACTGACCAAGCTGGAATTGCGCTGATATCCGCACCCTGTTTGCCACCGCCTTGTCCGTGATTATCCAGTGCCCACTGCTCTGCGAAGCGGGGATCTTGCGGATGTTGATGTTCATCATCACTCGGTGAGAAATAGGTTTCTTCCGACTGAGCTACGTCGCCCGGTTCGATCAGGCTTATTTCAGAATTTACCTCCGCATACTCCACTTCCGGCAGCGCACGATACTGTGCCGCAACATCTTCCGGATTTGCCTCATCGAGATCGTCAATCGCGTCCAATCCAGGAACCGCTTCAATCTCGTCCTCGACTTCATCGTGGAAGCGGGAAGTAATGGCTTGAACGGTTTCCTCACTCACTCCAGGTTTGAACTTCACGAGCACTTCAGGAACAGGCAGTGGAGTCGAATCACTCCTTCCCATTTCTTGATCTTTGAGGAAGGGTCGTTTTGATTCGCCTGGAAAGATCCGCACGCGGGACTTCCAGTCGGCCTGTTGCCATCGTCTGAGTTGACCGGCGAAGGCTGCAATCAGAATCAGAATCACTGCGAGGGCGATATGTGGCAGGAAATTATTGCGGTTCATTTCAACACCTCAAAAAGCTTGGACGTCTTCTTTGGTTCAGTGCTCCAATATCTTGGACATACTTGCTGGACCAAGTGTCATTCGTGTTCTTTTGTGTGTCTTCGTGGATCTGTCTTAATGCGCGGCGATAAAAGGTATCCACGAAATCACACGAAATGACACGAATCGACGACTAACTGAGATATCAAATCTTATAGTTAGCTCCCTTAAAATCGTACAATCGGACCTGGTGCTTGTTAGCTCGATATTCGTAGTTTTGTCCTTTCGCCTTCAGACGAATTCGCCACCCAGGAGTGATCATTTGGCCACTCATCTCATCGCGCGCTGAAGCACCGAGGGCAGTGTCCGGAAATTCGGCGTCTTCTACGGACTCCACAGTAATGTCCTGACCACTGATCCCAACCCTCGCCGCCAGATCCGTTCGAGCCTGTTGAATTGCTTCTTCTTTTGAGATGGCCATAACGACACCGGAAAAATCGGTTTTAACTACAAACGAGCTTGCTGCACGTGTTGTTCCGCGAAGTTGTCGATGAACGTGAGACTATTTTCCGTCCGTTCGCTTCTCAGGTCAAAGGCAAGAGCCTTAAAGTTGTAACCAAATTCTGTAGGGGCGTCCCTCCGTGGGCGCCCCTTCTGCATAAACGAGCGCTCTTCGAAAAAAGATGTGGCGCTCACGGAGGGGCGCCCCTACAGAATTTGGTCGCAAGTACGTTACCTTAAATCGCCGAAGCGATGCTGCAATAACGCAACGGCGGTGATGGCCGCTGTTTCGGCTCGCAATGTTCGCACGCCGAGCGTCAGAATCCTCCATCCAAGGTTGAGAGCTTTGCTGATCTCATCGTCATGCCAACCGCCCTCTGAACCGACCAGCGCGATCATGGTTTCTGGATTGTCCAGGTCTCCAGTAATGCTGGGAAAAGAATCACCAAATCGCTCGGAAAACATAAAACGCGCAGCAGCGCTGTCTTCCAACACTTCGTTCATCTCACGCGGCAGGTTGATGACGGGTACTTTCGCCCGCCCCGACTGTTTCGTTGCCTCCAGTGCGATCCTCTGCCATCGACTGCATCGGTGTTCCGCATCCGTATCATCTCGCAGACGAATGTCCGCATGCCGCGTCATCACAGGAACGATAGCGTTTACCCCAAGCTCTGTCGCTTTCTGGACGACGAGATCGAACTTGTCAGCTTTCAACAGCGCCAGCGCAAGCGTTAGATCAAGCGGCGACTCAGGACTCTTTGGTTTGATTTTTGAAGCTATTGTGAGGCGGACGTAATCGCGTCGCACTTCATCCACGGAGCATTCATATTCATTTCCTGTCCCGTCGAAGACCGATGCCGAGTCGCCTGGCTTAAGGCGCAATACGTCGCGCAAATGTCGCGCTTCTTCACTTGGGAGGATTATTGATCGCGAATCGCGTTCAAAAGAACTTGGAGGAGCAAAAAATCGACGCCGAGTTGTCATGTATTTTGGTGTTCTATTGTGTGATTTCGTGAATCTATTGTTATGCAGCGCTAAAGTCGATCCACGAAATCACACGAAGCGACACGAAACATCATCTTCTCCTAAACCACAACCGCAATCCATTCGCCATCTTGAGAGATTTCGATTATTTCACTGATTCCGTGTTCTTCTAGTTTCTCTCGAATCAGATCCAACTGTGAATCCAGCAGACCGGAGAGGACCAGTCGTCCACAGGTTGCGCCGATAAGGACCGGAAGGAGCTCAACTATAGTGGACGCACTAAGGTTTGCACATACAAGATCAGCAGACGGTGTTGTCTCGTCGATCGTGCCGGTGCGAAACGTGATGTGGTCCTCGACTGAGTTCTGTTTTGCATTCTGTTTCGCGATCTCCACGGCTTCGGCATCTATATCGTACGCATTGATTGCTGCGTCCTGAAAAAGCTTCGCGGCGGCAATTGCCAGGAGTCCCGTGCCTGTTCCGACGTCAAGCAGGCTTCCGCCTTGAAAGTATTTCTCGATCGCGCGCAGGCTAAGGCGTGTCGTCTCGTGCGTTCCGGTGCCAAAAGCCATCCCCGGCTCAATCCGAATTAGGATGCGTCCCCTGGTATCGGCTATCTGTGACCACGGAGGCGCTATGAGAAAACGCTCTCCTACCTCGATTGGTTGCCAGCTCTGCTTCCATGCCAACAACCAATCCTGATTTTCTACAGTGCGTACATTCATTGTACAGACCGCGGAAGAAGGAAGGCTATAGATGTGAAGCGCTTCTGCAAGTTCGAGTTGGATCGCCTCACGATCGGGTAAGGATTTGAAATAAGCTGTTATGGTTGGAAGAGCGAGATCGGTTTCACGGAATTCAGTCCCAAGCGCGCCTGCCTCCATCAAACCATAGTCCACCGCCTCGCGCGCGTTTGGCTCGATCGCTACGTCAACTGCGTACCATTGATCAACGGTTGGCACGGCCGCTGATTCCCATTTCATCGAGCAGATGTTCTTTGTTGCGCCAATCGTCTTCAACCTTTACGAATAGTTCGAGATGAACTTGATGACCAACCAGTGTTTCAATCTCCCTTCGCGCCTGAATTCCAACGTCCTTCAGCCGGGACGCACCCTTGCCGATGATTATTTTCTTTTGTGATGGGCGCTCCACGACAATCGTGCAGTAGATCCGCGTGAAGTCATCACGCACATCTTCCCACTTTTCTGTGACGACAGCCGTAACATAAGGAATCTCTTCCCCTGTCGTCCGCAGCAACTTCTCACGGACGATTTCAGCTGCAAGAGTTCTTAGTGACTGGTCTGTCAATTCATCTTCAGCGAACAATGGTCCACCTTCGGGCAGATATTTGATGATCTCCGCTTGCAAAACGTCAATCATCTCACCCCGCAAAGCTGAAATTGGAATCACCTCACGCCAGTCATACTGATCCTTGTACCATTCGATCAATGGCAATAATCCAGACCGGTCTTTCATCTTATCGATCTTGTTAAGCAGCAAGAGCGCCGGCTTGGCTGACCTCTGCACCAGCTCAAGTACGAACCGGTCGCCCTGTCCAGTGGAAACTGAAGCATCTCGAATCAAACAGACCAGATCCACCTGAAGCAACGCGTCCTGAACGGCAGCCATCATGCGACGATTTAACTCGTAGCCTGGTTTGTGGACGCCTGGGGTATCAACAAAAACGATCTGACCGTCAGGACGGGTGGTGACGCCCTGAATCTTGAAGCGAGTCGTCTGTGGTTTATCGGAAACCGCAGCTATTTTTTCCCCAACTACTTGGTTGAGAAGAGTCGACTTTCCAGCATTTGGTCGTCCAATGAGGGCAACAAAGCCGCTGCGATAACCCTCATTGTGGGATGACCCGGACATGTCGTAGCTATTTAGCCTTCTCAGCGAAGATTCGCACCAGATTTATCAGGGTTTCTGTGGTCTTTTCCAGTCCCCGCCGTGAATTAAACTCGAGCTTCCCATGGAAGTTTTGACCGCCGGTGAAAATATCTGGCGTTGGCAGACCACGCACCGTCAGGTTCGAACCATCCGTTCCACCTCTAACGGCCTTGATAGTTGGTTTCAAGCCCGCACGCCGGGCCGCTTCCATTGCGTTCTCTGTCAACTCTGGATAGTTCTTCAACACTTCCTTCATGTTCTTATAGTCTTCTTTGACGTCAATGCTGATCTTGACATCTGGAAACTTTGCCTGCGTTGCCTGGACCATATCGCTCAAAACCTTTTCTTTGGCATCCAGACCGGCAACTTCGAAATCCCGCAGCAGGACTTTTAATGTCGACTCTTCGACATCCGCAACTCCGCTGTAGGGATGAACAAAACCCACACGCCCTTCGGTAGTCTCTGGAAGCATGTCATGTGGAAAGCGCGAAAGATAGTCCGCCAAAGCGTACATCGCATTTACCATGATTCCTTTTGCATCTCCCGGGTGCGTGCTCTTCCCCTTGAACGTTACAGTGGCAGTGCGGGCACTCCAGGTTTCATTGCTGATCTCACCAAGCGCTTCACCATCGACTGTGTACGCAACTTGAGCGCCGAAGCCCTTGATATCAAATTTGTCGATTCCTGTGCCTACCTCTTCATCGGGAGTGAATGCCATTGCAACCGTACCATGTTTAATCTGCGGATTCTGAATGAGCGTGTCCAACATGGTTATGATGGCCGCTATGCCCGACTTGTCATCCGAACCCAAGAGTGTCGTGCCATCGGCTGTAATGATGTCGTCGCCAATCATGTCTTTCAGGATTGGATTCTTCATTACGCTAATGATCTGCGTTGGGTCCTTTGGCAAGACAATATCTCCACCCTGATAGTTCCTGTGAATAATCGGATTCACGTTGGCGCCGGATACCGCAGGTGATGTGTCCATATGAGCAAGAAATCCAACGACCGGAACCTTGGAATTGTCAGGAATGTTTGCTGGCAACATGGCATAGACAATTCCAAATTCACTCACTCGTACATTCTCCGCTCCCAGACGCTTCAATTCTCTTGCGAGTAGGTTAGCGAGATTTAGTTGCTTACGCGTACTTGGTGTCGTCGGCTGATCATCCTGAGACTGGGTGTCGATTTTTGCATACCGAAGAAACCGATCGATTGCCGTCTCCTTTGGCGGTTTCAATTGATCTTGGGCGTTAGCAAAGGTTACAGAGACTAGAACAATGAAAACTGACAGGACCTTCTTCATCCGGAATACCTCAGAGTTATTGATTAGGAGAGGATTGCGACTGACCAGTGATGCTGATTGAGCAAAGTCCGATGCTTTTAGGATGTTGCGCAGGTTTGTTTTGAATGTTTCGGGCAGCAAACTTATATGTCATGTAAAGAATATTGGAACATAGGTTGCCTAGTCCCCCAATACCCGGCAAATCTGTTTGAGATTGGAACGTGCGGGTGTTATGGAAAGGAATATAGAAACAGGGAACATTCGTCAGCAGGCGCTCTCAGCCATCGAAAGGTCCACGAAATTGTTCGAAATAGCAGAGAACTTGCTCCGGCAGGGTAATAAATCGGAAGCTGAATGGGTCAGAAACGAGGCGAGGGCCCAGCGTAACATTTCCGTATGGCTGATGGCGAAGGCCAACAAACAAAACTGAGCAGAATACTGGCTCGGGCAGGGCACTCAGATTCCTACGGGCATCTGGACTCTACCGAGCGCCGCCCTACGGAGGCACACCAGTAAACTCAGTTTCATAGGCTCCGGAGCCGTTACCAACCAACGAAAATCCACGATCAGGCGAACGCCTAGATCGTGGATTTTTTGTAATTAAATAGCAGCAGCGGAACAACTCAAAACGATAAAGGTGGCAGCTCTTTACTTCTCTTCTATCCGATCCTTCTGATTTAATCCGCGGCTAATTTTCTCCTGCTTTCCACTTCTCGCCTTTCGCATTAAGCGTATCCAAAACGTATTGAAGTTCGTCACGCTTCGAATTTAGAACTTTGTCAGTCGCGTCGCCGGGCACGTAGATCGGCGCTGCAATCTCGACGCGAGCTGTGGTGAAAGGAAGCGGAACTTGAAAGCGATCCCAGCTGTTTGCTTCCCAGTGCCGTCTTGCTGTTACGATGAAGGGAAGAATCGGTTGACCTGTTTTCTTCGCGAGTAGTACTGCTCCCATCTTCGCAACGTATCGCGGTCCTCTTGGACCATCAATTGTAAATGCAGTTGGGCATCCCGCACGCATGAGTCGCACCATTTCAACGATGGCGCCCGTCCCTCCGCGTGTGCTCGAGCCACGTGCAGCGCCGTATCCGAAGCGCTTGATGAAGCGCGCGATGTATTCACCGTCAAAACTTTGTGACGTCATGACGACGATTCGTCGCTGTCGCCAGAAGTGGGTAGCTATAAAAACTCGATTGTGCCAGAAAGTATAGATTGGCAATTGTCCGCTGTTTGCGATCGTCTGCCAGTTCTCCCATCCCACAACCTCATAACCGATGGACGAGCAGATTACTTTTATTAGCACGAAGAAAGCAAAATCCGCGGCACGGACCATCAGCCGGTCTTTCCACGAATACGTTGAAAGACTCGAAAATTCGTAGGCCTTCTGGATCATCCGTTGAATTTGAGAATCCACGAGACCCACAGAACGTTCTTCGGGTGGCACTGGCATTATCTGTGAAACGAGCTTATTTTCGTGGGGAGTCATTCGTAGAGATCAGCTTCTCCAGGCGGTCGTGTCTTCCATCGCTTGTGAATCCACAACCATTGATCCGGATACGCGCGGACAATTTTTTCAACAGCAGCCGCGAAGCGACCAGTGTTCACTTCAATGTCTTTTTTATGATCCCCAGTTCGAACGACTTCTACCGCTGGAGCCGCGTGAAAGCAATATCGACGCTTGCTCCGATCCCATATTGCCCAAGTTGGAATGACCGTTGCATCAGTCTTCAGGGCGAGTGTAGCAATGCCTGCGGTAGTGCAAGCCAGTTTGCCGAAGAACGGAACAAACACGCCTTCGAACTCTTGTGTATTCAGGTCTGACAGAATCCCGAGCGTGCCACCCTCTCGTAACAGGCGCAAGGCCTGCCTTGCTGCGCTCTTCTTATCTATCGCCCGATTACCGAATCTCGTTCTCCTCCGCTCAACCAAATCTTCAAGTAATGGATTATCCAATGGCCGAACGAGGAAACTTATAGGGTACTGCAACGCGGACCATCCAAAACTTAGAATCTCCCACGGGCCGATGTGGCCAGTGAGAAAAATGATCCCTCGTCCCTTCGCTTCCGCCTGCCGCACATAGTCAATTTCGCCCGGAGCATAGTCGATCAGGTCCCGTAGTTGGCCGACGGTGAATTTCGGAAATTGGCTAAACTCAGCTAGCATCCGCCCAAGGCTCTTGAAGGATTCCTTAAGCAACCTGTGCCGTTCCGCGATGCTGAGTTCGGGAAAGGCGATTTCCAGATTGCGATCGCCGGTGCGCCTTAGCCGCCCAGCCAAAAGGTAACCCAGGTGCCCTGTGACAACGCCCAGCTTCAGGGCAAAGGGTCGGGGTAATACCCCCAGAACCGCCAGAAGCGAGCGTCCCAGTACATATTCGACTCTGGTTTGAAGTTTTCCTCGTTTCGCCATGCGGCAGAAGCAGGTCAGTTTATCTGATTCCGGATATTAAGGCGTAAAGCTGCGAGCATGGGTACGGATGCTCCCCCCGCCCAATCTGCTTACGTCTTGTGTGGCGGGAATGATATATTTCGAACGTGCGACTACCGAATTTCGTAAGTTATTGGTGGCAGAGCCAGGTCTCTCAATCTCTCCTCTGAAATTCTGTTTCGATTGGAGCTGGATGGATAAACGCCGGATTCTCATCGTCGATAATAACGATGAGTTGCGCGCAATTCTCGAGGAAGTTCTCGGCACACTCGGCCACGATGTGGTCGTGACGGGCGATCGCGAGAAGGCGTTGGCGCGTGAAGACCTGGACGGCTTTGACCTGATCATTAGTGACCTCACAGAGGATACCGAAGCGCCACAATCCCTCAGCGAATTACAGCGAAGATCTTTACTAACACCCGTGTCATCCAACGGAAGCGGGCCCGAACTGGTTAAGGCATTCAAGCTCGGAGCCGCTAATTTTTTGCGCTTACCTTACAGGGACAACGAGTTGCGACAGATCGTAGAAAGCACGCTTTCCTACAAGTTGAAGTATGTAGACGACCCTAATGTACTTGCGCACGTTCATGAGAAAATCGAATTTGAATTGCCGAGCGATCTTTCTCTGATGAATGGCGTGTTGCAATACCTGCTGGAGCGGGTTTCGCGACTTGGTTTGATTAAGCCTGAACGTTCCAACCTATTCATTGCTCTTGACGAGGCCTTCGTGAATGCTGTTAAGCACGGCAATAAGGGTAATCCAGCAAAACTCATAAAGATTACCGCCGAGCTTTCTCCCAAAGAGGCTTGTTTTACGGTGGAAGACGAAGGCGACGGTTTCAATGTCAAAGACATACCTGATCCCTGTGATCCCGCGAATCTGTT
>Ga0126384_10002231_pt1 | contig 11767 bp, 11 predicted proteins | sample PanSoiMetPlot_36_FD_92543 | JGI IMG/M metagenome (GOLD analysis project Ga0126384, IMG submission 92543) | Tropical forest soil microbial communities from Panama - MetaG Plot_36 | ecosystem: Environmental > Terrestrial > Soil > Tropical forest > Bulk soil | place: Panama | collected 2016-02-17 | reverse complement strand
CCGAGATCTCGCAAGTCCATGTCAAGAGTTTAGCGGCGGAGTACGGGGCTCGCAAAGGACCGTTAAGACGACGCCCCTACAAATGCGAAGACCGGCGCAGGCAGATTGCCTGAGCTACTGGACGGCGGAGATGCGGCGCAGGAGGTCGTTTTGTTCGGCGATGGATTCGGCGCCGATGGTGAAGGCGTCGAGGAGATTGAGGCCGAGCGCAAATTTAAGGGCTTCATCCTGGCGAGTGCGAAGGGCACCTTGCCCCAGAATCTTCATGCCGATGATTCCCTTTCCGGCAGCTTTCATTTCTTTGAGGACGCTCACGACGGTGTCGGGATCGGCGTCCATGTGCGCCCCGATGGGATTGATGCGGCAAAGATCGACTTCTACCCAGGGCGATTTTGCCGCGGCGCGAAGGGCTTCGATTGAATGACAGGAGCAGCCGTGCGCGCGAATGATTTCTTTGTGCTTGGCTTCTTCGAGGACGTCCATGACGGGGCGATAGCGCGTGGTCCAGTCGCCTTCGATAAGGCAGTGCATCAGCAGGACATCGATGTATTCGGTGCCGAGTTCGCGGCGGAAGCGATCGAGCTCGGCGCGCATTTCGTTGGGTTCGCGCGCCCAGGATTTTGAGAGCACGGTGACCTTGCTCCGATCGACTCGCTTGAGCGCTTCGGCAACGTGAGGATGGCTGCCGTACGAATCGGCTGAATCGAAAAAGCGAAGGCCATTGTCGTAGCCATTGAGGAGTAATTTCGACAGGCCACCAATGCCGAGATCGGTTTGATGCGAATGATGCCCGACGCCGACCGTGCCCGTGCCCATTGCAAGCCGTGAGGATTGAATGCCGCTTTTGCCGAGGGTCACGGTGTCTGACGCAGAAAACTTTTGATTGATTGCGGGAAGCGCAAGCAGGCGTTTGGCCAGCGCGTGCGACGTTAATGTTGCGGAGGCGATGCCACGAGCGGTGTGGTAAAGGAACGAGCGGCGGCGCATATGGCCTCCGGGTGGGCAAAAAAATGATTTTACACCTGGATAGACGCGGTAGCCCTTCGGAAGGTTATCGCGCCAAGCCCATTTAGTGGGCACAGGCAGGAGTGCCTGTGCTACCAAGTCGTCAGATCAGTTCGAGGCTGGAGAAGAAATAGCCGATTTCGAAGGCGGCGGTTTCGGAAGCGTCGGAGCCGTGCGTGACGTTGTTGCCGATGCTGGTACCGAGATCATGGCGAATGGTACCAGGCGCGGCTTTTTTCGGGTCGGTAGCGCCCATCGTATCGCGCCATTTTGGGATGGCGCCTTCAGCTTCGAGAACCATAGCTATGATCTTGCCGGAACTCATGAAGTCGGTGAGTTCACCGAAGAAGGGACGCGCTTTGTGCACGGCGTAAAAGCCGCCGGCTTCTTCTTTCGTCAGGCGCATAGATTTGATGGCGACGATGGTGAAACCCGCTTTGTGAATGCGAGAGAGAATTTCCCCTTGAATAGCGCGTGAAACTGCGTCGGGTTTGATAATTGCGAAAGTTCGTTCGAGAGCCACTGAAAATTCCTCCAATAAGTTGAAGCGAAGATGCTGCGCTAAAGCGACGGCGCTACACAAAACCGGGAACCAGCCGATCCAAAGATCGACCACTACATCGCCCGCCCCGGAAGTCGGCCGCTAAAACTACTTGATCGCGGCGGCAAGAGTGCTGCCCAGGTCGGCCGGCGTTTCAACGGTTTTGATTCCTGCGGCGGCCATCGCGGCGTATTTGTCCTTTGCAGTTCCTTGACCGCCTGAAATGATTGCGCCGGCATGACCCATACGGCGGCCTGGCGGGGCCGTTTGTCCCGCGATGAAACCGACGACCGGCTTCTTCACGTTGGCTTTGATGTAGGCCGCCGCGGTTTCTTCCGCGTTGCCGCCGATTTCACCGATCATGATGATGGCATGCGTCTCGGGATCGTCGTTGAACAGCTTGACGGCATCGAGGAACGATGTGCCGATAATCGGATCGCCGCCGATGCCGATACACGTGGACTGGCCAATGCCGAGGCGCGTGAGTTGATCCACAGCTTCGTACGTGAGCGTCCCGCTGCGGCTGACAACGCCAACGTTGCCGGGCTTGTGAATTCGTCCCGGCATGATGCCGATTTTGCATTTGCCGGGAGAAATGATGCCCGGGCAATTCGGACCGATGAGGCGCGTTTTATCACGATCGATCGTCAACGAAACGCGAACCATATCGAGAACAGGAATGCCTTCGGTAATGCAGATGACGAGAGGAAGCGCAGCGTCGGCTGCTTCGAGAATCGCGTCAGCTGCGTATGGCGGTGGAACGAAAATGACAGAGGCATTTGCGCCCGTGGCTTTTGCGGCTTCTGCAACAGTGTCAAATACGGGGCGCTCAAGATGCTTCGTGCCGCCTTTGCCCGGAGTGACACCGCCGACAACGTTCGTGCCGTATTCAATCATTTGCTGCGCGTGAAACGTTCCCTCGCGGCCGGTAAATCCCTGCACGATGAGGCGCGTCTTTTCGTTGACGAGAACGCTCATCGCGCGTCTCCCGCCAGCGCCACGACTTTTTGCGCGCCGTCCTTCATGCCGTTGGCGATGGTGAAGTTCAGACCGGAATCGCGAAGAATTTGCTGGCCCTGTTCAACGTTAGTTCCTTCCATTCGAACGACGACTGGTACCTTCAATTGGAGTTCCTTTGCGGCTGCAACGACGCCCGTCGCAAGAACATCGCAACGCAGGATGCCGCCGAAAATGTTGATGAATACTGCACGCACGGCTGGATCGCTCATCAGGATGCGAAATGCGTTCTTCACTTGATCTGCGGATGCGCCGCCGCCGACATCCAGGAAGTTTGCAGGTGAACCGCCGGCGTACTTGATGATGTCCATTGTGGCCATGGCGAGACCGGCGCCATTCACCATGCAGCCGACGCTGCCATCGAGCTTGATGTAGTTGAGGCCGTACTTCGAGGCTTCGACTTCGAGAGGATCTTCTTCGTCGAGGTCGCGCAGACCACGCAAATCCTTGTGGCGAAAGAGGCCGTTGTCGTCGAAAGTCATCTTTGCGTCGAGCGCGACGAGCTTTCCGTCGCCGGTCAGCACGCACGGATTGATTTCGAGCAATGAAGCGTCTGTGTCCACAAATGCGCGGTGGAGCGCTTGGAAAAACGGAGCGGCGTTGTTGGCGACGTCCCCAGTCAGGCCGAGTCCGAAGGCCAGTTTGCGCGCTTGATACGGCTGCAAACCAACGGCAGGATGTACAACTTCTTTGATAATCGCCTCGGGATTCGTCTTAGCGACTTCTTCGATTTCCATGCCACCCGCGGCGCTGGCCATGAAAACGACGCGGCCGACACTGCGATCCACGAGCAGCGAAAGGTAAAGTTCGCGCTTGATGTCGAGCCCTTCTTCAATAAGCAAACGTTTTACGATGCGACCTCCCGGGCCCGTTTGAATCGTGACAAGATTCATGCCGAGCATGTGAGTGGCAACGTCGGCGGCTTCATCCGGCGAATGAACGAGCTTGACGCCACCCGCCTTGCCGCGGCCGCCGGCGTGAATCTGCGCCTTGACGACGATCACGTTCGATTTGAGGCGCTGCGCCCCTTCGCGGGTTTCTTCTTTGGTGAAAGCGACTTCGCTGCGCGGCGTTGTGACTCCGTAGCGCGCAAGAATCGCCTTTGCTTGATATTCGTGGATCTTCATTCGCGATGTTCCGTATTGGATGTGACCGCAGAACGGTCAACTGTTAAGATTTTGCTCAGTCGTGAAACATAGAAGTTTACCTGCAACCCGAGCATCGGAGCAAGGCGGGCAGGATTGCGCGCGAATGAGCATTCGTCTAATTGAAAAAACTGAGGCCGGGGCGGCCCTGGAGCGAAGCGAAGCAGAAGCGCTGATGGAGGAGCTGCTCGCGGGGCGGCTAGCGACGCCTGCGATTGTGCGGCTGTTGACGGCGCTGAACGCGTGGCCGTATCGCGCCGTAGAGCTTGCCGCGTTCGCGCGAGTGATGCGGCGGCATGCGGCGCGCGTGTTTGCGGAAGGCGAAACTCCTCCTGCAAATATGGTGGATACATGCGGAACGGGCGGCGATGGCGCGCAGACGTTTAATATTTCGACGGCAGCGGCGATTGTTGCGGCGGCGGCGGGGGCGCGAGTCGCAAAACATGGAAATCGCGCGGCGAGTTCGTTGAGCGGCTCGGCGGATGTGCTCGAAGCGCTGGGGGTGCGAATTGACTTACCCTTTCTGGAAACCGGGAAAGCAATCCGCGAGATTAGCATTGGGTTTTTGTTCGCGCAGGCGGCGCATACGGCCACGCGGCATGCAATGCCAGCGCGGAAGCAAATTGGAGTTCGCACTGTCTTCAATTTGCTTGGGCCGCTGACGAATCCCGCGGGAGCGCAATCACAGGTACTTGGAGTTTTCTCGGCGGACGTTCTGGAGCTAGTTGCGGAGACGCTTCTGGAATTAGGCACGGAACGCGCGATGGTGATTCATGGAGCGGGCGGACTCGACGAAATTTCGCTTTCCGGGCCGACGAAAATTGCAGAAGTGAAAGATGGAAAAATCTTGCGCTACGAAGCAACGCCGGAAGAATTTGGCATAAAGCGAGCCCGGCTTGAAGCTATTCGAGGCGGCGCCGCGGCGGATAATGCGGCGCTGATCCGCAGCGTCTTCGAAGGTGAGCCTGGAGCGCCGGCGGGAATTGTGGCCGCAAATGCGGGGGCGGCGCTGCTGGTTACCGGAATTGCCGGGACGCTACGAGAAGGAGCGGAGATTGCCAGCGGCGCAATCAAAAACGGAGCGGCGAAAAGGAAGTTGGAAGAGATGGCGAAGTTTGGCAAGAGATGAGAAGCGCGGAGGAGGCTTCAGGGCTTAGAAGGCGATTCCAGTGCTTCATCAACGGCCAGATACGTTACAAACGCAATGCCCCCAATGATGAAATAAAGGAACGCTTTGTTTTCGCGGCTGTCACCTCGCGTTTTTCCAGGAAGGGCGTTGGCAGCGTTAGAAAGAGGGAGTTCCTCGGCCGAGGGGTCAAGAACAAAACGGTTGGCGGTGCCTTCCTGGACGAGTTGTGTTTGCCCGCGATAAGAAAATTGAACGGTGCCGCGTTGCGCGCGAACGTCAATCGCCTTGGCTCCGACAACCGAAATTTGCGCGACGGTCGGTTGATCGCCTGAGGGACGAATGTGCGCCTGCGCTACTTCCACATCCATTGCCTCAACCTTTGCCGAAGAGAAAACGATTGTGCCGGAAGCGAGCCTTGCGACTGCGCCGCCTGGAGCCGACTGAAGATTCAGGCTGCTTTGACTTGCCAGATAAAATTGTGCGGCGCCAACTCGAACGCGAAGCAAACCGTCGGAAGCCGTTGTCAACAAGTCGCCGTCAAGAACTGTGGCCCCCGTGGAAACGTCCGCGTGGGCGACATTTGCTCTGGTGGCCCGTGTGACTACGCCCAATGCCGTGACGCCCACAGCGCGAACAGGTGTGTGCCCGAAAACGAGGGTACAAACAAGAAACGTTACAAAAATACGTTGAAGCATGACGTGCAAAATTCATTTTGCGTTGCTTAACTGAGTGAAAAATAGAAAAGGCGGCGCGGGATGGTACTTTGCCAATCCGTTGGTGGCTCATTCCGCACTAATTAACCTGTACGATGGGACAGCTGGAATAAACCGTGAATACAAACAGTTTCGATAAGATTGCGAAGCAATTAGAAAGAGGAGAAACGCCTTGAGAAAGATTGCCGCCTTGTTGCTCATTACATTTTTCGCGTTGCCAGTTTTCGCGCAGAAACCGACAGCGCCGGAAACCGCCGTGAAAGCGGTGCGCCAATACCGGCAGGAAAACGAAGATCGCATCATGCGCGAGCTGCGGGAATTTCTGGCGATTCCGAATGTCGCGAGTGATGCACCCAATATTCAAAAGAACGCGGAACATTTGAAGGGCATGCTTGAGGCGCGCGGAATCGAAACGCATTTTTTGCCGATTGAAGGGCGCGGGCCGGTGGTGTTCGGCAAGTTGGAGACGGCCGGCGCAAAGCGAAACGTAATTTTCTATGCGCACTACGACGGCCAGCCGGTGGATGCGGCGGCGTGGACGGATCATGCGCCGTTCGAACCGATTCTTTACGACGGGCTGATTGAAGCGGCTGGAAAGCGGATTCCCTTCCCCTCTACATCTTCGACGCCACATTACAAAAATGAATGGCGGATTTACGCGCGGTCTTCGTCGGATGACAAATCACCAATCGTTGCACTACTGGCGGCTTTAGACGCGTTGAACGCGAACAAGATTCCGCTGGCTGTGAATTTGAAAGTTGTTTTCGAAGGCGAAGAAGAGGCGGGATCGCCCAATCTCGAAAAAACGTTGAATCTTCACAAGAACCTGTTGGCCGGCGACTTGCTTTTGACCATTGACGGAAATATCCATCCGTCCGGCAGGCAGATGATTTCTTTTGGCAATCGTGGCGACATCGGTGTGCGGGTAACGGTTTATGGCGCGGCGCGCGCGTTGCACAGCGGTCATTATGGGAATTGGGCGCCGAATGCGGCAATGGAATTGGCGCAGCTGCTCGCGGCAATGAAAGATCAGAACGGCCGAGTGTTGATTCCGGGCTACTACGATGATGTGACTCCTCTGAGTCCCGCGGAGCGCAAGGCGGTTGATGCGATGCCTTATATCGATCCCGACCTGCAGAAGGAAATGGGAATCGCAAAGCCCGAAGGCAATGGAAGAAAACTGGCTGAGTTGCTGCTGGAGCCGTCACTGAACGTTCGCGGGATGAGAAGCGCGTACGTGGGGGACCAGGCGACAAACATCGTGCCGGAGAAAGCAGAAGCGTCATTGGACGCGCGTTTGGTGAAAGGCGAAGATCCAGAAAAGAAGTTTCAGCAGATTCGCGAATTCATCGAGAAGCAGGGCTTCTATGTGATTGATCACGACCCGACGATAGACGAGAGGCGCAGTCACGCGAAGATCGCGAAGGTTGTTTACGAAGGCGGATACCGCGCTTCCAGAACTTCGATGGATTTGCCCGTATCAAAAGCCCTGATGAGTGTGGTCCAGGGAGCGACCGGAGGCACCACGGTGATGTCCCCGGGGTTTGGGGGAAGCGTTCCGATGTACATTTTTGAGAATTTGGGGCTGACGTATATCGGTCTACCGATGGTGAATTACGACAACCATCAACACAGCTCGGATGAGAACCTGCGCGTCGGGCACTTGTGGAATGGGATCGAAGTTTATGCAGCCGTGCTTGCAGGATTGAATTGGTAATGACTCAGCAGCCCCCACACGGCAGGCCATTGAAAGGGTAGACTGTTTACTGCGATTTGCAGGCAGATGCTCCTCCGAAAGCGAGGAAGATGATCCGTTTTTCGCCAGCTTTTGCCCGGCCTCTCTTTTCGTCCGCCTTAGTTGACACACTGAGTTGAATCGCGAAGCTTTCCGCAGTCACTCTCCAAAGCTTAAGCGACGACTTCTCAAATCCTGAAACCGCCCATTGGCTGTACCTGCCGTTAAGCGCTGCCGTCAAGTCATCGGCGGAGATTGACCCCTCGTAGATAGCCGTGATTCCGTACAGGCAGCTGTCTTTGCTATCTATGAGCACTAGCCTGGGAAAAATGCCCTTCGATTCAGAAGATTTCGTCAGCCATAGCTGCGCGCAATCCGAGCCCCGGCATCGCAATAGTTTCGGGTTCGGCAAAACGATGGAACTGTCTTTTGATTCTTCAGCGGATTGACAGATCGGCATAGCCAGCAACACAAGGATGGCACGGACGAGTTTGTGCATTATTCACCTCAGGGCCCCCGCGATTTTCTTTTACATCAGGAGAAAATTCTTGAGCAGTTGTTTGCCCGAGGTAGTCAAGACGGACTCCGGGTGGAACTGAACGCCTTCGAGTTTGTACTTCTTGTGGCGGACGCCCATGATGACGCCATCGTCGGTGCGCGCGGTGACGGTAAGTTCACGCGGGAGCGATTTGCGTTCGATGATCAGCGAGTGATAGCGAGTCGCCGTGAATGGCTCCGGCAGCTTTTTGAACACGCCTTTGCCGTCATGGTGAATTTCGCTCGTCTTTCCGTGAAACAGTTTTGGTGCGCGGACGACTTTTCCGCCGAATGCTTCTCCAATGGCTTGATGACCTAAGCAAACGCCTAAAATCGGAAATCTTCCCGCCAGCTTTTGGATGAGTTCCACAGAAATGCCCGCCTCCTTCGGTGTACAGGGCCCCGGTGAAATGATGATTGCTTCCGGTTTGCGCTGGGCGATGTGCTCGACGGAAATCTTATCGTTGCGATGCACCTCAACTGTGCAACCGAATTCGCCCAAGCACTGGGCTAGGTTATAGGTAAACGAATCGTAGTTGTCGAGGAGCAGAATCATGGAATCATTCGCGCCAATCAATATTCTATGACAGGAACCAGCGGCTAGTCTCGCAGCGCCGAGTGCAGCGGCTCAATGCCGCCGCCGATCGCCAATCTATTCAAATCCTTTCAGCGCGTCAGAATAATCTTGATTCTGTGGCGCAAGTTCATGCGCTTTGCGATAGGCGTTTTTTGCCGCAGTGTAATCGCCAACTCGGTGGTAGGCAATTCCAAGATCGAACCAGTACTCATGAGTGTTCGGTTGATACCGCACGGCATCGCGCAGCCAGCGAATCGCCTCATGGTCCCGTTTCGCGAGCAGCGCATCGTAACCCCATCGCGCCTCTTCGTAGCCTTCGGTACGCGTAAAGTTCACGTAAGGCCGCAGAAAAGTCGACGCAACAACGCCAAAGACGAGAAGCAACCCTGTGGCGGCCATGGAGAGCAAACGATAACGTGGCGCGCCTACGCCGTACCCGACGATCCCGCCGAACATGGCACCTGCCCCGTGTGCAACGTTTCCGACCGGATAAATGCCGGTGACCGTAGTAAAGATGCAAAGGAAAAACCAACCGACGAAAAGAGTGGCCGTGCGAGACTCGAGAGCATTTTGAAAACGCGCGTCATATTTGGATAAAACCCAAAGCAGCCCGAAAAAACCGTAGCCAACACCGGACAGCCCGACACCGCCGTGGGAGAAAGCGAAATCAAACGACCCACTCCCGATAGCCAGCAACAAAACGAGCAAGGCCGTTTTTGCGTGACCATAGACACTTTCCACTTTTGTTCCGAAGATCCACAACCACCAGACATTGAAAACTAGGTGAAGAATATCTAGGTGGGGAAAAATGCTTGTGACGAGTCTCCAAAGCTGCCCTCGCCGAATGTACGCGGTTTCAAACAAAACGCTAATGTCGACCTTGGCCCACCAGGCAAGCGTTGCGGCTACGGCAAGCAAAATCGTTCCAGCAACCACTGGATACCGAGGGAAGTCAGACCATTTGGGAGATTCTTTGGCTGCAGACATGGACCGGGTTATTTATTTTCTGGAATGTGCAGCTTCCAGCGACCGCACTAGCGCTTTGGATTTGTTGACGCTTTCTTCGTATTCGCCGATGGGCCTCGAATCCGCAACGATACCGCCGCCGGCTTGAACATAGGCGACGCCATTCTTGATGACCATGGTGCGCAGGGCGATACAGGAATCGAGGTTGCCCGCGAAATCGAGATAAAGGATTCCACCGGCGTAAATGCCACGGCGCGTTTTTTCCAGCTCTTCGATGATCTCCATGGCGCGGACTTTCGGGGCCCCGGAAACTGTGCCCGCCGGGAAACAAGCCATCAGCGCATCAAAGCAATCGACATCTTCGCGCAGCGTGCCGCGCAAACTCGAAACCAGATGCATGACATGGGAATAGCGCTCGACCGTCATCAGTTTTTCGACACGCACGCTGCCATATTCGCATACGCGGCCGAGGTCGTTGCGACCGAGGTCTACGAGCATGATGTGCTCGGCGCGCTCTTTTTCGTCAGCGAGCATTTCGCGTTCGAGGCGCTGGTCTTCGGTTTCGTCTTTTCCGCGCCAACGCGTGCCCGCGATTGGACGATAGAAGACGTCTCGGCCTTGTACTTTGACTAGCATTTCCGGGGAGCTTCCGACGACGGCGACTTCGTTTAGCTGAAGATAGAAAAGATAAGGAGACGGATTCAGCGCGCGCAGCTTCCGGTAAATCTCAAACGGTGGCGCCTGCGTTTTTGCAGAGAAACGCTGGCTGATGACAACCTGAAAAACGTCTCCGGCACGGATGTATTCCTTCGCCTTGCGGACAGCTCCCAAATACGCTGGCTTCGCAAAATTCGAAGCAATCTTTATTTTTCCGGGCCGCGCGGACTTGGCAGATTTCTTCGGCTTCTCTTCCGCAACGGGCTGCTCCAGCAGCTTTCGCGTGCTTTCAATTCCCTTGACTGCGGCGTCATACTTCGAACGCAATGAGCCAAGACCATCAGTATGAACATTTCGCACGATCCACAAGCGGTGCTGCACGAGCTCGAAGGCAATCAGGCCGTTATAGAACATCAACATCGCATCGAACAATCCGATTTCATCGCGCAGCCGCTTGGGCAAACGTTCGATGAGCCGAACCATGTCGTAACTGAAATAACCGATCGCGCCGGCAATCAACGGCGGCAAACCTGGCAGGCGCACGGGCCGGTAGCGCTCCATGTGCGCGCGCAAAAACGTGACTGGGTCCTTTTCTTCCCATACGATGCGGTCACGGTTCTCCAGTACGCAGGCACCGTTCGCATAACGAAAAACCTCTTCCGGATTTGCCCCGGCAAACGTGTAGCGCGCAATTTTTTCGCCGCCCTCGACGCTCTCGAGGAGAAACGAAAAGCGCGCTCCCCGCGCGATTCGCAGATACGCGCTGACGGGCGTCAGCAGGTCAGCAGAAAAGACGTCGTAAACGGGGATGAGATTTCCCTGCTTGGCGAGCCGCTGAAATTCCTGGAACGAAGGTTGAATCATGAACCGGGCCCTGATTGAAAGAGGACAGTTTACACGAGAAGCGTTGGCCGGCGTTTGCAGCGGGCCGAATTGGCCGGTCAGCGGGATTTCAGCTTTGCCAGGACAGCTTTCCGCATAGCAGTTTCGGGAGGGCGTGTGTTTGTCCAGATTTCCCACTGGGCAAAACCCTGCGCGAGGAACATTTCAAGGCCGGAGACAGCCGCAATTCCCCTTTTCTTTGCGAGCTTCAACAGCCGTGTTTCGAGGGGGCTGTAAATCAAATCCATCACCAGGTTGCAGCGCAATTCCTGAGCCGTTAGTGGGGAGACGCTTTCGTGCGGATGCATCCCCACGGGCGTCGCATTCAGTACTGCGTCGAACCTTTCGGAGCGCAGAGCACGGCGTGGAATCGCTTCGCCGTCAGCGGCGCGCGCAAGCTCCTTAGCTGCCGAATCGCGGCGCGCAGAGACAAAAACCTGCGCGCCAGCACGTGCAAGCGCGAAAGCAGCAGCTCGCGCAGATCCGCCCGCTCCAAAAACCAGCACGCGGCTGCCGCGAAGCTTCATTTTTCTTTCCAGCGCTCGAAGGGCGCCGACGTAATCTGTATTGCATCCGTAAAGCGAACCGGTTTTTCGCACTACAACCGTGTTGACTGCTCCGATCTTCGCAGCAAGCGGTTCGCAATCGGTGAGATACTTCAGGATCTTTTGCTTGTGCGGAATCGTGACGCTAAAACCCCGAATGCCAAATTCAGGAATCGCGTCTACAAAATCTTTCAGCTCCTTCACCAGAAACGGCAGATAAACCGCATCGCGGTTGCGCGCGACGAATCCCGTGTTGTGCATAAGTGGTGAAAGCGAATGTCGGATGGGGTCTCCAATCACTCCGTAAACTTCCGATTT
>Ga0126384_10002230_pt1 | contig 11767 bp, 9 predicted proteins | sample PanSoiMetPlot_36_FD_92543 | JGI IMG/M metagenome (GOLD analysis project Ga0126384, IMG submission 92543) | Tropical forest soil microbial communities from Panama - MetaG Plot_36 | ecosystem: Environmental > Terrestrial > Soil > Tropical forest > Bulk soil | place: Panama | collected 2016-02-17 | reverse complement strand
ATTTGCCGCGTAAATATCGCACGTGGCCGTCGGTGCTATTGCTTGAAACGACGCTTGTCGATATTCAGTGTCCTGATCTTAGATTCCAGAGTCGAGGAAGGGATTCCCAACTGCGTTGCCGCACCGAATGGTCCCGATACTCGGCCTTTGCTCTTCATTAAAGCGGCTTCTATGACATCTTTCTCTTGAGTCTCCAGCGTTCGGTGAGGCGCTGCTGGTGCGAGCGGAGGAATGGTGACGGATGGCGCCGCCTGTTGTCCCGAGAGCCACCGCTTGTCAATGTGCAGCGCGTCCGAATCGGAGACGATGACCGCCCGCTCAACTACATTTTGAAGTTCTCGGACGTTGCCCGGCCAGTGATACCCCTGCAGCAGGCTCAATGTCTTCTTGCCGATCTTGCTGATCCTCTTGCCCGCACGCTTGGCGAGCCGGTGTGTAAAGTACTCGACCAGAAGCGGAATATCCTCCAGACGTTCGCGCAGCGGTGGCACCACCAGCGGAAACACGTTCAGCCGGTAATACAGATCAGTTCGAAACGTCTTGTCGTCGATAGCATCTTCCAGATCCCGGTTGGTCGCTGCAATCACGCGGACGTTCACCCGAATCGGCCGGTCGCCGCCTACACGCTCAAACTCACGCTCTTGCAAAACGCGTAACAGGGTCACCTGGGTCTCAGCGGGCAGTTCCCCGATCTCGTCCAGGAAAATCGTCCCACCTTCCGCCAACTCGAAGCGGCCGAGTCGCCTCTGTGTGGCTCCGGTGAACGCGCCTTTTTCGTGGCCAAACAACTCAGAAGCAATCAGTGCCGGAGGAATAGCCGCGCAATTGACGCTAACAAAGGGTCGAGACGATCGCTGCGATCGTTTGTGGATCGCGCGTGCGACTAATTCCTTTCCAGTGCCGGTCTCACCCGTTATGAGAACCGTTGAATCTGTCGGAGCGACTTTCGACACTTCGTATAGCACCGAGCGCAGCGGCGCGGAAACGCCGACGATCTCCTCGAACATTGACGTCGTGCCGATCTCCTCACGGAGGACGATGTTCTCATTCCTGATCTCCTCTTCCGCCCGTTTGCGATCTTCGATGTCAGTAGCTGTGCTGTACCATCGTATTATCTGCCCTCGTTCATCTTTAACCGGATTTCGACGGATTAGAAAATGACGAAACTCCCCGTCGTGCCTCATCAACCGAACTTCGAATTCATACGGTGCGCCCTGGAGAAATCGGTTCCCCCTTTCGCCCAGAAAGTGTTCGCGATCATCTGGATGAACGAAATTTATTCGAGAGCTGTCTCTCCATTGGTCGAGGGTGATGCCGAAATACTCGAGCGCAACGTGATTGGCGTAGAGTAGGCTTGCACCAGGCCCAAATACACCGATGTGCTGAGGCGCGAGTTCCACAATCTGCCGAAGCTCTGTCTCTTGTGCGCGGATTTTGTCTTCCGCAGTCTTGCGCTCTTCGATATCAATACCAGTGCCGTACCACTTGATGATTTTTCCAGATTCGTCTCGCAGTGGCACATTGCGCTGCAGGAACCAGCGGTATTCACCATCAGCCCGCCTCACCCGTGATTCGGCCTCGAAGGGCTCTCCGGTCGCTAGTGCTTCGCGCCACTTATCCAAGAACCCTTCGATGTCTTCGGGATGGATTGCCTCGGTCCAACGCCAGTCCTTGAGATCTGTTAGAGAAAGCCCTCCATATTCCAGCCAGCCCCGACTGAGGAAGTCGAGAGCGCCGTCTGGCGAAGCGGTGTGAATAAACGCTGGAGTCGTATCTACCAGATCACGATACTTGCGTTCGCTGGCGCGTAGCTCCTCCTCAGCCCGCTTACGCTCGGTGTTGTCGATCACGGTACCGGTGTACTCAATGAGCTCGCCGGACTGGCTGAAAACAGGATGACCTATGCTGTGAATGTCCCTCACAACGCCACCCGGATGCACAATTCGATAATCCACTTCTTCATCTAACTTGGTATGCCTGGCCCTCCTGGTAGATTCCCGGAACGCCGGTTGATCGTCGGGATGAATTCGCTCGATGAGTTCTTCGATTCGGGGCACACCATCCCGTGGATCAAAACCCAGAACGCGGTAGCATTCCTCCGACCAATACCTGACGTCGGTGTCGGGACTCCAGGCCCAACTGCCGGTTTGGCTTAGTCTCTGCGCCTCCGCGAGATAAGCCTCGCTGCGGCGCAGCGAGGCTTCAGCCTGCTTCTGGTCGGTGATGTCCGTGACCGCGCCCACGAATTCGGAGGGCCGTCCTTCATCTTGTGATGGGCGGCCCACAACTCGGAGGTATTTAATAGATCCATCGGACATCAACAGCCGATGTTCCAGAGCGAACTCGCTCCTCTCACTCGAAGCACGCTCTATGACTTGCTGGACAGCTTGCCTGTCATCCGGATGGGTCCGCTGCACAATCAGATCCGTGGTGATCTTTGTTTTCGGATCAAGCTCAAATATTCGAAAGGTTTCATCAGACCAATAGATCTCTCCGCTTAGAACATCCCAGCCGAAACTGCCTGTGTGACTCAATCTCTGCGCTTCGGATAAATACGCTTCACTTCTCCGCAGCTCCACTTCTGCCCATTTGCGATCCTCGATTTCCAGACTCGATCCGTACCACTTGACGATTTTCCCAGTTTCGTCGCGCAGTGGTACCTTGCGGTGGAACATCCAGCGGTATTCTCCATTGGCGCTGCGGAGGCGCGTTTCGTGTTCGAAGGTTTCTCCGGTCGCGAGGCAGGCTCGCCACTTGGCCACTATCCCCTCGACGTCTTCAGGGTGAACGAAAGCCTGCCACTTCCACCCGGTCACCTGGTCCAGAGTGGCGCCCAGGTATTCCAGCCAGGACGTATTGAAGTAGTCGTGGTAGCCGTCAGGCCTGGCGGTGTGAATCAGAGCGGGGATCGAATCGACGTCAAAACCGATCTCGCTGCGGATTTTGCCTTTCAAATTCGCGGTTTGGCTCAATATTGCTGCTGTCATCATAACTCCTCCTTCTCACGGCACCATCTCGTTTCCCCGGCCGTGATGGGTAGCAGGTTTCTGATTTCTCCTTTGGTAAGAATCTAGTGGAATACTGCCACCGACGAGCAACCGCCGTCTTGAACAAACTTGTTGTGTTTGGAATGTTTCCGATAAATCGTGATCCGAGTCACAATTGGTTTGTGATCTGGAGCACAATCTGGCGTCTCGAGCGCGCCGGGGTTAAAGGAGGTTCTGGAGAGACGTTTCCCTGGTCAGCGCCTTACGTCGCTAAGTTGCTTTTTCGCATAGAGTTACCTCATGCGGATGGCGTTCCCTTCCGTCCAGCGGACCTGGCGCGGGGACATTCCAGCCCACCGCCGGAAGTGGCGGGCGAGATGGCTTTGGTCAGAAAAACCAGTCGCCAGGGCTATTTCCGACAACGGAGCATTTGTCTCCCGCAGCATGTGTTCCACCTGTTCCAATCGCCGACGCAACAGATACGTGTGCGGCGTCACCCCCATCGACTGGTGGAATGCCCGAGCAAAATGGTCGGTGGAAAGCCCGGTCAGAGCGGCTAGTCCATCGAGCCGGATCTTTTGATCGAGATGCCCCTCGATATAGTCGCAGACGCGGCGTGTCACAGCTGGCGACAACCCGCCACGGCTGGGTTCCGGCGCCGTGGCCATGAGCAAATCCCCTAAAGTACTAATTCTTGCCCGGGAGTGAGCCACTGCTTCCGCCCAGCTGCGCGCGACCTTAGACCTGCTCAGAGGCGGCGTAAGCAATGTCGTCCACCAGCGTTCGTCGCCACGAGCACTCATCAGGCGTACTGGAATGTCGCGGTCTGCCGTACGGCTGAAGACTGAGTGATCAAACGCGAAGGCAGCAGACAACGGAATTCCGTCCGCAAGGCTTTTGTCGTCCAGATCGAACAACTTTCGAGCGGCCTGGTCGGCGCCAATGACGGATTGCTGGTCGTCAATCGCCAGGAGCAGGGATGATTCAAAATCGTCTGAAGGGGCACCGGCCAGGATCCAGTAATGCTGAAAGTGCTCGCGAAAGATGCGTTCCTCAATGGCTCGTGCGGAGACGACCACCATTTGGAGCAGCAAGGGAAATGGCTGATCGTCAGATTGAGGGTGCACTTTGGAAACGTCCAGCACCCCCAGCAAACCTCCTTGAGGATCGAAGATCGGCGCGCCCGCGCAACTCAACCGGGTGTGACGGCTGCGAAAATGCTCGGCACAGTGCACGAGAACCGGCCGGCGATCCGTGATGCAGGTGCCGATACCGTTTGTGCCTTCGACCCGCTCCGACCAGACGCCGCCAAGCCATATACCCCAGCGCTTGAACTCGTCATTCTTGCTGTCGTCGCCACGATGGTGGATGGCGACTCCCTCGCTGTTGCACAAGAGAACTACGTAAGACTGCGGGCGCACAATCGCATAAAGGCGATCTATTTCTTCCTGGGCCTGGAGTAGAAAGCTATGCAGGGGCTCGCGAGAGATCCGGAGCTCACGCTCTGTGAGCAAGTGCGGCTTTGAGCTGCTCCGTGGGTCGACGTGAAAATCAAGCAGACTCCTTCGCCAGGAATCGTCTATCGCTTCGGGTTGGGTGTTTTCGCTCGCGCCGTCAGTCACCAGCTCAAGGCGCTCCTCGTGTGACAGGTCCACGATGGAACGATCGGCACGCAGCTGAGCGCCTGTGTTCATTTATCTCTCAACTCTCTATGGGTACAAAAACTGCCGGCTCCAATTAGACGAATATCCGTACCGGGCTGCGGAGGACGCGATCATATGGCGAGTGCATTCCCTTGATCTCGCCGGCGGCTGCGCCCGATTGGATTAGTCTTTCGAATGTAGCGAGCATGCATCCTGGTCGAATCGGTGGCCCGTCATATGCGTCGATCCACGGAACACATCCAGTTGGCGGGTGTCCATCATTTTTGCACATTATACCCGCGTCGGCGAGCCGCCGCCTCATATTGTAGTGGGTTGACGGGATCTCGCCACAAAGTCACGAAGTCTCAAAGGTGCAGAAAGATTGTCTTAGGAAACTTGGTGCCTTTGAGTCTTGTGGCGGAGTTTTTCGAGGCCAACAGGGAAGGATCTGGCCTCGTGAATTCTTGTGAAGGGTCGTGAGACCATCACATGGTCTACCTAAGACATCGCGCCCGCGCTCGTAAGCGGGTCGGGCGGCAGTGGCACGAACTCCTCATTGTCAAGATCAGGCAGCTTCATCAGCCCAGCGCGCCAATCTGCCTTCGCCTGAGCGATGCGTTCTCTCGATGACGACACGAAATTCCACTCGATAAAGCGCTCGCCTACCGGGGCGCCGCCCAGCAACATCAGAACGCTCGATTCGGTAGCTTTCACCACCGCCTCCGCGTTGTTGCTGAACACCGCCATCTGCGTCGCCGCGATCGCGCGCCCATCCGCTTCAGCCCTTCCCGAAACGAGAAAGACCGCACGCTCCAGATATTCGCGCGGTAGCGCGATCCTCGCGCCCGCCTCGAGCTCTACGTGCATATAGAACAAAGGCGAATGTGTCTTCACTGCTGCGCGCAAACCAAACGCCTCGCCCGCAAGCAGCCGCAGCCAGACTCCACCGTCACGATAAACTGGCAAATCAACGCCTTCGTGATGCGCGAAGGCCGGCGCGGTTTCTTCCTCGCCGTTCGGCAACGCCACCCAGGACTGAATCGCGTGTATCGGCCCGCCTTCACGACGAGCCCGCTCGAAGCGTTCGGAATGCGTGATGCCACTTCCGGCAATCATCCAGTTCATTTCGCCTGGACGGATCGCCTGCTCAACGCCAGTGGAGTCGCGGTGCATGATCTCCCCTGCAAACAAATAGGTCACGGTGGAGAGACCTATGTGCGGGTGTGGGAGCACATCTGCTGAACGCGCAAGGCCTCTGGGAAGATCGACCGGTCCCATATGATCGAAGAAAATGAACGGCCCGACCATGCGCCGCCTTGTGAATGGCAAAACGCGGCCGACCTGGAATGTGCCGATGCTGCGCCGTCTTTGATCAATTATCGATTCGATCATTGCTTTACTGCCTTCAGGAGGCTCTCGATACCCGCGTGAGGTCCACATGCGCAACCGAAGATCGATGTGCCCGCGACCAAAACGTTAGCGCCTGCTTCGACAGCCTTCGGCGCGGTTTCAGTATCAATTCCTCCATCAACCTCAATGTCGCACGCCCTGTTTCTCTCGTCCAATTGTGTCCTCACCTGTTTTACTTTTTTCAGCGTCTGATCGATAAAACGCTGGCCACCAAAGCCTGGATTGACTGTCATGACCAGGACCAGGTCCAAATCCTCCAAAACTTCTTCCAGCATCACGGCTGGGGTGGAAGGGTTGAGGCCAGCGCCTGCCTTCTTGCCAAGTCGCTTGATCAGTTGAATCGTGCGGTTGAGGTGAGGCGAGGTCTCCTGATGAACGATGACCTGGTCTGCTCCCGCCTTTACGAACGCTTCAATATACCGATCGGGTTGCTGGATCATTAAATGAGTTTCCACGGGGAGTGATGTTCCGCGGCGCACCGCTTCAACAATCGGTACTCCAAGGCTGATATTAGGAACGAAATGTCCATCCATGATGTCGACATGGATGCGTTCGGCTCCTGCTTCCTCGACCGCCTTTATCTGCTCGCCCAGGCGCAAGAAGTCGGCAGAGAGAATGGACGGGGCGATCTTAATCATAAGTCCTACTTCGCATGCGACAACGACAATGCCGATGCAATGCTTCTCCTACCTCTGCGTCCCTCCGCGTCCTCAGCGGTTGAATTGATCTTAACTGCGTAGAAAAACGGAGGAACGCAGAGGTTTGGTGGAACCAATACGTCAGAACGGTCATATTTACAGTAAGAGGTACGAATATCGTCGCCCTCGTCAGGAGGGCGGCAATGTCTCGCTTGCCGTAAACATCTTCTGATCGAGGGCGGCGACCTTTCGCTTAGCGTCTTTCCCTCTTCGGCCAAGCCGCAGCATCGACCAGCCATAGCAAACTCCCGTCTGTAGGCTGAATCAACTGCGACGGGAATCGGCCGCGTTCCCCTTCGAGCACCTCGCGCAAGACAGCGGCTTTCTCCGCGCCACTCACGAAGAAAATCACCGAGGCCGCATTGTTCAAGACCCGCAGCGTCATCGTGATGCGAAAGGCGTTGAACTTCTCAACCCAGTTGGCGACTACCAATCGTTTGCGTTCGCCGAGCGCGTCCGTGCCTGGGAAGAGCGAAGCCGTGTGTCCGTCCGGCCCCATCCCCAGCAGCACCAGATCGAAGCGGGGCAATGCCTCCGGAGCCAATGCGAAAAATGCTCGCAAGACTTGTTCGTACTCATCGGCAGCCGATTGCGCATCAGAATATTCACTCTTGATGCGATGAATATTTGCAGCCGGAACCGGTACGCTTGCGAGCATTGCTTCGCGGGCCATGCGATAGTTGCTGTCCGGGTGATCCGGAGGAACGTGCCGCTCATCGCCCCAGAAAAAATGGATGCGATCCCAGGGTACTTGCGTACGCAACGAGGGATCGCTCGCCAGCAGAGAGTACACGCTCTTTGGTGTTGTCCCGCCGGAGAGCGCCACTGAAAACAACCCGTTCGCCCGAACCGCCGTTACTGCGCGGTTGACAAACTCGGTGGCCGCGGCTCGCGCCAGCTCCCCGGCGTTCGGCATGATCTTGATCTCAGGCTTCATCGATTGTCCCTCTTCTACTCTGCGTTCTTTGTTTCCTCTGCGGTTAAGATCAATTCAACCGCAGAGAAACAGAGGTTCGCAGAGAATGTTCTCGAGGCTCCTCAAAATGCGAGCATCTAGCTTTCGTTGCCCGAATAAATCCTGATGATAGAGTCGAGCAGTCTGAGCGCGTCCGGCTTCTTCCGTTGAAACGAGTTTCGCCCGATGATCGAGCCGAAGGCGCCGCCTGCCTGGACGCCGCGAATCTCTTCGAGCACCTCGGCGTCTGATTCCGCAGGCCCGCCGGAAAAGATGACTATCCGGCGCCCGTCAAAGCAGCACTGAACGACGTGGCGAATGCGCTCGGCCAGCGTGCTGATCGGAATCTTCTCTTTCTCATAAACCTTCCGTGCTGCCTCTTGCTCGACGTGCGCAGTCGGTATTTTTACCTTGATGATGTGAGCTCCGAGCTGCGCAGCGAGGTGAGCCGCATAGCCGCACACATCAATTCCAGTTTCGCCCGCCTTGCTGATCTCCGAACCCCGCGGGTAAGACCAGATGATGACCGCGAGGCCGTGGCGTTTGGCTTCTTCAGCGTAGGCGCGGATCTGTGAGTACATATCGAGGCGATGCATCGATCCCGGATAGATGGTGAAACCTATGCCGGCGCAGCCGAGCCGCAGCGCGTCAGCGACGCTGCCAGTGAGTGCCTGGTAAGGATCTTTCTCGTCGTGCAGCAGGTCATGATCGTTGACCTTGAGAATGAGCGGTATCTCGCCGGCGTAATCGCGTGCCCCGGCCTCCAGAAATCCGAGCGGTGCTGCATAAGCGTTGCAGCCTGCTTCGATTGCAAACTCGAAGTGGTAACGCGGATTATAGGCCGGCGGGTTAGGTGCAAAGCTGCGGGCGGGGCCATGCTCGAACCCCTGATCGACTGGAAGGATGACCAGCTTGCCTGTGCCCGCGAGCCGCCCGTGATTTAAGAGCCTCGCAAGATTGGTTAGCGTCCCGGGATTATCGCTGCCGTACCAACTTAGAATTTCTCGTACTCGATCTGTCATATTTCCTCCTAGATTGCGAGCTAATTACATAGCTAAAACAGTGAAGCTTGAAGACCGGCGTGGCGCGCTGCGCCAAACAACGCGGTCTTATCATTTAGAATTACGCGCACTGGAATGGCTTCGAGCAGGTGCTTGAACCTTCCTTTCTGTGTAAACGCCTCTTTGAAAGCGGGCTCCTTTAGCTTCTGGATTATCTTCGGAGCAATTCCGCCACCGATGTACACACCGCCGGTCGCCAGAAACTTCAAGGCGAGATTGCCTGCCTCCGCACCGAAACAAGAAATAAAGAGATCAAGCGCCCGCACACATATCTCAGACCTGCCTTGTAACGCCGCCTGAGAGATGACCGCGGAAGGATCCTTTTCTTCCATCTCCGCGATGAGCCATTCGGGCGCTTCGCCGTGGCCGGTATTGCGCAGGAAATCAAAGATGTTGAGCAATCCGGGTCCTGATACCACTCGTTCCCAACTGCCATGGCCGAACTTCATCAGCAGGTAACGGGCCAGTTCAATCTCGAGCTCGTTGCGCGGCGCGAAGTCCGTGTGTCCTCCTTCGCAAGCGAACGGATGATGACGCTGGCCGTCCCAGTATGCTCCGGCTTCGCCCAGACCCGTACCCGCCGAAATCACCGCCACATTTCCGGTAGCGTTCGACGCGCCGGCATTAAGCACGGTGAAGTCCTTGTCTTCAAGAGTCATAATACCGTGGGTGTTTGCCACAAGATCGTTGATCAGCCAGGCGGATTGAATGCGCAGCTCACGGGCGAGGGTCTCCTCGTCAACAACCCAGGGTAAGTTCGGGGTTTCGACTCTCCCGTGTTGCACCGGGCCGGCGATCCCGAAGCACGCGAGCTCAATCCCCAGCCTGTGATGCGAAACAAATTCGATGACAATTTCATCCAGGCTCTTGTGCCCGCGGCTTGCATAGTCCTTCTCAACTTCCAGATTCAGCCGAGCTTTGTCGACTGTAAAAAAAGCAAGTCGCGTCGAAGTTCCACCAACATCACCTGCGAGAATCATTCGTGTTTCCTTTCATTCATTACTGCTCGCGCGCAGAATGCGATCTTTATTTCGGGTCGTGCCAGCCGCCGACGTCGGCAGCCAGATGATTTGCTTCGCTGGGGCCCCACTGGCCCGGATCATATTCGTGAACGGGAGTCACACTTCCAAGGATCGGCTCGACAATTGACCAGGCCGCTTCGACTGTATCTTCGCGGACAAACAATAATGCGTCGTCGCGAATCGCATCACCGAGCAACCGCTCGTAAGCGTCCAGTTCATCTCCCCGCTCGGTCTCGATGGCGGAAAGCTCAACAGGCTGCGAGACGTTTCCTGCGCCTGGGTGTTTGGCCGAGGCGCCGAGGTTGATTGAGAGGTCAGGCCCAAGCCGGAAGCGCAGATAATTATTCCCGGCAGACAGCGTCCCAAGCGGCGGCTGTTTGAGCGTGACCAGAACTTCGGTCGCGGTAACCGGAAGGGACTTGCCGGCGCGAATCAAGAAGGGGACGCCCGCCCATCGCCACGAATCGACCTCCAGTCGTACCGCCGCGAAGGTCTCGACCTGCGAATCGGCAGACACACCAGGTTCGCTCAAGTAACCTCGGAACTGGCCGCGCACCAAGTCTTCAGGTTTCAGCGGTGGGATAACGCGAAAGATCTTGACGATCTCATCGCGCAGTGATTCGACATACAGACTCGTCGGCGGCTCCATCGCCAGGAAAGCAACCACCTGAAGCATGTGATTTTGCACTACGTCGCGAATCGCGCCCGTCTCGTCGTAGAAACGACCCCGACCAGCAACGCCGAAATTTTCGGCCATCGTGATCTGCACGCTCTCAACGTAGTTGCGATTCCATATCGGTTCGAGAAAAGTATTGCCGAAGCGGAAGTAGAGAAGGTTCTCGACCGACTCTTTGCCAAGATAATGATCAATTCGGAAGATGCCCGATTCGGGAAATACGGAGTGCAGCTTGTCGTTCAACGCCTGTGCGGACGCGCAGTCGTGACCGAATGGCTTTTCGATCACGACTCGCGCGCCATCGGCGCACCCTGATTGACCCAGCCTCTCGACCACCGTTCCAAACAGACTCGGCGGTATTGCCAGGTAATGAGTCGGATGCGCGGCCTTCCCCAGAACCTTTCGGAGTTGCTGAAAGGTCTCGAGTTCCTGGTAATCTCCGCCGACGTATTGCAGCAAACCGACGAGCTTATCAAACGCTGCTTCATCAACGCCGCCGCCGTGCGTTGCAAGGGACTCGCGGGCTCGAGCGCGCAGCTGTTCGATCCCCCAGTCTGATTTGGCGACGCCGATGACGGGCACGTCCAACGTTCCGCGCCGGATCATGTTCTGTAAGGCAGGAAAAATCTTCTTGTAAGCGAGATCACCGGTCGCTCCAAAGAAGACCAGCGCATCAGAGGCTACTCTCTGACCTCCTCCCGCTGTTTTAATTCGATTTTGTTCCGTAGTTGTTGCACTCATAGCCTGAGTCTCCTTTAACCGATTCCCTTGGAGATTTGCTCCTTGTTTCTTTTTCGCACCATTACCTCAGTTGACAGTTATCCGCCCGTCGGGCGCTCCACGTGCCCACCGAACTCAAGCCGCATCGCTGAGAGCACTTTGGTCGCAAAGTCGTCTTCGCCGCGCGATGTGAATCGCTGGTAGAGCGCCGCGCTTAACACCGGCGAGGGAGCGCCTTCATCGATAGCAGCAGTGATCGTCCAGCGGCCCTCTCCCGAATCCGAAACGCGACCCGAGAACGTCGCCAGATCGGGCTGTTTCAACAGCGCGATCGCAGTGAGGTCGAGTAACCACGATGCGACGACGCTGCCGCGACGCCACACCTCTGCGACGTCGGCGAGGTTGAATTCATACTGGTAATGTTCGGGGTTACGCAGGGGCGTGGTTTCGGCATCAATTGTCCGGCCTTGTCTGCCTGCATCCGCGTGTTTCAGGATGTTCAGCCCTTCGCCGTAAGCTGCCATCAATCCGTATTCAATCCCGTTGTGGACCATCTTGACGAAGTGGCCGGCGCCGTTTGGTCCGCAATGCAGGT
>Ga0126384_10002229_pt1 | contig 11768 bp, 8 predicted proteins | sample PanSoiMetPlot_36_FD_92543 | JGI IMG/M metagenome (GOLD analysis project Ga0126384, IMG submission 92543) | Tropical forest soil microbial communities from Panama - MetaG Plot_36 | ecosystem: Environmental > Terrestrial > Soil > Tropical forest > Bulk soil | place: Panama | collected 2016-02-17 | reverse complement strand
TCGGCGGGCAAGTTCGCTTATGACATCGTGAAGTTTGGAGTGCCGAAGGGACAGACCAGCATTGGCAGTCTGAGCCTTACACTGTTAGCCAACGGACTCTCGGCCTCTTCGTTTGTGGGAAATAACAAAGGCAATATTCTCGGTGTGCACTACTGCAGCCCGTTAAATGGACAATCCAATTTCAATTGCCCGTCTCCCACGGGATTTGCCATGAACGGACCGCCGCTGACCACGGTTCCAGAACCAGGAACGTTGGCTTTGCTTGGGACGGGGCTGGTGGGATTAGCAGGAATGATTCGCCGCAAGCTCAAAGCTTAGCATTTGTCTGCTGTCTATTGTCTCCTCACTCTACCCCGTATCTAACAATACGGGGATGTTTTTGCAAACCACAATGAGCCTAAAGAGTGGTGGAGAAATGCCGCTCTCCGGTAAACTCCGAGCCTAAACAAAACTCCTGGCCGCCCTCGCGATTGGCACGGTTACGACGGCTCGGAATAACACTTCGAGAGGGTGTTTACCCGTGAAATCCATTCTTCGCTCGTTCGTTGTTGCCCTCATCCTGAGTCTGCCGATTGCCAGCCAGAACAGCGGCTCGATTACTCCGGCGGAAAACCTGGTGACGGAGGGTGTGCCGTCGATTCCTGCGTCGCTGGCCGATGCCGTAGATCGGTATACCAATTATCGCGGCGCACACATCGTTAGCTGGCATCCCACACGGCGCGAAATGCTGATCTCGACGCGTTTTGCTGATACGCCGCAGATTCATCGCGTATTGTCACCGGGAGGCGCGCGCACACAACTCACGTTCTATCCCGACGCGGTTTTTTCGGCTCGGTATCAGCCAACTGATGGGAAGTTCTTTGTCTTTAGCAAGGATGTTGGTGGAGGCGAGTTTTTTCAGCTTTATCGTTACGATCTGGACACGAACGATGTCACGTTGCTTACAGATGGAAAATCGCGGAACACCGGTGCTGTCTGGGCTTATGCGGGCGATCGCTTGGCGTACGGATCTACGCGGCGCAACGGCAATGATGTCGATATTTATGTAATGAACCCGCTCGATCCGAAGTCTGACCGCATGCTCAGCCAGATGCAAGGCGGCGGGTGGGGCGTACTGGACTGGTCACCCGATGGGAAGCAGATCATTGTGCAAGAGGTGATTTCCGCCAACGAAAGCTACCTCTGGCTCGTCGACTCGACGAGCGGACAGAAGACGCTGATCACGCCTAAAAGCGGAAGTGTGAAGATCGCCTATACCGGTGGAATGTTCAGCAAGGGTAACAAGGGGATTTATGTCACGACGGACAAGGATTCCGAGTTCCAGCGACTGGGGTACGTGGATCTGGCCACGAAGCAGCATACTTTTCTCACTACGGGCATTCCATGGGACGTAGACGAATTCGATTTGTCGGAAGACGGTAAGCACATTGCTTTCATTGTGAACGAAGATGGATACGGCATGCTGCACCTGATGGATACCGCTACGGGCAAGGAACACGCTGTACAGGGGGTTCCACGGGGAGTTATCTCGGGTCTTCGCTGGCATAAAAACAGCCGCGATCTCGGCTTTGACCTCTCGTCAGCGAGGGCTACATCGGACGCTTATTCATTGGACGCACTGACTGGAAACATCTCGCGATGGACCTACAGCGAGACTGGCGGGATCAATGCGGTGAATTTATCGGAGCCGGAACTCATTCATTGGAAATCCTGGGATGACCGCAACATCAGCGGATTCCTGTACCGTCCCGCAGCGAAGTTTACAGGGAAACATCCGGTGATTATCAACATTCACGGCGGACCGGAAGGCCAATTTCGGCCGACATTTCTGGGACGCAACAACTATTACTTAAACGAGCTCGGTGTAGCCATCCTTTTTCCGAACGTGCGCGGCTCCAGCGGGTACGGCAAGACTTTTCTGGCGGCGGACAATGGGATGCTACGCGAAGGTTCTTACAAGGACATCAGCACACTTCTCGATTGGATCAAGCAGCAACCAGATCTCAACGCTGATCGTGTGCTAATTACCGGAGGCAGCTACGGCGGGTTCATGACCCTGGCGGTGGCCACTAACTACAACGACCGCATCTGCTGCTCGGTAGACATTGTCGGGCCCTCGAATCTCGTGACTTTTCTGGAGCACACGTCAGGCTATCGCCAGGATCTGCGGCGCGTGGAATATGGCGACGAACGCGATCCGAAGATGCGTGCCTATTTGGAGAGCATTGCGCCGGCCAACAAAGCAAAGAATATTACCAAACCTCTGTTCGTGATCGCGGGCAAGAATGATCCGCGTGTACCAGAGAGTGAGTCGCGACAGATGGTCGATATCGTTCGCCAGAACGGCACGCCTGTGTGGTACTTGATGGCCAAAGATGAAGGGCATGGATTTCGTAAAAAGAAGAATCAGGATTTTCAGTTTTATGCGACAGTGATGTTTATCAAGGAACACTTGTTGAAGTAGGTTTCAGGGTTCAGGCGTCAGGGTTCAGGGTTCAGGCCAACGCGAGCGGCTATAATTTCAGCCCATGGACGATCAGGAATTCCGCACACATGTCGAGCCTGCCATGGATTCGCTGAAGCGTAGCCTGATGGCGGCTGAGGATTCTGCCGATATCGAGGTTGAAGATCAGGCGGGCGCGCTTCACGTCAGCTTTGAAGATGGCAGCCGGTTTGTAATTTCGCCCAATGCTCCCGCTCGACAGATTTGGATTTCGGCGCTGGCCACCAGTTTCAAGCTCGATTGGTCCGAGTCCCCCGGAGAGTGGGTTCTAGCAAAGTCCGGTGAGACGTTGAAAGATCTGGTCGCTCGGCTGATCAACCAGCAGTTGGGAGAAGAGGCAGTCGAGTTTTCGTGAAATGGGTTCCGTCTTCTCCTCACCTCACCCGTGTTGCCATCTCGCGCAAGACGAGGAATCTGCAGTCCTTCATTCGCGGTTTACGAGTTCGCTAAGGCTGCGCAAAGGTCGCGGAGAAAGCACTGACACTGCGAGTTGGTTTAGGTTACTGAACGAGTGGAACTGATTCCTCGCGCTTCGCTTCTCGGAATGACAATCTAGCAGGCCAAGGCCCGCCACCAGCAACTAACATGTTTGGAAAAACCAACTCCGATCCCTCCCGGGCTGAAGCCCATGCTTGACGGGCCTGCTTACCGCAGCGCTGAAGCGCTGCTCTACCCACAAGCCCAACATTTTTGAATACGCCTAGGCCTTGCCTGTGAGTTTTAGCCGCAGATGGGCTGCGATCTGCTTTCCGTGGAAGCGGCCGTTCTCGATGAAGATCTCGCTAGTCATGGCGCCTGCCACGATCACGCCTGCGACATAGATTCCCGGAACGTTACTCTCCAAGGTTTCAGGATCACAGACTGGACGGCACTGTTCTATCGATAACTCAATACCCAGGCTCTGCAGAAAATCGTAGTCGGGGTGGTAGCCGGTCAAGGCAAAGACAAAGTCATTGTCCAGTTCAATCGAGCCCTGCAGGGTCTTGATGACCACGTAATCATTCGCGATCTCGGTCACACAACTCTTGAAGTAAGCGGCGATTTCGTGGTTCTTGATACGGTTCTCGATATCGGGTTTGATCCAGTACTTCACATTACTGTTCATCTGCGGACCGCGATAGACGAGAGTCACACGGGCACCATGACGCCAGAGTTCTAGCGCGGCAATCGCGGCAGAATTCTTTCCACCAATCACCAATACGTCGCTGTCGTAGTACGGATGGGGCTCGCGGTAGTAGTGGTTTACTTTCGGCAAGTCCTCGCCGGGTATGTTCAACAGGTTGGGCAGATCGTAGTAGCCGGTCGCGACGATGATTTTGCGCGCCTCGAAATCGTGAATGCCGCCTGAGCGGTCAGTGGCTGTGACTCGAAAATTATTGTCCTCCCCAGTCACCGTCTTCACCCAGTGATACTGCAGCACCTTTAATTCGAATTTTTCTGTGACGCGCCGATAGTATTCGAGCGCCTCCGGCCGACTTGGCTTCATGTTGGCAGTGGCGAAGGGAATTTCGCCGATTTCCAACAACTCGGGAGTGGTGAAGAAGGTCATATTCGCGGGATAGTGAAAAAGCGAATTGACCAGGCAGCCTTTATCCAGCACCAACACGCGCAATCCGACGCGCTGCGCCTCGATGGCGCAGGCTAAGCCGGTAGGGCCAGCCCCGATGACGAGGACGTCGGCCCAATTCTGCGGCCGAGATTGTGTTTTGCAGCGCGGTAAGGTGTCGGGAATCTGCTCGAGAATCGTCAAGGTTGTTTTCAGCAGCGCAGGTCGAGGGAGCACAGTCCGGTCCAGACCAACTGTTGAATCCTCGATTCTAGCACGCGGTTCAGGCGGGTTGGCGCGCCAGCGAAATGGAGCAGTGTTCGCGCTCAGCAAAGACTTATGATTGCTATAATTTTTGGTTATCCTCTATCTTGCGAACCATTCAGGAATGCACTATGGCGACTACCGTGGAACAGCCGACACACACGCGTATTGAGTCCGACAGCATGGGGAAGATCGAGGTCCCCGCGAATGTTTATTGGGGTGCACAAACACAGCGCTCGCTCCTGCACTTCAATATCGGACGCGACACGATGCCGCCCGAGTTGATTCGAGCGTTCGGCATTCTCAAGAAAGCTTGCGCGTTGGTGAACCAGGACTTGCAAAAGCTGCCCGCGGACAAAGCCAGGCTGATTGTGCAGGCGGCTGACGAGCTGATTGCGGGCAAACTTAACCATCAATTCCCGCTGCGCATCTGGCAAACGGGCAGCGGCACGCAAACCAACATGAACGTGAACGAGGTCATCTCGAACCGTGCGATTGAGATCGCTGGCGGTGAGATGGTGTCGAAGAAGCCGATCCACCCCAATGATGACGTTAACATGTCGCAGTCATCGAACGATACGTTCCCTGCTGCCATGCATATCGCAGCTGCTGACCGCGTCAAGAACGGTCTCATTCCAGCCGTCAAAGAGGTTCGGGACGCCATTGTAGCCAAGGCGAGAGAATTTCAGGATGTGGTAAAAATCGGTCGCACTCATTTGCAGGATGCGGTGCCGCTGACGATTGGCCAGGAATTCGGTGGCTGGGCGAGCTTGCTCGATCGTGACATCAAACGGCTTGAGCAGGTTCTCGATGGGTTGTATGAGCTTGCCATCGGTGGAACGGCGGTCGGTACGGGGCTCAATACGCATCCCGAATTTGCCGAACGTGGCGCGCAGAAAATCGCCGAGTTGACCGGACTTCCCTTCCGATCGCATCCCAACAAGTTTGCGGCGCTGTCGGCACACGATGAGATCGTCTTCGCCCAAGGCGCCCTGGAGACGCTGGCGGCATCGTTCATGAAAATTTCCAACGATATCCGCTGGCTGGCCTCGGGACCGCGCTGCGGTCTGGGCGAACTCTCGATTCCGGAGAATGAACCTGGATCGTCGATCATGCCGGGAAAGGTCAATCCCACGCAGTGCGAAGCCATGACGATGGTGTGCGCTCAAGTACATGGCGCGACTGCCGCCGTCGGGTTTGGCGGATCGCAGGGCAATTTCGAACTGAACGTGTTCAAGCCCGTGATCATTTACAACTTCCTGCATTCGGTCACATTGATTGCCGACGCCTGTCATGGTTACGTCGAGTACATGATCAAAGGCATCGAAGTCGAGCGCGCCAAAGTGGATTGGTACGTTAAGAATTCGTTGATGTTGGTCACGGCACTCGCTCCCAAAGTTGGCTATGACAAGGCTGCACAGATCGCTCATACAGCGCATGTTGAGCACAGCAGCCTGCGCGAAGCAGCATTGAAGCTTGGCTATCTGACCGGTGAAGAATTTGATCAGCTCGTTCGTCCGGAAAGGATGACGCACCCGTAAGAGCGCGCTCACACTTGTGGTCGCTCGCGCACTTTAAGAAATTTTTTACAGCCTGATTACCTTCTGACGACAACTCCCTTACGTCACGAACATACGATCCATTCCACACGCTGACTCTGTCTGACGTGTATTGGCTCTATCGAACCATTCTCAGTGATCGCACGAAAAGGAGAGATTTGCAGAATGCAACGCCCGTTCGGTCGTAGTCTGTTCCTAGCTATCGCGCTTTTTACTGCGCCGCTTTGGTCGCTAATTCCTGCATTTGCGCAGTACCAAGTACAGAACCTCACCTCAAACCAAACCGGGAAAGCCCCCAATCTCGATAAGAACCTGGTGAATGCCTGGGGGCTCGTCTCTGGCGCAACCGGACCCTTCTGGGTCAGTGATCAAGTCACCGGCCTTTCCACCCTCTACAACGCACAAGGAGTTCCTCAGCAACTGGTGGTCACGATTCCTGCCGCCGAAGAAAACAAAGTAGGATCGCCTACCGGGATCGTCTTCAATGGCGCGCAGGACTTCGTGGTGAAGGCCCACGATTTGTCGGGCCCGGCAATCTTCATCTTCGCGACGCTGGATGGCACGATCAGCGGATGGAATCCCACCGTGGATCCTACCCATGCGATCCTGGCGCCCAACCAGCCGACCCCCGGGGCTGTCTATACCGGGCTCGCGATCGCGCCTGACATCAACTGGCTCTATGCCGCGGATGCGGCGGGCGGGAAGGTTGATGTCTACGATGGCAAGTTCAACCTGATTTTCACGTTTACGGACAATGAGGTTCCCGGGAACTTCACGCCTTATGGCATCCGAGTCATCGATAAGAAAGTGTTTGTCACGTTCGCCAGTCCCACCGACGTGAAGGGCGGCGTGGTCGACGTGTTCGATGAGTTCGGCAAGTTTGAGAAACGACTGGTGACCAACGGACCTCTTGACCAACCGTGGGGATTGGCATTGGCACCTGCGAACTTCGGTCCGTTCAGCAACGCGCTGCTGGTGAGCAACAACCTCCCGGAAGGCACGATCAACGCGTTTGACGTCGAGACCGGAAAATTTCTGGGGAAATTGAAAGACACGCGCGGAAAAACCATTGTGATCGATCAGCTTTGGGGACTTGAATTCGGCAAAGGCGCCGAAATCAATGGCAAGACCAACCAACTGTTCTTCACGGCGGGCCCGGAAAACTATAGTAATGGCCGATTTGGTGTGATTCAGCTTCGCCCCTAGCCGGCAACCAGCAAGTCAGCCGGCAATTCGGGAGAGGACGCGTTCCCCAGGGCGCGTCCTCTTTTTGTTCGATAGATGCAGTTTTTCTTCGTGGTACCCATTCAGCCGACAGTGCCTGCAGCGTTTCATCAACGCCCATAGCGTGAACGCCCTACCGATGTATTGTCCGAACTGTCATTCCTGTGGGAGAGGAATCCCTGCATGACACGCAGTCGGAGAGAAGGCTTTTGGGCTCGTCATTCGCTAAGCATCGTGGCCATTCTGCTGCTCGTTTGTTGGATCGTTCTCTATATTGTTTCCGACCCTTCGACGCACCTGGGGTCATTTTTCGGCAACGCTATTGCCGATTGGACGGGCGTCCGTCGTTACGGTCATCGCGACCAAATACATGTACGAGAAGGGCTCGGCAGAAAGCCGCCAGCCATGCCGGCACTCTCTGAGCCCACTGTTCGAAAAACTGCGCGATCACTCGCTAACGATTTTTCTAGTGGTTACAGGGGTTGGGTGGGCTATCGTTTATGCGAGAGTGAACTCCGAAGCGAAATGGGGACAGGTAGTCGGCAACATCGTTTCCGAATGGACCCAACTCCTCGGATTGGTTTGGCTAACTAAGGAGCTCTTCGAGACGCGCTCCAAAGAGAGCGGAAATAGACCATCGAACGGGAACTCTTACTGCCAGCTCCAACCAGACAACCCCGGTCTGGTCAATTCAGGTCATTCAGAGCAACTGCCGCGTATCCTCCATTTCCGTTGGGCGTGAGCACGACAGTCCGATTCTGGCCTGCACCGAACGCGACAGAGCTAATCTGTACATAGGGCACGCCCGCGAAGCCAGCCTGCGTGAAGATGACATCGTAGGTGCCAGGCGCCAGCAATTGGTACGAGCTTGATGACTCGAAAGGTAAGCCGCTTACAGTTGCGGGCACGCTTCCAGCAGCAGTACCGGGCGCCACAACATAGATATCGATCGGACCCGCGCTGGGTGCGGCATTCACAAGCCTGATCTGGAAATCGCCGGAAGCAGGCGTCGTCACATTGTCGGTCAGGAGGATCGGGGTGAGACTCGTGGCGAAGTTTGCTGTTATCAGGGTGTAATTGGTCGAGCTGTTGAAGGTGACCGTTTCGTCGATGGCAGGGATACTCGAATTCGAGGGTTCCACTTGCAAATGACGTGATCCCGAACTCAAGGACGTGTAATTGGTCGGTGATCCCAACGCGATGTTGCTGAACATAGTATTGCCGTCCACTAAGACATTGAGCGTAGTTGTCTCGTCGGGCGAAGCTTGCAGTGCTCTCAGCTGGGCGTTGTTGCCACCGCTGCTACAGCTGCCCGTAAATACCGCAACACTCACCAGGCACAGGAAGGCACCGACACGACGGAGTGCATTCACTACGAACTCCCTAGAGAATCGTGGGTTTAGCTTTCATTTGCAGGCCGCAACGAAATCATTTTCCAGTGATTCTGGTGGCGGAGTTTATCGGGAGTTCCCGTGAAGTTCTGTAAAGAGTCAGTCAAGATGGGTAAAACTTGTGCTGGAAGCTGCGGGAAAAAACCGGAACGACGATGAGCAAGGCTGACGTGTGCAACGAAACGTTCAAAGGACAAGCAGGCCAAACGGCCCACCGACGAAGTTTTCTAGATTACTAATGAACGCGGGAGCGCGGAATAGTTTGAATGGGTGAATTGGGCAAAGGCACCTTGGCGTTTCCGAAGAGGAAATCGAAAAGCGGCAGAAAAACGTTGTAACGCGTGTTTGGAACATCGTGATGCGACAGGTGATAAGCACGCGCGAAATGGAGGCCTGGAAGCAACCATTCCTCCATGTGCAACCGCCAGTGGATCTCCTCAAGGAGAATCAAGTAGGACGTCCAGCCCAGCAGAACGCCGGGCGCGATTCTGAGGTGAAAAAAAGCTTCCAAGGCAAAAAGCAGAATTCCATTGCCCGCGAACAGAGCAACCACATTCAGGGGAGTACGGCCGAAGTTAATGTGCTCGGCCTGTTCGGGGCTGCCGACGGTGCGATGGTGCTCCAGATGACCACGAGCAAAAATGCTGCGGGGTTGATGCAGCAGCCAGCGGTGATAGGCATACTCGAAGGCGTTGCCCCAGACCAATCCCACGATGAAACCTAAGAGCCAACGCATAGAGTGAGCTGGAAAGTAAAAATTAAGAATTGCCGCGGGCACGACACCACTTAGAACCGCAACGATGGCGTTGTTTCGCTTCTTGGCCCGCCCTGACTCGACCGCTCTCGCTGTGTCCACCGGTGGAACTGACACCGTATCCCCTTACTCGATCGGCTACTTACCTTGGACGCCACGGGGAAGGTTTGGGGTTGGCCGGTTTTGGAAAGAGCTTCTCATTCGGCCAAACCCGATGGCTGACAAGCCTCAATCGTGAGGCTTATTGTAGCATCCAGCGCAATCGTCGTTATAACGAGCACATTGGCGTTATAACGATCATTCCCTGCCCTTCTGCGGTCGGACGTGGAGGCGTAAATGTCCACTCATTTAGTATTCGGTAACCAATCAAGCGTGGAGCAAATCGGAATCTAGAAGCGCGAGTTCGGTGAACGCTGCCCTGGTGGTAACGGGAAGGCTGCTCTCTCACTTCTGTTTATTACGGCTTCCTTAGGGCATTTCTCAGGGCGAACGATCGCCTATGCTGCCAGCCAAGGCGTGCCCTGGGCTTCCGTCGTAGTCCCGATTTCCGGTTTCCTTGCGCTGGCGGGAGGCCTGAGTATTCTGCTTGGCTAGCGCGCGAAACTGGGAGCACGGCTGATCGCACTCTTCCTGGTAGCGGTCTCGCTGATGATGCACAAGTTCGGGGCCGTGAGCGATCCCATGATGGGGCAGATCCAGCAGATTATGTTCCTCAAAAACTTGAGTATGCTGGGAGGTGCGCTTCCGATCTCGCAATTTGGTGCGGGGTCGTCCAGCCTTGATACTCAACGGCCATAGGAGGAGCACTCGAAGTGGGTCGGTTGATACGCGGGATGTTGGCGACCCGGAATGGCGGCGCGCCTGAAGGCGCCCGCCATACGGCGTTTCAGGAGCGCGGGAAACGCGAGTTCATCTATCCTATGAAGGAGATCAGTACGCCCAGCGCAGCAACGTTGCCCCTACCGTGAATCCTGCCCCAACAGAAGCCAATAGCACCAAATCGCCTTTTTTCAACTTACCCTCTTGGCGGGCGGTATCCATGGCCAGCGGGATAGTCCCCGCGGTGGTATTGCCGTAGCGATCGATGTTGATGATCACGCTTTCGGGGCGAAGGCCGAGGCGATCGGCGGTGGCGGTGATAATGCGCTTGTTGGCCTGATGCGGAATAAAAGCAGCGATGTCACTTCCCTTCAGCCCATTGCGCTGCAGAAGTTTCTCGCAGAGTTCCGCCTGCTTACGAACGGCAAACTTGAAGACCGCCTGGCCATCCTGATGGACGTAATGCATTTTCTGCTCGACCGTCTCGTGCGTGGACGGGTGCAGGCTTCCTCCCCCCGGCATGTAGAGGAAACAGCCGCCGGAACCGTCAATTTCATGCAGGAAATCGATCAAACCGACAGAGTCGTCGTCAGCAGGTTCGAGGAGTACGGCGCCGGCGCCATCTCCGAAAATGACGCAGGTAGCTCGATCGGTGTAGTCAATGATAGACGACATCACATCGGCCCCAATGACCAGCACTTTCCGATGTGCCCCGGTAGCGATGAATTGCGTGCCGGTTTGGAGAGCGTAAAGAAATGCAGAACAGGCCGCAGATAAGTCGAATCCCCAAACGTTCCTGGCGCCCAATTTGTGTTGCACCACACAAGCCGTGGAAGGGAACAACATGTCGGGCGTGACAGTTGAAACGATGATCACATCGATGTCGGAAGGACTGATGCCGCGCTCAGCCAGCGCCTTCCTTGCCGCCTCCACGCCTAGATCGCTGGTGGACGTGCCCTGGTCCACAATATGGCGCTCGCGAATACCGGTGCGTTCCAGGATCCACTGATTGCTGGTGTCGACCATCCTTTCCAGGTCTTGATTGGTGATAAGGCGAGGCGGAACATAGGTTCCCAAGGCGCTGATCTTGGCGCGAAGCAGCTTATTCAATGATGACTCCTGAATGAAACTTACTATTTTGAAGGATGTAGAGAAGAATGTCTAACCTTCGTTGCGGGAATTGATCCTCTCGTCCTCGCATTCGCAAATAACCATCCCGCTAACACGACAGTCTTCCGAATGCAGTGAAAAGTAAGTCCTTACCGAAGTAATCGCGGAGAGCGCGAAGGCAACCAGGAAGCTGCAACCTGCTCGTTAAACAAATAAGCCAGGCACCGGGAACCCGCTGCACACGCAAGAGCCCGTTACCGTTGCTTCCTTCCGGACCTGGCGGGGTTGGCGGGAAGACGTCGCGCGGGACCGATGCCTGACCCAGATCATTTTAACAAACTCACGAGAAGGTAATGGCGTGCGCGGTTTCGGAGCGGGGTCTTCCCTTCCCGCGTGAATTAGCGAACAATGAGAGCACATCGCGATGCATTCAAGGGGACTGGTTGCGACCGGCAGTTTACCCAGCGCGGTCGAGCGCTATCTCGTAACCGCACTCTACCTGATGGTGGTCACGGGGTTCATGACACTTCCCACCACCGGGGAGCTTGACTTCGCGAGCCTCGCGGTCGTGAGTGCCGCTGTTATCGCACGTGGTTAT
>Ga0126384_10002228_pt1 | contig 11769 bp, 8 predicted proteins | sample PanSoiMetPlot_36_FD_92543 | JGI IMG/M metagenome (GOLD analysis project Ga0126384, IMG submission 92543) | Tropical forest soil microbial communities from Panama - MetaG Plot_36 | ecosystem: Environmental > Terrestrial > Soil > Tropical forest > Bulk soil | place: Panama | collected 2016-02-17 | reverse complement strand
TACTTGTTCAGCGATCAGTTGGAAGATGTCGTCGCGTACGCGTCGCGCTTCGGTGGGTTGCTGACTGTACTGTTTGTTGGTGGCCTTGCGGCTTATGTTGGATGGAAGTACGCGCAACGCCGCAGATTCCTTCGCTCGCTGCGCGTAGCGCGCATCACCCCGGAGCAGTTAAAGGCGGAGTTGGACTCAGGCGCGGATCTTTTGATCGTCGACCTTAGGCACGCGCTGGAGGACGAGACTGAGCCTCGGACTCTACCCGGCGCCGTGCGATTGCCTGCTGAGAAACTTGAAGAACGCGGAGGTGAGCTCCCGCGTGGAAAGACTTTGGTGCTCTACTGTTCTTGACCAAACGAAGCGACGAGCGCCCGGGTGGCGCTCGCACTCAAGCGGCAAGGAATCACCAACGTGCGACCGCTCGCGGGTGGCTTCGAAGGCTGGTTGGAACGAGGGTATCCTGTCGTGTCGAGCGCGCGTTGACCTGTCCTTCACTCCTTAAGTGATAACCACGGTTGTGTCCGTCGATCAGGACAACTTCGGCGCCTTACAGCTTTAGTGACGAGCATTGTGGGAGTTGGGCTCCGATTAATGCTGGTTAGCGTGCACGTGTTCCCGGCCAAGACAACTAGCGTGCGTAATACTGCTATCACTCGTTTTATGATTATCCTCCTGTTCGCCTTCAGCGAATTGACGGCGCCCGCGATCCCTGACCGTAGCCTTGCCGCTTCTGATTTCCTCGCTTTACTACTAATGCGCAAAGCGCGCAGGAAACCCTCTAATGACAATCGCTGCTCATAACTTGACTTTGCTGCTGCGGAAGTGGGGCGAAGGCGACGATAACGATTTACAAGAGTTGACGCCTCTATCAATGAACGATGCCGTCTTCAAAGCCCAGATTGATTGGATGTTTGCGCGTGGGCGTAGGGAGACTGGCGAGATAGGGACTGTCAGGCTTGGGGTCCTCGGGCTTGAAGAGGCCGGTAACGGCAACACTCTTATCGACTGCTTCGATTTTTAGATCGTCAACCCAAACCTGACCTTTGCCCCAGAGCATTGCGCCGATGACGATTCGCTTTGCCCCGGTAGGCACGTCAAGGACGACCGAATACATCTTCCAGTCGGTTGTGCCTTTGACTGTTCGGTCCAACATTTCGTCGTGGTCAAGTGTTTGACGCTCTCCATCAACGCGCATCCACAGCGCTCCATCATCAGCATCCTCAGTCTTCAACCAACCTGTGAGCCGCACTCGCTGACCACGAAACTCGTCTGCGGCGAACGGCTGGCCCAGCCCCACCCACGCATCCTGATCGTCGCCGCAACTGAACTTCATGGACGCGCTCGCCTTTCCTTCATGCTTCACGTTCGAATCAACCGCGATCGTGTAGCGGTCCGCTGTGCTGTGAACCGAGCGCTCCCAGTTCACCGGCACGCCGGAAATAACTGCCGTAATCGGGCTCGGAATCGTTGAGGCATGTTGCACCAGGATTTGCCACTTGCCATCTGGTTGCACGAGCACGTCTGTTATGCGTTCGTTCACAGTCTCTTCTTTGCCCTCTTCGATGATTTTCGTCAGCAGTGCGTAATTCGCGACCCAGGCGGCAGGTCCAATGGATACAATCTTGAAATCGCTTGTTTCGAACACGAACTTCGTGCGCTTCTTCTCCAAATCCATCATCATCCTGTATCCAACCTTGTTAATGTTGGCGGGATAGAAACCGCGATCGTAAAAGAAGCCTTCATCCGCAAGGAAACCTAAGACTGCCGCCTCATCTCCGTGCGCCAAAGAATCGTAGAAGCCGCGAATGACTTGTTCGATAGTCGCCGCATTTGGATCAGTCATGGAGGAACCTTGCGGCTGTGCGAGTGTTGGTAGTGAGAAGACCGCTACGGCAATTAGCAGCAGGGTTTGAAGCCAGAACCGTTTCGGCGATACTCTCATCTTAATGTTCATCGCCTGCTTCCTCATTAGTGCGCGTTTTGTTGTAGAGGCAGATCGCCGATGAAGCCCTTATAGCGCCCATCCCTGTAGTCGTACGTGTATCCGCAGATCTCGCCCATGTCATTGTTGCCAAAGACAGCCGCGTAGACTTGATAGGGATAGCCGTAAACGGTAACCATGCCCGAAAAACTTCCTTCGGGGTCGATGAAGAAACCCGCCAGGTCACTGGTATTGTTGATTGAATAAGGCAGCGTGAACTGAGAGCCCGGAAAATTGAATTGGGTAAAACTGTTATTCTTGAGCTTGAAACCTATGTATGGCCCGGCGAGGGGATCGCTCCAGCCGAAACCGGTGATCACACCAGAGTCATTTATTCCTTGAGCCGCAGACTGAATGCCATAGGGTGTGTTGATCTGCTGAAACCTGCCATTCTTCAGAAGAAAAGCATGGGTTACAGGCTGAAAGGCATCATAAATGCCGACAATATCGCCCGTCGAATTCACTCCGTAAGCTTCGGTGTCTGACGAACCGGGGAAATCAATATGCGTCCATGCGCCTTGTGCATAGGAAAAGCCGTGAACGCGGCCGGAACTATCTAGGAATGTCCCCACGACTATTCCCGCATCACTGATCTTATATGGATCGGTTACCTGGCTGCCGGGAAAGTCGAGGGTTGAAAACCTGGCGCCTGTCAAAACGAATCCGTGCTGCCCAGCCGCATCATTATAAAAGCCAGTGGCGTCTCCACGATCGTTTATCCCGGTCACTACGGTAAAGCTGGCTCCGGGGAACTCAACATAAGCCGGGTTGAATTCAACATGACCAGTACACGGCGAGGAAGGTGCTGTCGGTATGCCAAAGGGTAAGCCGATCTCAAAGAAGCTGTACTGTCCGTTGACTGATCGTGACCGGCTCGCGCGGGTGAAAAAGTCAATGAACCCGGCTTCGTCTACATGATAGGTGAAGGCTCCGACCGGTAGCGCGACTACGGTCGCAGCGAAAGGCGCGAACGGGTCAGCAACTTCTAGCAGGTCACGAACGAATCCACTGTCACAGCGTTCGTTTGGGCTCAGAAACGGATTATCCCAGCCGGGTGTGAAGTTGCCAAGAAACGGATCATCCATCCACTCTAAAATTTCGTGACTGAGAGCGTCGACATCAGCATACCCAAAAACTCCTTGAGGAGAATATGTCGTTCCAATAAAGGTCTGGAGGTTGCCGTTGATGGTGGTCTCGCCGTGATACCCGGCAACGGGGTTCGCAACAACTGTACCCCATACGATAATGGCCAAGGTCGTTGGCGACAGATTTGCCGCGGTCAGGATGCCCGGATTCTGGCTAGAAAGAAAATGTAAATCAACGGTCGGAACGGTCAGCCCGGAAACCGCGTCGGTCAAATAAGAACCCAAGCCAGCAGGGACGATGATGGTTTGGGTCGGCAGCACTGTAGGCTGGCCGAGGAGGACGTGATAATTCGGCGACCGGGTCGAAACCGAATCCCAGAAATTGGCGCGTTGAAAGGCGTCGGCGTACTGCGTGTTCCCGACATGTGTGCCACCCGAGACAAAATCATAGTTCTGAAAAATAGGCGAATTGATGATTCCTTGAACCGGCGTCTGCCCGTCAACCACGTCAGTGCTGGCGTCAAAGACATTCCCATCGGCAAAGACGAAACGCAGAGGAATTAACACTGTCGGGATGTCTGTCGTTGCCGAGCCGTGTTTCGGATCGGTGCCGACCATTGTGTACTTATAAACCAGTCGCTGATAGTTGAAGGTGTCGCTCCAGTGCGGAATGGTCGGCAGATTGGCGGCATCCGGGTCAATCTTTTCACTGTTCAGGAGTGCGGTGCCGTCGATATGCCGCATCGCGCCGCGCTCGACCGTTTGCGAACCCAGTGAACGGAGTGATAAGCCTTGCGCCGTGCCTTCGGCGTCGACCTGCGCCTTGCGGCCACCTATCTCCGGCATAGAGCCTGGCCGGCCCGGCGCCAGGGGAAGTAAGCCACTTGGCAACTGCGGTTGCGGCTTTTGTTGCGCCATCGCGGCTCCATTGATAACCAACAGCGCCGACAGAAATGTTAATGTCACATAAGGCGTGGATTTCGGTTTCATTTTGCCGAACCTCTCCCTTTGTTTGTTACGAGGCAAAACAAGAACGCTCTGGCTTGAACGTCGCAGTAACTGCTATCCTCGCTCTAATCAGTAATGCGCAAAGCGCGCGGGAAACCTCTAATGACAATCGCCCCTGACAACGTGACTTTGCTGCTGCGAAAATGGAGTCAAGGGGACGAAAGTGCTTTAGAAGAGTTGACGCCCCTGGTTTACGACGAACTCCACCGGTTGGCACATCAGCACATGCGGCGTGAGCAAGCTGGACACATCCTGCAAACGTCAGCGCTGATTAATGAGGCCTATGTGCGCCTTGTCGATCAGGCACAGACACCTTGGCAAGACCGCGCGCACTTCTTCGGCATCGCGGCGCGCTTAATGCGACAAATCCTCGTAGACGAAGCGCGCAAGCGGAACTCGGCTAAACGCGGCGGCACGTTTGTCCAAGTTCCTCTTGATGATGTCGGGACACTGGCGGAAGCGCAGGCGGGAAACGTGATTGCGCTCAATGATGCGCTGAAACTTCTCCAATCGATCGATGAGCGCCAAAGTAACATCGTCGAGTTGCGATTCTTCGGTGGTCTCAGCATTGAAGAGGCTGCGGATGTGTTGAAGGTCTCGCCCGGCACCGTGATGCGTGAGTGGACATTCGCGCGCGCGTGGCTGCGCAATCAGATGAGCGGATAGCTTGTCTTCTTAAAAATCAGGAATGCCCGACCAGCACTGGCAAAATCTCAAAGAGATCTTCCACGCGGCGTTGGCGCTGCCGCCGCACGAGCGTGCGTCCTTCATTGAGAATTCATCGAACGGTGATGAATCGCTGCGAAAGTCTCTTGAGTCCCTCCTGAAATCGCACGAAGAAACAAACAATTTTCTCGATTCGCCCGCGTACGCCGCCGCCGCGGAGATGCTGATCGATCGTGCCGAGTTGAGAAACGGGCAACTTGTTAGGCATTACAAGATCGTCTCGCTGCTTGGCGAAGGTGGAATGGGTCGGGTTTACCTCGCCGAAGATACAAAGCTGCACCGCCGCGTTTGTCTCAAATTCCTCTCGGCCCGATTTACTGCGAATCCGGAATGGCTGCGACGCTTCGAACAGGAAGCGCGCGCAGCTTCTGCACTTAATAATCCAAACATCCTAACCATTTATGAAATTGGCGAAGCCGATGGCCATCACTTCATTGCTACGGAATTCATTGAAGGACAGACCTTGCGGGAGCGGCTTCGGAACGGAATAGACGTTCAGAGTGCAATTGATGTCGCGAGCCAGATTGCCTCCGCGCTAGTCGCGGCCCATCGCGTGAACATCGTTCACCGGGACATTAAGCCTGAGAACGTCATGATTCGCGATGAAGACGGGTTGGTTAAGGTGCTGGATTTCGGGCTCGCGAAGATGTCCGTAGAAGATGTTGGCCCCTTAACCGCAAGCGAGGTTCACAACGCCGATACCTCGACGACAAATCCCGGGGTGCTCATGGGCACCGTCGCTTATATGTCACCCGAACAGGCGAGAGGCGAGGCAGTCGATGCGCGCACTGACATTTGGAGTCTGGGCGTTGTGCTTTATGAAATGGTTAGCGCTCGCCAGCCCTTTACCGGCAGCTCTGCAAACGAAACTATTTCAGAAATTGCGACTTCATCACTGCCGTTGGAGGAGCTTGCCGCTCGCAATCTGCCGGCTAACTTACGCGAAATAATTTCGAAGACGCTTAACAAACGCAAAGAGCAAAGATATTCGAGCAGTCAGGAGTTGCTCGAGGGCCTAAAGCTTCTCAAAGAATCCGCAAACGTCGCGACTGCAGGCGCGAGCGTACCGTCGATAAGCGCGGTCAACAAAGAGCGATTCTCAAATGCTGAATATTTCGTAAGCCAGGTAAGGAGTCACAGGAGGGGTGCGTTTGCGTGCATGGCAGTTCTATTGCTGGCGATCGCTGGATTTGCAGTATATGGCTGGCGCGCGAAGCATGCCGTGGGGGCCGCCACCTCAACACAAATCAAGTCGCTCGCAGTACTTCCCTTCAAGTCGCTCGGCGCGGATGACAATTACCTCGGAATTGGCATCGCTGATGCGGTAATCAGGAAGATCGGACAGAGCGGTAAATTGATCGTGAGGCCGACGAGCGCAGTTCTAAAATACGCTAAGACCGATATCGACAGCTCGGTGGCAGCACGCGAGCTTGGTGCTGATGCAATCCTGGAAGGGACCGTGCAGCGCTCGAATGATCGCCTGCGGGTCACAGTTAATCTTGTGCGGATCAGCGACGGCGCTTCGCTTTATAGTGACAACTTTGATCTTAGTACTGCCGATGTTTTTGCGATTCAGGATAAGGTAGCGCAGCAAGTTGCCTCTCGGCTGCAAATTAGTTTTGAAGGAGATCAAAGGGCGCGTTTGAATGAAAAGTACCCGACCGACCCCAACGCCTACGAATTATACATAAAGGGCATTTTCAGCCTTGATCAAAGTGTTACTCAAGACTCGATGCCGCAGATGCAAACTACGATCGATTTTTTCAAGAAAGCCATCGAGATTGATCCTAAGTACGCGCTGGCGCACTCTCAGTTGGCATTTGCATACGCATGGACGGCGTTGTTTATAAGGCCTGGGGACACAACATGGGTAGATCTCGCGCGCGCAGAAATCAAACAGGCGACCGAGATCGATCCCAATTTGGCGGAGACTCATTGGGCTCACTCGTTGTTGTTGTGGAGTTCATATGGTGGCTATCAAAACGCCGAAGCCCTTCGAGAACTCCGTCTCGCCAAACAACTCAACCCGAATATAAGTAATGGCAACTTAACGGCGCTGTATGGTCACGTTGGACTTGATGATCTGGCCGAGCAGGAGTTAAAACGCGCGTTGGAAATCAACCCCACGAGCCAAAGCCTTAGAGACTTGATACCATATCTGCCCTACTTGCGTGGTGATCCGGATGCTTCTTTGATCGCTCTGCAAAAGCTAGGTTCCACCTCTAATATCGGTTACACGTCTAACCCTGGCCTATTTTACTATCTGCGAAAAGGCCGGTTTGATGACGCGCAAAATGTAATCGACGAACGTTTGAGGCAATCTCCTAACGACTACCGCATCTTGATTGACCAGGCCCTGCTGCTGGCGTTAAAAGGAGGGTCTAAGGAAGCAGAATCAAGAGTACCGGGGATTTTGGCGACGATTCAATCTAGTTACCAATCGCGTCATCATGTGACCTATGACGCAGCATGCGTTTATGCTCTCGCCGGTAACAGCACCGAAGCCGTGAAATGGTTAAGAGAGACGGCGGAGACCGGTTTCCCAAACTATCAGCTCTTTGCGCGCGATCCGTTCCTGAATCGAATTAGGCAAGCACCCGAATTCATTCAGTTCATGGCTGAACAAAAAGCTCAATGGGAAAAATATCGCCTGGAATTCGGAGGTTCATAGAACAGCCTGCACGCGCAAGAAGTTGCGAAGAGTGTCCAGTGTAGGGAGCCAGATAGAATGAGATGTTTAGTTGTCCATTGTCTTCAATTGGTCGTGGCCACTAGTCGATGAAAACGCCAGTGCGTACAATACGCGTACATCGAAGAGCCTAAACCGGCCTAAATCGTTCTAAGCCATCCTAAAACAGTGTCGGCGTAAGTTCTTTGGCCTTAGCGGTATCCGTTGATTTCAAACCACTTCGACGATTTCGGTAAGCGGCTCTGAAAAGGCCGGCGTCGGCGGTTCGATTCCGTCCCTGGCCACCAAAATCCTCCTTTAACACCTATTCGGAAAGGGCCTCAAAAGTAACTCTTGCACGACTGTTTCCAAACGGTATAAGCTGATTCAGTGATAGCCCCTGGGAGCTGGAAGCTTACATCCCGTTAATCCCAACCAACCTCTAAACAATACAGCATTTCATTCAGCCAACTCTGCCGCTGAACTTGTTGTGGATACTGTGCAGAAGAAAGGGTGAAAATCATGAAGAAACTGATGGTTTTGTTGACACTCTTGGCGACATTCTTGCTATCAGGTGTTGCGCTGGGTGACACACTCTACCTTCGTGATGGCCGGTCATTTCGCGGTACTTTAATCGGCTACATCAACGGTCGCTTTGCTTTCAAAGTTATTGACACAAATCGAACTACAACTCAGTGGGATGCTGTAGCAAGAGACGACGGAGAGATTCGGTTTTTCCGGCCCGGTGAAGTGGAGCGCGTGGAGGTCGATGGTCGCTCACTCGATGAATTGAAGTTTGAAACACGCACGGTTGATGTGCCTCTTGGGCCGAACTGGATCGACTCAGGAATTGATGTGCGCCGCAACGAACGAGTCCAAACAACAGCCTCGGGAACCATTCTCGCAGGTCGTTCAAGAATTACGCCCGACGGATTGCGAACCAGCGATTCGTCTTCACCTCTTCCCAGCGCCGCTGAGGGTATGCTGATCGGCGCCATTGGGAACGATCAAAATGCACCTGTGCTGGAATTGGGCGCGTCTGGGGACTTCGTTGCCGATCGTGACGGACGCTTGTACTTGACGGCGAACCGCGGTACCTACACGGATGCTCGCGGCTCATTCACCGTACAGATAAAGCGTGAGCGTGATCAGGCGACGATGGGTGAAGATAACCGTACCAACAATCCTTTTGGCAATTCAGGCCAACGCAATCGTCCGCGGACGAGGCAATCTACAGCTACACGCACGCCAACTGAAGTTGTTATTGATGTTCCCGGTATATCCCGCGGCACAGACACAAACATCGACGTGCATGCCGGGGATCAAATCACCTTCACTACGACTGGAACTGTTATCGCCGGTCGTCGCATCGGAGAGGTTGGACCGGAGGGCGGAAGAGTCAGTGGTTTCGGCGCGATAGTCGGATCCCGGCCTCTACCAAATTCGGGACCGGGTGCGCTGATTGGCTACATTCGTCAGCCGTATGGACAGTCGAGTCAAGCCTTTCTAATTGGGACTCAACAAACACTCAGTGTTCCCGCTGATGGACGTCTTTACCTGGCGATTAACGACGACGACTACAGTGATAACGGGGGCGCGTTCAAGGTCAGGATTAGACACTGAGGATGTGCCGCTTCATTTCTGCTTCGCTGACTGAACTGCCCACTACTTCGATGGCTTCGGAAAGATATCACGTGGGACGCCGGGAAATGTCTTCATGACATTCCTGATGTAGGTCGGGCTGGGATCCTCCGGGCCGAGGGGATCGTTTGGATCGTCCGGCACTTTCGAGAGGTCTTTAACTTTCCACGTCCCGTTTTCAAGATGAAGCAGGTTTGGACCACCTTCGGCCGTCGCCCGTCCAGCTTTGTCGAGCGGAGTAGTGTCCACCCAACACCAGCCATTGTGAACTTTCAGATAGTTAACCTGGAACACGACCTGTTGGTTGCCCCGCAGCGCATCCATGATCGCCTGACGCTCATCGCTGCCCTTGGCTGGCGTGTGCAACTCATCATTTGTTTGAGGGGCGCCGCTTTGAGCGGCGCCGCCGGCCCCGTTGTCGTTTGCGTGACCGTCGGGTTCGCTGGTTGTGGCTGACGCAGCGGCAGCTGGAGTAGGTCGTTCCGTCACGGAAGGCGTACTAACCGGCGGTGATGCGTGATTTGATTTAACCAGCGAACAGCCGGCAACAGCTCCGATACAGAAAACACAGATCGCGGATGGAATGACGAGTCTCATCAAGGCCTCCAGGCTGGCCATTACTCACCATCACACTCGTTCGTGTCAAGTGGAACCAGCTGTATCCTCGCCAGTCCTTTTCGTGAACTGCCGATTCCGAATGCTCCATGGGCTTCGCAGCTTTCGTTTCTCCCGCAGGATCACCAGAGGTTGCGGCAAATTATCGCAGTGCGACGCAGCCTGGTTGTTAACAGCGTCCAATTCAAGATGAGTCGGCTCATTGCACCGCGGTCATGAACCGTGACGGCTTTTGACTCGTGTGTTTTAGGATCCAGTCAGAAACTGTATCCAGAGCAACGGGGGATATTGTTTCCTCAATCTGCTCGTATTCAGAAATAGCTCCGGTCTCGGCAGTTTGAAACAGGTGATTGAGCTTCGGCAACATCAGAACGGTGTAGTCCTTATTTCCTCCCGATGCCAACGCCTGGCGTATTACTTCCAGGTTCTCTCTAGCCGGTACCTGAGTGTCTTTTTCACCATTGACCGCGAGCACCGGACACTTCAGTTTCATCAAAGCGATTCGTGGGTCGTACGTCAAATAGAAGCGAAACCAAGGTGATAGAAACAGTCGTGTCTGACTCTCAATTGCGGCAGCAACTAGTTCCGCACTCGTCCTCTCTGAGTCGGGAGCCTCAGCCTTGATCCTTGTGGCAAGCTTGAGAAAGATTTGAGCCTCTTTGCGAATTCTTAACTCTGCCACGTTAAGATCCGGCTCCTCTTTGATGATGCGAAAGATTCGCTCTTGCGCCGCTCGATTTTCCGCGATGAGTTGTTCACTTATCCAACCAGTCTCACGTTCAAAGCCCCCTGGTCCAATGTTAACCTGGTCCCCTTTGAGGCCTGGGCCAGCCATCATGACGACAAAAGCCACATCCCTGGACTGCGCCGCGGCCAGTGGTGCAATTAACCCGCCTTCGCAATGACCTAACAACCCGATCTTTCCCGGAGCAATATCCTTACGCGTTTTCAGATATTCGACACCGGCCAGCGCGTCTGAAGCGAAATCTTCAGATGTCGCTTCGCTGAAGTTACCGGTTGACCCGCCCACGCCACGATCATCGACACGCAGGACTGCTATTCCCAGTCTGGTCAAATGGTCAGCTAATACAAGAAATGGCTTGTGCCCGAACACAGTTTCGTTCCGATCCTGTGGTCCTGATCCGCTACTCAGCACTACCGCGGGGTATGGACCTTTTGAGAGAGGCAAAGTGAGAGTGCCGGCGAGTCGTATGCCAGCTTTCGTATTCGGGAAAACAACGTCTTCCTCATAGTAAGGGTATGGTGGCTCTGGCTCTTTCCGTCTGCGACTATCCAGGGCGGCGCCATCACTGATCGAGAGTCCTAAGATGACAAATGCAAGCGCAACTAGAGTCTTATTAAAGCTCGACATACTGACTCCCTAACTTATTTCGCATCTTGAAGTCTTTGTAGTGCGGCTAAGGCGCCGAGTAACTCATGCCTGAAAAGGAAGGCGAGCACTAAAATAACCACGACTTGCAGTATTCCTAAAACCAGCCCGGCCTGGCCCCACTCGCGACGGTTCTTGAGCGCCGGAGGTGGCTCTGATTTGAGCGCCAATCTGGCAAAGATGATGGCCAGAATTGCTTTTTCCATGCCGAGAAGGTTGATAAAGCTGGCAATACCGAGGACTAGCGCGATGGTTGCGTAGGCATACTTCTGACCAAGTACGACGTTGGCTTGGTCTCGTTGTTCATCACCACTCATTAGGTTGTCTCTCCTTCAAGCGTAAGCTTGGAATTTATTTTGAATGGGTTGGCCCTGAGATAACTGAAGACAGCGATCACCAGGATCACGGTCACCAGCTTGGACCACAGACCAGGAGCCGCTTGAAGAACAAGCATCAAGATCTTGTAGCCGAAAAGCGGTATGCCGAAGAGCAGCAACACTCGCCAGCGGAACGGCGGCGAACTTCCCACTGTCGCCTGGAGTCGGTCGTTAAGCTGGGGCCAAAGATCGGTTTGGTACCTGAGGCGCTGCTGAGAACTGAACAACTTATTAGTGTCGTGTAGTTGTGCAATCTCTTCGCTGCAACTCTCACAGTTAGAAAG
>Ga0126384_10002224_pt1 | contig 11774 bp, 9 predicted proteins | sample PanSoiMetPlot_36_FD_92543 | JGI IMG/M metagenome (GOLD analysis project Ga0126384, IMG submission 92543) | Tropical forest soil microbial communities from Panama - MetaG Plot_36 | ecosystem: Environmental > Terrestrial > Soil > Tropical forest > Bulk soil | place: Panama | collected 2016-02-17 | reverse complement strand
CCGAGCAAAACCAGCATGGCAACCGCAGCCTCGAGCGACCCCGCGCAGATGTCGGCCAGCGAGCTGGTAGCCCATTACCGGCGCCAGAGCTTGTCGCCGGTCGAGGTCGTCACGGCGACCTTGGAGCGCATCGCGCGCTTGAACCCGGTGGTCAACGCCTACTGTCATTTGGATGCCGACGGGGCGCTTCGCGCGGCGCGCGCCGCCGAAGCGCGCTGGCGGTCCGGTACCCCTCAGGGTCGCGTCGATGGCGTGCCGCTGGGCGTCAAGGACAATATCGCCGTGCGCGGCATGCCCTCGCGCTTCGGCTCGCGGCTCACCGATGGCGCGCCGCAGGCGTTCGATGCGCCGGCGGTGGCGCGGCTCCGGGCCGAGGGCGCCATTGTGCTCGGCAAGACGGCGATGCCGGAGTTTGGCTGGAAGGCCACCAGCGACAGCCCGCTCACCGGCCTCACGCGCAACCCCTGGGACACGCGCCTGACAACGGGCGGTTCGTCGGCGGGTGCGGCCGCCGCCGCCGTGCTCGGGCTCGGCGCCCTGCAGCTGGGGACCGACGGCGGCGGCTCGATCCGCATTCCGGCCGCGTTCACGGGCTGCTACGGCCTCAAGCCGACGCGGGCGCGGGTGCCGGTGTTTCCCACCGCCGCGCTCGGGACCTTGGCGCACCATGGGCCTCTGGCGCGCACGGTTGCCGACGCGGCGTTGATGCTGAGCGTGATCGCCGCACCCGACAGCCGCGACGTCTATGCCTGGATCAACCCGGCGCCCGACTACCGGACCGGCCTCGAGGCCGGTCTCGCCGGCGTGCGCATCGCCTACGCGCCGCGGCTTGGCGCGGGCGACGTCGACCCCGAGGTCGCCGCTGCCGTTGCCGGCGCGGCCAAGCTGTTTGAGACCCTGGGCGCGCGGGTCGAGCCGGCCACCCCCGAGATTGGTGAAGACGCCATTGCCGCCTGGAACACGATGTGGTGGGCGGGCATGGCCCTGCAACTCGCCCCGTTCCAAGACCGGGCGCAACACGAGGCCGATCCAGGGCTGATCGAGCGTGCCAAGGGCGGATATGCCATCACCGCCACCGAGCTGATCCAGGCATCGCTCAAGCGCGCCGAGATCCATGTTACCCTGGCGCGCTTCCATCAAAGCTTCGACCTGCTGCTGACACCGGCGGTGGCCGTGGCGGCGTTTGCGGCGGGTCGCTTGCTGCCGCCCACCGGGCGTTGGGGCGACGCCTGGACCAACTGGGCACCCTTCAGCTATCCCTTCAATCTGACGCAGCAGCCGGCGGCGTCGTTGCCCTGCGGCGTGACCGCCAGTGGCTTGCCGGTCGCGGTCCAGCTCGTGGGCTGGCTCGGCGCCGACGCCTTGGTGCTGCGCGCCAGCCGCGCGTTCGAGGCGGCGCGGCCGTTCCCGATGCTGAGCGCGCCGCGGCAGCCCTGACGAGCCGGGCGGCGCCCGGTTGGGCCCGCGCAAGGTTCCTTTGTCAGCGGGCGCGTGCCTGCTATCGTCCGGGTGAGGCCATAGCTATTTGCCGGAGCCACGCCATGCCGCTTGCTTGCCGCTTTACGTTGCCGGTCGGCCTTGCCGCCGTCCTGTTGCTGGCGCTGATGGCACCGGCCGCGGCAGAGACCATCCCCGCCCAGGCGCGTCTCGGCCAGCCGGCGCCCAACTTCACCCTGACCGACAGCAACGGCGGCGCGGTGTCCTTCGCCGACTTCAAAGGCAAGACGGTGGTATTGGAGTGGACCAACCACGAATGCCCCTACGTGCGCAAACACTACGGCGGCGACAACATGCAGGCGTTGCAGAAGAAATGGACCGCCCAGGGCGTGGTCTGGTTGACCTTGATCTCCTCGCGGCCCGGCGGGCAGGGCTTTGTGCACGGGCTTGAGGCCAACAAGCTGACCGAGGAGCGCGGCGCGCACCCGACGGCGGTCCTGCTCGATCCCAAGGGGGAGGTCGGGCGCAGCTACGGCGCGCAGGTGACGCCGCACATGTACGTCATCACCGCTGACGGGAGCTTGGTGTATATGGGTGGCATCGACGACAAACCGACCACGCGTCTGGAGGACCTCAAGACGGCCAAGAATTTCGTCGACGCGGCGTTGAGCGACCTGGCGCAAGCCAAGCCGGTTTCGGTCAGGACCTCGCGGCCCTACGGCTGCACCATCAAGTATCCGTCCTAGAGGCGGGTCACGGCCCCTTAAAGTGACGCCGCCCCGGCAGGCGGGGCACACGGGGCGCGCGCCCCTGCGGTTTTTTTGCGGTTGCGCCGCCCCACCCGCGCTCCCTATCAAGCCTCGTTCCCTAATTTCAGCCATCAGCCAATACCCACGCCCATGTACGACGTCACCCTGACCCAGGTTGCCCTGTTCCTTGCCGCCGCCGTGCTGGCGGCGCCGCTGGCCAAGCTGCTTAAGATCGGCAACGTGCTGGGCTACCTGCTGGTCGGCCTATTGATCGGTCCCTTCGGCCTCGGCTTTGTCGTCAGCGTGTACGAGGTCAATACGGTCTTGCATTTCGCGCAGTTCGGCGTGGTGCTGCTCCTGTTCCTGATCGGGCTCGAGCTGAGACCCCGGCGGCTGTGGGCGATGCGCGCGGCGATCTTCGGCCTGGGCGGCGCTCAGGTAGTGATCACCGGCGCGGCGCTGGCGCTGCTGGCGCTGGCATTTGGTTTGGCTTGGCCGACCGCCATCTACATCGGACTTGCGTTGTCGCTGTCCTCGACCGCGTTTGCGCTGCAGATCTTGGAGGAGAAGGGCGAACTGGCGCTGCGCCACGGACGGCTCGCGTTTGCGGTGTTGTTGTTTCAGGATCTGGCGGCGATTCCCTTGATCGCGCTGACGCCGCTGTTTGCGGTTTCGGCCAAGACCGCAACCGAGCAGATGCAGGTGTTGGCAGCGCTGAAGGCGATCGGCGTGATCGTGCTGGTCGTCGTCATCGGTCGCTATCTGCTCGATGGCGTGTTCAGTCTCGTGGCCCGCACCCGTGTCAAGGAGGCGATGACCGCCAGTGCGCTGCTGACGGTGGTGGGCGTCACCTTGGTGATGGAGCAGACCGGGCTATCCGCCTCGCTCGGCGCCTTCATTGCCGGCGTGTTGTTGGCGGATTCAAACTATCGCCATGAGATCGAGGCCGACATCGCGCCGTTCGAGGGTCTGCTGCTCGGTCTGTTTTTCACCGCCATCGGCATGTCGCTCAATCCCGGCCTGATTGCGCAAAACCCGTGGGGCGTCGCCGCCCTGGTGATTGGCTTGCTGGTGGTCAAAAGCCTCATCCTGTTCGGCCTTGGTCGGCGCGCGGGGCTCGGGGCCGGCGCCGCCCGACGTTTCGCGCTCGCCATCTCGCAGGGCGGCGAGTTCGCCTTCGTGCTGTTCAGCTCCGGATTGTCCGCCGGCGTCATGGAGCAATCGACCGCCGAGCTATTGTCGGTCGCGGTCACGCTATCGATGGCGGCGACGCCGCTGTTGTTGCTGTTGGAGGCGACCTTGTTGCCGAAGCCGGTCATCGCCCGCGCCTTCGATACCCTTCCCGACAAGGAGGGCCACGTGGTGATTGCCGGCATTGGCCGCGTCGGCCAGATCGTGGCCCGCATCCTGACGGCGAGGAAGATCCCCATAACCGCCCTCGATGCCAGCCCCCAGCAGGTGGAGGTGGTGCGCAAATTCGGCGCCACGGTCTACTACGGCGACGCCAGCCGGCCCGAGATCCTGGAAGCGGCGCAAACCGGCAAGGCGCGCGCGTTCGTGCTGGCGGTCGACGACGTCGAGACCTCGGTTCGTATCGCGCAGCTGGTGCGCCAGCGCTATCCGCACGTGCCAATCTACGCCCGTGCCCGCGACCGCCGGCACACGCATCGGCTGTTGGATGCGGGCATCACCGCCGTCCGCCGGGAAACTTTCCTGTCCTCGATCGAGCTCACGCGCGACCTGCTGCGTGGGCTGGGGCTGACCGAGCGCGAGGTGCGCTTTCTGGTCGACACCTTCAAAACCCACGATCGTCGCCGGCTGTACGAGGATTACCGGCATTATACCGATGTCCAGAAGCTGCAGGCGCGGGCGCGCACCGCGGCGCAGGAGCTGGAAGACTTGTTTGCCCAGGACGCAACCGAGCAGGCCAGCGCCGAAGCCAAGGCCGAACAGGACTAGTCGAACGGCGTGGCTATTGCGGCGTCATGAATTTGAGGGCCGCACCCGAGGCCGCGCCGCCGACGACGCATGGGATGCCGATCTCGACGTGGCCCAGCGCCCCGGCAACCACACAGCCGAGCGCCAGTGCGGTTTGGCCGGCGGTGCCCCACCATTGCACGTTGCGGGCGGATTGCGGGCCTTTGATCTTCAGCTGGTCGATGGCGCCCATCGCCTCCTTGCGCACCTTGCCGAACTCGAAGGTCTCGGCGGCGTCGATCACTTCCTGCAGCACGGCACGATTGTCTTTGGTCTCGTGCTTTAAGGACGTCTTCAGCATGTCCATCAGATCTTTGTCGCGTGAGGCGTTGGTGGCGAGCGTCAACTTCGCCATCGAGCCGACCGTCAGGCGATCGACATTGTTTTGGTCCTTGGACCACTCGAGGATCGACACCATACGCACCACCGGATCCATGGAGCCGGTGGCGAAGTACTTGCCCCACAGCATGTCGAGCGGCGCCGGCCCAGAATCCAGCGGGATCTGCTTGAAGGTCGGCATCTTGTCTTGCACGAACCGATCGATCAAACCCTGTCGCGCCGGCATCCGCTCGGCGAACTTGGTGAGCAGCGCCTTCCAGTCGGGCAGGTTGGAATAGGCAATGGCCCGCACGATCACCACCTGGTCCTCTGGTGGCATTGGGAACATCTTGCTGACGAGCGTTTCGGCCTTCTTGGGATTGGTCTCGAGCACGCCGGCGATGAAACCAACATAGATGCCGGCCGTCTCCAGGTCGCGGAACAGATTGAGCTCGCTCATGGCCCGCACCGCCGTCGGCACCTTGGCCGGATCCGGTTTGGCGCGATAGCCGTTGATCCAGCGCAGGATGGTTTCCGCCGAGGCGAATTCGCCCTTCTTCTGAGCCACCGCCGCTTTGCTGGTTGGTGCCGCTGCCGTGACCGGTAGGCCGACCGCGGTCAGCGCAATGATAAGGGCCGTTACGGCACGCATGTTACATCCCCGTGCGCCCCGCTCGTTCCCCCCGCGGGCTGCACCGGCGAGATGAAGCGCCGGGCGTGGCGGTTTTGTGGCGCTGGCACGATCTCAGCCTGGGAACGATTCGCAAGCTCGCCGGTTTGGCTTCTCGACAAAACGACAACCAATTAGCCAACCTGCTTCAGGAGGTCACATGCGTCTTGCATTCATTTCGGCGGCAGCCGCCGCGCTGGCATCGCTGGGCCAGGCCAGCCCGGCCGCTGCGCAGGTGGGGATTGGGGTCTACGTCGGCCCGTCCGCCTACTACGACGAATATGACTACGCGTCGCCGGCCTATCGCACGCGTCCGTATGCCTACGGATATTCCAGCACCTATGCCTATGACAGCCCGGAGGTGATCGTGCGCACGCCGCCGGCCCGGCGCAACGGCTGCGGCGAGTATTTCTATTGGAATGGCAGCGCGTGCGTCGATGCCCGCACGACGCCGCCGGATGTGCGCTAGCCGGTGCCAGCTTTGGCGCGCGGCGTCCCGGTTCAGGTATTGTCTTTAAGTACGGAGATGTCCGGGGCCTCTTCGTTCTTCATACCCTGGACATGATAGCCGGCATCGACGTGATGCACCTCGCCGGTGACGCCGCGCGCCAGATCCGACAAGAGATAGAGCCCGGCGGCGCCGACTTCCTCGATGGTGACGGTGCGGCGGAGCGCCGAATTATACTCGTTCCACTTCAGGATGTAGCGGAAGTCGGCAATGCCGGAGGCCGCCAAGGTCTTGATCGGTCCGGCGGAAATGGCATTGACGCGAATTGCGCCCTTGCCCAGATCGGCCGCCAGATAGCGCACGCTGGCCTCCAACGCCGCCTTGGCCACACCCATCACGTTGTAGTGCGGCATCACCTTCTCGGCGCCGTAGTAGGTCAAGGTCAGTAGTGAGCCGCCCTTGCGCATCAACTTCTCGGCCCGCTGCGCCAGCGCCGTGAACGAGTAGCAGGAGATCAGCATCGTCTGGGTGAAGTTCTTCTCGCTGGTGTCGACGTAGCGGCCGTCGAGTTCGGCCTTGTCCGAGAAGGCAATGGCATGCACCAGGAAATCGAGATTGTCCCAGCGCCGGCCGAGCTCGGCGAACACCCGGTCGATCGAGCCGGCATCGACCACGTCGCACGGCAGCACGATCTGGGAGCCGACCTCGGCGGCCAGCGGTTCCACCCGCTTCTTCAGTGCGTCGCCCTGGTAGGTGAAGGCAAGCGCGGCACCCTGCGCCGCGGTCGCCTTGGCGATGCCCCAGGCAATCGAGCGATTGTTGGCCACACCCATGATGAGGCCGCGTTTGCCCCGCATCAGCGTGCCAGCCGGAATCTCGGCCTCGGCGGCAAATCCCGCCATCTCCCAAGGTCCCTCTAAATAGCGCGCCGTAGGGCGCCGTGACGGCCCAAAGCGCATCCTACACCAATGCCCATCGGGGTCCAATTGCCCGCCCCGTTGCGCACACAAGTGGAACCAGAGCTTAGAGCTTTGCCAGCAACGCCGCCAATTGCTCAGCCTCAGCTCTGGTCAGGCGGCTGCCGAGATGCTGCTCGATGGCGGCGGCATAGATGGGCCACATGCTGCGGCGAAGCGCACGCCCCTTGCTGGTGATGCACAACACGTTGTTGCGGCCGTCGAGCCGGCATTGCCGGCGCTCGATCAGCCCGTCGCGCTGCAGCCGGTCGACCAGGCGGCAGACGTTATACTGGGCGAGCCTGGTGCGCTCCTGCACGTCGGCTTGGCGTAGCCTGCTGTCGGGGGCCGCCTCGACCTCATTGAGCACCTGGTACCAGGCGAGTGGCGGCAGCCCGCCGCGCTTTAACCGTGCCTCGACCTTGTCGAGCAAGGTGCGTTCCGTGCGCACCAGGCCGACCCAGGCCGCCATCGTTGCTGCCGTAGGCCTCGCCTTCATCGCCGCCGTGGTTCAACCGAAACAGCTTGCTTTTGCATGGGGTCCAGGGTAATCGCGCAATTGAATGCAATTGCATGCATAACTTGCTGTCAGGATTCGTCAAGTAGGAGACCAACTGATGAAGCTTTATTATGCACCGGGTGCATGCTCGCTATCGCCCCACATCGTGCTGCACGAGGCCGGCCTTCCATTCGACACGGTCCGGGTCGACACCAAGACCAAGGCCATGCCCGGCGGTGACTTCCGATCGGTCAATCCCTTGGGCTACGTCCCCGTGCTGGCGCTCGATGATGGCAGCCAGCTCACCGAAGGACCGGCGATCGTGCAATGGATCGCCGACCAGGTGCCGGCCAAGAAACTGGCGCCCGCCGCCGGCACCATGGCGCGGACCCAGCTGCAATCCTGGCTGAACTTCATCAGCAGCGAATTGCACAAGGGCTTCTCGCCACTGTTCAATGCGGCGATGCCGCAGGACGCCAAAAAAATCTTCCGGGAGCGGCTGGCGACACGCTTTCAGCATCTCGACCAGCACCTCGCCGACAACGACTACCTGTTGGGGCCGAGCTTCTCGGTTGCCGACGCCTATCTGTTTACGGTATCGAATTGGGCCGCCCACACCGATGTCGACCTGTCGCCGTTCGCAAACGTGCTCGCCTACCGCAAGCGCGTGGCGGCCCGCCCGGCGGTGGTGGCGGCGATGAAGGCAGAGGGGCTCATCAAGTAGCCCGTAACCGGGCGCATCGGCATCGCCAGCCAGCGCCGCTCGGGGTATCGCGGCCCCGGGCGGCCCGGTCGGGCGCTGCCCGAGCGCTTGCCGGCGGCCCGCTACCGCTCCGCCCGGATGCGACAGCGGCGATGGCACCGCGCCGGTTTTGAGCCCGAGTGCTTTACAGGTTGAGCAACAACACCACGCCGGCGATGATCAGGCCGATGCCCAGCATCTCGCGGGAGGCCAGCTGCTGCTTAAACAGGTTGCGCGACAACACCTGGGCAAACAGCACCTCGACCAAGGCCAAGGTTCTGACCTTGGCCGCGGTCTCCAGCGCGAACGCCAAAAACCACATCTGCGAGGCAAAGGCGCCGGTGAAGCCCGCCAGCAAGGATGGCCGCCACTCGCGACAGATGGCGATGAGCTTGTCGCGGTCGAACAGAAACAGATAACTCGAAAGCATGGCGGTCTGGATGATCAGGCCGAGGGCCAAGGTGGTGGTCGCCGCCAGCACGAAGTTTGGCGCCGCCAACGCCCGGATGCCGCCGCGAAAACCAATGGCGGCGATCGCGAACATGGCGCCCGAGGCGATCCCGAGGATGGCCGGCGTCCAGGTGAAGGCGTCCCTTGTGTTGCTGCGCGGCCAGGACATGATCAGCACGCCGGCGGTGGCGATCAGGATCGCGGCGGCCAGGCCCGGCGACAGACGATCGCCGAGAAAGGCCAGGCCAAAGACGGCGACCTGCACCGGCTCGGTCTTGGCATAGGCGGTGGTGACGACGAACGAGCGCTCGCGCATGGCGGCGAGCAGCAGCGCGGTGGCCCCGATCTGCGCCAGCGCCGCCGCCGTGCTCCACGCCAGCATGGTGCCGTTGAGCGGCGGCAGGCCTTGGCCGTTGGCGGCCAGCACCAGCAGCAAAAATATCAGGCCGAACGGCAATCCGAACAGGAAGCGCACGTGGGTGGCGCCGACCGTGCCAAGGGTTTCGGTCAATTCCTTCTGTTGCGCATTGCGCAACACCTGCCCACCGGCAGCCAGGACCGTGAACACGGCCCACAACCACGACATCACGAGTGAAAACCCCAGGACCAACGTTGCCCGCGCCGAGATAGCGGGAAGCCGGCCGCGCGGCAACACCCCGGCAACAAAGTCGCGAGGGCCGGCGTGCGCGACGTTAGAAGGTCGATTTTAGGCGCAAGTGGTCCATGCGATCGATCGACTTCAGATCGAGACGGCGCCGTTCGTTGTTTTGCAAGACGTCGAGGGGAACGACGACCCCTGCCCTGCCCAGTCCCCACACCTTGCGGTAGAAATCGGCGAGCCCGGTCGCGCGGCGGCCGTCGACGCCGACGATCACATCGCCCTTCTGGACGCCGGCTTTGTGCGCCGGCCCCGCCGGTGCCACGCGCGCGATGCGCAATTCACCATCGCTTTCCTCGGTGGTGAGACCGAGCCATGGTCGGCCCGGACCCTGCACCCGGCCTTCGGCGAGCAGGTCGGCCATGATCGGCGGCAGCCGATCGATCGGCACGAACATGTTGCCGGGGGTGCCGGCGGACGCATCCCCGACGATCAACGAGCCGACGCCCACCAGCTTGCCCTCGCGATTGATGAGGGCGGCGCCGCTCCAGGCGGGATGCGGCGGCGCCGTGAAAATGGCGTCCTCGAGCAGGTATTCCCAACTGCCGGCGAACTCACGCTTGGCGACCACAAAGGCGGTGCCGACCATGTCCGGCCCGCCAAAGCTCGCCACCAGCACCGGGTCGTTCTCCTTGAGCTCGGAGGATTTGCCAAGGCTGATCGGGGCGAGGTTCAAGGGCGAGGCGGCTTTCAGCAGCCCGAAACCGGTCTCATGGTCGTAGCCCACCACCTCCGCGGCTACGCTCTTGTCGTCATTGGTGATGATCTCGGCGGCGTGCGCCTCCAGCATCAGATAGCCGATGGTGACAATGAGACCGTCGGCCCCGATCACGATGCCCGAGCCCTCGCGCTCGCTGCCGAGCGTCGCCACGCTGCGACCCTCGGGATTGATCAAGGTCTTGAGGCGAACCACGGCGGCGGCGATGGCGTCGATCGACGGCGTCTCGGCCAGCGCCGCACCGCTGCCGAGCCACGCCAGCGTCAGCCACGCCAGCGCGAGGCCGAGGCCAGGACGGTGGCGGTGGGTGCGCTCAACGGCGACGCGGGGGAGCTGCTTGAGCGGGGGTCCACGCATGGGGCGAAGCTCTAACGAGGGCGCCCGCGCAGCATGCCTTGCTGCGGGCGGGCGCGCCTCATCACGATGCCGTGACCCCTGGCGTTCTCCCGCGACGATCTTCCAGGATCATGGCGGCGGCCTTTTCGGCAATCATCAAGGTCGGCGCATTGGTATTGCCCGAGGTGATGGTCGGCATCACCGAGGCATCGGCCACGCGCAATCCGGCGAGGCCCTGAACCTTGAGCCGATGATCGACGACCGCGGTCCGGTCGGTGCCCATCTTGGCGGTGCCGACCGGATGAAAGATGGTGGTGGAGATGTCACCCGCAGCTTTGGCCAGTGCCGCATCGTCGACAAATTCCGGGCCGGGCCGAAACTCCTGTGGCCGATAGCGCGCCAGCGCCGGCATCGACACGATGTTGCGCGTAATGCGCACCGAGACGGCCGCCACCTGCCGGTCGGCCTCGGTCGAGAGGTAGTTGGGGCTGATCGCCGGCTGCCGTGCGGGATCGGGGCTTTCAATGCGCACCGAACCGCGGCTGGTCGGGCGGATGTTGGCGACGCTGGCGGTGAAGGCGGGAAACGGATCGAGCGGCTCGCCGAACTTGGGCAAGGTCAAGGGCTGGATGTGGTACTGCAGGTCGGGCGTGTCGCGGCTTGGGTCGGACTTGACAAAGGCGCCGAGCTGAGACGGCGCCATCGTCATCGGCCCGCGCCGCATCAGCGCGTATTGCGCGGCAAACCCGGCGCGCTGCAACAGGCTCTGGAAGCGCTCGTTCATGGTGCGCGCACCCACCACCTTGTAGGCGCAGCGGATCTGCAGGTGGTCCTGCAGGTTCTCGCCGACCCCCTTCAGCTCATGGCGCACCGGAATGCCGAGCGGGTGCAACAGTTCGCCGTCGGCGATGCCGGAGAGCTGCAACAGCTGCGGCGTGCCGATGGCGCCGGCGCACAGGATCACCTCGGCGGCGGCGCGTAAGCTGCGCTTGACGCCGCCCTGGCGCAGCTCCAGGCCGGTGACGCGCTTGCCCTCCAAGGTCAGCCGCTCCACCACCGCCTGGGTCTCGATCTTGAGATTGGGCCGATGCTTGACGGGGCGCAGGAAGGCCTTGGAGGTGTTCCAGCGCACGCCGCTTTTTTGGTTGACGTGAAAATAGCCGCAGCCCTCGTTGTTGCCGCCGTTGAAGTCGTCGACTGCGGGGATGCCGGCTTCGGCCGCTGCCGCACGGAAGGCATCGAGAATCTCCCAACGGATGCGCGCCAGCTCCACCCGCCACTCGCCGCCGCGCGCATGCATGCGTTCAAACGCGCCCGGCTCGAAGGCGCCGGGCTCGAGCGCCCACTGGTCCTCGTGCTGCTTGAAGTAGGGCAGCACATCCTCCCAAGCCCAGCCGGGATTACCCAGCTGCCGCCAGGTGTCGTAGTCGCGCGCCTGTCCGCGCATGTAGATCATGCCGTTGATGGACGAACAGCCGCCGAGCACGCGGCCGCGCGGGTAGGCGAGACTGCGGCCGTTGAGCCCCGGTTCGGCCACCGTGGTAAAGCCCCAGTCGGTGCGGGGATTGCCCATCAGGTAAAGGTAGCCGACGGGGATGTGGATCCAGTGGTAGTTGTCCTTGCCGCCGGCCTCCAACAGCGCCACGCGCACCCCCCTGTCGGCCGACAGGCGGTTGGCCAATAGGCAGCCGGCGGTGCCGGCACCGACGACGATGTAGTCGAAATCGGCTTGCGCCATGGTCGCGCGCGTCTCTCCCAACCCCGGTTGGATGGCAGCAGAAGCGGGCAGGAAAAGCCGCCAGGGTGGCGCGAGGGT